>Ga0180216_1000282_pt1 | contig 56481 bp, 43 predicted proteins | sample eDN3rd37CBELigMG_FD_128879 | JGI IMG/M metagenome (GOLD analysis project Ga0180216, IMG submission 128879) | Enriched Miracle-Growth compost microbial communities from Emeryville, California, USA - eDNA 3rd pass 37_C BE-Lig MG (version 2)... ...
CCCGCCCGGGGCGCACGCGCCGGAGAAGTTCGACCGCATCCTGATTGGCTGGCGCGACTGCCGCCAGGCGACCCGCGCCGTCGCCGAGGCGATGCCGCTGATCGCCAACGCCCGCCAGACCGACATCGTTTACGCCTTCACCAGGGAAGACGAGGCGACGGACCGGTCGGCCGAGGACCTGGCGGCCCATCTGCGTCGCCAGACGGCCCAGGGGCCCGGGCAGGTGGCGATCCATCCGGTGAAGCTGGACGCCGGCGTCGCCACCGAGGCGCTGCTGGATGAGAGCGAGCGCCTGGGCTCCAATCTGATGGTCATGGGCGGCTATGGCCAGTCGCGCTGGCTGGAGTGGTTCATGGGCGGCACGACGCGCGACGTCATCACCCAGACCGACCGGGCGCTGCTGCTGGCGCACTGAGAAGGGCCAGCGGGGCGCTCCCGTTCCGCCGGGAACCCCGCCATGCTCACCGGCTCACCGGGTCTGGATCACCACCCGGCCGATGGCCTTGCGATCGCGGATCAGTTCGAACGCCTCGCGCCAGCGCTCCAGCGGCACGATATGGGAGATGTGCGGCTTCAGCCGGCCGCTGGCGGCCAGTTCGGCAAGGGCGGCTTTCGAACGCTGGCCGCTGGCCGGATCGTGCTTCGCCGACTCACCGGCGCGCACGCCGAGCACGCTGGCGCCCTTGATCAGCACCAGATTGGTCGCCGCCTTGCCGACCCCGCCGGTGAAGCCGATGATGAGCAGGCGGCAGCCCCAGTTCATGCAGCGCAGGCTCTGCTCGAAAATCTCGCCGCCGATCGGGTCGAACACCACGTCGGCCCCCTTGCCGCCGGTGAGGCGCTTGACCTCGTCCTTGAACGGGCCGGCGCCGTAGAGAATGGCGTGGTCGGCGCCGTTGGCGCGGATGACGTCGAGTTTCTCCGGCGATGAGGCGCAGCCGATCACCGTCGCCCCCATCATCTTGCCAATCTGCACGGCGGCGAGGCCAACGCCGCCGCCGGCGCCGTGCACCAGCAGCACCTCGCCGGCCTTGAGATGGGCGCGCTCATTGAGCGCGTACCAGGCGGTGAGGTAGGCGACGCGGAAGCAGGCGCCCTCGGCGAACGACAGGGCGTCCGGCAGCGGCTCCAGCTGCGTTTCCGCCGTCACGGCCTCTTCAGCGAAAGCGCCGGTCTTGCCGCCCATCATCACCCGGTCGCCGACCTTGAAGCGGGTGACGCCCGGGCCGGTCTCGCTCACCACGCCCGCCGCCTCCATGCCCGGAACGTAAGGCGTTTCGGGCTTGAACTGGTAGCCGCCGGTGGTCATCAGCAGATCGGGAAAATTGATGCCGGCGGCGTGGATCTCGACGCGGACCTGCCCGGGGCCGACCGGCGCGCGCGGCGTCTCCTGCAATGAAAGCCCGTCGAGACTTTCGAGGGCATGACAGATGACGGCGCGGGGCATGGGCGTTTCCTCAATGTCTGATGTCTGTTTTGTTGCCGGGCGCGACGGCGCGACGGCGCGACGGGCTTTGGCGCGGCGGGATCGCTCCGCGCGGTCAGGCGGCGCGGGCGCGCAGGATGGCGTCGCGGATCAGCGGCATGCGGTCGTTGCCGAAATACATGTCGCCGCCATTGACGAAGATGGTCGGCGAGCCAAAGCCGCCGCGCGCCATCACCTCGTCGGTATTGGCGCGCAGGGCGTCCTTGATCTCCTGCTGGCCGATGGCGGCGAAGAAGGCGTCGCGATCAATGCCGAGGCGATCAAGAATCGGCGCGAGATGCCCGTCCTGGGAGATGTCGTTTTCATCGCGCCAGTAGCTCTCGAACACGGCGCGGGCGAACGGAACCATCTTGCCCTGGGGCAGCAGCCAGACGCAGCCGCGCATGGCCTTGACGCTGTTCACCGGGAACACCTTGGGCCAGTTGATCTCAATGCCGCAATGGCGGGCCCAGTCCTGCAGGTCCTTGCGCATGTAGTTGGCTTTCTGCGGCACCGGCTGCTGGCGCGAGGCGTAGACCGTGGGATTGATGGTGTTGAAGATGCCGCCCACCATGATCGGCTTCCAGGTGATGGTTTCACCCAGTTCGTCAGCCAGCTTGATGAGCGAATCGAAGCCCAGGTAGGTCCATGGGCTGGAGCAGTCGAAGAAGCATTCAATCGTGGTCATCGGGAAGCCCTGGATGCGGAAATGTCAGTTACCGGTTGGCGCGGCGCCGGCGGCGGTCTGGCCGAACAGCACCTTCTTCGCCTCATCGGTCATGGGCTTGCGCCAGTCCTTGCCCACGTCGAGGCCGGCCTGCAGCTTCGGCCGCTGGCGCAGTTCGGCGTACCACCGCGCGATGTTCGGATAGGCGTCCAGGGAAATTTCCTGGGCCTTGTGGGTCATGATCCACGGGAAAATCGCCATGTCGGCGATGGAGTAGTCGCCGGCGACGCAGGCGCCGGTCTGGCCGAGCTGGCGGTCGAGCACGCCATAGAGTCGCCGGGCTTCGTCCCCGTAGCGCTTGACGCCGTAAGGCACCTGCTCCGGGGCGTAGAGCTTGAAATGGCCATGCTGGCCGAGCATCGGCCCGAGGCCGCCCATCTGCCACATCAGCCATTGCAGCACGCGATAGCGCCCGCGCACGTCCGTCGGCAGGAACTTGCCGGATTTCTCCGCCAGATATTCGAGGATGGCGCCGGATTCGAAGATCGACACTGGCTCGCCGCCGTCGGCCGGGGCCGTGTCGACGATGGCCGGCATGCGGCCGTTGGGGCTGATCGCCTGGAATTCCGGTTTGAACTGGTCGCCCGCGCCGATGTTCACGGGGACCACCCGGTACGGAATACCGGCTTCCTCCAGCATGATGGTGATTTTCCAGCCGTTCGGGGTCGGCCAGTAGTGCAGATCGATCATGGGCGTTTCTCTCCTCAGCCGGCTTCATGCGGCCGGTCTGGCGAACCAGGTCTGTCAGGGCGTGGGGACGCGTCCTGACAGGGGAACGCCCGGCGCGGCGCCAGCCACGCCAGGCGGTGATCGCCGCCTTTGGCGGGGCGCCGTCAGATCTTCGGATCGGCGTATTTGGCCGGGCGCTTTTCCAGGTTGGACATGATGGCCTCGACCTGGTTGGGGCTGCCGATCAGCACGCCCTGCTCGATCGACTCGTCAATCAGACCTTCCATCGGTGAAACGATGGCGGCCCGGTTGAGGATGCGCTTGCTGGCGCGGATGGCGTCCGGGCTCTTGTCGGCGATGAGACGGGCGGTTTCCATGGCCTCGGCGTAAGGATCGGCGCAGACGCGGGTGGCGAAGCCGTAATTCAGGGCTTCCTCGCCGTTGAAGATGCGGCCGGTGTAGGTCAGCTCGCGCACCACGTCCTCGCGGGCGAGGTGGCGCATGATCTGGGTGCCGGCCATGTCCGGCACCAGGCCCCACTTGATCTCCATCACCGACATGCGCGTATCCGGCGTGACGTAGCGCATGTCCGCGCCGAGGGCGAGCTGGAAGCCGCCGCCGAAGGCGACGCCATGCACGGCGGCGATCACCGGCACGGGCAGTTCACGCCAGCCCCACACCGCATATTGCGGGCGGTTGGCGGCGCCGTGGGTGCGCGGCTCCAGCTTGCGGGGCACGGCGGCTTTCCCATCGTCCTGGCCGCTATCCGCGCCCTTGCCGGCCATCTTGCCGAAGTTGCCCATGTCGAGGCCGGCGCAGAAGGCCCGGCCTTCGCCAGACAGCACGACAACGCGCACGGCGGGGTTCCTGCCAAGGGTTTCGATCGCCTCGACCAGCGCGTCGAACATGGCGTGATCGAGCGCGTTCATCTTGTCGGCGCGCACAAGCTTCACGTCGGCGACGCCGTCAGTAATGTTGATCGCGATACGCCCCTGCATGATCATGGTTCCTCTGGTTCTGCCGTCCGCAGCCTCATTCGCCGCGTAGCCTAACAAGCATTCGATTGAATTGGTCGCTGATGGTCAGGAGCGCGGGGCAATTGTCAAGCGCCGTTGCGTCAGCGGCCAGCCGCGCCCAGGCTTGCGGCGGGGAGCCAGGCGGCGCCGCGCACGCCGGAACTGTCGCCATGGGCGGCCCGGCGAACCGGCGTGTCAAATACGTCGGAGAAGACGTGCGGCGCGATGGCCGCCGGCAGGTCGGCGTACAGTTCATCGACATTGGACATGCCGCCGCCCAGCACGATGACGTCCGGATCAAGCACGTTGACGACGGCGCCGACGCCGCGCGCCAGCCAGTCCAGATAGCGCCGGTAGGACGCCTGGGCGAGGCGGTCGCCGGCGCGCATGGCGGCGATGACCTGCTGCGCGCTCATCGCCCCCGGCGCCGGCCGGCCGTTTCGCCGGAGCGACGCCATGTGATCGCGGGTGAAGGCGGGGCCGCTGAGAAAGGTTTCAACGCAGCCGGTCCGCCCGCAATAGCACGCCCGGCCGGCGGCTTCCGCGTCGCTCATGGCGGGCAACGGCATATGGCCCCATTCGCCGGCGATGGCGTTGCGCCCGGTCAGGGGGCGGCCGGCAATGGCAAGGCCGGAGCCGACGCCGGTGCCGAGGATCAGCGCCCACACCACCGGGGCGCCGGCCCCGGCGCCATCGGTCGCCTCGGAGGCGGCGAGGCAATTGGCGTCGTTGGCGATGATCGCCGGGCGGCCAAGCGCCGCCTCCAGGTCGCGTTGCAGCGGCCGGCCGTTCAGCCAGGTGGAGTTGGCGTTGCGGATGAGGCCGGTGGCCGGGGAGGGGGAGCCGGGAATGCCGAAGCCCACCGGCGTCGTCAGGGGCGGCGAGCCGGCTTCGGCCTCCACCTGCGCCACCAGCGCGGCGATGGCCGCGACGCCGGCCTCATAATCGTGGCGCGGGGTGGCGACGCGGCGGCGCGCCAGCTGCCGGCCGTCGGCGGCCAGGGCGATCGCCTCGATCTTGGTGCCGCCGAGGTCGACGCCGAGCCGCACCGGCGGGCGGTCGTCTCCGCCGGAGGGCGCCATGGATGGACAGGCGGCGCCCGCGGGCGCCGCGCCCGTGGCGGCGGGCGTCCGCGGGCCGGCGCTCACCGGACCAGACGGTCGATGTGGGCGGCGAGCGCGTCGACATAGCCTTGCAGGAACTTGCGCGTTCCCTCATCGGTGATGGCGTCGTCGGCGTCGATCAGGCCGGGTCTGGCGCTGAAGTACAGTTCGGGCTGCGACATCAGCAGGGCGCCGGCGGCGCTGGCGGCCGTGCGCACGTGGGCCTGGCCCGCCGCCGTGCCGATGGCGCCGGGGCTGGCGCCGGCGATGGCGGTCGGCTTGTGCATCCAGCTGCTCTTGCCATAGGGGCGGGAGCCCCAGTCGATGGCGTTTTTCAGCAGGGGCGAGGTGGAGCGGTTGTATTCCGGCGTCAGCAGCAGGGCGGCGTCGGCGGCCTCCAGCTCCCGCTTGAAGCGGGTGACCACTTCCGGCGGATTTTTCCACAGGTCGTCATTGTACATGGGAAGATCATCGATCTTCAGGAAGCGGAACGCCAGCTTCCCCGCCGCCAGCTTCGCCAGGGCGCGGCCAAGCTGCTGGTTGAGCGAACCTTCCCGGACGCTGCCAACGACGACTGCAACTGTTTTCATTTCGTTTACCTCGCTGTGGTCCGCCGGGCGATGGGTTCGTTCACGGCGCGCGCGGCGGGCCGCCATTGCCAATTCCGGGCCTGTCCGGCGTAATGTCCGGCAAATTATGCATTGGCCAGCCCGCCTGGAAGAGGCGCGCTGCGGGAGGACATGATGGCGACCTTGCGACCCGGCCTGGGGCACCCGTTCGCGGGCCAGGACATCCGCACCCTGGTAGACTACCGCGCACGGGCGAGCGCCGACAAACCATTCATCATCTGGGAGCCGTTCGAGGGGCCGGGCCTTGCCTGGTCCTACGCCCAGTTCGCCAACCGGCTGGCCCGTTTCGCCGCCGGTTTGCAGGCGCGGGGCGTGCGGCCCGGCGACCGGGTGCTGGTGCATCTCGACAACTGCCCGGAATCAATCGTGGCCTGGCTGGGCTGCGCCTATGCCGGCGCGGTGGCGGTGACCACCAACGCCCGCTCCAGCGCCGACGAGCTGACCTATTTCGCCGATCACAGCGGCGCCGTCGCCGGCATCACCCAGCCGAAATTCGCCGATCTGGTCGCGGGGGCGTGCAAGGGCCTGCGCTGGCTGGCGGTGACCGAGACCGACAATGGCGCCGACGCCGGGGCCAATCGCCCCGCGCCGGCCGACGCCTTCAGCGCCATCGACGGCGAGCCGGCCGCGCTGCTCGCCCGGGCGCATGATCCGATGGCGCCGTTCTCGCTCCAGTTCACCTCCGGCACCACCTCGCGACCCAAGGCGGTGTTGTGGACCCACGCCAACGCCCTGTGGGGCGCCAAGGTCAACGCGGTGCACGAGGAGCTGCGCTCCAGCGACACGCATCTGATGACCATGCCGCTGTTCCACACCAACGCCCAGGCCTACACGCTGCTGGCGAGCCTGTGGGCCGGGGCGACCTGCGTGGTGCAGCCGCGATTCTCGGCTTCGCGGTTCTGGCCGGTGTCGCTGAAGCATGGCTGCACCTGGGCGTCGATGATCCCGTTCTGCATCAAGGCGCTGATGGCGCATGACGTGCCGCCGCACAGCTACCGGGCCTGGGGCGTGGGCGTGTGCGACGCGCCGTGGGACGCCCACTTCGGCGTGCGCTCGCTGGGCTGGTGGGGCATGACCGAGACCATTACCCATGGCACGGTGGGCGAACTGCACAGCTACAGCCGGCCGATGTCGATGGGGCGTTGCGCGCCGGAATACGCGGTGCGCATCGTCGACGACCAGGGGGCCGAACTCGGCGCGGGGGAAACCGGCGATTTCCAGATCAGGGGCATTCCCGGCCTGTCGCTGTTCGCCGCCTATGATGGCAACGCGCAGGCGACGCGCGATTCGTTCACCGATGACGGCTGGTTCATCACTGGCGACCGGGTGTCGCTGATGGAGGACGGCTTTTTCGTTTTCGCCGACCGCAGCAAGGACATGCTGAAGGTGGGCGGCGAGAACGTCGCCGCTTCGGAGATCGAGCGGGTGGCGCTGCTGGTTCCGGGCATCTCCGAAGTCGCGGTGGTGGCGAAAAAGCATCCGATGCTGGATGAGGCGCCGGTGGCCTTCATCCTGCCGCTGGCCGGCCAGCAGCCGGCGCCGGATCTGGCCGAGCAGGTGATGGCCGCGTGCAAGGCGCAGCTGGCCGGCTTCAAGGTTCCGCACGAGGTGCGGATTGTCGCCGAGCTGCCGCGATCGACGCTGGAGAAGATCAACAAGGCCACCTTGCGCAAGATGCTTGCTGACGAGCAGGCCTGAGCTGTGCAGGCAGAGCGGGCCGCGTGCGCCGGCGCACGGGCGGATCGCCAGGGGCGCGACAGGATGGGATGGTTGCGACGCTAAACCCTTTGCGGGCATCCCTGGAGCATCCGATGAGCACAGTATGGTCTGACGGCGTGGACGCCGGTTCACGCGCTGGCGGTTCAGTCGCCGCCGGTTTTTTGACGGCGGTTCTGCTGGCGGCTGGCCCTGCCTCGGCGCAACCGGCCGGCAAGGCGCCGGCGCCGCGGGTCGTCGATCGTTGCGTGCTGGTGGTCGATGTGGCCAGCGGCGCGCGCGTGCATCGCGACGGTGATTGCGGCGCCCGTCATGCGCCGGAATCGACCTTCAAGGTTCCGCTGGCGCTGATCGGCTTTGAGACGGGGCTGCTGAGCGGTCCCCATGATCCGCTATGGCGCTACGACGCATCGTTCAGGGCGCCGAAACGCGACCAGAAGGACGTGGACCCGGCGATCTGGGAGCGCGACTCGGTGGTCTGGTTCTCGCGCGAACTGGTGAAGCGGCTGGCGGCGCGGGACGGCGCCGGCGCTTTCGGCGCCTGGGTCGCCCGGCTCAATTACGGCAACCAGGATGTCTCTGGCGATCCGGGGAAGAACAATGGCCTGACCAACGCCTGGCTGTCGTCGTCGCTGAAAATTTCACCGGAGGAGCAGGCGGCGTTTGTCCGCCGGCTGCTGCGCGACGATTTGCCGGCTTCGGCGCAGGCCATCGGAAAAACGCGCGCGATCATTCCTGAGTTCGCCGCGGAGGGCGGCTGGACCCTTCATGGCAAGACCGGTTCATCGGCGGTCATGAAGGTCGCCGATGGCCGCCAGGATCACGGCTGGTTCGTGGGCTGGGCCCGGAAGGACGGCCGCACGCTGGCCTTCGCGATCTATGAGCGCACCCGTAATCCGCCGGCCAGCGAGGCCGCCGGGCCACGGCTGCGGGCCAGCGTCCTGCGCGATTTCCCGGGCTGGGTGGAGCAGGTTCGGGGCGACGCCGCCCCGAAATGACGCCGTCAGGTCGCCGGCGTGTTGCCCTTGCGCACATAACGCAGCACGCCGATGACATGGCGGGCCACGTCGGCCGGCGACAGATGCGATGACGGGCGATACCAGATGACCGCGCTGTTGAGCGCGCCAAGCACGTGCAGGCGGAACAGGTTGCGGTTGACGTCTTCCGGCAGGTCCAGCGGCTCGATCAGGCTGTCGAACAGCCGGTCGTGCTCATCGCGCGACTGGATCAGGCGCGGGCGCACGCCAAGCAGGCTCGGCGGGAATTTTACATCCAGCACCGCCGTCCGGTCGCCGGTCAGCAGGGTTTCGCAGTGGGCGATGGCGGCGGCCTCCAGCCGCGCCCACGCGCCCTCGACGCCCTCGATCGCCTTCCGCACCGCCTCGGACACCATGCGGATATTGGCGTCGTAGACGGCGACGAACAGCTCTTCCTTCGAGGCGAAATGGTAGTACAGCGAGCCCGAGAGCAGGCCGGTCGCGGCGGCGATCTCCCGCATGGAGGCGCCTTCGAAACCGCGGGCGGCGAACAGTTTGCCGGCTTCCGTCAGAATCTGCTTGCGGCGCTCCGCCGCGCCGGCGTCCGAACCACGCTCGCTGTCCTTGCGCATACGTCCCGTCGATCTGGCCATACAACCTCCACTACGCGCCACGCCGCGCCCGGGAAAGGCGCGTCAGGGCGAAACCCGGCGCCAGAACAGGCGGGGCTTCGCGCCGTCTTTCTGTCCTGACGCGATTTCCCGGCGGAGCCGTTGCTCCGGCGCGCCTGAAAACGCCCTGGCCAGCAGCGTCCGGTCGCGGGGGGCGCGACGGTACCGCTGCGCCAGTCTAACAAACGATAGGTTGATGGGCTAGTGGAGTGGATTTGACATTTGCAACCACCCCTGAATCCCGGGGGACGCCGCCGCCAGATGCAAGAATTCCAGACAAAAATCAACGGATTTCGGGATATGCTTCGGGCTGCGGCCAACGCTGCAGGACGCTGGATGGCGGGGCGCCCGCCCCAGAATCAGGGCGCCGGCGGCGTTGACCAATATCGTTTCGCCTCTTGGTCTTCCACCTCACATCGGCTACAGGCCAGTGGAATGGAATAACGCGAAAGGCGCGTGCGCCAATCGCGCGACGGAGTAGACTGGCATGGATATCAACGGCGTTTCCGCAATCGTCACCGGCGGTGGTTCGGGCCTCGGCGAGGCGACGGCGCGCGCGTTGGCGGCGAAGGGCGCGAAGGTCGCCATCATCGACCTGCAGGACGACAGGGCCCGCGCCGTCGCCGCCGACATTGGCGGCGTCGCCGTGCGCGCCGACGTGACCAGCGAAGCTGATGTCCGCGCCGCGCTCGCGGCGGCCGCGCAGGCCCACGGCGTCGTTCGCATCGCCGTTAACTGCGCTGGCGTTGCTCCGGCGGCCCGCGTGGTCGGCAAGAAGGGGCCGCACCCGCTTGAGCAGTTCCAGAAGGTGATCAACATCAACCTGGTTGGCACCTTCAACGTGATCCGCCTTGTGGCGGAAGGCCTGGTGGAGGCTGATCCGGTCGGCGAGGAGCGCGGCGTCATCGTCAACACCGCCTCGGTCGCGGCGTTCGACGGCCAGATCGGCCAGGCGGCCTATGCGGCGTCGAAGGCCGGCGTGGCTGGCATGACCCTGCCGGTCGCCCGTGATCTCGCCCAGTACGGCGTGCGCGTCTGCACCATCGCGCCAGGCCTGTTCCTGACGCCGATGCTGCTTGGTCTGCCGGAGGAAGCGCAGAAGAGCCTTGGCCAGCAGTCGCCGTTCCCGTCGCGCCTCGGCAATCCGTCCGAATACGCCAGCCTTGCGGTGCAGATCGTCGAAAATCCGATGCTGAACGGCGAGACCATCCGCCTCGACGCCGCCATCCGCATGGCGCCGCGCTGAGGATATTCCGGCAGGGCGCCCGCCGGCCGGCGCCGGAAACTGGCGCCCGGGCGACAGGGCAAAAGCCGGTTCAGTGAGAACGGATTTCGTCCTGCGCGGATTTTACGCCCCTGGGGGCGCGGATATCAGGCGGGGCGCTCCAGCCGGGGCGCCCGCCATTATGGAAGGCGCGGTCCCCTGCGGCCGCGTCGCAGGGGAGGAAACATGACGCTCGAACGCATGAAGCTCACCATTGATGGCCCGGTCGCCATCCTGGCGTTCAACCATCAGGAAGTGCTGAACGCCCTGTCGCCGCAGCTGCTGGCGGATTTCGCCAAAGCGCTGGACACCATTGAAGACCCGGCCAGCGGCGTGCGTTGCCTGGTGCTCACCGGCGAGGGCCGCGCCTTCTGCGCCGGCGCCAACCTGCAGGGCGACATGGGCAAGCGCGAAGGCGGCAAGATCGACGCCGGCGCGGCGCTGGAAACCGTCTATCACCCGATCCTGCGCCGCCTGCGCAATCTGCCTTTCCCGATCATCACCGCCGTCAACGGTCCGGCCGCCGGCGCCGGCATGAGCTTCGCAGTGATGGGCGATCTGATCGTCGCCGCCCGCTCGGCCTACTTCATGCAGGCGTTCCGCCGCATTGGCCTGGTGCCGGACTGCGGCTCCACCTGGCTGCTGCCGCGCCTGATCGGCCGCGCCCGCTCGCTGGAGCTGTCGCTGCTCGGCGACCGCCTGCCGGCCGAAAAGGCGCTGGAATGGGGCCTGATCAACCGCGTCGTCGATGACGGCGAGGCGCTGAACGAGGCCCTGAAGCTGGCGACCGAGCTGGCCAATGGCCCGACCGTGGCCCTCGGCCTGATCCGCAAGCTGTACATCGAATCGACCGACAACAGCTTCGAGGAGCAACTGGATCTGGAGCGCCAGTCCCAGCGCACCGCTGGCCGCGCCCAGGACTTCGCGGAAGGCGTGCAGGCGTTCCTCGAAAAGCGCCCGGCCCAGTTCAAGGGCCGCTGACGGCATGCGCGTCCGCAGCCATGCAATGTTGCGGCGCCTGAATGATCTGAAAGCCCTGGCGAAAGCCGGGGCTTTTTGTTTGACTGGAGCCCGCAGAAACAGGCCGGGCCATCCCGTGCAAGGCGCCCGTCCGTCGGACGTCCCACACGACGCGCAACGGCTGCGCGAAGAACGCCACAAAACAAAAACGGCAGAGCGGAAGCCTGGTCGGCGTGAACGGGTCCGCTCCCTGGGAGGATACATGAACTTCAAATACATGAAGCTGACCCTGGAGGGTCCTGTCGCCGTGCTGGCGTATAACCGGCCGGAGGTGCTCAACGCCATGTCGCCGGAATCACTCGCCGAATTCGGCGAGGCGCTCGACATCATCGATGATCCGGCCAATGGCGTGCGCTGCGTGGTGCTCACCGGCGAGGGCCGCGCTTTCTGCGCCGGCGCCAATCTGCGCGAGCGCGCCTCCGGGGACGCGCCGGAGGCAGGCGCGGTGCTGGACACGTCCTACCATCCCATCCTGCGCCGGCTGCGCGCCCTGCACTGTCCGCTGATCACGGCGGTCAACGGGCCGGCGGCGGGCGGCGGCATGGCGTTCGCGCTGATGGGCGATCTGATTGTCGCCGTCCGCTCGGCCTATTTCATGCAGGCGTTCCGCCGCATTGGCCTGGCGCCGGACTGCGGCTCCAGCTGGCTGCTGCCGCGGTTGGTCGGGCGCGCCCGCTCGCTGGAGCTGTCGCTGCTGGGCGAGCGCCTGCCGGCCGAAAAGGCGCTGGAATGGGGCCTGATCAACCGCGTCGTCGATGACGGCGAGGCGCTGAACGAGGCGATGAAGCTGGCGCGCGAACTGGCCAACGGCCCGACCGTGGCGCTGGGGCTGATCCGCCGGCTCTATGCGGAATCGAACGAGAACAGCTTCGAGGAGCAACTCGACCTGGAGCGGCAGTTTCAGCGCGCCGCCGGCCGCGCCAGCGACTTCGCCGAAGGCGTGCAGGCGTTTCTGGAGAAGCGGCCGGCGCGGTTCACCGGGCGTTGATGGGCGTCGTTCCCTGACGGGACAGGATTCGCGGACATGAAAAAGGGCGCTCGCTGGAGCGCCCTTTGTCCGTTCAGGGTCCGTTCGGCTTCCGGCGGCTTACTCGGCCGCCACCTGCGCGCCTTCCGGCAGGGTGCGGGCGTCGAGCACGATCACGTCTGCATCCGGCTGCCTGGCGAACAGGCGCTGCACCAGATCGTTGCGACGCTCCAGCGTGGCGCGCTGGTTGATGTAACCCTTGTCGGTGATCTCGTTGCCGTCGACAGAGGGTGGCTCGGACATCAGCAGGGCGCGGGCGACGCGGGTGCTGGAGCCGGGATTTTCCGCATTGTAGGCCTTGAGGCCGTCGCGCACCGTGGCGATCACCGCCGGATGACGGATCAGCTCTTCGGCGCCGGCGTCCGGCAGCCCGGCGATCTGCCGGCAGGCCATGACGTTCGGGAACACCAGCAGGGCGATATAGTCCTGATCCTGGCCGGCGACCACCGCGTCCTGCGCCGCGGGCGACATGGCGGCCACGGCGGCGACGCGCAGCGAGCCGACATGGACGAAGGTGCCGGTCATCAGCTTGAAGTCCTCGACCACGCGGCCGGCGAAGACCAGGCCTTCCTCCGGGCGGTTCTGGTCGACGAACACGCCGGCGTCGCCGATCTTGTAGAAACCTTCCTCGTCGAAAGCCTTTTCCGTCAGCTCCGGCTGGCGGTAGTAACCGGGAGTGACCGTGACGCCGCGCAGGCGCAGTTCGTATTTGTCGCCGACAGGAACCATCTTCAGCTCCATGCCGGCGAAGGGCAGGCCGATCAGGCCGACGCGCTCCGTCTCCCAATAGGTATAGGTGGCGGTCGGCGCCGTCTCGGTGCAGCCCCAGCCGGTGGAGAACACGTAGCGCTTGCCGGTGTATTTCACCGCCAGGTTCTGCATGCGGGTGTAGAGGTCGTCCGGCAGGGTGGCGCCGCCGTAGCCGAGCTGGCGCAGGTTCTTGAAGAACGCCTTGCACAGTTCGGGATCGCGCTCCATGGCCGACACCAGCGCGGCGAAGCCGGCCGGAACGCTGCCGTAGTAGGTGGGCGAGATCTCGCGCAGGTTGCGGATGGTTTCGTCGAACTGCCCGGGCAGCGGCCGGCCGTCGTCAATGTAGAACGAGCCGCCGTCCGCCAGCACCGAATGGAACGTCGAGTTGCCGCCCATGGTGTGGTTCCAGGGCAGCCAGTCCAGCACCGTGCGCCGGGTTTCGGCCGGGTCGCGCGGGCAGGCCTGCTGGCCCATGGCGACGTTGGCGGCCATCATTTCCTGGGTGTTGATGACGGCCTTCGGCATGCCGGTGGAGCCGGAGGTAAACAGCAGCTTGCCGACGGTCTGGGGCCTGATGGCGGCGATGGATTCCGCCACGGCGCCGGTCACCGGCGTCTTCTCCCAGTCGGCGTAGGCCACGCTGTCGACGCCAGGCGCCGGGCGCTCCACATGGACGATGGTGACGCCGGTGAGGTCCAGCGCCTTCAGCGCATGGGCGAAAGCCGGGCCGTCCTGCACCATGATGACGCCGGGCGTCAGCAGGTTGAACACATGCTTGAGCTTGGTGAAGTCCTGGCTCATCAGCGAATAGCCGGGCGACACGGGCGCCGCCGGCAGGCGCGCCTGCATCGCGGCCTGGGTCATCAGCGCGTGCTCGATCGAATTGCCGCTGAGGATCATCACCGGGCGGTCTTCGCCCAGGCCGAGGTTGAGCAGCGCCTGGGTCAGGGCGTCGACCCGCTGTTTCGCCGCGCCGTAGGTCACAGTGTCCCAGGCGCGATCGGGGCCGCGCCGCTGGGCCAGCCACACCGCGTCCGGCGTCTCGGCGGCCCACTGGGCGAGAAACGCCGGGATGTGCTTCTCGTAAGCCTTGAGCGGGATGCGCTGGCGCATGACCATGGAGCCGTCGGCGCGCCGCTCGAGCTCGATGTCGCGCGGCATGAAATTCAGTTTATGGAACGGCGGCAACTGGCTTCCGGCCATGGCGTCTCTCCTGCAGACCTTTGCTGGGCGCGCACCAACCGCCGCGCCGTGTTGAAGCGCGCCGCCGTGCCCAGTCATTGTGGTCGCCGACGATATATCTGAATGGCGGTACACGCCAGTACTTCGCTGGGAATGCTGGCGATAACGCCTATTCGCGGAGCGCGTGGCAGGGCGCGTTTTTGGGGTGGACAATAAAAAACGCCCGGTTGCCCCGGGCGTTTGCATATCGCGCCACATCGCCGGTTCAGGCGACAGCGGCCGGGCCTTTGGCCTCTTTCGCCCAGTAGCGGTCGCGCAGGATGCGCCTCATCAGCTTGCCGGTCGGGGCGCCCGGCAGTTCTGGGTCGAAATCAATGCTCTTCGGACGCCTGATGAGCGACAGCTTCGTGCGGCAATACGCCATCAGCCCGGCGGCCAGTTCCGACCCCGCCTCATAGCCGTCGGCCGGCTGCACGACAGCCTTCACTTCCTCGCCCATTTCCGCGTTCGGCGCGCCGAACGCGGCGGCGTCGGTGACGGCGGGGACGACAGGAGATGAACGATCTGTTGCTGGTGTTATATGAAGTTTTGCAAGACGATATTTAGGTCAGTTTATAGTGGTGTATTATTTACCATTATAAATAATCATATATTGTGATGAATTATAATGTATTTTGTGTATTCATCTGAAAAGGCGTATTTATGGATTGGTTCTATGATATTTTCGAGGCGAGTTGGCCCAGGGATGTGGCAGCCGCAGTGCGGTCTGACAGGGTTGATGACGCCGCCGAAGTTCGTGGCGCCGTTCACAGTGGTGGGATGCGCGTTCAACGCAGTCCGTCGGCCAGCTCAGACCGGCTGCCCTTCCCGCAGAAGGGTGACAAGTATTACGATGTGCGCAAGGCTATAGAGCAGAAACACGCCGCGCAGAACAGCTTCAAGGGCATTGTCGCTGGCAAGAGGGCTCAGGCCAATGCCGCGCCGAACGCGATGTTTTTTCTGAGAAAAGACGTTGACGATGAAGTGCGACCATACCGGATGGAGGAGTTGGCCACGGGGCGACGCCACGTGCCGAATGGCCTCTATGTCTTTGTACTGCCTGGAGATGCTGTGGGGGAAGTTGTTTGCGGCGTGTCTGACCTGCACAAACGCGTGGGCGGGCCGCCGAAGGTCGCGGGGCATGCGGGCCTGGCGCACCAGCAGCAGGTGCTGTTCGCCGGCCATCTGTATTTTGCAGATGGCGCGCTAACTAGCTGGACCAATGAGAGCGGGCATTATCAGTTCCCGGCCGCTGCTGGAAAATCATCCGCGTTGCCGCCGTATATAAGAAAGCTGCTGCTGCCTGACAAACTGTACGCTCCGCGCATTAACTTCGTTAGTTATTCATACTGATACGGTTGCGCCCGGAGACGTGGTCTCCGGGCGTCCGTGTGGCGGTGTTGTCCAGACAAAATTCAGGCGACAGCGGCCGGGCCTTTGGCCTCTTTCGGCCAGTAGCGGTCGCGCAGGATGCGCTTCATCAGCTTTCCGGTCGGGGTGCGCGGCAGTTCTGGGTCAAAATCAATGCTCTTCGGGCACTTGATAGGCGACAGCTTCGTGCGGCAATACGCCATCAGCTCGGCGGCCAGTTCCGGCCCCGCCTCATAGCCGTCGGCCGGCTGCACGACAGCCTTCACTTCCTCGCCCATTTCCGCGTTCGGCACGCCGAACACGGCGGCGTCGGTGACGGCCGGGTGGCCGATCAGCGCGTCCTCGGTCTCCTGCGGATAGATGTTCACGCCGCCGGAAATGATCATGTAGGACTTGCGGTCGGTCAGGAACAGATAACCGTCCTTATCCAGGTAGCCGACGTCGCCGAGCGAGGACCAGCCGTGCTCGTTGTAGGCGCCTTTCGTCTTCTCCGGGTCGTTGTGATAGCTGAACTCAGGCGCGCCAGCGAAATAGATCTGGCCGATGTCGCCCGGGCCTTCCAGCTGGCCGTCCTCACCGACAATCTTGATCTCGCCGACCAGGGCGCGGCCGACGGAGCCGGGGCGCTCCAGCGCTTCCTGCGAGTTGATGATGGTGACGCCATTGCCCTCGGAGCCGGCGTAGTACTCCAGGATGATCGGCCCCCACCATGCGATCATCGCCTTCTTGACGTCGGCGGGGCAGGGCGCGGCGGCGTGCACGGCGCTCTTCAGCGAGGAGATGTCGTACTTGGTGCGGATGGCGTCGGGCAGCTTCAGCATGCGGATGAACATGGTGGGCACGAGCTGCGAGAAGGTCACCTTGTACTTCTCGACAAGGCGCAGATACTCCTCGGCGTCGAACTTCTCCATGATGATCGAGGTGCCGCCATAGCACATGATCATCATGTTGAAGCGCATCGGAGCCGCGTGATAGAGCGGCGCCGGCGACAGGTAGACCGTCTCGCTGTTGGCGCCGCACATCGTGCCGACGAGGGCGTTCAGGAACGGGTTCAGCTGGGTGATCGGCGTATTCTCGAACGGCTTCTTCACGCCCTTCGGCCGGCCGGTGGTGCCGGAGGAGTAGAGCATGTCCGGGCCGGTCACCTCGTCGGCGACCGGCGTCTCCGGCATGGCCTTCACCGCGTCCTCGAAGGACTGGAAGCCAGGGATAACGCCGCCGATCATCAGGCACACGGTGTCGGGGCTCAGCTGCTTGCGCAGTTCTTCCGCGCGGTCGGCGAACCTGATCGAGGTGATGAAGACCTTCGCGCCGCAATCGCCGACGATATAGGCGATCTCCTCCGGCTGAAGGTGGGTGGAGATGGCCGTGTAGTACAGGCCGGCGCGCTGGGCGCCGAACGCCACCTCATAGAAGCGGGCGCTGTTCTCCAGCACGAACGCCATGTGATCCTGCGGCTTCAGGCCGAGGGAGCGGAAAAGCTGGGCCACCTGGTTGGAGCGGGCCTCAAGCTGGCCATAGGTCACGGTTTCGCCCGTGGCGGCCATGATGTAGGCGGGCTTGTCCGGGTTGGTCCTGGCGTGAATGGATGGATGCGTCACTTGGGCCCCCTCACGGTTCCGAAGGTCACGGGATTTGTTGGCGCGGGCTGCGCGTGATGGATCGGCGGCAACCGGGTGGCCGCCGCCTTCCGTCTGGGCGTTGACAAGCACGAACGCAGACATTGCGCAAGGCGTCATGCCGTCAGGGAAGTGATCCGCCATATTGGCGGATCGCCTGATGCCGTTGCGCTTACCTGATGAGCGGGCAACCGCCCTCGTTCACCGGCCGGATCATCTCGTCGCCCGGGATGCTGCGCACGACCTTCGCCAGGTCCCATTCGGACCTGACCTCGGACGGCGCCTTCACTTCCAGCAACAGCATGTCGCGGATGACGCGGCCGTCCTCGCGCAGCCTGCCGTTCTTCGTCATGAAGTCGTTGATCGGCAGTTCGCGCATTTTCGCCATGACGGCCTTCGCCTCATCCGTATTGCCGGCGTCGATGGCCTTCAGATAGTGCGAGACGGCGCTGTAAACCGCGGCCTGGGTGTGCGCCGGCGGGCGGCCCATTTTCGCTTCGTAGCGCTTCGCGAAGGCGCGGCTGGCGTCGTCGGCGTCCCAGTAATAGCCGGCGAGGAACACGGCGCCCTGGGCCAGTTCGGAGCCGATGCCCTTGGCATTGATGATGGTGAAGATCGGCACGGCCAGCTTGACGCCCTTGCGGGTGACGCCAAATTCGGCCGCCTGCTTGATGGAGTTGGTGGTGTCGGCCCCGGCGTTGAGCAGGGCCAGCACCTGGGCGTCCGCGCCCATGGCCTGCATCAGGAACGACGAATAATCGTTGGTGGCTAGCGGCGCGCGCACGGCGCCGACGACCTTGCCGCCGTCCTGCTTCAGCGTGCGGGTCATGTCGTCCTGCATGGCGTGGCCGAACGCGTAGTCGGCGGTGAGCAGGAACCAGTTCTTGTGGGTGTCGTCCAGCAGCGCCTTGGCCAGACCCTTGGCCAGGGAATAGCTGTCATACAGCCACAGGGCGCCGTTGGGCGAGCAGGCCTTGCCGTAGAGATCGGCGTGGGCCGAGCCGACATGCAGGGCGACGCGGTTGGTGTCCTGGGCGAGCTTCTGGATCGCCAGCGACACGCCCGAATTCGCCATGTCGACAAAGGCGTCCACCTTGTCCTGGTCGATGAGCTTGCGGGCGTGGGCGAGGGCGACGTCAACCTTGAGCTGGTGATCGACGGAGATCAGCTCCACCGGCTTGCCGGCGGCCTTGCCGTTGTGATCATCAATGGCCAGCTGGGCGGCGACCACCGAGCCCTTGCCGGAGGTGTCGGAATAGGCCGACGACTGGTCGTTCATGACGACGATGCGAACGGCGTTATCAGAGATTTCGGCCTTAGCGGCCAGCGGCGCGGCGCAAGCCAGCACGGCGATAGCGCCGAGCAGGCGCTTTTTGAATTGGTTCATCAGTTCCCCCAGCGCGCCTTTTCCGGCGCGTATCGTGACGTCTCGCTTCCGCGACATGCCTTTGCTTCGGCGCATTTTTCCTTGCGAAAAGCAGCTTCGACTTTTCGGAAATGCGCTGGCGCGCGGAAACGGGCAGCGCGCCGCCGGTCTCCGTGGAACTGTTTCTTCCCTGTGCGCTTCTCTCTTCCGCCGCGGCTGATGTCGCTGGCGCCGGAGGCGCTTGTCACACGGGCCGCCGGGGCTTGTGGAAGCCGCCCGCGATCCGGGCCGGCGCGGCGATCGACGCCGCGCCGGAAAAGCTGGCCGTCAGATATTGCGGCCGATCAGCTCTTTCATGATCTCGTTGGCGCCGCCGTAGATGCGCTGCACGCGGGCGTCGGTCCACATGCGGGAGATCGGGTATTCACGCATGTAGCCGTAGCCGCCGAACAGCTGCAGGCACTCGTCCATGACCTTGCCCTGGGTGTCGGTGGTCCACCACTTGGCCATGGCCACGGTCTCCACATCGAGCCTCTTCTCCAGCACCAGCGCGGTGCAGTGCTCGACGAAGGCGCGGGCGACGCGGGCGTGGGTCTTCACTTCCGCCAGCTTGAAACGGGTGTTCTGGAAGTCGGCGATGGTCTTGCCGAACGCCTTGCGGTCCTTGACATATTCGGCGGTCAGCTCATAGGCGCGCTCCATGGCGGCCACGGCCTGCACGGCGATGATCAGGCGCTCCTGCGGCAGCTGCTGCATCAGATGGATGAAGCCCATGCCCTCGCGCTCGCCGAGGCGGTTGGAAACCGGCACGCGCACGTCGTCGAAGAACAGCTCGGAGGTGTCGGCGGCGTGCTGGCCGATCTTGTCGAGATTGCGGCCGCGACGGAAGCCCTGGACCTTGTCGACCTCGACCATGATCAGCGAGATGCCCTTGGCGCCCAGCGTCGGATCAGTCTTGGCGACGACGCAGATCAGGTTGGCGGTCTGGCCGTTGGTGATGAAGGTTTTCTGGCCGTTGATGACGTATTCGTCGCCCTCGCGGCGGGCAGTGGTCTTGACGCCCTGCAGGTCGGAGCCCGTGCCCGGCTCGGTCATGGCGATGGCGCCGACCAGTTCGCCCGAGGCCATGCCCGGCAGCCAGCGATGGCGCTGTTCCTCGTTGCCGTAACCATAAACATAATGGGCGAGGATGCCGGAGTGCACCGAGTTGCCCCAGCCGCCGACGCCGGCCTTCACCTGCTCTTCAACCAGCACCTTCTCGTGCAGGAAGTTGCCGCCGGCTCCGCCGTACTCCTCCGGGATCGAGGCGCAGAGCAGGCCATACTCGCCCGCCTTGTTCCAGATCTCGCGATCGACGATGCCCTGGTCTTCCCAGCGCTCCACATGCGGGACGCACTCGCGCTCGAAAAAGCGGCGGGCGGTCTCGCGGAACATCGCGACGTCTTCAGGCTCGTTGGCGAGGGCAAACTGGCTCATGGCGGCTTTTTCCTGTCTGGCGTTTCCAGCGCTGCGTCGTGACGGACGGAGCGCCCCGGCGCGCCCGTGGCGGGCCGGGTCTGGTCTGGAGGTTCTATATCTATCTAACACTTGCTTGACAATCGCGCCGGCGGTCCCGGAACAGCGACGTTTGCGCCAGGGCGCCCGGCAACGCCCGGCCTGGCGGCCACAAGCAAGGCCCGGCCTGCGGCCCCTGGCAACGCCCGGCCCGCGGCCCCGGCGCCGCGTCAGCGCGCCGCCTGGCCTCACGCCTCAAGCTGGCGCGCGCCGATGGCGATGGTCGCCACGCCATGGGTGCGGTTGCGGATGGTGAACACCGCCGTGCCCGGCTCCAGGCCGCGCCGCACCTCGGACAGATCGAAGCCGCCGGCGAGGCGGGCGTGCAGGCCGGCGATGTCGGCGGCGCGCCAGGAGACGCCCCACAGCTCATCGTCCTGCTCCGCCTTTGCCGGGTCCTCGCGGCTTGCGACCTCGATCTTCATGTCGCCGCAGCGGAACAGGGTGACGCGCGCGCCCATCTGCGGGAACGTGCGGTCGAAGCGCAGGCTCAGGCCCATCCGCGCGCCCCAGAAGGCCATGGCGCGGGTGGGATTGGCCGAACGCAGCACCAGATGGTCGACGCCGACAACGGCGCCCGCGCCGGCAAGCCCGGTTTCAGCCTCACGACGCGTGTCGCGGGCCGGAACCGGCTCCAGCGTCACTGGCGCGCCGTGGCTGGCGGCGCTGTCGAGGCGCAGGCGCGGCCCGTCCGGCCCGCTCTCCCGGGTCCAGGCCACGCCGCGATTGTCCAGCAGCCTGGCGGCGCGCTCCAGGTCGTCCACGCCAAACGCCATGCCGCAAAGTCCTTCTCCGCCAGAATGCGGGAGGATGGCGCCGGCGGCCTGCAACAACACGTCGGTGTTGGCGAGGCGGAACCTGGCGCTGTCAGCGGCGCGCGCGTGCGGCGCCACGCCGAACAGGTCGGCGTACGCGGCGCAGGCCCCGGGCAGATCGGTCACGGCGATATCGATGCGATTGAGCTGCTTGATCATGACGCTTCCTCTTTGTCTGGTAACGTCGTTGCTTCCGCGCCGGAGGACAAGCCGGGCGCGCGGGCAAAATTCACATTGCCCCAGGCGCGCCGCCGGGCGAAAAAGGTCCCAACATCATCAACGATGAAACAATCTCTTCCGGGAAGAAACGCATGAGCTACCTGAACGCGCAGCCCACCATCGGCGCCCAGACCCTGCGCGCGCTGGGGCGGTATCCCGACCGCACCGCCTTTGTCACCGACGCGGGCGCCATCTCCTACGCCCATGTCATCGACATGCTGGGACGGATGCAGGCGGTGCTGGCCGGGCTGGGGCTGCCGCGCGGCGCCGGCGTCGCGGCGCTCACCTCCAACCGCTGGGAGACCTGGTGCCTCACCCAGGCGGCGCAGGCGTCCGCCCTGTGCACCACGCCGCTGCATCCGCTCGGTTCGCTGGAGGACCATCTGGACCAGCTGGCCGACGCGGAAATCCAGGTGCTGGTGGTGGACGCGGAAAGCTACGCGGCGCGCGGCGCCGATCTGGCGCAGAAGGCCAGCGGCGTGCGCCATGTGCTGACCATCGGCAAGGCGGACTACGGCGTTGACCTGATGGCCGCCGCCGCGGCGACCGGCGCGACCACGCCGCGCGATCTGGCCCGCCCGGACGACGCCTGCGTCATCGGCTACACCGGCGGCACCACCGGCAAGTCCAAGGGCGTCTGGCGCGACCACCGCAGCGCCGCCGCCATCAGCCCGGCCATCCTCGCCGATTTCGAACTGCCGGATACGCCCCATTACCTGGCGGTCGCGCCCATCAGCCACGTGGCCGGCACCAAGGTGATGCCGACGCTGATGCGCGGCGGCTCGGTGACGCTGATGAAGAGCTTTGACCCGGAGCGGGTGCTACAGACCATCGAACGCCAGCGCATCAACTTCACCCTGCTGGTGCCGACGATGATCTATGTGCTGCTCGATCATCCGGCGCTGGCCAAAACCGATCTGTCGTCGCTGGAGCTGCTGCTCTATGGCGCCTCGCCCATGTCGCCGACGCGGCTGGTGGAGGGACTGGAGCGGATCGGCCCGGTGTTCTCGCAGCTTTACGGCCAGTCCGAGTGCTATCCGGTGTCGGTGCTGCGCAAGGCGGATCACGACCCGGCGCGGCCGGAACTGTTCGCCTCCTGCGGCTTCCCGCTCTCCAACTGCGACGTGGCGCTGCTCAACGAGGACGGCGAGCGCGTGGCCCCGGGCGAGGCGGGCGAAATCTGCGTGCGCGCGCCGCAGGTGATGGGCCGTTACTGGAAGCGTCCGGAGCAGACGGAAGAGGTGTTCCGTCACGGCTGGCTGCACACGGGCGACGTGGCCCGGGCCGACGAGCGCGGCTATCTGTACATTGTCGACCGCATGAAGGACATGATTGTCACCGGCGGCTTCAACGTTTATCCGCGCGAGGTGGAGGACGCCCTCACCAGCCATCCCGCCGTCGCCATGGCGGCGGTGATCGGCGTGCCGGACGCCAAGTGGGGCGAGGCGGTGAAGGCGCTGGTGGTGCGCAAGGCCGGCGGCGATGTGAGTGACGAAGAACTGATCGCCCTCGTGAAACAGAAAAAGGGCTCGACCCAGGCGCCCAAGTCGGTGGAGTTCATCGACGCGTTGCCGGTGACCCCCGTGGGCAAGGTCGACAAGAAAGTGCTGCGCGCCCGCTACTGGGCCGGCCAGCAGCGCATGGTGGGATAACGGAATGCTCGACAGCAAGATTCGCGGCCGGCTGCGTCTGCCGGTCATCGCCGCGCCGATGCTGCGCGTTTCGGGGCCGGACCTGGTGGTCGCCGCCTGCCGCAGCGGCGTGGTGGGCTCATTCCCCACCGCCAACGCCCGCACGGTGGAGGAGCTGGACCAGTGGCTCCAGGACATCGCCGCGCGCTCTGCCGCGGGCGGGGCCGCTTACGCGCCCTGGTGCCCCAACCTCATTATCCGCCAGCCGCGCATGCAGGACGATCTGGCCTGCCTGGTGCGCAACCGCGTGGAGATGGTCATCACCAGCGTCGGTTCGCCGGCGGCTGTGGTGAAGCCGCTGCACGACATCGGCGCGCTGGTGCTGGCCGACGTGGCGACGGTGAAGCATGCGGAGAAGGCGCTGGAGGCGGGGGCCGACGGCCTGGTGCTGCTGACCGCCGGCGCCGGCGGCCAGACCGGCTGGATGAACGGTTTCGCCTTCGTGCGGGCGGTGCGGGCCATGTTCGATGGACCGGTCGTGCTGGCCGGCGGCGTCACCGACGGCGCCTCGCTGCTGGCGGCGGAGGCGCTGGGCTGCGACCTTGCCTATATGGGCACCCGCTTCATCGCCACGCATGAAAGCATGGCGGCGGACGCCTACAAGCAGATGCTGGTGTCGTCCTCCATGGACGACGTGGTGCTGACGAAGGCTTTCACCGGCCTGCAGACCAACATGCTGCGCCCGTCCATCGTGGCCGCCGGGCTCGATCCGGAACGGCTCGACGAACAGGTCAGCGCCCAGACAGCGAAACAGATGTTTGGCGGCGGCTCGCAGGCGCCCGGCCCGAAGCGCTGGGTGGACATCCGCAGCGCCGGTCATTCGGTTTCCGGCGTCAGCCGGGTGGAGCCGGTTGCGGCGCTGGTGGACGAAATCGCCGCGCAATACGCTGCGGCGAAGGCAAGGATGCTGGCGGCGCTGGCCTCCTGAGCCAGGTGTCTTGGGCAAGATTTCCTGACCAAGGTGTTCTGACCAAGGTGTTCTGGGCAGGCCTGAAAAACAGAACGCCAGCCCGACGGGCTGGCGTTTTTGTTCTCCGTTCCGCGGCCGCGCCAGGCGGGCCCCGGTATCCTTCACTTCTCCACGAACGCCTTCTCGACCACGAACTGGCCGGCCTCGCCGTGGTTGCCCTCCACGAAGCCTGCTTCCAGCAGCATGGTCTTCAGGTCGGCGAGCATGTGCGGGCTGCCGCAGATCATGGCGCGGTCTTCCTCCGCCGAGAGCGGGGCGAGGCCAAGGTCGTCGTACAGCTTGCCGCTCTGCATCAGCTCGGTGAGTCGGCCAGTGTTGCGGAAGGCTTCGCGGGTCACCGTGGGGTAGTACAGCAGCTTCTCGCGGGCGTCCTCGCCGAGGAATTCATCCTCCAGCACGGATTGCACCAGCTTTTCGCCATAGGCCAGCTCGGAGACGAAGCGGCAGCCGTGGGTGAGAATCACCCTGTCGTAGCGGCCGTAGATCTCCGGATCGCGAATCAGGCCGGCGAACGGCGCGAGGCCGGTGCCGGTGCTGAGCAGGTACAGGTTGCGGCCGTTTTCCAGATTGTCGAGCACGAGCGTGCCAGTCGGCTTGCGGCCGACGATGATCTCGTCGCCTTCCTTCAGGTGCTGGAGGCGCGAGGTGAGCGGGCCATCCTGAACCTTGATGGAATAGAATTCGAGCTCCGGGTCATAATTGGCGCTGGCGATGGAATAGGCGCGCAGCAGCGGCTTTCCGTTCACCGGCAGGCCGATCATGATGAATTCGCCATTGCGGAAGCGCAGGCCGTCGTTCCGGGTGGTGCGGAAGCTGAACAGCGTGTCGTTCCAGTGGCGAACGGCAAGGACTTTTTCCGTATAGAAATTGCTCATCTTTCATCCACGAACTGGCGGACACGGGCCGCGTCGCCACGCCCGGAACGTCCAGGCCCATGGCGGAGCAGGAGGGGTAACACAGGCAAGCCGCGCTGCTCAATAATTTCCCGATCACGTGTGGGAAAAGATTTTAAATTGGCGCATGGGCTGTGAAATAGAACGAATCCATTCTGCTTCAGGGCAGGGCGGCGAAAATTTTTTCTACCCTGCTTTGCCGGCCGGGGGAAACTCCGGCCCTGGAAACTCCGGCCCTGGAAATTCGTGCCTGGGAACCTCCGGCCTGGCGGGAGCCGCCGGTCCCGACGCCGCTGGCGCGTTTTTCACTTCTGTCAGCCGGTCAAGGCGCGCCAGCTCGGCGGCGACGCCGGTAACCAGCGCCGCGACCCCGGGATCGGTCGATGTCAGCCGGGCGGCGTCGGCCGGGCTGGCCTGGCCGTCGATGGCGTCGGCAAGGCGCGCGACCGTGCGCGCGTCGCCATCGGCCAGCGGCGCCGGCTCCCGGGTGGACCAGATGGTGATGCCGTCGCAGATCCGCTCGGCGCAGGCGACCAGCGGCAGCCACGCCGCCGCTTCGCGGCCGGCCGGCGGCGGCTCGGCCATGGAGCGCTGGAGCTGGACCCGCAGGTTGGAAAGCGCCCCGTAGGCAGCCCGGCGCCGGCGGGCCACAATCGCCTGCTGGCGGCCCTGCGCCGAAATGGTGGCGCGCAGGCAGTCGGCGATGCCGGCGCGCGCCGCATGGAAGGCGTGCGCCACCTGCCGCTGCTGGCCCCTGCGCCAGGGGAAATAGCCGAAGGCCAGGACGATGGCGGAGCCAATGAGCGTGTCGACCACCCGCTGGAGGCCATAGTCAATGTTCTTCAGGCCAGGGTGGGCAAGGTCGATGAGAATGAGGACCAGCGGCGTCAGCACGACGGTTTGCACCGCGTAAGAACGCTGCTTGGCCCAGGGCAGCGTCGCGGCGAGGACGACCGTCAGCAGCGCCAGCAGCAGACCCTTGGGAATGAAAATCAGGGCGGCGGCGCCGATCAACACGCCGCCGACCGTGCCGACGCCGCGCAACACCGCGCGGGTGAACACGGAGCCGAAGTCAGGCTTCATGACAATGCCGACGGTCAGCGGAACCCAGTACCAGTGGCTGGCGTCATTGAACCAGCGCGTGGCGTAGGCGAGGCCAAGGCAAAGCGCCAGGGCAAGGGCGGACATGACCGTTTCCCGCCCGCAGGCCAGACGGTCGAGGATCACGCTGACGGTGAAGCGCCGCCCGGCCGTGGCGTTGGCGGGCGCGCCGCCAGGGGCGGCGGCGTTCTGGCCGCCCGCGCCCGCGGCCTGCCACGCGGCCTGCAACGCCGCCACCGCGCCCAAAAGCGGGCCGGCCGGCGCGCCGGAGCCGATGGCGGGCGGCGACGGCCTCCCGCTTGCCATGGCCGCGGCCAGGTCGGCAAGCTGGCCCGCGGCGGCGTCCAGCGCCTCGGGGCTGTCGCTGGACAATATGACGGTGAACAGCTGGTCGACGGCCTGCAGGATCGCGCCATGGGCGGCAGGTTCGCCGGCAGCGCCGCTGGACAGGCCGTTGCTGTCGATCAGCGCCTCATAGGCGGCGCCCAGCCCATCGGTGACAGCGCGCCGCGCCGCCTCGATCTCCGCCTCCGGCGCTGGCGCGGCGCGGGCGCGGGCCAGCCTGGCGGCGGCGTTGATCAGATCCGCCAGGATATGGCGCTGGCGCTGGCGACGCGCCAGCAGCGCCTCCACGCCCAGCAGGCAGGCGTAGGCGGCGGCGCCGCCAAGAAACATCAGGGAGCAGCGCCAGAATGGATCTATGGCCGGAATGCCGATGGCGATGCCGGCGGTGAGCAGGAGCTGAAGGGCGCCAGCCGAGAAAGCCTGGCCATAGCTGCTGACGATCCCGGCCAAAAAACCAACGAGCATCATCGCGACGACAACGGCGGCCCAAGGCAGCGCGCCCAGGTAGCCAGCCAGATAGCCGGCGGCGCCGATGGGCGCGGATATCAGAACCTGCCTGAAGATCATTCTGTAGGGCGCGCGACGCTCGCCAGAGGCAAGCATCAGCGCCCCCATGGCGATCCACATGCAGTCGCTGGTGGAATCCGTCGCCACGCCGACGATGAAGGGCGCGCCGATGGTGATCGCGGCGCGGATCGACAACCCGACCGGCCAGCGGGCGGGCTGCATGCGCGCCAGTTCCCGGATCCAGTTCGCCGGCGCCGCGTGGCCGTCCGGGACCGGCGGCATGTCTGTCAGGTTACCCGTCAAAACATTCTCCAACTGCCAGCCGCAGAAAACCGCCTGCAGCGCCCAACCGTCCGCAGCGCCCGACCAGGCGCAGGCCAGCACGGCATGCGCGGCCGGAGGAGCAGGGTCCCGACCGGCGCCGGCTGCATCTGGCCCTGCGCCGGGTCAGGCTACCCTGTTTGGCGCGTGGGATAAAACATGGGCGGCGCATGAGGCGATCGTGTCGCCGACGCCGTCAGCGCCAGGCAGAGCCAGGCAGGCGGATTTCACCATGGCGACATCGTGAGTGGGGCGTCGCTTCACCGCTTTGCCAGCCGCCAGACGGCGCCCTGCTTCCGGCGGGGGCCTGCCGGTCACACCGCCAGCAGCGCGTCGCGGACGGCGGGATCGGCGTCCAGTTCGGCCATGGTTCCCGAAAAGTGGGTTGCGCCGCCGGCGAGCACGTGCGCCCGGTCGGCCAGGAGACGGGCGAAATTCAGGTTCTGCTCGGCCACCAGCAGGCTGAGGCCCTCGCGTTTCAGGGTCAGCAGCGCCGCCGCCATGTCCTCGACGAGGCGCGGGGCGAGCCCCTCCGCCGGTTCGTCGAGCAACACCATGTATGGGTTGCCCATCAGCGTGCGGGCGATGGCCAGCATCTGCTGCTCGCCGCCGCTCATGGCGCCGCCGGGGCGCCCGCGCATGCGGCCGAGATTGGGAAACAGCTCGAACAGCCGCTCCGGCGTCCATTGCGGCGCGCCGGGCCGGGGCGGTTGCCGGCCGGCTTCCAGGTTTTCGTCCACGGTCAGGTCGGTGAAGATGCGCCGGTCCTCCGGCACATAGCCCAGACCGCGCCTGGCGATGGCGAAGGGCGGCATCGGGCCGATGTCCGCGCCGCGAAAGGCCAGCTCGCGGGCGCTGCGCCGGACCAGGCCCATGATGGCGCGCAGGGTCGTGGTCTTGCCGGCGCCGTTGCGGCCCAGCAGGGCGATGATTTCTCCCGGCCCGACGTCAAGGCTCACGCCATGCAGGATCTGGGCCTGGCCATACCAGGCGTTGAGCCCGTCGACGCGCAGCCCATCCGCATCCGGTTCGCTGGCGACCGGCGAACCGGATGGCATTTGTTGTGCGGCCATACATGCTTCCTTGATATTCATCGAAGAGAAGCGGAGAGGGCTTCCCGGAACACTGGGTCATTACAGTTATATCAAAAAAATACTGTCATGAAGACTTGGGATCGCCCGGATGAGGGCCGCTGGTGGCGGCGAACAGCACGCCGTCGCCCAGATAGGCCGCGCGCACCGCCGCATTGTCGCGCACGTCCGCCGGCGCGCCGCTGGCGATCAGGCGGCCGCGATCCAGCACCAGAATCCGGTCGGCGTGGGCGAAAACCGCATCCATGTCGTGCTCGGTGAACAGCACGCCGATGTTTTGCTTCCTGGCGACGGCGACCGCCGTGCGCATCAGGTCGGCGCGATCGGCCGGGGCCATGCCGGCGGTGGGCTCGTCCATCAGCAGCAGGCGCGGCGCGCCGGCGAGGGCGATGGCCAGTTCCAGCCGCTTGACGTCGCCATAGGCCAGCTCCGCCGCCGGCCGCTCCGCCTGGGCGGCCATGCCGGCCAGCGCCAGCAGGCGCATGGCGTCATCGCGGGCGACGTTCCGGCCAGCGCCCCAGGGGCGCATGATCTGGCCGCGTCCGGCGGCGAGCGCCGTCTGCACGTTCTCGCGCACGGTCATGGAGGCGAAGGTGGCGGCGATCTGGAAGGTGCGGCCGACGCCGGCGCGAAAGGCGCGCGCTGGACCGGCGCCGGTGATGTCGCGGCCGGAGAGCAGCACGCGCCCGGCGTCTGGCCGCAACTGGCCGTTGATGAGATTGAAGCAGGTGCTTTTGCCGGCGCCGTTGGGACCGATCAGCGCCACGATCTCGCCGGCGGCGACCGAGAAGCTGACGTCGTCCACGGCGCGCACGCCGCCCCAGGCCCTGGCGAGGCCGGTCGCCGTGAGCAGGGGAGGCGCGCTCATGGATGCTCTCCAGAACCAGGCGGCCGTTTCGCCCAGCGATCGCGCCACTGGTTGACGACGCCGACGAGGCCGCGCGGAAAGGCCAGCACCACGGCGAGGATCACCAGGCCGAGCGCCAGCTTCGACCATTGCGTCTGGCTGAGCAGCCAGATCGACAGCGCCTTGTAGGCGACGGCCCCGACCAGCGGCCCCAGCGTGGTCTGCACGCCGCCGAGCAACACCATGGCGAGGGAATCGACAGAAACCGGAATGGCCAGCGTATCGGGAAACACGCTGCCTTTCAGAAAAGCAAACAGGGCGCCCGCCACGGCCGCGCCGGTGCCGGCGATGGCGAAGGCGCACCAGCGCATCAGGCCCGGGCGGACGCCAATGCTGGCTGCCCGGCGCGCCTCATCGCGCACGCCGCGCAAGCCATAGCCAAAGGGGGAGAACATGATAACCCGGCTGGCGCCGATAACCAGCATGGCGACGCCCAGCGTGAGCCAGTAAAAGCCGGCGGGCTGCGCCGCGAAGCCGGTCGGCCACAGGCCCAGCACGCCATTGTCGCCGCCGGTGACCTCGACCCACTGGAAGGCGATGGACCAGAGGATCTGCGCGAAAGCCAGGGTGAGCATCGCCAGGTAAACGCCGGACAGGCGCGCCGCCGCCAGCGCGAACAGGCCGGCGCCGACGAGCCCGGCCAGCGGCGCCAGGGCCAGCGCCGCGCCCATGCCAAGGCCCAGTCCTTTCACGGCCAGCGCCACGCCATAGGCCCCAAGACCGAAGAACGCCGCATGGCCAAAAGAAGCGACGCCGGCGACGGACAGCAGCATGTGCAGGCTGACGGCCAGAATGGCGAAGATCAGCGTTTCGGTGGCGGCGATGACCAGATATTCGCCGCTGATGAAGGGCAGCGCCATCGCGGCGAGCGCCAGCGCCGCCATGGCGAGGCGTCCGGCGCCGCCGAGCGGCCGCCAGGGACGCGCCGACGTGGCGGCGGGCGGGCGCTGGGCGACGTCGGGACGCCCCAGCAGGCCCCAGGGGCGCACGGCCAGCACGGCCGCCATCACCAGGAAGATGATGACTAGGGAAATTTTCGGAAACAGCAGGATGCCGAAGGCGTTGAGCTGCGCCACCAGAAGAGCGGCGATGAAAGCGCCGGTGATGCTGCCGAGGCCGCCGATAACCACCACGACGAAGGCGTCGACGATAATGCGCAGATCCATGTGATGGTTGACGGATTCGCGCGGCAATTGCAGCGCGCCGGCCAATGCGGCGAGAAATACGCCAAGAGCGAAAACGCCGGTGAACAGCCATTTCTCATTGACGCCGAGCGCCGCCGCCATCTCGCGATCCTGGGTTGCGGCGCGCACCAGCACGCCAAAGCGGGTGCGGTTGAACAGCAGCCACAACAGGCCGAGCGCCACGGGGCCCAGAACGATGAGGAACAGGTCCCACGCCGGGATCATCTGGTCGAACAGGGCGATGGAGCCGGTGAGGCCGGGCGCGCGGCGCCCCACCAGTTCGTCCGGCCCCCACAGCATCACCACCAGGTCGGCGGCGATGAGGGTGAGGCCGAAGGTGGCGAGCAGCTGGAACAGCTCTGGCGCCTGGTAGATGCGCCGCAGCACGAGGATTTCGGCGAGGGCGCCCAGCGCCGCCACCGCGGCGGCGGCGAGCAGCACGCCCCCCCACCAGCCAAAAGCGCCGGCGAGGCGCTCGGTGAGCGACCAGGCCACATAGGCGCCGATCATGTAAAAGGCGCCATGGGCGAAATTGACCACGCGCGTGACGCCGAAAATGATCGACAGGCCCGAGGCGACGAGAAACAGCGACGCGGCGCTGGCAAGGCCGGTCAGGAACTGGGCGATCCAGAAACTCATGTCCGCCAGGCCACTGTCACGCTCCAATCCACGGGCATGGTTCCGGGCAGGGTGGACGCCGCGTTGCCTCAAGGCAATGCGTCAGCCAGTCCCGCGCGTCATCCATTGGCGAAAAAGCTGGCTGCGCGGCCAGACCGGGCGGCTGCGGCCATGGCGCGTCTCAGTTGCCCGCCGGACGCATTTTGGCGGCCTCGGCTTCGGACGGCAGGTAGTCCTCGCCCTTGCGATAGGCCGGGTTCATCATCACGCCCTTGCCGTCGCGCACGCCGGTGACGCCGACGAAAGCGCCCATGGTCGACTGGTGATCGGCGGGGCGGAAGGTGATCGGTCCGAACGGCGTGGTCAGCGACAGGCCGCGCCCGGCTTCAATCAGCTTGTCGGCGTCGGTCGAGCCGGCCTTGCGCAGCATGGCTGCGGCGGCGTGCATGGCGCTGTAGCCAATGATCGAGCCAAGGCGCGGATAATCGTTGAAGCGCGCCTGATAGGCCTTCAGGAACGCCGCGTGCTCCGGCGTCTTGATGTCATACCAGGGATAGCCGGTGACGATCCAGCCGACGGGCGCCTCATCCTTGAGCGGATCAAGATACTCCGGCTCGCCAGTAAGGAAGCTGACCACGGCGCGATCCCTGAACAGGCCGCGGGCGTTGCCCTCGCGCACCAGCTTGACCAGATCCGGGCCGAACATGACGTTCAGGATGGCGTCCGGCTTCGCCGCGGCGATGGCCTGGGCGACCGGGCCAGCGTCGATCTTGCCCTGGGGCGGCCATTGCTCGGCGACCCACTCGATATCCGGGCGCTTTTCCGACAGCAGCTTCTTGAACACGGCGACGGCCGACTGGCCATATTCGTAATTGGGCGCGATCACCGCCCAGCGCTTCGCCGGCAGTTTCGCCGCTTCCTCGGCCAGCATGCGGGCCTGCATGTAATTGGAGGCGCGCAGGCGGAAGGTATAGGGGTTGCCGTTCGACCAGACCATGGCGTCGGTCAGCGGCTCCGCGGCGAGATAGACGATTTTCTTCTGCTTCGCGAAATCGCTGAGGGCGAGGCCGACATTGGAGAAAAAGGCGCCGACCAGCATGTCCGCCTTCTCACGCGAAAGCAGTTCGTTGGCGACGGTGAGCGCCTCGGCCGGCTTGCCGCCGTCGTCGCGGGAGATCACGGTGAGCTTCTTGCCATTGACGCCGCCGGTGGCGTTGATCTCTTCGACGGCCAGGCTCCAGCCCTTGCGGTACGGCTCCGTGAATGACGGCAGGGTTGAATAGGAGTTCAGTTCGCCAATGCGAACCTCGCCGGAAAGCTGGGCTTCCCCCGCCGTAGCCGCCGGCCCCGAAAGCGCAAGCGCGGCGAAGGCCAGCGCCATGGTCTTGCGAAACTTCATGCGTCTGCTCCCTGCGGCGGCAATGGGCCGGACCTGGACGGCGGACGTCCGGCAATGGTTCAGGCCGTCCGACAGCCTCTAGCAAGATGGGTCGCGCCCCGCAACAACAGCGGGCGCATTGGGTCGCGCCCGCCAGAATGGCCGCCGCAGGGCGCGCCGGGCCGCCGGTTGCGGCGCCCGGATGGCGCGGGGCGTCATGTACTTGAACGAAGGAAGTATTTGTAAGGTGATTACAGAAATAGTTCTTGAACCAGGTGTTTTTGCTTGCTATTGATTAGGTGTCGTCCAGCGTGATGGCGACGAAAATTGGCGACAAGATGCAGTGTGGGTCGGTTTTCCGGTTGCGGCCGATAGCTGCGTGTCCTGAAAGCTGTTGACCTGCATATGGATCGAAAGGACGACCCATGCAGACTGGCACTGTCAAATGGTACAACGAGCAGAAGGGTTACGGGTTTATTCAGCCTGATACTGGCGGCAAGGATGTATTTGTGCATGCGACGGCGCTTGAGCGGGCGGGCATGCGCGGGCTGATTGAGGGGCAAAAGGTTGGTTTTGAGGTTGAGATTGACCGGCGCACCGGCAAGCAGGCGGCCGGAAGTTTGCAGCCTGCCTGAGTGCTGCCGGGGCCGCTTTCGCGCAGGGGGGGCGCTGAGCGTATTTCCCTGTCGCGAAAGCGCCGGCGCGATTGCAGCTGCGCGCAGCGGTCCTTCCTGGCCGTAGTCTTTCCCTGTCCCTGGCAGGCGGGCCTTCCCGGGCGCCCGGAGTATCCCGGCGCAAGGGGCGTTTCCGCAGGGGGGCTGCTTCCTTCCGTGGATGGCGGGGGCGTTTCGGGGCGGCGCGTATTTGGTCTGCCTGCGTGCAGGCGCGCGGTGGCGCGCGCGAAACTCGCGGGGATGGCGCGGCGGATTGGCGTTAGCTACTCCGGCGCGGGCGCGGGCGCGGGCGCGGGCGCGGGCGCGGGTGCGCCTTGACCAGCGTATTTCAGGTTTGGCCGTTGCACGTCGGGTCGTGGCGCACCGGCGTGATGATCGGGTCCGCCCGTTGATTGCTGTCATACCCCTCTGGCGTTTTCGTCCCTGACTGGGTGCAGCGCGAGCGCGCCAAAACTGTCAAATGCGCCAGTCGCGCGCGGCCGGCATGTTTGTGGCCTTGTGGTCGTGGCGCGCCAAATGGCGCTGGGTCAGGTGGCGCTGGCCGGGCTGAATTCTGACGCGGCAGCGCGCCGGCGCTGGTCTTTTTGGCCGGCGACGCGGAATTCTCGGGGGCGCGGGATACATGCGGGCCGTCTGATGGATTTCAGGAGCGGCGCGTCCGGCGGGAAATGGCGCATACCCGGGCGGCGGGCGTCTGCCCTGCGGTCTCTATTGGACTCCCGAGTGAGCGCGTGGCCAAAGCGCCCGCCGGTCTGGCGCGCCTTCCTGCCGGCGATGGCCTGCTATTCTGCGCGCCTCCCGTAAATATTTGATACTGCGGATTGCTCAGGCACTTTATATTGTTGGCGATCTGCGCCATATAGGCGGGCAAGCAATCGGGCGTCCCTGCGCGCCCGCTCCACGCCTCGGGCTGACGTCGCCGGGCTTTTGCCTGTCCCGCCGTCCATTGCGTTGATCTGTAATTCACCTGCATGCGCTGGCAGGCCGTTTCCGGGCGGATGCAGGGGCGGGGGATTCCCCGCATGATGCGAGAAGAGACTGTATGGCCAAGGAAGAACTGATCGAATTTGACGGTCTCGTGACCGAGATCCTGCCGGACGCGCGTTTCCGCGTCCAGCTGGAAGGGGGCCATGAGGTGATCGCCTATACGGCGGGGCGCATGAAGCGCAACCGCATCAAGACGCTGGCCGGCGACCGGGTCACCGTCGAGATGTCGCCTTACGATCTGGACAAGGCCCGCCTGGTTTACCGTCACAAGGACGAGCGCCCAGGCGGCCCCGGCGGACGCCCGCCACAGCGCGGCGGCTTCCGTCGCCGCTAATTCCTGGACCGGTTTTGCCGTCCAGGCGGCGTCAGGCGCAGGCGATCCGTTTCGGGTCGCCTTTTTTGTTGTCCGGAGCGTTGCGGGCCAGGCGCCCGGCGTCCTGCGGACATGCTGGCTTTTTCACCCTCCGGGTATCGGGGCAGTGAACCTGCGCCCCTGATCGAAGGATCCTCCCACCAACGCCACAGCCTGAACGCTTCCGCCGCTGGCGCCAGATTGCCGCTCTCCGCCGCTTGCGGAGCTGATTCGGCGGACAGCGGGCCAGCGCGCGGAAAAGGAGCGTTTGGCCTCGCCCGGGGACTGTCCGGCAGATTTGCCGGTCGCCATGCAGATCGCAACAACCCGCTCGCAGGAATGGCGCGCGGGTTTTTTCGTTGAAACTGTCCGTGTTTGGCTGTGTTTCATTCACGAAATCGTGAAAATTCGTCTTAACCTTAACGGCCAGTTAACCAATCCCGGGCACCCATTGGCGTATCGTTCGACCTGGCGCGTATCTGCCGGGTTTTCCAGACGGGAAGCAGGCAGATGATATCCGGCAAGGTCGATCACGCGCGTTGTCTTGTTCCCGCGGTCCGGCGCGTCCTGCGTCTGGCCGGCGCGACGGTGGCCCTGACGACCCTGGCCGGAGCGGCCCAGGCGGCGGACTGGACGTCCGGGTATGGTTCCGGGGGCAGCGCCCAGCCGCCCGGATCGATCATCGCGATCGACACCTCGGTGACGGCCACCACCAGCAATTCCATATTCGCCAATACGTCGGTGACAGCGGCCCTGACCGGCGACCTCGACCAGACGTCCGGCTGGCGCGCCCGCGTGGAAGGGCAGGTCGGCTCGTTCGAATATCGCAGCGACGACACCAAGATCATCGGCAACCAGCAGTCCGGCTCCGCGCTGGTGGGTTATGAATGGGCCGAGCCCGACATCCATGTCGCGGCCTACATCGGGTTCAATTACCAGAACATCAAGCTGGACCCGGTGGACCCCAGCAATGGCACGCGCGGGCATGGCTATGGCCTGCGGGTGGTCGGCGAACTGTACGCCAACCCGACCCCCTACACGATGGTGTCGGCCTATGGTTCATACTCCACGCACGCCAACGCCTATTATACCCGCTTCAAGGCGGGCTACGCCCTGTACGACCGCACCTTCATCGGTCCCGAATTTTCCATGCTGGGCGATGATTTCTACAAGCAGTGGCGGATCGGCGCGCATCTCAGCGGGCTCACTTTCGGCCGCTTCCAGTTCGGCATATCGGGCGGATATGTGCGCGACAGCCGGCGCGGTCCGGGCGGTTACGTCCTGGTTGACTCGCGCGTGACCTTCTGAGGGCGCGCGGGGGGGCTGGGCGTGAGCTGCCCGCCATATGGGCGGCAAGGCGCAGATGACGCGTTGCGGCGCTATCTCCTGTTGCAATCTGCGATAATTTGCTGCACTTCACATTTTTGTAATTCTCCGTGAGCCGCCAGTCGTGGCGGGAGGGGGGCAGGAAATGGTCGCAGCGCTCAGATGGCTTGCCTGGATTGCCCTGGGCCTCGTCACCTTTGTCTTCCTGACCCTGCCGGTGGGCGTGCCGATCCAGCTGGTTCTGGGGCTGGCCGTCATCTTTGGCATGCTTGCTGTCTGGCTGTTCATGACGGGGTTTCTGTCACGCCAGATTTTCCTCGCCCTCGGCACGCTGCTGGTCATCCGCTACGCCTTCTGGCGCATCACCAACACGCTGCCGCCCGCCACGGACGCGCCGGGTTTCGCGGCGGGTCTGATCCTGCTGATGGGCGAGCTGTACTGCGTTTTCTTCCTCGCCATGACCCTGGTGATCAACGCGGACCCCCTCAAGCGCCCGCGCGCGCGGCGCCTCGCCGACAGCGAGGCGCCCAGCGTCGACGTGTTCGTGCCGTCCTATAACGAGGATCCGGCGATGCTGGCGCTGACCCTGTCGGCGGCGCGGGCCATGGACTATCCCGAGGGCAAGCTGAACGTCTGGCTGCTTGACGACGGCGGCACCGACCAGAAGTGCGGCGACCGGGACCCGGAGAAGGCGCTGGCCGCCCGCCAGCGGCGCGCCACCCTGCAAACCCTGTGCGCCGAGCTGGGCGTCCGCTATCTGACGCGCGAGCGCAACGAGCGCGCCAAGGCCGGCAACATGAACAACGGCCTGCAACACTCGTCCGGCGACCTCATCCTTGTGCTCGACGCCGACCACGTGCCGTTCCGCGAGTTCCTGCAGGAAACGGTTGGCTATTTCGTCGAGGACCCGAAGCTGTTCCTCGTGCAGACGCCGCACGTGTTTCTCAATCCCGATCCCGTCGAGAAGAACCTGGGCACCTTCGGGCACATGCCCAGCGAGAACGAGATGTTCTATTCGGTCACGCAGCGTGGCCTCGACAAATGGAACGCCGCCTTCTTCTGCGGCTCGGCCGCCGTGCTGCGGCGCGAGGCGCTCGAAACCGCAGGCGGCTTCCACGGCGTGACGATCACCGAGGATTGCGAGACGGCGTTCGAGCTGCATTCGCGCGGCTGGCACAGCGTGTACGTGGACAAGCCCATGGTGGCCGGGCTGCAGCCGGACACCTTCGCCTCGTTCATCGGCCAGCGCACGCGCTGGTGCCAGGGCATGTTCCAGATCCTGATGCTGAAGAACCCGGCCTTCAAGCGCGGGCTGTCGTTCATGCAGCGGGTGTCCTATCTGTCGAGCATGAGTTTCTGGTTTTTCCCGGTTCCGCGCCTGATCTTCCTGTTCATTCCGCTGCTCTACATCTTCTTCGACCTGCGTATTTTCGTCGCCACGGTCGATGAATCGATCGCGTTCACGTTTACTTACATGATCGCGTCGCTGATGTTGCAGAACTACCTCTATGGCCGGGTGCGCTGGCCGTGGGTGTCGGAGATGTATGAGACGCTCCAGGGCATGTTCCTGGTGCGGGCGATCGGCGCGGTGCTCATGAACCCGCGCAAGCCGAGCTTCAATGTGACGGCGAAGAACGACGTTTCCTTCGACGATCACCTGTCCGAGCTGGCCTGGCCATTCTTCGTGCTTTTCGGCGTGTTGCTGCTGGCCATGGTGGTGGTCACCTACCGGTTCTTCACCGAGCCGGGCGTCTCGGCGGCGATGATCATCGTGGGATTGTGGAACGCCCTCAACCTCATGATCGCCGGCGCCTGCCTTGGCGCCGTGGCCGAGCGCCGGTCCGCCGCGCGCCAGCCGTCGCTGGACATCGAACGTCGCGGCGTGCTGATGGTCGGCGGTCACAAGATACCGGTGATGATCGACAATGTGTCGAGCGCCGATTGCGTCCTGCGGCTGATGGCCGAGGCCCCGCGTGATCTGCCGGCCGGGGAGCTGGCCGGGCGGCTGCTGATCCAGCCCGTGGGGGCGATGCCAGCCCGGGACAGCCTGCCGGTGGTTTTCTCCCGCCAGAACCGTGAGGGCGACCAGGGCGGATGGCTGGTTCCGTTCGGCCCGCTGGAGCCGCGTCACTACGCCGTGCTGGCCGATCTCATGTATGGGCAGCGCGAGGCCCTGAGTCGGTGGCTGGAAAGCCGGCGCAAGCATATGGACATCATCCGCGGCACCGGTCTGATGATGAAATGGGGCGTCACAGGCCCGGTCCGCGCCCTGAGCTATGCCCTGAAAACGCGCCAGCAGCCAGCGGCGGTGGAGCCTGCCGGCGCGCCCCAACCCATTGGCCCGCGCGACGAAGGGCAGCGGTTGCCGCCAGGTCTCGCGCCTGATCCGGCCTCTGTCCTGGCTGCGCGATGATGGAGGTGGCGACCGTGTCAGCGAAGCGCCCGACTCCTTTCCGTATCTGGCGGTTCATGCGGCTGGCCGCGCCGATCCTCGCCCTCGCCGCCCTGGCGCCGCTGGCGACGGACCTGCGCGCCCAGGGATTGCTGGACGCCGCCGGCGCCCTGCAGTCGGGCGCCCGGAGCATTGCTCCCCAGGAGGCGGCCCCGCCGGTTGTTCCGCAGGAACGTCAGGCCGCGCCCGGCCAACCGTCGCAGTCCCCGCCGGAGCAGGCCGCGCCCTCCCAGCCTTGGGGGGGCGGCCGCGCCAAGCCCCATGTTGCAGGGCAGGCGCATGGTGTTTGGCGCCCCGCCCGGCGGTTTGCCCCAGCGCATCCGGTCGTTCCTGCCGCGCGGCTCGGCGACGGATGATGGCCGCCCAACCCCCAATGTGCAGAGCGCGCCGGGCCAGGATGGCGAGGCGCTACGCGAGGCGGGCGTGGAATTGCGCCGCATGCCCGTCAATCTGCATGGCTACCGGTTGCGCGGCGAGATCGACGCCACCGAGTGGCCGGTCTATCTGACCGACAGCGACGCCCGCTCCCGCCTCAGGTTCCGCGTCAGCTACCTGACGGCGATTTCCGTGATGCCGGAAGCCTCCGTGCTGACATTGCTCGTCAACGACGTGGCGCTGGGCCAGACCAATCTGCAGGCGCCCAGCGGCACGCGTTACGTGGTGTTCGACATTCCGCCAGACCTGATGCGTCCGGGCTGGAACTCCATCCGCCTGACGGCGGACATGCGCCATCGCGTCGACTGCTCGCTGGGCGCCACCTATGAGCTGTGGACGCAGATCGACGCGGCCAACACCGGCCTGCTGGTGTCTGGCGCGCCAGCGCGGGTGCGCGACGCACAGGACATCGCGTCGCTGGCGCCGGACAGCTTCGGCGCCTTTCCGGTGCGCGCGGTGATCCCCGGGCGCACGACCATTGGCAGCATGGACCAGATCATGAAGGCGGTGCAGGGGGTGGCGTTGCGCGCGCGCTTCCTGCAACCGGTGGTCGACATGGGGCCGGCGGCCCAGGGCGACGCCGGCATGAACCTTCTGGTCGGCGTCTACAAGGACATTGCCCGTCAACCTGGCGTCGAGGGGCTGGGCGCGGTCACCGGGCCGCGGGTGGCGCTGCTGCCGGCGGGCGCCGGCCGTCGGCCGATGCTGGTGGTGACCGGCCAGACCAGTCAGGACCTGGACGCGGCGCTGGAGAGTCTGGCGCGGCCCGAGGAGGCGCGCGGTTCGCCCTCTGGCCTGGCGGCGCTGGCGAACTACCGGGGCCTGCGCGTTTCCGGGGCAGGGCGCATATCGCTGCGCCAGCTCAACATCCCCAGCGTCGAGTTCAATGGCCGGCTGTTCCGGGTCGGGTTCGATCTGGTGTTGCCGCCGGATTTCTACACATCGGACTACGCCAAGGTGCGGTTGCGGCTCGACGGCGGTTATGTGGCCGGCCTGGGCCCCGAACCGCAGATTTCCATCAGCGTCAATGGCCGCGACGCCGCCACCACCGTGCTGTCGCGCCGCGATGGCGAAGTCTTCCGCAGCAACGAAATTCCGTTCCCGCTCGGGCGCCTGAAGCCCGGGTTCAACCGGGTGGAGATCCTGGCGCGCGTGCCGTCACCCGCCGACAAGACCTGCGATCCGGTCGCCGCCATTGGCGCGCCCAAGCGGTTCCTGCTGCTCGACACCAGCGAGCTGATCATCCCGACCCTGGCGCGCGTGGCGGACATGCCCAATCTGGCGCTGTATGCGTCGGCCGCGTTTCCGTTAACGCTGGGGGAGCGCACGCAACTCTTCCTGCCCTCGCCGGACAGGAGCGCCGTGGGCGCCGCTGCGACGCTCGCCGCGCAGATGGCGCTGGCGGCTGACAGGGTGGTCGATCTGGACGTGACGGTGACGCCGCCCGCCGACAGCACCCAGTCAACGCTCGTCGTCGCTCCGGCGGGCGCCCTTTCCGACGCCACGCTCGCGGCCGTCGGCGTCGATGCGGCCGCGCTGAAGTCGGCCTGGGCCAACCGGCAGAACCCTGCGCCCGCCGATCCGGCGGGGCTGTCGGCCTATGCGCAGCTGGCGCGTCAGCGCACAGCGCTGACCCGGAACCTGCCTGGCTATTGCATGATGCCGAAGGTCAGCGACACCGGCGTCGTCACGCCGCGTCAGGAAACGCCGGGGGCGGAGGCCGGCAAACCTGGCCTGGACACGACGGCGCTGCCCGAGCGCGATGTGCTGGCGCAATGGAATGAGAACATCTATGGCCGCACCAGCCTGCTGGCCCAGGTGCGGGGACTGTTCAACAATATCGTTTCCCTGGGGTCCGGCATGGCCAGCGGCGCGAAATCGCTGGTGCAGGACGCCAGCGGCAAGCGGCAGACCATCCAGGTGCCGGCGCCGACCTCCCTGATGATGGCCCAGAGCGTGCTCAGGGGCGGCCAGTCCGCCGCCCTGACCCTGGTGACAGCCCCCAACGGCGCGGATCTGTTCGACGCCACCGCCTGTTTGACGGATCCGCTGGTCTGGTCGCAGGTCAATGGCCAGAAAACCTTGCTCGACGCTGCCTCCGGAGAGGTGACGACCATTGCGCCGCGCGAAACGTATTTTATGCCGACGACCGTGTTTTCAGTTGTGAACGCGCGGCTGGTGGCGGCAAGCTGGCTGTCGCATAATCCGAGCGTCTACGTGGTGTCGTCCCTGCTCGTCGCCATATTTCTTGGCGGCACGACCACGTGGTTGTTGCGTAACATTGGACGGAAGCAGTGAAGAGCATCGGCCCGCGATCACGCCGCCTGAAAGACGGGCGTCTGTTTCAAGCCCTGCTGGCCGGCGCCGGCGCGATGGTCATGGCTTGTGGCGCGGCGCGGGCGCAGGCCCCGGCGCCGGATGCGCCAAACCGTCACCCACCGGGCCAGCAGGTTCAGGCGCAACCGGCTCCAGGGCAGGCCGGAAACGGCCAGGCGACGGGGGAGCTGCCGGAGTTGCGCCTGGATACCCGCGCCATTCCACTGGGCGGCGCGCTGAAGACGCCGGAGGTCTGGGCGGCTTTCAAGGCCCGTTTCGTCACCGATCAGGGGCGCGTGGTCGACACCGCCAACGGCATGATCAGCCACAGTGAAGGGCAGGGCTACGGCATGCTCGCCGCAGTCGCCGCCAATGACCGGGAAGGCTTTGAGCGCATCTGGGGCTGGACCCGCGCCAATCTCATGGTGCGCGACGACAAGCTGCTGGCCTGGCGCTGGGACCCCGACAAGCGCCCTGGCGTGGGCGACATGAACAACGCCACGGACGGCGATATTCTCGTGGCGTGGGCGCTCGCCGAGGCGGGGGAGCTGTGGAACAACGTCGCCTACCGGGTGGAAGCGCGCCGCATCGCGGTTGAGGTCGGGCGCAAGACGGTGCTGTTCAAGACCCGCTGGGGCGCCCTGCTGCTGCCGTCCATCTTCGGTTTCGGGGCGGAGCAACGCCCCGATGGTCCGGTGGTGAACGTGTCCTACTGGGTGTTTCCGGCTTTCCCGCGCCTGTATCTGGTCGCGCCGGAGATCGACTGGGCGGGCCTGAGCCGCTCGGGCATGGAGCTGCTGGCCAAGGGGCGGTTTGGCCCGGCGCAGTTGCCGACGGAGTGGATGTCGGCCAGGGGCGCGACCCTCAGGCCGGCAGAGGGGTTTCCGCAGAACTTTGGCTATAACGCCATCCGCATTCCGCTCTACATGGCCTGGGCCGGTCTTGGCGACCGGGCTGACTACGCGCCGTTTGTGAAGCTGTGGTCGCCGGGGGGCAAGGGCACGGGCGTCGTGGACGCCAGGAGCGGCCGGTCGCAGGGCATGAACGAAAGCGGCTACGCCTCGATCGCGGCGTTGACGCTTTGCGCTGTCAATGGCGCGCCGGCGCCGGAGGATTTCCTGCGTCCGCGCGCCAACGAGAACTACTATCCCGCCATTTTGCATCTCATGTCGGTGATCGCCATGCAGATGCGTTATCCGAATTGTCTGCGGGGGGCCGGACGATGAGGGGCGACAGGCGCCTGGGATTGTCAGCATCGAAAACGGGGAGGGCAGGCGAACGGTGGGGCCGCCGCGCCTTTCTGCTGGCCGCGTCAGGGGGCGTCCTGCTGGCGGGCCTGGCCAGTCCGCCCGTTCACGCCGAACCCGCGTCGTTGCAGCCGCTCGGCCAGCCTGCGGGCCAGCCCGCCAGCGCGACGTTGGCGGATGGGGCGCGCGGCGCCCAGGGGGCGCTGATCCAGATGGACGCCGCTGCGTCGCCGCAGCCGGTTGCCCAGGGCGTGGCCGGGCAGGGCGGCGGGCAGTTGCTCACCGAGCGGACGGCCGACGGCCGGCCGGTGGCGCGCCCAGGCGTCCAGCCCGACCTGTCGGCCCTGCGATATTACATTCTCAGCCGTCAGAAAGAGCGGGCGGACGCGGAACTGCGTCGCATCCAGAGGCTTTATCCTGGCTGGACGCCGCCGCCGGACATCTATGACACGGCGGAGAACACGTCTGGCGACGAGGAGCCTTTCTGGGCGCTGTTCGCGGCGGACCGCCTGGACGAGCTGAAGGCCGCGATCGAGGCCCGCCGCAAGAGCGAGCCTGGCTGGCAGCCTTCGCGGGACCTGCGCAACAAGATCGCGCGCAAGATCCTGCGCACGGAGATCGAGAAGGCCTCGCGCGAAGGGCGCGAGAAGCTGGTGCTGTCGGCGCTGCGTGATTCCGGGCTCAACGAGCGCGACCTGGAGCTGGACCTGCTGTGGCTGGTGGCGGCGGCGGAGGCGCGGTCGGGCCAGCCGGAGAAGGCGCTGGACGCCTACAAGCTGATCCTGTCGACCAACAACAATCCGCAGGAGCGCATCGCCACCGTGCAGAAGGCGATGGCGGTCCTGCCGATGAACGACGTGGACCAGCTCGTCGCCATGGCGCGGACCGTTAACGGCGCCAGCGAGCTGGAGCCGATCGCCATCGACATTATCCGCGCCCGCATCAGCGCCTTTCTCAAGGAGGAGCGGACGCAGCCGGTGGACCCGGACGAACTGCGCCGTTTCGAGGAATACGCCAACAGTGTCGATGACGGCGCGCAGGCGGCGCTGGTAGCGTGGTACTTCTATAACCAGAAGGATTACCGGCAGGCCTTCGACTGGTTCAAGACCAGCATCAGCAAGGGCGGCGACGCCATGGTCGCCCATGGTCTGGCGCTGACGCTGGTCAACCTGACCATGTACAGGGAGGCCGAGGAGGTCGCCTACGCCTGGCGCAACGCGCTGATCAACAACATGATCCTCTATGTCGATATTCTGGAGCGGGATCTGACCAAGGCGATCCCGCCCTATATCGAGCCGGAGCGGCTGGCGCGTTACGGCCAGGTGGCGATGCAGCTTACCTCCGGGGAAGCGGCGCAAGGTCTGGCCTGGTACGCTTACAACTCCTGCCAGTACGATGTCGCGCTGCAATGGTTTTCGCGGGCGATGGCCTGGTATCCCAAAGAGGCGACGGCCTACGGCTACGCCCTGGCGCTGGACCGCATGAAAGACCGCCAGACCCTCGCCGATGTGATCAACCGCTATGACGGGCTGTTCTACAAGGTGGTCGAGCTGGTGTTCCCCGACGGGACCATCAAGCCGCCGACGCCGTGCGACCTGCAGGAGCGCCAGCAGGCCGAGCAGCGGCGGGGCAAGAACCGCCGCAAGGCCGCCGTGGAAGACGTTGCCGCCGCGCCCCAGGCGCAGGGCGGCGCCACCTACCTTGGCCAGAACTATCCCCAGCAGATCGCCCGGATGCAGGGCGGCGGCGCGGTGGAAAACCAGGGGCTGGCGGGCTCCGGCCTGCGCGGCTCGGTGCCGCGTGTTCCGGCGCCGGAAGCGGCGCTGGGCGGCGTTGATCTGCCCGGGCAGCCCTTGCAGGGCGCTCCGGCGCAGCCGAAGCTGACGGCGAAGGAGTTTCCGATCAGCGTCAATCCGGCCAATCCGCTGCGTTACGCGGGGATTGGTCCCGGCGCCGTTGTCGGCGCGCCTTACAGCGCCGCCGCCGGTTATCTGGCGGAGCCGGTGAAGGGGCCGTGGCCGCTCGTGGCGCGGCGGGTGCCGGGCGTCGGGCCAATGCCCTATGAGCGTTACGGGTTTTCGCTGCTGCCGGCGTGGAATGGCCTGACGACGGCGACCGAGCCGACCTACGCCACCCAGCCGGCGCCGGCGGGCACCCTGTGGGCCGAGCAGCGGCACGCGGACCAGTATATTGGCGGTCGCTAGCGGATTGCCGGTGAAACGGGATGCCGCCGAGCAGAAAAAGCGTCAGCACAGGGGTTGAGTCTTCTATAGTGAGCCGTTTCGCCGCGATTGCGGGCGGGCGGCCGACAGAGGCGCCTGGCGCGCCGTCCGCGGCAAAGCGGGGCCAGGCGCGCGGCTTTGTGGCGCTGGGGCGCTTTCATTAAGAAAAATGCGTCACATCAGGAGCGGGGCGCGCTGGTTCAGCCTGACGGCGTCCTGCTCCAGCGTATTCCGGACGAAGCCGGTTGGTTTTGCGGAAGGCGCCAGGCGCGTCGTTCTGACCTGGATGACCCTGGATGACCTGGAGCTGGCTTTCGGGATTGCGGGGAGTGACGCTGAAGCTGGCGGGCGATTGCGCCCCGGCGATTTTGTCGGGCGGTTATTGATGGAGTTGCTGGTGGGTATGCCGTTCATGGGCAACGCGCGGCGCGGGTCCTGGGTGACCGTGACGCTGGCCAGCCGCCGGGTCGCGGCGGCCGCCGTGGCGCTGGGGCTGGCCGGCGCCGGCGCCCAGGCCATGCCCGCCGCCGCGGCGCTGGCTTCCCTGCCGCCTTCGGCCGGGCGCGTCATGGCGGTGGAGGAAAGCGACGCCGGGGCCGGCCTGCGCCAGCGCATCGTCCTGACGGGCGGGCATTTGGGCGCCAATGCGCTTGAAGTTGTGCTGGGCCGCGCGGCTGTCGCGCCCTCCGCCGCGCAACTGGCATCGGAGCTGGAGCGCCAGTTTCCAGGGGTGACCATGACGCCGCTGCCGGGCCGGATGCTGAAGAGCCGCTACGGCGCCATGCACGTTTCCATTGGCGCGCCGCCAGGCGGCGGGCGCTGCCTGTTCGCCTGGCAACGGATCAGCGATTTTCCCGGGGCGGCCGGGACGGGACGGGATGCGGCTCCGGCCCTTGTCCGCATCCGTCTGTGCAGCGCCCACGCCACCCTGGACCAGCTGGCGGAGATGAGCGAGCAGCTGATGCTGACAGCGCCGTCGGCGCCCGCCGCGGACGTGGCGGGGCTGAAGCTGTCGCCGATTGGGCCAGACGTCGCGGATGCGGATGAGACGCCGCGCGTGCAACTTGCCCAGGCTTCCAGCCGCAGGCGCGACAGGGGCGGGCCGATTCTGGATTCATCGCGCGGCAATCCCGGCGGGTTGATCGGCCTGTTACGTGGATATAGCCGGACGGACCCCATTGGCAGCACGCGCCGCTCCGGTCGCGCCCGCGCCGCGCCGGAGCGGGAAAGCCGTTTCGGTTATCGGCCGCTATTCGGCAATGATGATCTGGAGCCGCAATCTGGCCTTGTGGGCCGGTGGAGCGGCAGCGAGCGCCGACGGGTGCAGACGCCGCGCGCGCAGCGTTACGCGCCGCCGGCGCCCCGCCAGGCTGCGCCGCGTCGGGCGCCCAGACCGGCGGTCGCACCGTCGCCCCAACGGCGCGCCGCTCCGGCGCCGGGGCGCGCGCAACCCCAGAACCGCCCGATCGAACAGCGCCCCCCGGCGCCCAATCCCGCGCCCGTTCCACCGCAGGGATACCAGACGCCCGGCGGCGCCCGTTATCTGGGGCCGGCGCCAGGCGCCGCGCCAGTTCAGCCGGTCCAGCCGGGGGCGTCGCCATCCGGCGCGGGCGGAGGACCCCAGGTTCCGCAGGTTCCAAGGCCCGCGCCGGATGGCGCCGCGCCTTCGGCGCCGCTGCCGCGTCCCGCGGTCAATCCAGGTTCGCAGCCAGGGCCCATGGGCGGTCAACCTGTAACGCGGGGGCTTGATCCCTCGCTGCCAGGGCGCGCCTATCGCGGCCCGGGGGGCTGAGCGCCTGGCGGGCGATGCTGGCGGGTCGATGGGGCGGTTCCTGTCGCCCCCGCGACGTCGACGCGCGCGCGCGCTTCAGTGGGCGCCGGCGGCGACGCCCTGCCGGCCCGCACGGCCTTTATGTCGAACATTCCTGGCGACCACCGGTCGCGGATCGTCCAGACAGGCTCCGGGATCCGGCGAAGATGCGGGTGATCGCCGCCAGGAGGGGCTAGGGAAGGCCGGCGAACGCAACGCTGGGGCGGAGCCAGACATTCGCTCCGCGGGTGCTAGCCGGCGTTGACCCTGTGTTCGTCAAGATAGGCGACAATCCGCTCCACGCTGGCGCGGATGTCGAGCGCCAGCGCCTTGCGGGCGGCCTCGGAGTCGCGTTTGCGCAGGGCGTCGATAATCATCAGGTGGGCGTGGCGCTGGCGCGGCGCGCGCGGCGGGTAGTCGAGAAAGGCGTTCATGGTCGGCCCGCACTGCAGCCAGAGATTCTCCACCATGTGATGCAGCACGGGCATGGCGGCGAGGTTGCAAAGCGCGTCGTGAAACCGCTCGTTCACCGCCATCAGGTCTTCCATCTTGCCCTGGTCGTGGGCGACGCACAGGGCTTCGTGAATTTCTTCCAGCGCGGCAATTTCGCCGCCGGTCGCCAGTTGCGCCGCCCGGGCCGCCGCTTCGCCTTCCAGCAGAATGCGCACATCGCTGATATGGCGGTAGCGATCGGCGTCCATGATGGGCACGCGCACGGACCGGCGGTCGATCTGAAACAGGGCGTGCTCCGACACCAGGCGGCCCAGCGCCTCGCGAATGGGCGTGGCGCTGATCCCCAGTTCCTCGCTGACTTCTTTCAGTTTGATTTTCTGGCCTGGCTTGTACCGCCCCGCCATCAGCTGCCGGCGAAAGTGCCGGTAGGCCTGCAAGGCAAGACTTTCGGTGCGGACGCCTTCCCGATGGTTGGTTTCTGTTTCCATTCCCGTGCTTGTTTTTTGGTTTTATATATATTTTATATGAGACGCAGATTTTGCGCCCGGGTTCAAGAGCGTCGCCGCTGTTTTCCCGTCGATTGAACGGGAATACCGTGAATATCAGTGGGACGAAGCGTTGCGGGACGGCGCGCGCAGGAAAAACAGAACGCCCGGATAATGACATCCGGGCGTGCGTCAGTGAAAGCCGCCGCCGTGCAAGAACCTGATGGCGGGATCTGGGGTTTTCCGGCGCCGCGTCGGGCGCCGGATCGTCACGTTGCTTCCGCAACACGGAAACATGTCCCGGTCCTGAAACATTGCCCGGCGGCCGGCGTCGCCGGGACAGGCGCTGGGCGGCTCAGAGCGAGCGCGAGATCACCAGCTTCATGATTTCATTCGTGCCGCCATAGATGCGCTGGATGCGGGCGTCGATGTAGCGGCGGCTGATTTCGTATTCCTGCATGTAGCCGTAGCCGCCGTGCAATTGCAGGCATTCGTCGGCGGTCTGGCTCTGCTTGTCGGTGACCCAATGCTTGGCCATCGAGGCGGTGACGGTGTCGAGGTCGCCGGCAATCAGACGTTCGATGCAATGGTCGATGAACACCCGGCCGATGGTAGCCTCGGTCTTGCGCTCGGCCAGCTTGAACGCCGTGTTCTGGAAATCGAGCAGCGACTTGCCGAACGCCTTGCGCTCCTTGACGTATTCGGTGGTGATCGCGACGGAGCGCTCGATGGCGGCGATCGCCTGGATCGACAGGCCGAGGCGCTCCTGCGGCAGCTGCTGCATCAGCTGGACGAAGCCCTGGCCTTCCCCGTCGCCAAGCAGGTTGGCGACCGGCACGCGCAGTTCATCGAAGAACAGTTCGGAGGTGTCGGACGCGTTCAGGCCGATCTTGTCGAGGTTGCGGCCGCGGCGGAAGCCCTCGGCGCCTTCAGTCTCGATAACCACCAGCGAAATGCCCTTCGAGCCCTTCGCCGGGTCGGTCTTGACCACGCAGACGATGATGTCGGCGAGCTGGCCATTGGTGATGAAGGTCTTGGCGCCGTTGATGACGTAATGGTCGCCGTCCCGGCGGGCGGTGGTGCGCACGCCCTGCAGGTCGGAGCCGGCGCCTGGCTCGGTCATGGCGATGGCGCCGACCCATTCGCCCTTCGCCATTTTCGGCAGCCACTTCAGCTTCTGCTCGTGCGTGCCGTAGGCGTTGATGTAATGGGCGGTGATGATGGAATGCACGCTGACGCCGGTGGCCATTTCCGGCAACCAGGTCTCCAGTTCCTGCATCACGGCGGCGTCCCAGGCGAAGCTGAGGCCCATGCCGCCGTACTCTTCGGGGACCGAGCAGAGCAGGGCGCCCATGTCGCCGAGGCCGCGCCAGGCGGAGCGATCAACCATCTTCTCCTCGCGCCAGCGCATGGCGTGCGGCGCAAGCTCGGTTTGCAGGTAGCGGCGGAACTGCTCGCTGAAGCTGGCGATGTCGTCGGTCATCCAGCTGGAACGGTAGGCCATGGGACTCTCCAATCAGTGATTTGCGCCGTCAATGCGTGATCCGGGCCGGTATCGCAAGAGGCGGCGGGGACGCATCCGGCGCGTGGCGGTTCTGGGCGACAGGTCCCGGTCCAGTGGCGTCACGAGGAGCATTTACGAGGTTCGGCATGGGCGGCGAGGCGCGCCAGGTGGTTTCAAAAGCACTGCCTGCCGCTGCGACGTCCGGTCGGGCTCCCCGGCGCGCCGCGGGCCGGGCGGGCATGCTGGACTGGCGCGCCCTGGATGACGACTATCGCCGCTCCTGCCGGATCGCGGCGTCTTGCGTCGCGGGCGCCCGCAACGCGCCAATCAGAAAATCGGCCATCTGCTCCAGCTCCGGGCCATGGGCGAATGGTTCGTCGGCCAGCAGCGGATGGCAAAAGCGCAGCCAGCCGACCATCAGGCAGGCGCTGGCGGTGGTGGGGTCGGCGGCGGTAAAAACGCCTTCCGCGACGCCATCGCGGATGATCTGCTCGCTCATCAGCCGCACCCGCTCCACGTGGTCATCAATGGCGGCCCAGCGCTCATTGATCGCCACCGCCACCATGTCGCGGATGCGGGAATCGCCAACGAAGTGCTGCATGCACAGCCGGTGGTTGGCTTCCAGGAAGGCGCGCAGGCGCTGTTCCGCCGCGCCGCCCGAACGGGCCGCCGCCGCGAGGTCCCGCTCCACCACGTCGAGCAGGTTGATGGCGACGGCCTCGAAGATGGCGCGCTTGGATTCGTAGAAGCGGTAGACATTGGCCGGGCTCATGCCGAGCGCCCGGGCGATGTCCGCCACGGTGGTCTTCTGGTAGCCGTACTCGCGAAACAGCCGTTCGGCGGTTTCCAGCACGCGCAGCCGGGCGGCGGCGTGGCTGTCGGCGATGGGCTCGACCGGGACCGGCTGGCGATCATTCCGCGTCATGGATGGGGGCCCTCCGTCATGGCTCCGTTATTGGCGCCGGCAGGCTTTGTGTCCAGGGATTTGCGGAAGCTCAGGGCATAGAGCGCCGGCAGGAACAGCAGCGTCAGGAAGGTGGCGACGAACAGGCCGCCCATGATCGTCGTCGCCATCGGTCCCCAGAAGGCGGAGCGCGACAGCGGAATCATGGCGAGGATGGCGGCCAGCGCCGTCAGCACCACCGGGCGGGCGCGGCGCACCGTGGCCTCGATGATGCCCTGGCGACGCGTGGCGCCGTGGGCGACGTCGGTTTCGATCTGGTCCACCAGGATCACCGTGTTGCGCATGATCATGCCGGCGAGGGCGATGAGGCCGAGCAGCGCCACGAAGCCGAACGGCTGCCGGAACAGCAACAGCCCCAGCGTGGCGCCGATGATCCCAAGCGGCGCGGTCATGAAGGTGAGCGCCAGGCGCGAGAAGCTCTGCAACTGGATCATCAGCAGGGTGAGCATGATGATGACCATCAGCGGGATCAGGCCCACCAGCGAGGCGTTGCCCTTCTGCGATTCCTCGATGGCGCCGCCCATCTCGATGCGATAGGCCGGCGGCATGGCGTCGCTGATCGCCTTCAGCTTCGGCCAGATCTGCATGGTCACGTCCGGCGCCTGGACGCCGTCGACGATATCGGCGCGCACGGTCATCACCATGTCGCGGTTACGCCGCCACATGATGGGCTCCTCGTGCAGGTATTCCAGCCGGGCGACCTGGGCGAGCGGCACGGAGGCGCCGCCCCGGGTCATCACCGACAGGTCGGCGATCTTGCCGAGGTCGAGACGCTCCGAGGGCAGGGTGCGGGCCACCACGTCGACCTTCTCGACGCCATCGCGCACGGTGGTGACGGTGACGCCGGAGAGCAGCGTCTGCAGCGACTGCGACAGGTCCTGCGGCGTCAGGCCAAGGGCGCGGGCGCGCTCCTGGTCCACCACCAGCCGCACCGAGGGGCTCTGCTCGTTCCAGTCCAGGTGTGGATCGATGATATTGCGGTTGGCGCGCATCACATCGCGCACCTGGTTGGCGTAGTCGCGCACCTTGCCGGTATCCGGGCCGATGACCCGGAACTGCACCGGAAAGCCGACAGGGGGGCCGAAGTTGAAGCGGTCGACGCGCACCCGGGCCTGTGTGAGGGCGCCGTCGGCGATCGCCTTGTCGAGCCGGGCCTTGACGCGCTCTCGTTCCTCGACCCCCCTGGTCAGAATGACGATCTCCGCGAAGGCCTCGTTCGGCAGCTGCGGGTTGAGGCCGAGCCAGAAGCGTGGGCTGCCCTGGCCGATGTAGGTGGTGTAGGTGGCGATGTCCCGGTCGTTGTGCAGCAGCTTTTCCGCCTGCTGCGCCGTCGCCGTGGTGGCGCCCATGCCGGCGCCCTCCGGCATGCGCATCTGCAGGAACAGCTCCGGACGCTCGGACAGCGGGAAGAACTGCTGCTCCACCTTCGTGAAGCCGACAAGGGCGAGCACGAACACGCCGGCTGTGGCGGCGACGACAGTCAACCTGTGGTTGACGCACCAGGTGATGACGGCGCGCAGGCCCCGGTACAGCCGCGTCTGGTAGATGGCGTTGGGGTCGTGATGGCCCTTGCTCATGTCCGGCAGCAACTTGACGCCAAGATAGGGCGTGAAGATCACCGCCACGAACCAGGAGGCGACAAGGGCGATCGCCACCACCCAGAAAATGCCGCCGGCGTATTCGCCCGTGGCCGAATTGTTGAAGCCGATCGGCAGGAAGCCGGCGGCGGTGACCAGCGTGCCGGTGAGCATGGGGAAGGCGGTGGAGGTCCAGGCGAAGGCGGCCGCCTCCATCCGGTTCACGCCCTGCTCCATCTTCACCACCATCATCTCGATGGCGATGATGGCGTCGTCGACCAGCAGGCCGAGCGCGATGATCAGCGCGCCAAGCGTGATGCGGTGCAGGTCCAGCCCCATGGCGGCCATGACGATGAAGACGATGGCCAGCACCAGCGGCACCGACAGGGCGACAACGACGCCGGTGCGCCAGCCGAGCGACGCGAAGCTGACCAGCAGCACGATGCCCAGCGCTTCGATGAATGAACGGACGAACTCGCCGACGGCGTGATCGACCACCAGCGGCTGGTCGGCCACCTGGGTCAGCGACACGCCCTGGGGCGCGGCGGCCATGAACACGTCCCTGGCGGCGCTCACGTTCTTGCCGAAGTCGAGGATATTGCCGCCCCGCGCCATCACCACGCCGATGCCGATGGCGGGCTTGTCCTCCTGGCGGATGACGTAATCCGGCGGGTCCTTGAAGCCGCGCGTCACGGTGGCGATGTCGCCGAGGCGGAAGACGCGGCCGTTGGCTTCCACCGGCGTCTCCTCAACCGCCCGGGCGCCGTCCAGCGCGCCGGTGACGCGCAGCGGCACGCGCTGGGCGTTGGTTTCGACCACGCCGGCGGGAACCACGGCGTTCTGGTGGGCGAGGCTGTCGAACAGCGACTGCACCGGAATGCCGAGGCTGGCGAGGCGGGCGTGCGAGAACTCGACGAAGATTTTCTCGTCCTGGGTTCCGTACAGATTGACCTTGGTGACGTCGGGCACGCGCAGCAGGGCCTGGCGCAGACCTTCCGCCACCTTCTTCATCTGGGCGTAACTGGCGCCGTCGCCGGTCATCATGTAGAGGATCGAGTCGACGTCGCCGTATTCGTCGTTGAAGTTCGGGCCGATCAGTCCTGAGGGCAGCGACGGCTTCAGGTCGCTCATTTTCTTCCGCAACTGGTAGAACAGCTGCGGCACTTCCTTCGGCGGCGTGGTGTCGCGGAACGCCACCTGCATGGCCGTGAACGACGGTTTCACATAGGTGATGACCTTGTCGAAGTACGGCAGTTCCTGCAGCTTCTTCTCGATCGGATCGGCCACCTGCTCCTGCATCTCGCGGGCGGTGGCGCCGGGCCAGATCGCGGTGACGATCACCACCTTGATGGTGAAGGAGGGGTCCTCGGCGCGGCCAAGCCGCAGATAGGAAATGAGGCCGCCGGCGCTGACGGCGATAATCAGGAACAGGATCAGGGCCGGATGGCGGACGGCCCAGGCGGAGAGATTGAAGCCCTTCATCGCGTCGCCTCAGAAGCTCAGGCTATCGATGACGCGGACTTTTTGCGCCGGATCGATGCTGTGGACGCCCATGGCGACGACCCGGTCGCCCTCATGGACGCCGCCGGTGATGACGACGTCGTGGCTGTCATAGGATTTGACCGTCACCGGCGTCAGGGCCACCGCGCCATCCGGTTTCACCACGTAGACCGAGGGGCCATCGTTCTGGTTGAACAGCGCGGCGAGGGGCAGGCGGGCGACGCGATCCGACTTCGCCGCCTTTACTGACAGGGTTCCGGTCATGCCGATCTGCACGTCATCGTCGGCGTCGGGCAGGGAGAACCTGGCCTGATAGGTGCGGGTGACCGTGTCGGCCGAGGGCGACAGTTCGCGCAGGCGGGCCCGGAAGGTCTTGTCGGGACGCGCCCACAGGGTCAGCGTCGCCTCGCCCTTGCGGATGCGCTCCAGCATGGTTTCGGGCGCGGCGACGATCGCCTCCTTTTCACCGCTGCGGGCAATGCGGATGGCCGGCTGGCCGGCGGCGACCACCTGGCCTGGCTCGACCAGGGTGGCCGTCACCACGCCGTCGGCGTCGGCCTTCAGACGGGTGTAGGAGATGCTGTTACGCGTCAGTTCGACAGCGCGCTGGGCGCGGGCGATGCGGCCGCGCGCCTCTTCCGCCGCGGCGCGGCTGTTGTCAACGGCGACCTGGGTTGACCAGCCCTGCTGGCGCAGGTCGGCGGCGCGCTTCTCGGCGGCGGTGGCCTGGGCGAGGGCGCCGCTGGCGGCGCGCAGCTCGGCCTCCGCCTGTTCGGCCTGAAGCTTCAGATCGACGTCGTCGAGCACGGCGAGGGTATCGCCGGCGCGCACGCGCTGCCCCACCTCCACGGCGCGGCGGGCGACCTTGCCGCCGACGCGAAAACCGTGGTCGCTCTCGATGCGCGGCCGGATGGAGGCAACGAGGGTGCGGGCCGGATCTTCTTCGCCATAGTGCACCGTCGCCACCAGCACCGGCCGCGCGGCGTCGCTCCTTGCGGGCGTCTTGTCGTTACAGGCGGCGAGGGCGGCGAGGCAGATGGCCGCCGCCATTGCGCCGGCGCCGCGCCGCCGGCGATCGCCGGAAGCGTTCTGGCGCGGTGGGAGACAGGCGCCAACGCAAAGGCGGATCAAGCGCGCAAATCTGGACAGGCGGGTCATGCGGGGTCTCATCAAACGGCCGCGACGCGGAGATTGTGAGACGGGTGTACCTGACGACTGACGAATGTCAACTTTCGTCAGGCATCCATTTGTCCGGCAAGAAATCTGTCCGGCAAGAGCGCGCCGTGGCCGTAACCACGGCGGGGGCAGGCGCGCGCAAGACGCCGGCAAGCGGCGCGTTAACCTGTTTCCGCGCCCTTTAGCGCAAAATTTACCATTCGCGACCGACAGTGCCGCCGAAGCTGACAATGCAGCTTGAAGAATTTTGGGGGCGGACGTGGGGGAGATCAGCCGCAGGGGCGTCGTCGGGGGAATTGCGGCCGCGGTTCTGGCCGGGGCCGCTGGCCCCGTCCTTGCGGCTCCACGGGACCGGGCGCGCTATTTCGCCGGCATGGCCAGCGATCACGGCCAGAACTACCGGCGCACCAATTTCAACGTGATTGATCCGCGCTGGCGCCGCCAGCTCGTCCAGTACTATTCGGATGAGCCGCAGGGCACGGTGGTGGTCGATACGCGCCACCATTTTCTCTATGTGATCTTCGAGAACCGGACGGCGCTGCGCTATGGCGTCGGCGTGGGCAAGGAAGGTTTCCAGTGGTTCGGCCGCGCCCAGGTTGATCGCAAGGCGATCTGGCCGCCGTGGTCACCGCCCGCCGACATGCTGAAGCGCCGGCCCAACCTGCCGCGCTACATGGCCGGCGGCCCGGACAATCCGCTGGGGCCCCGCGCCCTCTACCTGTACCGCGACGGCCAGGACACGGGCTACCGCCTGCACGGCACGACCGAGCCATGGTCGATCGGCGCCGACGCCTCCAGCGGCTGCATCCGCATGTTCCCTGAGGACGTCATCGACCTGTACCAGCGCTGCCCCCAGGGCACGCGCGTGCTGGTGCTCCGGCACATTGCCGCCAGGGCCGCCGCCGGCAACGATTCCAGATGAACCCCCGGGTGAAACCCGTCGGGGCGGCCTGTGCGGCCCTGACCCGGCTCGTGACGCGCAGGCCCCTTCCATGACCATGATCAGACCCGCCGCGACTTTCACGTTCACCGGCGTCGCCCTGGCGCTGATGTTGGGCGGCTGCGCCGCCGAGCGCTTCAGTTTCGCCCGGCTGACCGGGAAGCCGCAGGCTGCGCCGGCGGCGCAGGCGCAGGCGCAGGCGCCGGCTCCGGCGATGGCGCAGCCGGTCGCCGCCGCGCCGGCACAACTGGCGCCAGCACAACCGGCCGTGGCGCCCGCCGCCTGGGCGCCGGCGACGGCTCCCTCAGGCAGGGTCACGGACGCGCCGGCGGGGGCTGGCGTCAATGTTCAGCCAGGCAGCAACGAGGATTTCATCGTCAATGTGGGCCGGCGCGTGTTCTTCACCGAGGGCTCGGCGCAACTCACCAAAATCGCCCGCGACACCCTGGACGGCCAGGCGGCGTGGCTGAAGCGCTTTCCGAAATGGAGCGCCAAAATTCAGGGCTTTGCCGACGACCCCGGCACGGACGCCAGCAACAGGACGCTGGGACAGCAACGGGCCGAGGTGGTGATGGTTTATCTGGTGTCAAAGGGGGTGGCGGCCAGCCGGCTCAGGGCCAAATCCTATGGCCGAGAGCAACAGCGGATCGTCCGCGCCTGCCCGGACGCCTCCTGCACCGCCCAGAACCGCCGCGTCATCACCAATCTGGAGGCGCCGCGCTGACCGGAAAATGGAGGTCGCGCCCGCCGGGGCGCGCCTCGCCTGTCCTGTCCCGGGTTTCCCGCGGCGCGTTATTGCCAGCGGCGTCAGTCGACGCCCTGGTCGGGGTCGCGCGGCGCGGGGATGGCGGCTTTCGGCTTCAGCTTCTTGATGACGCCGGAATAGTTGAGAATGATGCGCGCGCCCACCTTCAGCACGCCGCGCACGAACAGCACCGACCCGCCGGCCTTCAGCACGTCGCCGGTCGCCTCGACGACGTCGCCCTCATAGGCGGCGCCGATGAACTCGCTGTTCAGCGAGACGGTGACCGAGGGGCCGCCGCGCAAATGGTCAAGGGCGAACATGAAGATGGCGTGGTCGGCGAAGGTCACCAGGCAGCCGCCGTGCGCCACGTCGATGCCATTGAGGTGGCGCTTCTCGACGAGGAAGGCGCAGCGCACCGAGCCGTCGGCGTCCCGCCGGTGGTAAAACGGCCCGGAGCGGGTGTCGAAGGTGTCGCGGTCGGGGCGCCGCCAGCCGGCCCATTCGCCGGTTTCAATCAGCACGGAGCGGGCGTTGCTCCCGGGAGCCCCGGTGGCGTCGCTTTTGGGCGCGTCGGTGGTCAAGAGGATGTCCTTTGCGGTCAGGAGGCGTTGGCGAGGCCGCCGTCGATGGTGAGAATCGTTCCGGTTGTATAGGCCGAGCAGTCGCTGGCGAGAAAGGCCGCGGCGGCGGCGATTTCCTCCGGCGCGCCTGGACGGCCGAACGGCATGTCCGCCGTCAGTTCGCGCCAGCGCTCCGCGTCGCCGAACTGGCGCTGCGCATGGGCGCGCAGCCGGGTTTCCATGCGATCGGTGGCGATGGGGCCGGGGTTGATCCCGACAACGCGGACGCCGTCGCGCGGGCTGGCGCCGCCAAGGGCGCGGGTGAACGCCATCAGCGAGGCGTTGCCGGCGGCGCCGGTGATGTAATGGGCGTCCAGCCGTTCGCCGCCCATGCCAATGATATTGATGATGACGCCGGCCCGCCGCGCCGCCATGCGGGTGTAAAAGGCGCGGGTCACGCCGATGAAGCCGAACACCTTCAGGTCCCAGGCCTCGCGCCAGCGCTGCTGGTCGACTTCCTGCAAGGTTCCCTGGGGAATGGCACCGGC
>Ga0180216_1000283_pt1 | contig 56477 bp, 45 predicted proteins | sample eDN3rd37CBELigMG_FD_128879 | JGI IMG/M metagenome (GOLD analysis project Ga0180216, IMG submission 128879) | Enriched Miracle-Growth compost microbial communities from Emeryville, California, USA - eDNA 3rd pass 37_C BE-Lig MG (version 2)... ...
ACATAGAGTGTTCGGCCATGAGCGAGCGCTATCTCGGCCAGGTGTTCGACATTCACGGCGGCGGGCTGGACCTCATCTTTCCGCACCACGAGAACGAGATCGCCCAATCGCGCTGCGCCCATGGCACGCCGAAGATGGCGCAGGTCTGGATGCATAATGGCTTCCTGCAGGTCGAAGGCCAGAAGATGTCGAAAAGCCTCGGCAACTTCGTCACCATCCACGACCTGCTTGAGACTGATAAATTCGGCGGCCGCAAATGGCCCGGCGAAGTGCTGCGCCTCGCCATGCTGATGACGCACTACCGCGAGCCCATCGATTTTTCGGTCAAGCGCCTGGAAGAGGCGGAGGAAAAGCTGCGCGCCTGGCAGCGGATCGCTTCGCAGGTCCCCGGGGGCAGGGGGGACGCGCCGGAGCCTAGTGTGGTCGCTGAACTGACCGACGATCTCAACTTCCACCGCGCCAGCGTTGCGCTTGATGCCGTTGCCCGCAACGCCAATCGCCATCCGCAAAGCGATGCCGCCGTCTGCCTCGCAACGACACTCGATTTCCTCGGGTTCAGCCGCGACGGCCTGCTTGCGGCTGAAGCAGCGGAACTGGACATCGATAACGCCGCCATCGAGAAATTCGTCCAGTCGCGCCTTGCCGCCCTGTCGGCCAGGGACTTCGCAACGGCCGACACTATCCGCGCCGAACTCGCCGAGCAGGGCATCGCCCTTCTCGACTACAAGGATCCCGAAACCGGCGAACGCCGTACCAAATGGGAGGTCAAGCGATGACCCAGATTATCGATCACGTCGGGTTTGCCGTCGCCGATTTCGAACGGTCGAAGGCGTTCTACATGGCCGTGCTCAAGACGCTCGATATCGACTTGCTGGCCGATTTCGTCGTTGGGCGGGCTCGCCATGCCGGTTTCGGCAAGGGAAAGCCAACTTTCTGGATAGGGGACGGGCGCACCGGCCGAACCAGTTTCCATGTGGCCTTCACCGCAACCAGCCGCGCGCAGGTCAACGCTTTCTACTCTGTGGGCCTCTCCGCAGGTGGACAGGATAATGGCGCGCCCGGCATCCGGGCGCATTATCACCCCGATTACTACGGCGCTTTCCTGCTCGATCCTGATGGCCATAATATAGAGGCGGTGTGCCATGCCCCCGAGTGACCCCAAAGGCCTGTCCGGCGGCTGCCAATGTGGCGCCATCCGCTATCAGGCCAGATCCCTGCTTGACAATCCGCATGTTTGCCACTGCCGCATGTGCCAGAAAGCTGCCGGCAATTTCTTCATGGCGCTGGTCGGCGTGCCGCTGGAAGATTTCACCTGGACGCGCGGCACTCCGGCCACCTTCAAGAGCTCGGAACATGTCGAGCGCGGCTTTTGCAGCCAGTGCGGCACGCCCCTGTTCTTCCGGCATGACCAGAACCAGCACATCTCGATGACAATCGGCTCCTTCGACCAGCCGGCAACCATTCCGCTGCGGTTCCAGCTCGGCATGGAGGCCCGCCTGCCGCAGGTCGATCAGCTTGCCGATCTCGAGGACTATGGCACCACCGAGGAAAACGATCCCGGTGCCGCCGCCATAAAGGCCACCAACCACCAGCACCCGGACCACGACACGGCCGAGTGGCCACTACGTTAGAGTTGAGATCATGACCAAGGAACGCCTCTACCTGTTCGACACCACGCTGCGCGACGGTGCCCAGACTGCCGGAATCGAGTTCTCGCTGGAGGACAAGATTTCGATCGCGGCGCTGCTCGAACAGCTTGGCGTCGACTATGTCGAGGGCGGCTATCCGGGAGCAAACCCGGTCGATACGGATTTCTTTGCCGAGCGGCGCACAAAAAAGGCGATCTTCACCGCCTTCGGCATGACCCGCCGCGCCGGGCGCTCGGCCGCCAACGATCCGGGTATCCAGGGGCTGATCAACTCGAAGGCCGCCGCCACCTGCTTCGTCGCCAAGGCTTGGGACTACCAGGTGGAACTCGCCCTCGGCACGACTACCGATGAGCACCTCACCGGCCTTGCCGATACCATCAAGGCGGCCGCCGCTGCCGGCAAGGAAGTGTTGATCGACCTCGAGCATTTCTTCGATGGCTTCAAGGCCAATCGCGACTATGCGCTTTCCTGCGTGAGTACAGCGATCGAGGCCGGCGCCCGCTGGGTGGTGATTTGCGACACAAATGGTGGCACCATGCCCGCCGAGGTCAGCGCCATCGTCACCGAGGTGCTCCAGGTCGCTCCCGGCAACAAGGTCGGCATTCACGCCCATGACGATACGGGGCAGGCGGTCGCCAACACCCTGGCGGCGGTTGAAGCCGGCGTGCGCCAGATCCAGGGCACCCTCAATGGCATCGGCGAGCGCTGCGGCAACGCCAACCTCATCACCCTGATACCCACCCTGGTGCTGAAGCCCCATTTCGCCAGCCGTTTCGAGACCGGCATCGATGCGAATCGCCTGGAGCGGCTGACGCAAATCTCGCGCGCCTTCGATGACCGCTTGAATCGGGCTCCCTATCGCCAGGCGCCCTATGTCGGCGCTTTCGCCTTTGCGACCAAAGCCGGCATCCATGCCTCAGCGCTCGCCAAGGACTATTCGACCTATGAGCATGTGCCGCCCGAAAGCGTCGGCAATGAGCGGTCGGTCATGGTCAGCCAGCAGGCCGGCAAGTCGAACCTCCTGACCGCGCTTGCCCGTCACGGCATTGCCGTCGGCAAGGACGATCCGCGGCTGGAGCGTCTGCTGGCAACGGTCAAGGAACGCGAGGCGCGCGGCTATTCCTATGACGGAGCCGACGCCTCTTTCTGCGTGCTCGCTCGCAAGGTGCTCGGAACACTGCCGGAATTCTTCGATGTCGAGAGCTACCGCACCAGCGTCGAGCGGCGCCACAATGCTCGCGGCGAGTTGGTGACGGTCACCGAAGCGGTGGTCAAGATCCGGGTGGGCGAGGAATTGTTGATGTCGGTGGCCGAAGGCAACGGCCCCGTCAATGCGCTCGACCTGGCCATGCGCAAGGACCTCGGCAAGTATTCCGGGCGCATCGAGGACATCGAACTCGTCGACTTCAAGGTGCGTATCCTCGATGGCGGCACGGGCGCGGTCACCCGTGTACTGGTGGAAAGCCGCGACGGCAGCGGCGAGCGCTGGTTCACCATTGGTGTCTCCCCCAATATCATTGATGCCTCATTTGAGGCGCTATATGAGTCGCTCACCTATAAGCTGTTGAAGACTGAAGCGGCGCAGGCGACAACAGCGGCTTGATTTGATTCACTTGGCAACATGCAGGCTGCCACGCACCGCCCCAGGAGGGAAAACTGGCCGAGACCGCTCCGAATAGACCACTTGCGCTCACCATTGGAGCGGCGGCTGTTACTCTTCTGGTAGTCGTGGGGATCCTGACGGGCCCGACTCTCGTCAACTGCTACAACAGCCCAGACGGCATGGGCGTTTGTCTGCGCGGCGAACTGGCAGAACTGGGGCTTGTTCCTGCCCCCGAGCCGGCCGTGAGCGCTGCCGCTCCGGAAAACGAGACGTCACCGGCCGAAACGCCAGCGGTGACCTCCACGCCGCAAACGGATGCCGCGCCCGAGCAGACTGCAGATGTGCCGGACGATCTCGTTGCCGCAACTTTCGGCCTGCTGCGCGCCGAACCGGATGGCTCGGTCGTGATCGCCGGCAGCGGCACGCCGGGGACAGAGGTGGAGGTCTATGCTGACGACGAGTTGCTGGGCGTCGCCCCCGTCGAGTCCAGCGGCGACTGGGTGCTCGTGCCCGACGCGCCGATCCCGCCCGGCGGCACCGAGATCACCCTTGCCGAAGTGGGCAAGGAAGGTCGCGCAGAGCAGTCATTCGTCGTCGTCATCGATCCCGGCAAGACTGAGCAGCCGCTGGTCGTCGCCAGCACGCCCGGCGAGGCGAGCGAAATTCTCCAGGGCCTGGAGCGGCCAGCCCAGGGTGAAACGATTGCGGTAGCTTCCGCGCAAACCCAGACCCCCAGCGAGACTGAACAACCGGTCTCGCCCGAAACCGCCACCGTCGCCGAAGTCCCGGCCACGAACGCTCCGGCCACGCAGCCGGTTACCGAGCCCGCCAACGCCGAGGTGCCCGAGACCACGGAGCCTCAGCGCCTCGATGTTGCCGAGGCTGAACAGCCAGTTGAAACAACTGCGGCACAAACGCCCGACACTGCCGCAGCGCAGCCGGCCCCCGAACCCGCCGAGACGGAGCTTGCTGAAACTGAACCAGCCGAAGCCGAGGCAGCCGAAACTGAGATAGCGGCGCCCGCAACTGCCGCGCTTGAAACTGCTGAACCTGAGAACGCGGAACCTGAGATCGCGGAGCCTGCAGAACCTGAGACCGGGGAACTTCAAGCTACGGAACCTGATACTGCAGAACCAGGAACTGTAGAAACCACAGAGCCAGAAACCACAGAGCCTGGAACCACAGAACCTGAGACTGTAGAACCGCTGCCCGCCGAGCCTGAAGCCACAGAACGCGAACCTCGAGAGCCTGCCCAACCTCAAGCTATAGAGCCCGCGCCTGCCCAGCCCGAAATCGCCGTCGCCGAGGCAACCGAAGAGGCTGACCAGCAACAGGCTCAAGCCACGGCAGATCAGGAGACATCGCCCGAACCGGCTGAGCCTGTGGAAGCGGAGACTGCCCCGGTCGCGGTACCTGCTGAACCCGAAGTTGCGGAGCCTGATGAGCCTGAAGTCGCAGTGCCTGACGAGCCGGAAGCCACGGAGCCTCCCGAGCCCGCAGTCGCGGTGCCGGAGACCGATCAGCAGCCAACCCAAATCGCCGAAGCAGAGCCCGCCGCCGCAGAGCCGCTCGAGCCCGAGGAACCGCAAGCCCACGCATCAGTCGTTATCGGCAATGTGGATGAGGCTCCGACGCCGCGGCCCGGGGCCGGGAATGTGACCGAGGATGTGGCCGAGCAGGAGCAGCCTGCCACGGCCGAACCGCAGCCCATCGAAACCGAACCCGCTCCGCAGGTCGCCGCTGTCGAGCCGCAGGATCAGATCGAAACGGCTGCGCCCGCTGAGGCGCAGGAGTCGGCTCAGCCCGTGGAGCCCGAGACGGATTTTGCCGGAGTACCCCCCACGATCGATGCGATCGAGATCGATGGCGAGCGCTCGTTCTTTGCCGGCGCTGGACCGGACGGCGCAGTCATCCGGCTCTATGTCGATGATGCTTACATCGCAGATGCCATTGTCGAGGCCGGGCGCTGGCTTGTGGAAGCCGGCAACGTTCTCACTGGCCCGCAGCATCGGGTACGGGTCGATATGCTGGCCCCGGGATCGGCTGATGTTATTGCACGTGCGGAGGTCAATTTCCTCGTCGACCTGCCCGCCGAGGAGCCGCCCATCGCCGTCGCCGATGCGCCGCAAGCCGAGGTTGCGGCTGAACCTGCGCCGACGCCAGCCGACGCAGGGGCGCCTGCGGACGACGCTGAAGCCGTTGCGCCCGAGCCCGCGTCTGAGCCGGCCGAGCCCGAAATCGCCCGTGAGCCCGAAGCCGCGATAACCGACGAGCCGGTTTTGCCCGAACCAGCGGTAACAGAAGAGAAGCCGGCTTCCCCGGAAGAGCCGACCGCGCCCGCGCAATCGCCCACGCCCGATCAACCGGCTGCTACTGAAACCGGTGCGGATGCTCCCGCACCAACTCCGGTCGCACCCCCTCCAGCCGAGCCTGCAACGCAGCCCGCGCAAGCCGAACCGCCCGCCACGGCCCCCGCTGAGCAGCCCACGGCCCCTGCCGAGCCGCCCGCCAAGACACCTGCCGAGCCCGAACCGCAGGCCGTCGAGCCCGCTCCCGCACCTCAGCAGGATGCCGTTGCCGTGGCTCAAACGCCCGCGCCACCAGAGCCCGACGCGCCAGCAGCTGCACCCGAACCTGCCCCGGATACCGAGGCCAGCGAGCAAATCGTCGTTGCAGAAACAGAGGACGAGACCGAGGTGCCAACGCTTGTCGCCGTTCCCGTCGGCGATCCGGAGGCACAGCGTTTTGCCTCGGGCCGCGCGATCATCCGCCGGGGCGACAATCTGTGGACCATCGCGCGCCGGGTCTATGGCCAGGGGATCAAGTACACCACGATCTACGAGGCCAATAACGACCAGATCCGCGATCCGGACCGCATTTATCCGGGGCAGGTTTTCGATCTGCCCGGCGAGACGCTTTAGTCCGCATTGCGGTTGATTTATCCGGCTCGCCCCCAATCTGTGAGGGTCGGGCCGGCTTTTGCCTTGAACTCGCCGGCCCCTTCTTCTATCGTAATTTAACGATAATAGATGTGAACCCATGCAGGACGACGATCTCGCCGCCACTCTGCGCGCGCTTGGCCATCCGGTGCGCCTTTCGATCTTGCGGATCCTTGCCGAACAACGGCAGGGCCAGTGCTGCTGCGCTGACGTCACCCAATCCCTGCCTCTCGCCCAATCCACCGTCTCTCAGCACATCAAGGTGCTGCTCGAGGCCGGACTGATCGAGCGTCGCCCCCGTGGCACCAGGAACTGCTACCTGCTGCGTCATGAGCGGCTCGAAGCAATCGGTGTCGCCTGTGGCGGTCTCCTTGCCGGGCTGACGGGAAGCATCCGCCGCAACGAGACGGAACCGGTATAATGACGACTGACACGAGCGTGGATAAGCGTCCGACGGTAAGTGCGGACGAAGGCTCGCTGCTCTCCACTGTGCGCAATCTCTGGAGCTATATGTGGCCCGACAACCGGCCCGACCTGAAGTTCCGGGTCGTGCTCGCCGTCGGGGCGCTGCTGCTCTCGAAGGTTGCGACGACACTCATCCCCTTTGCCTATAAGGGCATCATCGACAGCCTCGATGGTGCTGCGAGCGGCCCCATGGTCATGGGGCTCGCGGTGCCCATCGTGCTCGTCATCGCCTATGGCGTCGGCAACATCGTCGATGCCGGCTTCCAGCAATTGCGCGACGTGCTCTTTTCCAGCGTTGGCCAGCATGCCGTCAGGAAGCTCGCCTTTCAGACCTTCCAGCACATGCACCGCCTGTCGCTGCGCTTTCACCTGGCCCGACGCACCGGCGGGCTCAGCCGTGTCATCGAGCGCGGCACCAAGGGCATCGAGACGATCGTGCGCTTCACGATGCTCAATACGGCGCCCACCATCGTCGAGTTCGTGGTCGTCGCCATCATCTTCATCACCATGTTCGGCATCAGCTATCTCGGTGTGCTGGTGCTGACCATCTGGGCCTATCTCTACTTCACCATCAAGGCCTCGAACTGGCGCATCGCTATCCGCCGCGACATGAACCAGAGCGATACCGATGCCAATTCCAAGGCGGTCGATAGCCTGCTCAACTACGAGACCGTCAAGTATTTCGCCAATGAGGAAATGGAAGCCGAGCGCTTCGACCGCTCCATGGCGCGCTATGAGCGTTCCGCCACCCGCATCTGGACGTCGCTGGGCTTTCTCAATTTCGGCCAGGCGGTGATCTTCTGGACCGGCCTCGTCGTGATCTCGTTGCTGGCGGTCAATGGCGTCATGAACGGCACGCTGACGCTCGGCGATTTCGTGCTGCTCAACACCTTCCTCATGCAGATCTATCGGCCCCTCAACATGATCGGTTTTGTCTACCGCGAAATCCGCCAGGGGCTGACGGATATCGAGGAGATGTTCAAGCTGCTCGACCAGACCCCTGAAATCTCCGACAAACCCGACGCCAGGCCGCTCAGCATCACCGGGCCGGTGGTGCGCTTCGAGAATGTGCGCTTCAACTACGATCCGGACCGGGCGATCCTCAAAGGGGTCGATTTCGAAGTGCCTGCCGGCAAGACCGTTGCCGTGGTCGGCCCCTCGGGTGCGGGCAAGTCGACCATCTCGCGGCTGCTCTACCGGTTCTATGACGTCAGCGGCGGGCGCATCACCATTGACGGGCAGGACCTGCGTGATGTGACGCAGGATTCACTGCGCGCCGCGATCGGCATGGTGCCGCAGGACACCGTGCTCTTCAACGACACCATCGCCTACAACATCCGCTATGGGCGCCCCGACGCAACCGACGAAGAGGTGCGCGAGGCCGCCCGCATGGCACAGGTTGCAAGCTTCATCGAGGCCCTGCCCAAGGGCTACGATACCGAAGTTGGCGAGCGCGGGCTCAAGCTCTCGGGCGGCGAAAAGCAGCGCGTGGCCATCGCTCGCACCATTCTCAAGGCCCCTCCGATCCTCATTCTCGACGAGGCGACCTCAGCGCTCGATACTAAGACTGAACGCGATATCCAGTCGGCGCTCGACGCCGTTTCGGCCAACCGCACCACCCTCGTCATCGCTCACCGGCTCTCGACCGTGATCAACGCCAACGAGATCCTGGTGCTGCGCGACGGCGAAGTCGCCGAACGCGGCCGCCATCAGGACCTGCTCGCTCAGGGCGGTCTCTATGCGCAGATGTGGAGCCGCCAGCGCGAAGCCAGCGAAGCCGAGGAAAAACTGCGCCGCACCGCCGAGGCAGGAGACGGCTTCGTCAAGGCCGGCGTCGCCGCCGCCGAATAGGGGCATCCTGCCCTCTGATATCGCCCCGAGATCAATGATGGTCTCAAGCTCACAGAAGGCGTAAACTCCTTCGGTGAAGGAGGCGGGCGCATGGCCCGGGCCAGCACGACGGCGACGCGGCCCAAAAGCCGCAGGGCACGCGAGGCACAGCGAGCGATCCGGTTGGTCGCGAGCGTGGCAGTGCTCGGCATAGCCCTTGGCCTTGTCATGCAGGTGCTGATCATCCTCGCCCGGCTATTGGCGGCCGGTCCTGTGCCGTCCGTGGCAGTGCTGGCCGATCTGGCCCAGACCGTCACCTGGGCGACACTCGTCTGTTCGGGTGTGGCCATTGGCGTCAGCATCGGCAAGGCGCGTGCGGCGGTCGGCGGATTATTGGGTGCGATATTCGCCCCTCTCGCCCTTGCAGCCGCCAAATCGGTGCAGAAAATCGTGCTTTCGCTCCTCGACGCCGTTGCGCAACCGGCCGCAATCTCCCTTGAAATAATGGGCGTCGTGCGGGCGCTGGAATATGGTTCCCTCGCTTTTCTCCTTGCCGTGCTGTCGCAACGCGAGGTGCGCCGGCTTTGGGCATATCTGGGTGCCGGCGGCGCGGTCGCTATGCTCTTCGGTGGCGGTGTCGTTGCCGCAACGATCTGGCGGCGCGTTGCCATTGCCAATGCTCCGGCGCCGTTCGAGCTCGCGGGCCTGATGGTCAACGAACTGCTGACGCCCGTTGGCTGCGCGCTGGTGATCTATGTCGGGCAGTTGGTGGCGGTCAATTTCCGTCTCTACAGCCGCGGCATCACGCCGACCGGGACCGCCAGCTGACCAACAAAAAAAGGCCCGCATCACTGCGGGCCTTCCGGTTCCGGTGAACGGGGCTTATTCGGCCGCGTCGCGGGAGATGACCGTGACGCCGTTCTCTTCCTTGCTTTTGAGCCCGGCGTCCTTGGAGACGATGTAGCGTTTGGATGCATCGGCATCCTCGGGAATCTCGATAGCCATGCCATCGAACCCGGCAGGTGCCGCCGCCTCGGCGGTCCGGCGCCCGAAGAGGCCGGCAAACCAGGCAAGGATCGCCCCGAAGAACTGGCCGACCGATTTGATCTGGCTCCAGATGACCGACGGCGCCGTCACCATCACGGGCACCATAACCAGGGTCAGCGCGGTCGAGACGAACAATCCCGAAACCAGCGCCGCCGACAGGTGGATGAACCAGGAACCGGCGATACCGCCCACCACGATCTCGCGGCGCAGGAAGTCGAACTCCACATTCGCCCACATCGGGATGACGCCCAGGGCGGTCAGGAACGCGGTCAGCAACACCGGACGCACACGCTGGGCGGCGGTGATGAGCATGGCCTTGACCGTCTCGACGCCTTCCTCGCGATGATACGAGTTATAGGTGTCGATCAGAACGATACCGTTCTTCACCACGATACCCGCCAGGGCGACGATACCGAGGCCCGTCATGATCGCCGAGAAGCTCATTCCCGTCACGAGCATGCCCGCGAGCACGCCCGCGATCGACATGATGACCGTCGAGAGCGTCACCATCACCTGGTAGAAGCTGTTGTACTCCAGCAGCAGGACGAAGAAGATCAGGAACATCGCGGCCCCGAAGGCTTGGATGATGAACGCGTTGGCATCGCCCATCTGCTCCTCGGCACCGCCATAGGCGATAGTCACCGTGTCGGGGAAGGGCTGCTCGGCAACCCATGCCTGCAGCTCCTCGACAATGTCGGCGACGAACACGCCCTCGGGCAGATTGGCAAGGTTCGCCGCGACCGGCATGACGTATACGCCATTGCGCCGCTCGATGTTGGCGACCTTGGGTACGGCCTTGCGGTCGATGAAGTTCGAAACCGGCACCAGCCCGTTCTGCGTCACGATCCGCATGGAATCGAGTGCGTCGAACGAGCGTTGCTCCTGCGGCAAGCGCACCTTGATGTCGAGCTCTTCGCCCGTATCGGCGGTACGATAGGTGCCCAGGTTCACCCCGGAAGTCACGAGCTGGACATAGGGTGCCAGTTCGCGAACGCCGATGCCGTAGCGCGCCGCTTCCACGCGATCGATGGTGATCTGCCAGTCGATGCCGGGCGAGGGACGTCCATCCTCGATATCGACCGCATATTCGATGTTGTCGATATAGTTGCGGATCTCGGTAACCACCGGCACGAGATCATCATAATTGCTGCTCTCGACGCGCAGGTTGATGTCCTTGCCGGCCGGTGGACCATCCTCGACCGCCAGTACCTGGATGTCGAGGCCCGAAATGTCGGCCACGCGCTCACGGATATCGGCGAAGATCGTCTCGGCCTTCACGCGTTCATTGTAGTCGATGAGCTGCAGCTGGAAGTTGCCGATCGTGTCCGGCGGCATGGTGCCCATGGCGCCGGTCGTGCCGAACTGCATGATCACGTCCTGAATGCCCTGAACCTGCAACAGTTCGTTCTCGACCTCGACCAGCATGTCGCGCACCTGCTCGGGCGAGTAGTTGCCGCGCCCGACGACCGCAACGGTCGCGTATTCCGGCTCGGAAGCCGGGAAGGCTTCGGTGCCGGTTGGGTTCATCGCATAGGCGGCGAACACTGCCCCGATGATGCCGAAGCCGATGGCGAGCGTAGGCAGTGGCCAGCGCAGCAGAACACCGAGCGTGCGCACATAGATGCCGGTCAGCCCGCCAACCTTCTTGGGGTCGAACTTGTCGGCATACATGACGATATCGGCGGCTTCCTTGCGCTTCTCGTCGATATGGGTGGAAGCGATGATGCCGCCAATGACCGGCATGAAGATCAGCGCCGAGATCAGAGAAGCGATCATCACGATGATGACGATGATCGGCAGGTAACTCATGAACTTGCCGATGATGCCGGGCCAGAACAGCAGCGGCACGAAGGCGCCTAGCGTCGTCGCCGTCGCGCCGGCAACCGGCACGAACATCTTCTTGACCGCCATGATGAAGGCTTCGCGCTTGGGAATGCCTTCCTGGAGCTTGCGTTCGGCATATTCGACCACCACCACGGGGTCATCGACGAGCACGCCCACGGCAATAACGAGGCCGAACATGATCATCATGTTGATGGTCATGCCGAGCGCCTGGACGACCATGAACGCCATCATGAACGAGATCGGGATCGACATGCCGATCATGATGGCCGGGCGCACGCCGAGCGTGGCCACGCAGGTGATGAGCACGAGCGCAATAGCCGTGAACACCGCTGCCTCGAGCGAACGGAACAGCGCGATCGTCGTGTCGGCCTGATCGAGGAAGAAGCTGTGCCCGATGCCCGTGGGCCAGTCCTGCGTCATCTCCTCGGTAACGGCCTTCACCTGATCGGAGACGTTGATGACATTGGTGCCAAGCTTCTTGGAGACGCCGAGGATAATGGCCGGCGAGCCGTTCACATGCGTATACTCGGTTGCGTCCTCGAGCGTGCGGGTGACATTGGCCACATCGCCGAAGGTGACGACGGTGTTGCCGTCCGTCTTCAGCGGCAGGTTGAACACGTCGTCGGCCGTCGTGATCAGGCCCGGAACCTCGATATTGAACGCGCCCTGTCCGGTGTTGATGGTGCCGCCCGAGACCACCATGTTGTTGCGCGCCAGCGCATCGAAGAGCTCGTTGGCGGTCAGGCCATAGGCTTCGAGGCGCAGCAGGTCGATTTGCACCTCCAGCACCTCGTCGCGGGCCCCGGAGATGGTGACCTCGCGCACTTCAGGGATGTTCTCGAGTTCGTCCTGCAAATCCTCTGCGCGGCGCACGAGCTCGCGTTCAGGCAGGTCGCCATAGACGGCAACCGAAATGATCGGGTAGCCGACCATGTCGACTTCCGAGACCGTGGGCTCGTCGGCGTCGTCGGGCAGCTGGGCGCGGATGCCGTCGAGTTCGGCCCGCACGTCCTGCAGCGCCTGGTCCTTGTCGAAATTGATGTCGAACTCGAGCAGTACCGATGCGTGGCCGGTCGTGGAGGTCGAAGTCATGTTGACGAGCCCGTCGAGGTTCGTCAGGGCGTCTTCGACAGGCTTGGCCAGCAGGTTCTCGGCATCGCGCGGCGAAACGCCGGACTGGCTGATCGAAACGTAGAGATAGGGAACGTCGATTGCCGGGAAGCTTTCCTTGGGCAGCGACACATAGGCGCTGCCGCCCGCGAGCAGCAGCAATGCCATGACCGTCAATACGACCCGCGGCATCCTCAGGAGGCGTTCAAGGAAGTTCATCATGACTGGACGCTTTCCTGAATTGCGGCCTCTGCAGTCTGCGTTTCGACCCGCTGGCCTTCAGTAACGAACTCCTGGCCGACGGTAATGACGTCGACCTGCTCGGGCAGGCCGGTAAGCCAGGCACCCTCGCGCGTATCGCTCACGATAGTGACGGGATAGAACTTCACCACGCCGTCCTCGACTGCACGTATCCCCAGCACCCCTTCATCGTTGAGCGTCATCACTGACTGGGGCAGCAAGTGCGCTGGGGTGGAGCCGATATGGACGACGGCCTCGGCGGTCACGCCGCCGCGGATGGAAAAATCGTCATTGGGGATTTCGATCTCGATGGCAAAGGCGCGCGTCGCTTCGTCGGCGGTTGCCGAAACGAAGGTCACCTCGCCCTCGACAGTCTCTCCGTTGACCGTGGTGACGGTCGCCGGCAACCCTTCATCGGCAAGGCCGATATGAGCTTCGGGAACCGACCCGGCAAAGACCAGTGGGTTGAGCTGGACGATGGTGGCGCAGGGATTGCCCTGAGCCAGCATCGAGCCCTGTGTGGCCAGCGGGTCCTCGATGATGCCGGCGACCTGCGCCACGATCTCGGTACGTTCGAGCTCGGTCTGGGCATTTTCGAGTGCGGCTTCGGCCGCGCTGAGGGAAGCCCGGGCGGTGCTTACAGCCACTGCTGCCTGGTTCTGGGTATTTTCGGGAGCAAGTCCGCGCTCGCGCAGGCTCTGGTTGGTTTCGAAATCGAGCTGCGCCTGTTCAAGGCCGGCCTGCGCCTGGGCCAGGCTCGCTTCGGCCTGGGCCACTGCTGCCATGCGCGTGCCCTGGTCGAGCGTACATAGAAGATCGCCCTCTTCGACGCGCTGGCCTTTGCGCACATGCACCGTGTCGACGATACCGGTGGTCTCTGCGGCGGCGGCTACCGTTGCCTTGGCGCGGGTGCGGCCGCGCAGTGGCACCTCGAGGGGCATGGCCTGCGCAGTCGAGGTTATGGTGCGCACCGACTGCAGCGGCGCTGCCTGGCCCGTTACCTCTTCGGCGCGCTGGGCGATGGTGAGCGTCGGGTCGGGCTCATTGGGATCTTTTTCATGCTCGGCAAGCACGCCGGCATTGTCGAGCGCGGTGGCGATGGGGCCGTCTTCCTCGCCTTCGATGAGCGCGATGATCGGCCGTTCGCCGTTACCGGGACCGTTGCCGCCGGTAACGAACGTTCCCGTCGCCAGCCACGCGCCCGCACCGAGCAGGATCAACAAAGCAAGTCCATAGGAGAATAGTGCACGCATCGTATAGTCGCCCCTTTATTCCGCTGCGTTCTTCTTGATCTGCTCGGGGCGTGCCAACGCCACCAGTTCGTGCATGTGGGTGCGCATATAGCGCTCCGCAAGCTCCATCACCTCAACCCCATAGTCGATGACCCATTTGTCGGCCGGGGTGCAGGGCTCATCGCGAGCGACCTGCTTGATGTGATGGACGGATTCTGCGAGCCGCGCACGATGCTCTTCGCACCGTTCTTCAACCAGTTCGCGAGGAAGCAGATGCGCAAAGCGCGCGAACAGGAGAAATGGGCTGCGAAAGACATCTTCGCCGAGCGGTTCATGCAGTGCCTGAACGAAAGCCGCCCGGCCGGCATCGGTGATGGAATAGACCTTCCTGGCCGGTTTGCCTTCCTGCGGCTCGACACGGCTCGAAACCAGCCCTTCATCCTCAAGCTTGGCGAGGGCAGGGTAGATCGAGCCATAGCTGGCCTCGACGAAGTACGAGCACTCGCCTTCGACCGATTTGCGGCGGATTTCATATCCTGTTGCCTCCCCCTCATAGAGGATGGACAGGCACAGAGTTCTTACGTTCATGGATTCCCACTCCGCCGATATATTCTCGGCCGATATATGACGGGCCTATATATGGACGTGTGAGGGAGCCTGCAAGGTCCGGGCCTTGCTATGGGCGCAGGTCAGTTAAGATCGTCTTGCATGGCTCGGCGGCTTTGTGCGCGCCTTGGATGGATTTTATTACGTGTGGCGAGACATTTCTGAGGCAGCCCGCACGGCAAGATCGTGGCTGGCGGCTGCAACGAACCAAGGGTTGAGAAACCGGTCCTCGACCTTGCCATAGCGTAGCGGCGTCCCGTCGAGGTTGAGAACAGTGCCGCCGGCAGCTTCGAGAACCGCCTGGCCCGCTGCAGTATCCCACTCGCAGGTCGGCGTAAAGCGAGGATAGAGCTGGGCTTTCCCTTCCGCCAGCAGGCAGAACTTCAACGAGGAACCCACCGAAACGTCCTCACCGGCGTCGAGAGACCGGCAGAGTTCGGCCAGCGCCGAATGACCGTGCGAGCGGCTGGCGACTATCCGTGGCGGCAGGGTGTCGACAACGCTGATCGCACTTTTCTGCGCAACCGATCCCGACTGCGTCTCGCAGGCAAAGGCGCCGTCCGGTCCGCCCACATAGGCCCTGCCGGTCACTGGCGCGAGGACGACACCGAGAACCGGCCGGCCATTTTCGACCAGCGCGATGTTCACCGTGAACTCGCCATTGCGCTTGATGAATTCCTTGGTGCCGTCGAGCGGATCGACGACGAAGTAGCGCCGCCCCAGCACCGGGATACGGCCGGCTGCAACGCTCTCTTCAGCCAGAACCGGCAGGCCGGTGGGCAGCAGATGCTCGAGGATCACCGCTTCGGCTGCGGCATCGGCCGCGGTCACTGGCGAGCCGTCGGCCTTTGCCTCAGCCGCGATCGGGCTGGCATAGATCTCGTTGATGACGCCTGCCGCCGCGATTGCAGCGGTGAGCGAGAGATCGATAAGCTCGGCCATCGCAGTGCCGGCAACAGCATTCATCAATGAATATCCACATCTAGGCCGAGATCGAGCGGCGGCGCCGCCATGGTGATCTGGCTGGTTGAAATAAAGTCGACACCCGTTTGCGCAATGGCGCGCACGCGCTCGAGCTTGACTCCGCCGGAGGCTTCGAGCTTTGCCCGACCGGCATTGAAAGCGACCGCCTTGCGCAGGGTTTCGAGATCCATATTGTCGAGAAGCACCGCATTTGCGCCTGCCTCCAGTGCCTCCTCGAGTTCACCAAGCGTCGTCACCTCGATTTCGATGGCAACGAGATGTCCGGCATAGGCCTGCGCCGCTCGCAGGGCCGCTGCAACTCCGCCCGCCACCGCGATGTGATTGTCCTTGATCAGGATCGCATCATCGAGCGCATAGCGATGATTGGCGCCGCCTCCGCAGCGCACGGCGTATTTCTGGAAGGCCCGCAGGCCAGGCGTCGTTTTACGCGTATCGCAGATGCGCGTCCCCGTGCCCTCGATGGCATCGACGAACGCGCGGGTGAGCGTTGCAATGCCGCTCAACCCATTGAGAAAATTTAGCGCCACCCGCTCGCCCGCCATCACCAGCCGGGCGGGCCCATAGACCTCGGCGATCGACTTGCCCGCTTCGACACGGTCGCCGTCCTTGACGTGGGTGACGAAATCGACCCCCTCACCGACAAGGCTGAAGGCCGCCCGCGCCAGGTCCAGACCTGCCACGATCCCCGGCTCGCGTGCATTGAGGCTCGCACTGGCTGAAGCACTGGGCGAAAGCGTCGCCTGGCTGGTCAAATCCCCGGCCAGCCCCAAATCCTCCTCCAGAGCGGTTGCAACGGCGCGCTCGACCAGATGGCGCGGCAGCTGGGCTGGGTAGGTCTTGGCCGGCATGAACGTGCTCCTTGAGCCCGAGCGTTTAAGCGCCTGCGCCATGCGATGCAATGGGCTCTAAGCCCGCGCCGGCGATCACCGCTTCCTGTTGCTCTCGATGATTGCGTGAGTAATCGAGCCGGTCGCCGGGAACAGGGGGATGAGGCAGGCCTGCAGCGCGTGGTAGATGTCGGGCTTGCCGGTGAACAGGCGCTCGGTCGGCGTCAGGTCTTCCTTGAGTTCCGGGCGCCAGCCGCTGTTCTCGTGGTCTATCAGATGGTTGGCGGCGAAATCCCAGAGGCGGCGGTACCAGCCTTCGTAATAGGGGTTACGCGAGTAGTGGGTGAGGAACGAGGCGGCGCCAATCGCCTCGCAGACGGGCCACCACAGCTTCTCGCGCATGATGGGCTGGTTGTTCCAATCGAGGGTGTAGAAGAAGCCGCCATGGGTCTCGTCCCAACCCAGGCTGATGGATTGGCGAAAGAGCTTGCGCGCCGCGTCTGTAAGCCAGGATTCCGATTTCGCCCCGAGAATCCACAATTGGAACAGCAGGCGCGACCATTCCAGCCAGTGCCCCGGAGTGGTCCCCGAAGGGCGGAACATCTCGTTGCCGGCGTAATCCTGGTCGAGTTCCCAGTTCTCATTGAAATGCTCGGCCACGCGATAGTCGAGGCTGGCCGCATGCTCGCCGATGATGAGCTTGGCGATACGGTTCGCCTTTTTGAGATAGGCGGCATTGCCCGTCGCCTCATAAGCGGCCATCAGCGCCTCGGTGAGGTGCATGTTCGAGTTCTGGCCGCGATAATCGGTGATCTTGCCCCAGTCGCGCGCGTATTCCTCGCTGACGGCCCCGCGCGTCTCGTCCCAGAAGCGCCGATCGATGACCTCCGTCACATCCGCCAGAACCCGGTCTGCGAGCGGGTGGCCGGCGAGCTTGGCACTGGCGGCAGCGAGCATCACGAAGGCATGGCCATAGGCTTGCTTGGAGCTGTCCTTGGGCCCGTCATTGTCGAGCGACCAGAAATAGCCGCCATGGCGCTGGTCGCGATGGTGCTCCCAGATATAGCGCATGCCGTGATCGACGATCTCATCCGAACCCGGCCGCCCAAGGAGGCTCCCGATGGCAAAACAATGCACCATGCGCGTGGTCACGTGAATCTGGCGCAGGGGATTGCCGGTCTCGATGGGATGGCCGAGCGTGTCGAGGTCGTAGAAGCCGCCCGATCTGTTGATGGCATTGCGCTGGAAGAAGTCGAACAGCCGGTTGGCCTGCCGCATCAGCCATTGGCGATGCAGAGGGCGTTGCGTCCATGCGCTCGAATTGGTTTCCGGCAGAAAGATTTCGGCAGACATCGTTCCTCTCCCATCCCGATGAGGATCGGTCTATCGGGAGGTAGCATGCCACTGGAAACGTTGCAATTTCCAGCACATGCCAAGGTCAGCGACGATAGAGCGCTTCGATCCGTGCCACTTCCTCGCGCGAGCCCACGATAACGCCGATGCGCTGGTGGATACCGTTCGGCTGCACTTCGAGGATGCGCCCAAAACCGGTAGAGGCGGCGCCTCCGGCAGCCTCTATGATCAGGCTCATCGGGTTTGCCTCATACATCAGTCGCAGCCGCCCGCCCTTCTCCTTGGTCTCGCTGTCCACCGGATAGAGGAAAATACCGCCGCGCATCAGGATGCGGTGGATATCGGCGACCATCGAGCCGACCCAGCGCATATTGTAGCGCTTGCCCAGATGCCCGGTCTCGCCGGCGACCGAGTCCGCCACATAGGTGCGGGTAGCCTCGTCCCAGAAGCGCTCGCGGGCAGTGTTGATCGCATATTCCGCCGAGGCGGCGGGAATGGCGATATCGGCCTTCGACAGTATGAACCGGCCCTGGTTGTCGAGGGTGAAGACCACCACCGATTTGCCCAGGGTCAGCACCAGGCTCGTTGAATTGCCATAGGCTGCGTATCCGGCCGCCAGCTGTTTGGTGCCCGGCTGCAGCAGCGCATCCTCGCCGCCGCTCGTTTCCAGTTCGAGGATCGAAAAAATCGATCCAACCGTGACATTGACGTCAAGATTGGAACTGCCGTCGAGCGGATCGCAGGCGACGACGTAGCGTCCCTCGCCGGATTGATGTTGCAGTTGAAGTGGTTGACTCAGTTCCTCAGACACGAGAATCGAAACATCGTCATTCTCCTGCAAGTGCCTGATAAATATGTCGTTCGAGACGATATCGAGCGGCTTTTGCGTCTCGCCCTGCACATTGGTGCTCTCGGTCGCGCCAGACAGGCCATCGATGGGCGCGGTGCGCAGAATGCCCGCAATCTCGGCGCAGGCAGCGGCTATGCTTTCGATCGTGCCGGTCAGGGCTGCGGGTACGCCCGCGCTCGTTTGCCGGTTGAGCCAATCGGTGAGGGTCGTGTGCGGGGTCATGTCGGTTGTTTCTGCTTTTGCCGGGTCACGGAGTGTGCCTGGCCGCGGTCGCGACACAACCTCGACTTTCGCCGCAATGCATCAGGCGGTGCGCGCGAGATCGGCGAGCAGCCCCGCGGCGACCGAAAGCCGCGAGACGGTCAAGCCACCGCGCGTCAGTTCCGAAACCGCCGCCGCCGAGCGCTCGATCGCCTCGGCGCGCGCCTCTCGCCAACTGGCGATCCGCTGTGCGACCGGTCCCGTTCCAAGCGTCACAATATCGGCGGTGATGTCGCGATGCGCCCGCGTGAGGTTGGCGAGCGCCCGGTCGAGCGCCATGCGATCGAAACGGTCGGTAAGAATGAGCGCGCGCACCTCATCGGCAATCGGCCACAGGTTGAAAATGCCCGATACGCCGAAAAATGCCTGTGCGACATCGTCGAGCCCGGCTCGGCACCGCTCGCCCACCAGCACGATGTCGCTGGTATTGCCCACAAGCGGCAGCTCGGCGATGTCACGCGCGAGGTCTGCTGGAACGCCCTGATCAACGAGGCGCGCCGCGTCGGCACTCAGTCCGTGCGCTATGTCGGCTGGCAAAAGCCAGGACAATTGCCTGCGCAGCTGCGCAACCCCTGCGGCGTGGCGTGAAACGAAATCGGCGACATCGCCATGTGGATCGGCGTTGCGCAGATACCAGAGCGTTTCACGGCGCAGCAGCGCCTGGACTTCGCCATAAAGCCCGAGTTGCACGGCGCCCGGCACCTTGCCGTCGAGCGCATCGATGCGCGTATTGAGCGCGGTGAGATCATAGACGTCACGCGTTGCCGCATAGGCGAGGGCCACATCTGCCGCCCCGGCGCTGGTCGCCGCCATCATCTCGTGCACGAAAGCCGGCCCACCGCGATTGATCATCGCATTGGCGATGACCGTCGCGATGACTTCGCGCTTCAGCCGGTGGCCGGTGATGGCGTGGGGATAGCGTTGCTTCAGCATTTCCGGGAAATAGCGGAAGAGCTCGCCTGCCAGGTAAGGATTGTCGAGCCCGGCAGCCTCGAGCAGGTCGGAATAGAGCGACAGCTTGGCATAGGCGAGCACCACCGCCAGTTCGGGGCGGGTGAGGGCGACGCCCCTTGCGGCACGGTCCGCTATCGCCGCCTCGTCCGGCAGGAACTCGACCTTGCGGTTGAGCAGGCCGCGCTGCTCGAGTGAATTCATCAACTCGCGATGTGCCGGAAGCTCCCCGAGGCCTGCACTCTCGGCCAGCGAGATCGCCAGCGTCTGCAAATAGTTGTTTCGCAGGCACAATCGTGCCACTTCCTCGGTCATTTCGGCGAGGAATGCATTGCGCGTCGCCTCTCCCAATGTGCCATCGGCCAGCAGCGGCCCGAGCGCGATCTTGATATTGACCTCGAGGTCCGAGGAATTGACGCCCGCTGAGTTGTCGATGGCGTCTGTATTGATGCGCCCGCCCGCCAGCGCATAGTCGATGCGCCCCCGCTGGGTGACACCCAGATTCGCGCCTTCGCCGATGACCTTGGCGCGCACCCGGCCGGCATCGATGCGGATCGCGTCATTGGCGCGGTCGCCAACCTCGGCATCGCTCTCGCTCGCGGCCCGGATATAGGTGCCGATGCCGCCGAACCAGAGCAGATCGACATCGGCACCAAGGATGGCGCTCATCACCTGCGCCGGGGTGGCGCTCTCACCGGTCAGCCCCAGAAGCCCACGCAGTTCCGGCCCGAGCGGAATTGATTTGAGGCCACGCGAAAACACGCCCCCGCCTTTCGAAATCAGCGCTTTGTCATAGTCCTGCCAGCTCGAGCGGGGCGTCTCGAACAGGCGCTTGCGCTCGGCAAAGCCCGCATCCGGATCGGGATGAGGATCGAGGAAGATGTCGCGGTGGTCGAACGCGGCAACCAGGCGTATCTCGCGCGACAGCAGCATGGCGTTGCCAAAGACATCGCCGGACATGTCGCCCACTCCTGCGACCGTGAAGGGCTCGCGCTGGATATCGCGGTCCATCTCGCGTAAATGGCGCTTGACCGCCTCCCAGCCGCCGCGGGCGGTAATGCCCATTTCCTTGTGATCGTAGCCCGCCGAACCGCCCGATGCGAACGCATCGCCCAGCCAGTATCCACGCGCGATGGCAATGCCGTTGGCGATATCCGAAAAGCTCGCCGTACCCTTGTCGGCCGCAACGACGAGATAGGGATCGTCGCCGTCACGACGCACGACACTCTTCGGCGGCACTACCGTTCCCGAAACGAGATTGTCGGTCAGGTCCAGCAGCGAGCCGATGAAAATCCTGTAGCTCTGCGTACCCTCGGCAAGCCAGGCTTCGCGCGGCATGCCGGCCGAAAGGCGTTTGGGCACGAAGCCGCCCTTGGCCCCGACCGGCACGATCACCGCATTCTTGACCTGCTGCGCCTTGACCAGCCCCAGTACCTCGGTGCGGAAATCCTCCGGCCGATCCGACCAGCGCAAGCCGCCGCGTGCGATCGCGCCAAAGCGCAGATGCACGCCCTCGACGCGTGGTGAATAGACATAGATTTCCCGAAACGGTCGCGGCGCCGGCATGCCATCGACCTGCGCACTGTCGAACTTGATCGCGAGGGCAGGGCGGCGCATCCCCTGCGCATCGTGCTGGAAGAAATTGGTGCGCAGCGAAGCTTCGACGAGATTGTGGAACCGCGCCAGTATTCGGTCCTCGTCCAGCGACGTCGTTGCATCCCGCGCACGCTCGATCGCGGAACGGGCGGTGTCTGCGGCTGCCTCCCCAACCGCCTGCGGATCGTGCAGCGCATGGAAGAGGGCGATGATCGCCGCCGCCGCTTCATGCTGGCTGACCGCCACCTGGGCGAGATATCGCTGGGAATAGGAAATGCCGACCTGGCGGAGATATCGCGAGAGCGCGCGCAGCACCGCGACGTCCTCCCAGGAAAGCCCGGCCCTGATGGTGAGCGCGTTGAGGCCATCGCTTTCCGTCTCACCATACCAGACCGCCAACAAGGCGCTCTCGATACGCGCCGCCGCCGCCACGAGGTCGAGGTCCACGCCCTCGGGCGGCGCCAGCACCATGTCGTGGATGTATTCGAGGCCCGTTCGCGGCGTTACCGTATAGGTGCGCTCGTCGATCACCCGGAACCCGAAATGTTCCAGCATCGGCACCCTGTCCGAGAGCGGGATGGCGCTGCCCCGGTGATAGAATTTGAGACCCAGGCTCCCGTCGCTTCCCTCGTGCCGGCGCAGCCGTATCGAGATGCGGGACGCATCGGTGAGCGATTCCAGAATCGCTATGTCGCCAAGCGCGTCGGCAACGCTGTTGTGCGCCTCATAGGCCGCCGAGAAAGCCGCGCGATAGTCGCTGACACTCGCCCGTTGTGGTGCGGCGGCGACGATCCGGTCGCCGAAACTGCGGCTGAGATCGCCGACTGCTGCCTCGAGCTCCTTGCGGGAGTGGCGCGGCGTACGTCCCCCGTTTCGCCCGATGATGACGTGCAGTCGCACGAGGTCGCCCTCGGGAAAATGCGGATAGAAAGCCGATACCCGCCCGTCATAGCGCTCGGCCAGGTACTCGGCGATGCGGGCGCGGGCCTCGGCGTCATAGCGGTCGCGCGGCACATAGACCAGAACCGAAACGAAATTGTCGAACCTGTCTATGCGTGGCAGCACCCGCACCCGTGGCCGATCATAGAGACTGGCGATGGCGTGGGCGTATTCGGTGAGCTCCTCGACCGAAATCTGGAAAAGCTCGTCGCGCGGATAGGTGTCGAGCGCTGCCTGCAGCGCCCGGCTGGCATGGCTGTCCGTCTCGAAGCTCGAGCGCTGCATCACCTTGGCGATCTTGCGGCGGATGATCGGCACTTCGCGGTGCGGCTGGGCCAGCGCCTTTGCCGTGAAGAGACCGAGAATGCGCAGTTCACCGCTTACCGAACCGTCCTCGGCCCGCAGCTTCAGGCCGATATAGTCCATGTGGGTGCGCCGATGCACCCGCGCGCGGATATTGGCCTTGGTGATCAGCAGCGGCTCGGCCGCTTCGATGAACGCGACATGCTGCTGCGTCATCTCCACATAGTCGGGGCCCGTGCGCAGAAACAGCAAGGCCGGATCGCTAAGGATGCCGAGACCGCTCCCGGGCAGAGGCGAGAGCAGGGGCGTACCATCCTCCCGGGCGAGCCCATAGTCACGCATCCCGAGGAAGAGGAAATTGTCCTCTCTCAGCCAGTCGAGAAACGCGACTGCCTCGTCGGTAAACTGAGGTGCAGGCCCTGCAGCGCCATCGCGCAGGCGCTCGGCCTCGCCGGCAAGCCGCGAGAGCATCGCATGCCAGTCGCGAACCGCTGCCGCGACATCGTGCATCGCCAGGGCGATCTCGCGGCGCAGGCCATCGAGATCGCTCAGCGGATCGGCTTCGACGTGGAGAATGCTGACAGGCACATGCTCTGGCGCCGGCTCGGCCGACATCCGGCCTGTTGGCGATATGAACAGCACCGGGTGTGCAAGCAGTCGAACCACACCCCCAACCGCCCGGATCGCCGCCAGCACACTGTCGACGATGAACGGCATGTCCGGCGCGAAAACGTCGATCACCAGAAGGCCACCAGCCTGCGGCGGTGCGATATGAATGAAGCTCTCTCCAGGGGGCGGGCCGCTCACCCGCTGGAAGACGGCCCGAAGCGATGCTTCGAGGGCTTGCGGCGAGGTCGCCGCCAGATCGTCCTCATCCATCGCGTTGACCGCCGCCCGAATGAAGACGGCAAGGTCCGGCTCGCCGGCGGCAAGAGCATCGGCTCGTTGCAACAGGGCCGATTCGGTGGAAGCGTGGCTATCGTTCACGTCCTTCTCCTGCGGGCTTGCAGTGCGAGCACGATCCAACCCTAGCGGCCATTCGTGACATTGTCCTCATTGGGCCAAACAAATCGGATTGCCTTTGCCTGCGCAATGCGTACGCTTTTATCCGAAAGGCCGCCGGCCAGTCCGCCGCCGCTTTCCTTTGGAGTTCTCCTTTCATGGCCGCTAATCCCAAAATCACCTTCATCGGCGCCGGCTCGACAGTGTTCATGAAGAACATCATTGGCGACGTTCTCCAGCGCCCCGCCCTTGCCGGCGCAACCGTCGCGCTCATGGACATCAACCCGCAACGCCTCGAGGAAAGCGCCATCGTCGCCGGCAAGCTCGTTGCGACTCTCGGCGTGCCGGCGAGGGTGGAAACCTATACGGACCAGCGCCAGGCCCTTGAAGGCGCGGATTTCGTCGTCGTCGCATTCCAGATTGGCGGCTACGAACCGGCGACCGTCACCGATTTCGAGGTGCCCAGGAAATACAATCTGCGCCAGACCATCGCCGATACGCTCGGCGTCGGCGGCATCATGCGCGGCTTGCGCACCGTGCCGCATCTCTGGAAGATCTGCGAGGACATGCTCGCCGTCTGCCCCGATGCGGTGATGCTGCAATATGTGAATCCGATGGCCATCAACACCTGGGCCATCACCGAGAAATATCCGCAGATCAAGCAGGTCGGCCTTTGTCACTCCGTGCAGGGCACCGCCGCCGAACTGGCGCGCGACCTCGATATTCCTGTCGAGCGCATCCGCTACCGCGCTGCCGGCATCAACCACATGGCGTTCTACTTGAAGTTCGAGGAGCGCATGCAGGACGGTTCATACCGCAATCTCTATCCCGACCTCGTGCGCGCCTATCGCGAGGGTAGGGTGCCGCGCCCCAATCGGTCCAATCCGCGCTGCCCCAACAAGGTGCGCTACGAAATGCTCACGCGCCTCGGCTACTTCGTCACCGAAAGCTCGGAGCACTTCGCCGAATATACCCCCTATTTCATCAAGGACGGACGCGAGGACCTCATCGAGAAGTTCAGCATTCCGCTCGATGAATATCCCAAGCGCTGCGTCGAGCAGATTGCCCGCTGGCAAACGCAGGCCGAGGAGTACAAGAAGGCCGAGCGCATCGAGGTCGGGCAGAGCCACGAATATGCGTCCTCGATCATCAATTCGGTGTGGACCGGCGAGCCCTCGGTCATTTACGGCAATGTGCGCAACAATGGCTGCATCACCTCTCTGCCGGCCAATGCCGCCGTCGAAGTGCCGTGCCTCGTCGATGCCTCGGGCATCCAGCCCACCTATATCGGCGATTTGCCGCCGCAATTGACCGCGTTGATCCGCACCAATGTCAATGTGCAGGAACTGACCGTCGCAGCCCTGATGACCGAGAACCGCGACCACATCTATCACGCCGCCATGATGGACCCGCACACGGCTGCCGAGCTCGATCTCGACCAGATATGGAGTCTCGTGGACGACCTGATCGAAGCTCATGGCGCTTGGCTGCCCGAATGGGCGAGGGGACCCCGCCGCCAGCAGGTGGCGTGACAACCATCTAGCCACCTACCGGGCCGCTCGCATCGGCTTTTTTGCAAAACGGGGACGCATCGTTCGCGCGGCGTCCCCGTTTGCTTTTCGTCGCTCCATCAGCGCTACGCCGGGGAAAGCGCCGATGTCCGGCCCGATATTCACATCCCTTCGCTCGCCAGTTGACTTTGACGCAAAGCCATGTGACGAATTTAAAGCGTTTGCAGAAACCAAAAACAATCGCTGCAAACGTTTAAACTGCGGGAGGGTGGTTTTGGCCACGAGCCGGGCGAAGACACTCAAGGAGCTTGCCGAGCGTTTGGACGTGTCGATCACGACCGTTTCTCGCGCGCTTGCAGGCCATGAGCAGATCGCGCTCAAGACCCGCGAGCGGGTTGCGGCGGCAGCCCGTGAACTGGGCTATGTGCCCAATCGCGCCGCGCGCCAACTCGTTTCCGGCCGCAGCGGCTTCGTCGGCTTCATGATGCCGATCCGCGGTCCCAACTTCATCGACTCCTATCTGGGTGAGTTCGTTACCGGGCTCGGCGAGGGCCTCGTGCCGCATGGGCTCGACCTGTTCCTCGCCACCGTGCAGCAGGGTCAGTCCGAAATCGCCGTCCTCAAGCATGTCGTCGAATCCGGGCGGGCCGACGGCATCGTCGTGCCTCGCGTTGCCGAGACCGACGAGCGGCTTGCCTATCTCTCCGAGCGCGGTTTTCCCTATGTGGCGCATGGGCGCCTGCTCAGTTCCTCGATCAAGCACAACTGGCTCGATTCCGATGGCGAGACCGCATTCGGCGAAGCCTTCGATATGCTGTACGAGCTTGGCCATCGCCATTTTGGCCTGGTGACCATCTCGGACGCCATGACCTTCCGTCACCTGCGTGAGGATGGTCTGCAAAAGGCCATCGCCAGACGCGGGGACCCTTCCGTTCGGCTCGACATCGAAGCTTTCCCTCGCTTCGACCGCGGCGCCAGTGTTGCGGCGGTAAACAAGTTTCTGCATGCCCCGCGACGTCCCACTGCCATCCTCGGCCTTTTCGACGAGATCGCCCTGACGGTGATGGAAGAGGCGGCGCGCGCCGGAATCTCCGTTCCGCGCGACCTTTCCATCGTCGGTTTCGACAACATCATTGCCGGCGCCTATGCCCCGCCGGGTCTGACCACATTCGATGCCGACACGCGCGGCTGCGCCCGCGAGATCGCGCATATGCTCGTCGAGGTTATCGAGAAGAAACCGGATCAGCCGCTCACTCGGCTCGTCCGTGCAAAACCGGTCCTGCGCGCCAGCCACGGGCGCGCGCCGGCGACGTGACCACCAAGGATGTCACCAAAACCCCGGGAGGGATAAACCATGAAAGCAAGATCACGACTTCTGATCGCAACTGCCCTTGCAACCGCTATGACGACGCTCACCGGCACCGGCGCCTTCGCCCAGGTGCTGTTCTGGTCGACCCAGGCCGCGCCCATCGAGGAGACCCAGGCCATGCGCGATCAGGTGCTGGCCGGCTTCGAGGGCGGCGTCGATTTCCAGCCGCAGGACGTCGGTCCATTCGTCACGCGCCTCGAAGCTGAGCTCGAGGCCGGCTCCGGCCAGATTGGCGTTGTCGGCGCCCTGCATGGCGAGCTCGCCACCTATTCGGACAGCTGGGCCGATCTGTCGGATGTCGATCTGGGCGGGGTAGAGGTCAGCCCGGCCTTCCTGGAACTGGGTAAGCTGGGGACCGGCGAGCAGAAATATCTGCCCTGGATGCAGGCCAACTATGTGATGGCAGCCACGAAGGAGGCGGTCGAATATCTGCCCGAAGGCGCTGATCTCAATGCCCTCACCTATGAGCAGTTCATCGACTGGATGGAAGTTCTGGCGACCGAGACCGGCTCGCCCAAATTCGGCTTCCCGGCCGGCCCCATGGGCCTCAAGCACCGCTTCTTCCAGGGCTTCCTGCTGCCCTCCTATACCGCCTCGACCGTGACCAGGTTCCGCTCGCCCGAAGCCGTTCAGGCATGGACCGACTTCAAGGAACTCTGGCAGTACACCAACCCGGCTTCCACCAACTATGCCTTCATGCAGGAGCAACTCCTGAACGGTGATGTGTGGGTGGCATTCGACCACGTCGCGCGCCTTGCCGACGCCTTCAACGAGCGTCCCGACGATTTCGTCGCCTTCCCAGCGCCTGCAGGTCCGGCTGGCCGCGGTTTCATGCCGGTGCTTGCCGGCATGGCCGTTCCCCAGGGCGCGCCCGATGTCGAAGCCTCCAAGGCGCTGGTGGCCTATATGATGCAGCCTGAGACGCAGATTCAGACGCTGCTGGCCACCAATTTCTATCCGGTGATCGACATCGACCTGCCCGAGGACCTGCCGCCGTCGGCGATCGCTCTCAATGGCGCCATCAACGCCATGACCAACGGCGACGACGCCTTGCCGGCGCTCCTGCCCGTTGGCCTCGGCGATCTCGGCGGCCAGTTCAACCAGGTCTACACCGACACCTTCGAGCGGATCATCCTCGCCAATCAGGACATTCAGACCGTGCTCGACGAAGAGGCCAATGTTCTGCGCGACCTGATGGTGCAGGCCAACGCCCCGTGCTGGGAACCCGACGAGCCCTCCGAAGGTCCGTGCCCGGTCGATTAAGCTCCTCCCGCTGCCCGGCGGCTCCGCCCGTCGGACAGCAACGACTACGATGGTGAATGGAATGGCGCCGCTAACCCCCCTCCCAATCTGTGCTCACGGCAACATATCGCCCACGGCACAATGCAGCACCTCCCCCCTTGCGGGGGAGGTTGGGAGGGGGGTCTCCCACGCTCACCGGAGAAACCCAGCATGAACGCCAGATACCTGCCATACATGCTCCTGCTGCCGGCAACCGTGTTCCTGCTGGTGTTCTTCCTCTACCCGTTCGTGCAGATCGCCGTCCTGGCCTTCACCGGGTCTGAGGGCTTCACCCTCCAGCACGTGCAGACCATGGTCAGTCACTGGAAGTTCGGCACCGCACTCTGGAACACCATCCTGCTCGCCGCGATCGTCGTGCCGCTCCAGCTGGTGATGGCGCTGACGATGGCCAGCATCGTCACCAAGCTCAAGGACGCCCGCAATACGATCCTTTATATCTTCACCATACCGCTTGGCCTTTCCGACCTTGCCGCCGGCATTATCTGGCTCGCGATCTTCGAACAGTCGGGCTTCCTCAATTCGATACTTGCCGGCCTCGGCATCATCGACCGGCCCATCCTGTTCCTCGGTTACCAGAACATTTGGGTGATCTTCCTCGCCGTGGTGCTGGCCGAGCTCTGGCGCGCCACCGCCATCGTCATGGTCATCCTTGTCTCAGGCATGGGGCTGATCCCCAAGGAATATTACGAGGCTGCCGAGGTCTTCGGCGCCAGCCCGTGGAAGCGGTTCACCAGGATAACCTTGCCGCTGCTGCGCCCGAGCCTGCAGTCGGCGCTGATCCTGCGCACCCTGGCCGCCTTCGAGGTCTTCGCCGTGGTGATTGCCCTTGGCGGCACGACCCTGCCGGTGCTGATGGGTGAAACCTTCCAGTGGCAGTTCGCCCTGCAGGATCGCAACGTTGCGTCCGCCTACGCGCTGGTGATCCTCGCCATCTCGATAGTCAGCACGCTGTTCTACCTGCGCGTCCTGCGCGTACCCAAGGAGGCGAGGATATGACCGACGCCGTTGCCACCGACGAACCGCGTACGGTCTCCGACACGCGCTCGAGCGGCCGCTTCGTTCTGATCGCCGGCACCGTGCTCCTCTGCGCCTGGGTGCTGGTGCCGATCTACCTGCTGTTCGTCAACACGCTCTCCTCGCCCTCCGAAGTCACCGGCTTCCCCAAAACCGGCCTGCCGAGCTTCGATTTCAGTTCGGTGCAGTTCTTTATCTCGTTCTCCGGCGTCGCCCGCGCCCTCTGGAACTCGGTGCTGGTGGCCGTGCTGACCATGATCCTCTCCATCGCCTTCGGGGCGCCGGCCGGCTATGCCCTGTCGCGCTTCGAATTTCCCGGCAAGGAAATCTTCCGCATGCTGGTGGTGATGACGCGCGCCTTCCCCTTGCCGCTGCTGGCGCTGCCGCTCGCGATCATGTTCATCCGCATCGGCCTCGATGACACGCCGCTGGGGCTGGCGCTGGTGCACACCGTGCTTGCCATGCCCTTTGCCGTGCTCATCACCTTCTCGCTGTTTTCCGGCATTCCGATCGAGTTCGAAGAGGCGGCCTGGACGCTTGGCTGCAATCGCTGGCAGGCCTTCCGCAAGGTGGTGCTGCCGCTCGTCCTGCCCGGCATCGCCGCCTCCGCCGTCTTTGCCTTCACCATCTCGTGGAACGAGGTGTTCGCCGCCGCGGTGCTGACCATCGAGAACCGCACGCTACCGGCCTTTCTGGTGCAGAGCCTCAATGTCTCGCCCCTGCACCTCAAATTCGCCGGCGGCGCGGCCATGGTCATCCCCGCGCTCATCTTCATCTTCGCCGTTCGCAAATACATGTTTGCGATGTGGGGCATCGCAAACAGGTAGCGACACGAAAGGTCATCCAATGGACTTCCGGCTTGGCTCACCCCCTTCCCAACTCTTGGCACCGTGTTGCCTAATTCACCGGCCCGACACCTCCCCCCTTGCGGGGGAGGTTGGGAGGGGGGTGACTCGCCGCACGCCCACAGTTCTGGAGCGCTGAAATGGCCGAAATCGTCATCAAGAACGTCGCCAAGAGTTTCGGCAGTTTTCAGGCGCTGCACTCGATCGACCTCACCATCTCCGACCAGGAATTCATGGTGCTGCTCGGCGCCTCCGGTTGCGGCAAGACCACGCTCTTGCGCATCGTTGCCGGCCTCGAAACCCCGACCCAAGGCGAAGTCTGGATCGGCGGCCGACGCGTCGACCACTTGCCGCCACGCGAGCGCGGCATTGCCATGGTGTTCCAGAACTACGCGGTCTTCCCGCACCTCACCGTCTTCGAGAACATCGCCTTCGGCCTGCGCATGCAAAAGCTCCCGCAGGCCGAGGTGGAAAAGCGCGTCAAGCGCACCGCCGAACTGATGCATATCGAACAATTGCTCAAGCGCTATTCCGGCCAGCTCTCCGGCGGTCAGCGCCAGCGCGTCGCGGTCGCCCGAGCCCTCGCCATGGAGCCGGACGTCATCCTCATGGACGAGCCGCTCTCCAATCTCGATGCGCTGCTGCGCCTCGAAATGCGTGCCGAACTCAAGGGCGTGCTGGCCGGGAGCAAGACCACCACCATCTACGTCACCCACGACCAGGTCGAGGCGATGAGCCTTGCCGACCGTATCTCGGTGATGAACCAGGGCCGCATCGTGCAGGCGGCAACCCCCGTCGAGATTTACCGCAATCCGGCGGCGCGGTTCGTAGGCAGCTTCATCGGCAACCCGCCCATGAATTTCATCCCCGCAACCAAGACCGGCGAGGGCAAATGGCAGGTCGCCGGCGTCATGCTCGACGGCCCTGAGACCGGCAGGGACCGGCTCGAATTCGCCATCCGGCCTGAAGACGTCGAAGTCGCCCCCGGCGGTCTCAAGGCAATCGCGCGCGTCGTCGAGCCGCTCGGCGCCCATACGCTCGTCACCTGCGAAGTGGAGGGCGCCATGTTCCGGGCCGTCCTCGATTCCGACATCCGCGTTTCGCCGGGCGACGAACTCAGCCTCGTGCCCAAGCCCGACCGGGTGCGCTGGTTCGACCCGCAGACCACCACGGCGGTTTGAAGGAAGACGACCATGTCGACCACCGACGCTGCGGAAAAGGCCATCGCCGTACTGCGCGAGAATGATCGCGGCACTTACACCGTGCCGACGAAAGGGCTCTACCCCTTCCAGTGGAACTGGGACTCCTGCTTCACCGCGCTCGGACAATCCCACTACGATCTCGCCCGCGCCTGGACCGAGATAGAAACGCTGTTCGCCCATCAATGGGAGGATGGCATGGTCCCCCACATGGTCTTCCATGAGCCCGCGCCGGGCTATTTCCCCGGCCCGGACGTCTGGGATACCAACCAGCCCACGCCCACCTCCGGCATCACGCAACTGCCCATCGCCGGCTTCGCCGTCCACGAACTCTGGCGCCGAAGCAACGGCGAGGACTGGGCCAAGCCGCGCGCCCGCCGGCTGCTGCGCGGCCTCGAACACTGGCACGACTGGTTCTACCGCACCCGCGACCCGGCCGGTGACGGATTGGTCGTCATCATCCACCCCTGGGAATCGCGCGACAATTCCGTCGATTGGGACGAGGGCTTTGCCCGCGTACCCACGGCCGGCGTGCCACCCTATCAGCGCAACGACCTCAAGCACGCCGATCCCGTGACCCGCCCGACCAGGGACCAGTACGACCGCTATCTCTGGCTGGTACAGCATTTCCGCGGCCTCGCCTGGAATTCCGCGCTCACCCACGATGCCTCGCCCTTCCGCATCGTCGATCCCGGCTTCAACGCCATCCTCATCCGCTCCTGCCTCGAGACTGCGGACCTTGCCGATGCCCTCGACGAGCCTCAGATCGCCTCAGCCAATCGCGCCCGCGCGCAAAAGGCGTTGGCCGCCCTCGAAACCCTCTGGAGCGAAACGCGCGGCCAGTATCTCTGCCGCGATCGGGTCAGCGGCGAGCTTGTCGAAAGCCCCTCGATCGGCGGACTGATCCCGGTCTTCGCACCGATCCCGGCAGAGCGGGCATCGGCGCTGGCGCGCACCATCGAGGCCATTAGCGGGCACGCCCGCTATCTCGTCCCGAGCCATGATCCGCGCGACGCCCGCTTCGACCTCAAGCGCTACTGGCGGGGCCCGGTGTGGCTCGTCTGCAATTACATGATCGCCGATGGATTGCGCCGCGCCGGCGAGACCGGACTGTCGGACCGGATCGTTGCCGATAGCCTGGCGCTGATCGAGACCAGCGGCTTTGCCGAATATTACGATCCGCAGACCGGCGCTGCGCTCGGTGGCGACCGTTTCAGCTGGACCGCAGCCATGGTTCTCGAATTCCTGGATGCCCGGCGATGACCAGCTTCATGGGTCATGTCCGCGCCAGCGGCGCCACCTCGCTAGCGACCTTTGGCGACAGCATCACCGAGGGCATGTCGGCGAGCGCGCCTGAGCACCGCTGGGCCAATCGTCTTGCCGCAACGCTGGGCGTGCGCCTTCATAACAAGGGCATCGCCGGCACGACCATGCAGAACTCGCCGATCGCCACCGGCGAGCCCAAACCTAACAACGGCCGCTCGCGCTACGAGCGTGACTTGCTCGGTCCGGATCGCGCCGACGTCATTGCCATTCTCTATGGCTTCAACGATGCCCGCTATATCGGCGCGCCCGAAACCTTCAATATGGACGGGTTTCTGCGCGACTATCGCGATGTCCTCACCGGCCTGCTGGGCGCCGGCTATCTGCCGGAATCCCTCTGCCTCGGCAGTCCGCCGCACATTGCCGATGCTGGCTTTTCTGTCGGCAGCGAAGGGTTCACCGGCCAGACCCGCGCGCAATTCCAGACCTATGTCGAAGCCGTCAAAGCGCTCGCCGAGGAATTCGGCACCTTCTACGCACCGGTCAATGAGCGCATGCAGCGTGAAGGCGGCGATGCGCTGCTCTCAGACGATTATGTGCATCCCAACGATGAAGGCCACGCCAAGATCGCCCAGATCTTCGCTTCCGCCACCCGGCTGAGGTGATCGCGATGATTGGTCGCTGGTAGCCCCCCAAACAGTAGAGATCCTCGAAAAATGCCCGACCTCGACAAGCAACAGGTCTTCGCCCTCGCCGTCGAAGTGCTCAAGGAAAACGACCGCGGCACCTACACCGTGCCCACGAAAGGCCTTTATCCCTTCCAGTGGAACTGGGATTCCTGCTTTACCGCCCTCGGGCAGGCCTATTACGACGAAGGCCGCGCCTGGACCGAGATCGAGACCCTTTTCGCCCATCAATGGCCTGATGGCATGGTGCCTCACATCGTCTTCCATGTACGCGACGAAGGTTATTTCCCCGGTCCCGATGTCTGGGCCACCGGCCGGCCAACGCCGACCTCCGGGATCACTCAGCCTCCGATCGCCGGCTTTGCCCTGCGCCAGCTCTTCGAGCGCGCCAAGGACCAGTCGGCGGCGCGCGCCCGAGCGCGCGAGCTGCTGCCCATGATCGATCTCTGGCACGAATGGTTCTACGCCAATCGCGATCCGCACGAGGAGGGGCTGGTCTCCATCCTGCACCCATGGGAGGCCGGGCGCGACAACTCCATCGACTGGGACGAGGCCTTCGAACGCGTACCGACGCAAGGTATTGCCCCTTACACTCGCCGCGACACCCAGCACGCCGATCCCGCGCACCGGCCGACCAAGGAGCAGTACGATCGCTATCTCTGGCTCGTCGAGCACTTCCGGAGTCTTGGCTGGGACAACACCCGCCTGCACGAAGCCTCGCCCTTCCAGATCGTCGATCCGGGCTTCAATGCTATCCTCATCCGCGCCTGCGCCGATCTGGCCGTGGTCGCCGAGGCACTGGGCGAAACCGACATCGCCATTGCCAACCGCCGGCGTGTGGAAAAGGGGCTCGCTGCACTCGAGCGCCTGTGGAGCGAGCGCCACGCGCAATATCTCTGCCTCGACCGCACCACCGACCAGCTGGTCGACAGCGCCTCGATCGGCGGCCTGCTGCCGGTCTTCGCGCCAATCCCGCGCGAGCGGTCGCGTGCCATCGCGCGCACCATCGATCGGCTCGGCCGCAAGGCCCGATACCTCGTGCCCAGCCACGACCTCGACGATCCCCGCTTCGACTCCAAGCGCTACTGGCGCGGGCCGATCTGGCTGGTGTGCAACTATCTGATCGTTGACGGCCTCACCCGGGCCGGGGAGGCGGACATTGCCAGAACCATCACCCGTTCCAGCCTGGACCTCATCGAACAGAGCGGCTTTGCCGAATACTACGATCCGATCACCGGCGAACCCTGCGGCGGCGGCCGCTTCACCTGGACCGCCGCCATGGTGCTGGAATTCCTGGACCTGGCCTAAAACTGCCATGAGCCCTCATGGTGAGGTGCCGCGCAGCGGCCTCGAACCACGAGGGCGGGCCCACCACACCAGGCCCCGCACCTCACCGACCCAACGCCACCTCGCGCCCTTCCTCTGACGACTGCCGCACGGCAAGCACGATCCGCAGCGTGTCGCGCCCCTCCGACAGCGGCACTTTCGGCGCGCGGCGATGCTCTATCGCATCCAGCACATTCTCCAGCTGCGCGACGAACACGTCCCGATCCCCGGCAATCTTTGTTGACTGCACGTCGCCGCGCGTTCGCACGATCTCGCCAGTGTTGAAGTCGCTGAACTTGCCCGTCGCGCTTTCGCAGACGATCGTCCAGCCCTTGTCCCAACGCCCGGGAATTGCCGCGTTCGTTGCCGTCAGGACTGCAACCTGCCCGCCGTCATAGCCCAGCATCATGGCGGCAACGTCCTCGCTGTCATAACCCTCGATATTGCGGTGGAAGAGATTGGCCGCGCGGGCATAGACCGTCCTCGGCATGCCGAAATTGTGCCGGGCGAGATCGACGATGTGGATCAACTGCTCCACCGTCTGCCCACCCGAGAGGGCCCGCTGGCGCCACCACGGCGCATGCAGGTCATTGCAATGAAAATAGCCGGTAAAGAGCCCCGGCCGTCCCTTGTCCATCGCGTCCCAAGCGGTGACCGCTTCGCCGAAGCGGTACATGAACCCGCAGGCCGCGACGATCCCCGCCGCCTGCGTCACATGTACCATGCTGTCGGCTCGCTCCATATCGAGAGCGATAGGCTTTTCGACCAGCACATGAATGCCGGCTTCCGCCGCAGCCTCGACCTGCCCTGTATGCGCATAAGGGGGCAGGGCAACGATCAGCAGGTCTAGCGCGGCGTCCTCGCGCATCCGCGCGAAACTGGTATAGGGCGCGGCGTTGTGTTGCGCGGCAAAGGCTGCGGTTCGGTCCGGGTCGCGCCCGCAGCAGGCAACGAGCTCGGCCCGATCGGAAAGCGCCGCGAGCGCCCGCGCATGCCGCGCGCCGATCCCGCCGGCTCCGAGAAGCCCGACGCGCAGCGTTCTCATCGCCCCTCTCCGAACGTGAGCATCGACTGCATGATGTCCGGATCGCCACGGTCCAGCCGGGCAAAGAGCGCCGGCGCCTCATTAAACGGCACGGCATCGGTGATGAGCGGCAACAGGTTGAGCCGCCCCTCGTCCTGCAGCCGCACGGCAGTCTGCCACAGGCGCAACTTGTTCCAGCGATGACTGACCGCCGGCGCAACACCCGAAATCTGGCTGGAGATCAACTCGATGCGGTTGTGGTGGAACTCCTCGCCCAACACCAGCCCACGCGCCTCGCCCTGAAAGAAGCCGAGCGCGACCACGCGCGACGCATAGGCGACTGTGCGCATCGCCTCTGCCAGTGCAGCGGTTGCGCCGGAGACTTCGATGCACACATCGGCGCCGCGCCCCCCGGTTTCACCCTTCACGATGTCCGAAACCGACCCTGTCGTCGGATCGAGCACGCGATCGGCTCCGAGGCGCAACGCCATCTCACGCCGAGAGGAGACCGGATCGACGCCGATGACGGCAGCGCCCGAGGCGCGAGCGGCCTGCAAAACGATCTGGCCCGGCACCCCGAGGCCGAACACCACGACGAGGTCGCCCATGCGAATCTGGGCATCATGGACCCCGTTTAGCGCCACCGCGCCGATATGGGAGAACATGCCGATACGCGCATCGGCCCCGTGCGGCACCACCCGCGCCTGCGCCTCCGCTTGCGCCATAACATGCATGGTACGATGCCCCCAGGTGCCAAAGACGCGCTGCCCCACCGACACGTCGGTAACGGCGCTGCCGACTTCAACGATCTCCCCGACCTCCTCATAGCCGAGATTGCGCACCGGGTAGGTCCAGCTCGGCTCGCCGTCGCGAAACACCCGGTTCACCGCATCCCAGCTGCGGCTCATATATGGATTGGTGCCGCGATACTGCGACAGCTCGGTTCCCGCGCTAACCCCGGAATAGAGCGTGCTTATGCGCACCTCCTCCGCGCCCAGCGGGCCGACGGGCAGGTCTTCGAAGTCGAGCTGGCGAGGCCCCGCCAGCACCAAAGCGCGTTCACTCATTCCAATCGCTCCAGGCCCTCGGCAGGTGCGGCGCAACGTTATCACGCCGGCCCGCAGATGCCAGCGACCGGTGCGCCCGCACGCCGCGTGTTTTCACGATTAGTGGCTTGAATTGTAAATGCCGAACGGCGAACCCTTGATACGCGCTGCGCATCGGAGTTGCCATGGCTTCCCCTCTCGTTCACCTCTTCGTCGGCTCGATCAATCGCAAGGCCGACAGCCTCGTGCCGGGGCAGGGGATCACGGTTCTTACCTTCGATGAAGACACCCTCGCGCTCGAGACGGTTTGCGTTGCCGACGATATCGACAATCCGACCTTTCTCGCCCTCGATCCGGTCAATGAGCAAATCTATGCCGCCTCGGAAGTCGAGACATGGTTCGAGGGCACGGTCAGCGCCTATGCCTTCGACAGGGCGACGGGAACGCTCACCTATCTCAATAAGCAGCCAACGCTCGGGCGCACCACCTGCCACGTGACGGTGACCGGCGATGGTCACGTAGCGATCGCCAATTACAGCCATGGTGAGGGCGGCCCCGATCAGGCCATGGCGCTCTATCGCATCGAACCGGATGGGCGCCTCAGCTCTGCCTTGGCAAGCATTGCCCATAAAGGACCAACCGGTCCGCGCTCCGATCGTCAGGAGCGAAGCCATCCCCATAGCGTTCAGCAGACGCCCGACGGGCGCTTCCTGATCGTTGCTGATCTCGGCACCGACGAAGTCGTCGCATATCGTCATGAAAGCGGACGACTCATGCGTTCGTCCGCGTATTCCGCGACGCCCGGGGCGGGTCCGCGCCATTTCACTTTCCATCCCGGCGGCAAGCTCATTTACGTGATGAACGAGATCATCCCGAGCGTTAGCGTCCTCGCCTTCGACGGCCAGAATTTCGAGCTGCTCCAGGAGCTCTCAACCGTGCCGGACGACTATTCCGGACAGTCCTGGGGCGCCGATATCCACCTCTCGCCAGATGGCAGGCACCTTTACGCCTCGACCCGCGTGCATGACGCCATCGCGCTTTTCGAGGTCGGCTCCGACGGCCTCCTCACCCGACGCGGCATCATCGCCAGCGGCGGAAAATGGCCCCGCAGCTTCACCATCACGCCCTCGGGCCGGCACGTTCTGGTGGCCAACCACAACTCAGACAATATCGTCGTCTTCGCCCGCGACGGCGAGACCGGCACATTGACGCCAACCGGCCGCGAGATCGCCATCGGCACCCCGATGCGGGTTGAAGCCGTCATGTTTGACGCAATCTAGCTCTCGCCTGCTGCTCTGACCCGGTGGACTGAGCATCTGGAGCGGCCTACCCATTACTACGGGCAACGCGTCACAATGCGCCTCGTTTTGCCCCATTCACCTGTTGCGCGGCGTACTTGAATTGCCCTATCCGTCCACTGCCCGGCAATGAGCAGAGCAAGCTCCGGGCGGGAGGTTAACATGCAGGCGATTGTCGGCTTCATCCGCTTGGTGAGCGGGTTGAACTGGATCGTCGGCCAGGTGCTGTCCTGGCTGGCGCTTGGTTGCGTACTGGTGTGCTTCACCGTCGTGGTGCAGCGTTATTTCTTTGGCGTCTCGGTCCTGTGGATGCAGGATCTCTATGTGTGGCTCGCCGGCGCCATGTTTACCGGCGTTGCCGGGTTCGCGCTGTCGCGCGACGATCACGTTCGGGTCGATATCTTCTACCGTCCATGGCCGGTACGGCGCAAAGCGATGGCCGATCTCTTCGGCGTCGTCTTCTTCCTCCTGCCTTTCATTTATGTGGTCTGGAGCTATGGCTGGGTGAATGTCACCCGCTCCTGGGGCCTACGTGAGGGCTCGGGCAATATCGGAGGCATGCCGGGCCTCTTCATCCTCAAGAGCTTCATTCTCGTCTTTGCCGTGCTGGTGGGGCTGCAGGGGCTGGCGATGGCCGCTCGCGCCATTCTGGTTCTGGCGGGCAAGGAAGACCTTTTGCCGCCGAACCTGCGTTATGCGCGCCACGAAACGCACCCTAGCGCGGAGATCGCCTGATGGATCCTGTTTTGCTGGGCGAGATCCTCTCCGCCCTGATGTTCGTCGGCGTGATCGGGGTGTTGCTGATAGGCTTTCCTGTCGCCTTCTCCCTTGCCGGCACAGCGCTGATCTTCGGCCTCGTCGGCTGGTGGCTGGGGGTCTATGACCCCTCCAACTACGGCTTTCTCTTCTCGCGATACACCGGCCTGATGGTCAACGAGGTGCTGGTCGCCGTGCCCTTGTTCATCTTCATGGGCGTTGTGCTGGAGCGCTCCGGCATTGCCGAGCAATTGCTGCTCACCATGGGCAAGCTTTTTGGCAATCTGCGCGGCGGACTCGGCATTTCGGTGGTTATCGTCGGTGCGCTGCTCGCCGCATCGACGGGCGTCGTCGGTGCAACCGTCGTCACCATGGGGCTCATCTCGCTCCCGGCGATGCTGCGCGCCGGCTATGACGGCAAGCTTGCGACCGGCGTCATCGCCGCATCGGGCACGCTCGGCCAGATCATTCCGCCCTCGACCGTTCTGATCTTCATGGGCGACATGCTCTCTGGCATCAACCAGCAGGTGCAGATGAGCCAGGGCAATTTCGCACCCGAACCCGTTTCTGTCGGCGCTCTCTTTGCCGGCGCCATTCTGCCGGGTCTTCTGCTCGTCGCCCTCTATATCGGCTACGTCGTCTTCAAGGCCATCACCGATCCTCAATCCTGCCCGGCAACGCCGGTACCGCAGGCCGAGCGGCAGCACCTGCTGCGCGAAGTGATCGTGGCGCTGATCCCACCGCTCCTGCTCATTATTGCCGTGCTCGGCTCCATCCTCGGCGGCGTCGCGACGCCAACGGAAGCCGCCTCGGTCGGCTCGGTCGGTGCGCTGGTCTTGGCTGCGCTGCGGCGCAAGCTGAGCCTCAATATCCTACGCCAGGTCGTGGTCTCGACGGCGACGATCACCTCGATGGTGTTCGTCATTCTCTTTGGCGCGGCGGTGTTCTCGGTCGTCTTCCGCGTGATGGGCGGTGACGCACTGGTTCACGAATTCCTGGCCTCGATGCCGGGCGGGGCGATCGGTGCGGCGATCATCGTGATGTTCATCATGTTCCTGCTGGGGTTCATTCTCGACACATTCGAGATCATCTTCATCGTGATCCCGATCACTGCCCCCATCCTGCTGACTCTCGGGCTGGACCCGATCTGGCTCGGCGTAATGGTCGGCGTGAACCTGCAGACAAGCTTCCTCACGCCGCCATTCGGCTTTGCGCTCTTCTACCTGCGTGGCGTGGCCCCGCCGACGGTTTCGACCGGCACGATCTATCGCGGTGCTGTGCCCTTCGTGATCCTGCAACTCATCGGGCTGATAGTGCTGATGGCCTTCCCGCAGATCATTACATGGCTGCCGAACCTGCTCTACGGCTAAGCAACAAGGGCCCCGGTCAGCGGGGCCCTTCTTTTTTGCCCTATTCAGCTGCGCCGATCAGGCCATTATCGATGGCGTAGCGGGTCAGGCCCGCCGTGGTGGCGATGCCGAGCTTCTTCTTGATGTTCTTGCGGTGGGTTTCGACCGTGCGCACCGATATGTCGAGATGGGCGGCAACGTCCTTGTTGGATTTGCCGCGCGCAACCAGCAGCAGCACCGACTGCTCGCGCGTCGTCAGGGGCATGGGTGTGCCCTGCTTAGGTCCGTTGCGCAGCAACGCATCGGCAACGCCGGACGAGAAATACGTGCCGTTCGCAGCCACGGTCTCGATCGCTGCGATGATCTCGCTCGTCGACACGTCCTTGAGGATATAGCCCGAAGCGCCGTACATCACTGCGGTCGAGATATATTCGCGGCTGTCATGCATGGAGAGCATCAGCAGGCGCGCCTGCGGGAAGCGCTCGCGGAACAATTCAACGGCATCGAGCCCGCTGAGATCGGGCATGTTGATGTCCATCATCACGACATCGGGTTGATGCGTCTCGGCGAGCGCCAGCGCCGCCCGGGCCGAGTTCACAGCACCCACGACCTCGATGTGGGCATAGGTTTCGAGCACGGCGCAAATGCCTTCGAGCACCAGCGGATGATCGTCGCAGATCAGGACTTTGATGGTTTTGGGCTGGCTCATGCGGGCATGAATTCCGAAGTCTGTGTGACATAGGCCGATTTGGGCAGGCGCGCCTTGAGCAATGTGCCGGACGACGCGGTCTTGACCTCCAGGGTGCCCCCGAAATGCTCCATGCGCTCCTGCATGTTGCGTAGGCCCAGGCCCGCATGGGTACGCCCGAGCGTGCGAGCCGCTTCGGCATTGGCAAAGCCATGGCCGTCATCTTCGATGACCAGCTGCGCTCCGCCGCCCCCGCCGCTGGTGACGACGATGCGCACGTGAGTTGCGTTGGCGTGGCGCTCGATATTGGTCAGCGCCTCCTGGGCAACGCGGTAAAGCGCTGTCTTGGCTTCGGGCAGGAGCATGTTCTTGAAAGCAACAGACTTCAGCTCGACGACGATGCCAGTGCGCTCGGCAAAGCTGTTGGTCAGTGCCTCGAGCGCCGCTGTGAGGCCTAGGTCGTCGAGAATGCCGGGACGCAGATCATGCGAGATGCGCCGGACCTCCCGGATAGCGCCGTTGATGCCTTTGGCGCCGCGTTCGATGGCGGCAGGCGCATCCGGCGCGCCCGAGCGCACCTTGGCTGCAGCAAGGTCTAGCGCATAGCGCGCCGCGACCATCGACTGGGAAATGCCATCATGCAGTTCGCGCGCGATGCGGGCGCGTTCTTCCTCCTGGGTGTCGATGACGCGCTGCGTGAGCTCTTTGAGCTTGGTATCGGCGAGGCGCCGCTCGCGCAGCGTCAGCATGAAGCTGGCGAGAAACACGACAAACACCAGCGGCAGGGTGATGGCGGCAACGGTGATGAAGGTCGTGTTGATGTTGGAGCGCAGGTCCGCATCCGCTGCCTGGGTCTGGGCAAAGACATCGTCGAGATAGACGCCGGTACCCAACATCCACCGCCACTTGTCGAGCCCGACAGCGAAGGAAAGCTTGTCGGCGATTTCGCCCGTCGATGGCTTCTCCCACTTGTACTGATGCAGTCCGCCGCCTTCCTTGGCCCGCTCGATCAGGTTGTAGATGACACGGTTGCCATCCGGGTCCTCCATGTCGATCCAGTTGCGGCCATGCCGGAACGATTGGCGCGGGTGGACGATATTGACCCCGTCATAGTCGTAGACAAAGAAATAGCCGTCCGGTCCATAGTCGAGCGAGGAAAGGATTTCCTGCACCTGGCGCTTGGCGTCTTCGTCGTCCGGACCGGCGGCCTCGTAGATTTCGTTGATGGCCGAAATCGCCATATTGGTGAGGTTGAGGAGTTCGCTCTCCTTGGCCCGCAGCATGTTGCGCTCGAAAGTCGAAATGCTGGCGCGCGCCAGCTGCGTGGACTGGAACGTGACGAGGGCCGTGATTGCCAGAATTGCAAGCACGAGTGGCAGTATGGCGATCGCGAGGATTTGCGTGCGAAGGTTCATGGGCGGTAACGGCTCCTCCCCGTGCTGATCCTGCAGCACGTGCCCCGATATGCGGGTGCGTAGTTGTGGGTAGCTTTGAAGAGTTTTTTTCCGCCATCCGCAAGTGTTCCTCTGGACACACTTGCGGCAGCACTGTTGTGTAGCTTTGCGCGGTCACGCCTTGGGCGAGGGTGGAGCATTCCGGGCCGCGCGCAAATATCCGGGCGCGAACAAACCGCCCTTGTGTGGATTTCTGGGAGGAAATCAATGAAGAGACGCGATTTTTTCAAGTCGGCCGGTGTTTCGGCCGTCGGGGCTGCCGCGGCAACTGCCGGCCTTGCAACGCCTGCTATTGCGCAGGGCAATGTCAACTGGCGCATGGTCACCACCTGGCCCAAGAATTTCCCGGGCCTGGGCGTGGGTGCGCAGAATTTTGCCGACCGTGTCGGCGTGGCCTCGGGCGGACGCCTCAACATTCAGGTCTTCGCGGCGGGCGAGATGGTGCCGGGTCTGCAGGCGCTGGATGCCGTCATCGACGGCTCGGCCGAAATGATGCACGGCACGCCCTATTACTGGCAGAACAAGAGCCAGGGCCTGTCGTTCTTCACCGGCGTGCCCTTCGGCATGACCAGCCGCGAGCTTACCGCCTGGGTGCGGTATCTGGGCGGTCAGGAAATCTGGGACGAGATCTACGACCAGTTCGGCGTGCAGGGCTTCCTGTCGGGCGACACCGGCACCCAGGCGGGCGGCTGGTTCCGCAATGAACTCACCGGCGTTGCCGACCTGCAGGGCCTGCGCTTCCGCACTCCTGGCCTCGGCGGTCAGGTATGGGCAAAGCTCGGCGCCTCGGTCACCAATCTTGCAGCCGGCGAAATTTTCGCGGCGCTGCAGTCGGGCACCCTGGACGCGGCCGAGTTCGTCGGTCCCTATAACGATCTGGCGCTTGGCTTCTATCAGATCGCCAAGAACTACTACTTCCCCAGCTTCGTGGAACCGGGCCTTGCCACCGAGATCGTCGTCGACAAGGCCAAGTACCAGGAGTTGCCGGAAGACCTGCAGATGATCATCCGTCAGTGCGCCCAGGCGGCCTATGACGACACTGCCTCCGATATGTATGCCAACGACCCTCGTGCCCTGCGCGCGCTGGTCTCCGAGCATGGGGTCATGATCCGTCAGTTCCCCGAGGAAATCCTTGAGGCGGGTGCGCAGGCCTCCATGGAGCTGCTCGCTGAAATCCGCGAGGGCGGTGACGAACTGACCAAGAAAGTGGCTGAAAGCTACGTCTCGGCGTTCAACCTGTTGCGCGAGCGCACCGAGGGTACGGACATGCCGTTCCTGCGTGCCCGCCAGCAATACTTCACGATCACCTAGCTCCAGCAGCAGCCAGAACACGCAAAGGCCCGGCATTTCGCCGGGTCTTTCATTGAGCCGGACCCGCAAGGGTTCGGCTTGATTTTATTTAGGCAAGACCGATCGTTGACGAAATTTTCTGAGAAATCACTTGGCCCGTGTCGATTCCGGTCAATCCCGTTCGTCGTCTAGGATGAAGCGGGCAGGGCGCCCGCTGCGCGATCTGGAGAAACCAAATGAAATTCATGTGCCTCGTGAAGTCCCCCGAACCTTCGCCGATGGGCGATCCGCCACCGGAACTCTTCGCTGCCATCAACAAGTTTGGCGAGGAGGCGACGAAGGCAGGCGTGCTGGTCGAGCAGGGCGGCTTGCTGCCGACGGCGGCCGGTGCCCTGATGATGGTGAGCGCTGACGGCGATATCCGCACCATCGACGGACCCTTCGCAGAGGCCAAGGAAGTGTTCGGCGGTTATGCGGTCTATGATGTTGCCAGCAAGGAAGACGCGCTCGAATGGTCGCGCCGCTTTGCCGAGCTGCACACCAGGCATTGGCCCGGCTTTGCCTTCACCATCGAGATCCGCCAGATGTTCTACCAGGCAGTCTCGTGAACTAAGGCGCCAGCAACAGGCGGATCACCAGCCCGACGGCGGTGACCGCCGCCACACCACCGAGCCACAACAGGGCGAACCACAGCAGGCGCTTGCCCAGCGGTCCCTCGGCCATCAATGATAGCCTTCCTCGGGGTCGATCTTGCCGCGGAACACCCAATAGGCATAGCCGGTATAGCCGATGATGATCGGCACCAGGATGGCTGCACCAACCAGCAGGAAGGCTAGCGAGCTTTCGGGCGCCGCTGCCTCCTCGATTGTGAGCGCCGCGGGCACGATATAGGGGTAGAAGCTGATCCCGAGACCCACGAACGAGAGCACGAACAGCCCGAGTGCCGCCAGGAACGGCTGCAAATGCTTGTCTCTCGTCAGGCCATGCCACAGGGCGTAAGCGCAACCCGCGAGGAGCGCCGGGACGAACGCCGAGAAGAAGGCCGTCGGCCACCCGAACCAGCGCTGAAAGTAGACTTCGTTGATGAATGGCGTCCACAGGCTGACGACGCCGATCAGCACCAGCGTGCCGGCACCCGTAGCCATGGCGAGGCGCCGGGCGCGCGCCTGCAGGTCGCCCGAGGTCTTCAGGTTCAGCCAGGTAGCACCCAGCAGCGCATAACCGATAACGACCGCCAGTCCCGTGATGATCGAGAAAGGGGTCAGCCAGTCCCACCAGCCGCCGGCATAGGCACCATCGACGATGCTTATGCCCTGCACGAGTGCACCGAGCGCAATGCCCTGCATGAAAGCGGCGATGGTCGAGCCGAGCCAGAAGCCCACATCCCAGAATCTCGAGCCGGGCGATGTACGCCAACGGAACTCGAAGGCGACGCCGCGGAAGATCAGCCCGAGCAGCATGAGGATGATCGGCATGTAGAGAGCCGGCAGCACCGTGGCGTAGACCACCGGAAACACCGCCATCAGCCCGCCGCCCCCAAGCACCAGCCAGGTTTCGTTGCCGTCCCAGACCGGCGCGATCGAGTTGGTCATGATGTCCCGGTCATGCCGCTCGGGAAACAACGGGAAAAGCACGCCCACGCCGAGATCGAAACCGTCGAGCACCACATAGGCGAGAACGGCGAAGGCGATGAGTCCGGCCCAGATGGTGGGCAGATCAATCGGCATGGCTCGGCCCTCCGAGTGCTTCTTCCTGCGCGGGCCCGGGCATGATGCCAGCGGAGCGGTGCGGTCCCTTGTCGAGTTCGCGGTCCTCGTCGAGCACGGGCCGGCGCTGCATGAGGCGCAGCAGGTAATAGGTCCCGGCTCCAAAGACGAGGAAGTAGACGATGATGAAGGCAATCAGCGAGGCCCCGACCGCCGGCGCATCCACCGGCGAATGACTCTCAGCAGTCCGCAGCATGCCGTAGACGGTATAGGGCTGACGTCCGACCTCGGTGGTGTACCAGCCGGCAAGCACGGCCACGAACCCTGACGGGCCCATGACGATGGCGGCCCGATGCAGCCAGTGATTGCTGTAGAGCGTGCCGCGCCAGCGCGTCCAAAGTGACCAGAGCCCGATGCCGAGCATCAGAAAGCCGAGCCCGACCATGATGCGGAAAGTGAAGAATGGAATGATCGCCGGCGGGCGGTCCTCGCGCGCCCATTCTTTCAGCCCCCGGACTTCGCCATCCAGTTCATGGGTCAGGATCAGCGAGCCGAGCTTTGGAATCTCGACGGCAAAATGCGTGGTTTCCGCCTCGTCGTCGGGAATGCCGAACAATATGAGCGGCGCCCCGTCCTCATGGGTTTCATAATGCCCCTCCATGGCCGCGATCTTGGCGGGCTGGTGCTCGAAGGTGTTGAGGCCGTGCATGTCGCCGACGAAAATCTGGATCGGTGTGACCAGCGCAGCCATCCACATGGCCATGGAGAACATGATGCGCGCCTGCCGGTTCTCGGGCTCGCGCAGCAAGTGCCAGGCGCCAACGGCACCGACGGCAAAGGCTGTCGTCAGGAACGCGGCCAGCACCGTGTGCGTCATCCGGTACGGGAACGACGGATTGAAGATGATCGCCAGCCAGTCCTGCGGGATGAAGTCGCCATTGGCGTCCATCGAATAGCCCGCGGGAGTGTGCATCCAGCTATTGGCCGACGTGATCCATGTTGCCGAAATCAGCGTGCCGAGCGCCACCATGACGACCGCGAACATGTGCAGCCCGTCGCCGACGCGCTTGCGCCCGAAAAGCGCAATGCCGAGGAACCCCGCTTCGAGAAAGAAGGCCGTCAACACCTCATAGCCCATCAGCGGGCCGATCACTGCCCCGGCGCGCTCGGAGAACACCGACCAGTTGGTGCCGAACTGATAGCTCATCACGATGCCGGAGACGACGCCCATGCCGAAGGTGACGGCAAAGATCGTCTTCCAGTATTCAAAGAGCTTGAGATAGGCCGGATCGCGTTTCCATAGCCACAAGCCGTTGAGCACGGCGAGATAGCTGGCGGTGCCGATGGAAAAGGCCGGGAAAAGGAAGTGGAAGGAAACCGTGAAGGCAAATTGAACGCGCGCCAGGATTTCCGCCGTCATGCCGAGGAACATTCAACAGCCCCCTTCGCTCGCGGGTGCGCCGACTCTGACGGCACCCACGCGGATATTAGGCCGCCTGCGGCGACAAGATGATGCGACCAATGCAGCCTGCGACAGCAAGCCTCATGGAGCGCCCGCCATCGTGACAGAGTCGCCCGTTTGCGCAAGCCCGGCCAGGGGCTTCTCAACACAAGGGGCCCGCACGCCTTTCTGCGTGCACGACATTGACGCCCGCGGCGGGCTGGGTCATAGGGCGGTGCAAATCCGGGGTGCAACGCGCAGGTCCAGGGAGACAGCCCGATGAAGATCATGGTCGCCGTCAAGCGGGTCATCGACGCCAATGTACGCGTCAAGGTCAAGGCCGACGGTACAGGCGTTGAAACCGCCAACGTCAAGATGGCGATGAATCCGTTCGACGAGATCGCCGTCGAGGAGGCGGTTCGGCTCAAGGAAAAAGGCATCGCCGAGGACGTGGTCGCCGTTTCCATCGGACCGGCGCAGGCCCAGGACGTGCTGCGTACCGCCCTCGCCATGGGCGCAACGCGCGCCGTTCACGTTGCAACCGATGCGCCCGTCGAGCCGCTTGCGGTCGCAAAGGTCCTCAAGGCGGTTGCCGAACGCGAGCAGCCCAACCTCATTGTCCTCGGCAAGCAGGCGATCGACGACGACAGTAACCAGACCGGCCAGATGCTCGCCGCATTGCTCGACTGGCCCCAGGCGACGTTCGCCTCGCAGGTCGAGATCGCGGGCGAAACGGCCAGGGTAACCCGCGAGGTCGATGGCGGCACCCAGACGCTGGAAATGAGCTTGCCGGCAATCGTGACTACCGATCTGCGTCTCAACGAACCGCGCTACGCCTCGCTCCCCAACGTCATGAAGGCCAGAAAGGCCCCGCTCGACACCCTCACGGTCGAGGAATTGGGTATCGATATCACGCCGCGCCTCAAAGTGCTGAAGGTCGAGACGCCGCCGCCGCGCCCAGCCGGAGTGATGGTCGGCTCCGTCGATGAGCTCATCGCCAGGCTTCGCGACGAAGCCAAGGTCCTCTAGACCGGAGAGAAAACGATGACGACGCTTTTGATCGCCGAACACGACAACCGCACCCTTTCCGGCGAAACCGATAGGGCGCTAACCGCTGCGCTGGCGCTTGGCGAGCCCGTCGACGTGCTGGTGGCAGGCCATGGCGTTGATGAGATCGCCCGCCAGGCGGCAACGCTTTCCGGCGTCGGCAAGGTGCTGGTCGCCGATGATGCGGCGCTGACCCATGGTCTGGCCGAACCCCTGAGCCAATTGATCGTGAGCCTTGCGGACAGCTTTTCGGCACTGGTCGCGCCTGCCACCGCGATCGGCAAGGACGTGATGCCCCGTATTGCCGCGCGCCTCGATGTCATGCAGATCTCCGACATTATCGCAGTCGAAAGCGCCACAGTGTTCCGCCGCCCGATCTATGCCGGCAGCGCGATCGAAACCGTCGAAACGACGGATTCAAAACGCGTCGTAACCGTCCGCACCTCTGCGTTCGATCCGGCCGCTCGCGAAGGCTCCGCCTCGATCGAAACGGTGTCGGTTCCGGCCCTCGAGGTCCCGGCAAGGTTCGTATCGGAGAACAAGAGCCAGTCCGAGCGTCCCGATCTCGGTGCCGCGCGCGTAGTGGTTTCGGGTGGCCGTGCCTTCGGCTCAAAAGAAAAGTTCGAGGAACTGCTGACGCCGCTTGCCGAAAAGCTCGGCGCTGCACTCGGTGCGTCACGCGTTGCCGTCGATAGCGGTTACGCTCCCAACGAAATCCAGGTCGGCCAGACGGGCAGGGTGGTTGCGCCCGAACTCTATATCGCCTGCGGCATCTCCGGTGCCATCCAGCATCTTGCCGGCATGAAGAACGCCAAGGTGATCGTCGCCATCAATCAGGATGCCGAAGCACCGATCTTCAAGATCGCCGATTATGGTCTTGTCGGGGATGTGTTCACCCTGGTGCCGGAACTCACCGAAAAGCTCTGATCATCTTCCGGTCCGGCGCCAGGCCAACTCATCGGCTTTCTCACGGCTGCCCGCTTCCTCGATGATCTCGCGGGCTTCGTCGATCGAGAGGCCGTGCCTTTCGGCGAAGCGCTCGATCTCGTGCCGTTGCTCCGGCGTGACGCGCGCCTGCTCCGGTGCGCCTGTGTCGATCCTGCGGTCGGGCATGGCTGCCTCCTGTCCTCCAGGTGTAATTTCGGGTGCATGCAGGGGGTTCCCGACAAGCGCGCGGGCTGGCATGCCTATAACCCCTAATCGACCTTTCGCTACGTTTGTCGGGGTTACCCGAATCGCGGCGCGACGAGCAAGCTGTGAAAATCGTAGTCCATTTCTGGAGTTAGCGGCTTGATCGTTGAGTTTCGCGAGGTCAATCAGCTCCCCCAGCATGCCAGGATCGTAATCGTCGGCGGCGGTGCGGTCGGCCTTGCGATGGCGGTATATCTGGCGCGCAATGGCCGCAATGTTCTGGTACTCGAGGCCGGAGACGAGAATGCCCTCGCAGCGCCTCAGGACCTTTTCGCCGACATCGAGACCCTGGGGCATCCGTTCAACGGCCTGACGGCAGGACGGCTGCGCGGCCTTGGCGGCACTACCAATCTTTGGGGCGGCCAACTCGTGCGTTTCGATCCCACGGTGTTCGATGAGCGCCCCTGGCTGCCCGTCAGCGGCTGGCCCATCGATTTTGCCGAACTCGACCCCTATTACGAAACGGCCTTCGACCTGCTCGGCATGCAGCGCCGGCTGGACGACGCCGAGGTCTGGCGCAGAACGGGTGTTACGCCGCCAGCCTGCCCCCCGGATTTGCAACTGTTTTTTACGCGCTGGGCACCCCAACCGAACTTCGCCCAGTTCTTTGCCAGCGATCTCAAAACCAACCCGAACCTGACGGTGCTGACGAGAGCACCCGTGACAAGTCTCGAACTCGGGGGCGAGGACGGTCGCGTCATCGGCCTCACCGTCACCGATGGCGAAGGCAGGCGCCACACCGTCACGGGGGACCACATCATTCTTGCCCAGGGCACCATCGAGATCGCGCGGCTCCTGAAACTCGGATCGAGCGAGGACCGACTGGCGCCATGGGCAAACCATCCATGGCTCGGCCGGGGCTTTGTCGATCACGTCGATGCCGATGCGGGCGAGGTCGAGCTTCTCGACAGGCGGCGGTTCTACCGGCTTTTCGATGCCGCCTTGCTCGATGGTCTCAAATATCTGCCCAAACTTAAGCTGGCTGAGCGCGCCCAGCAGCAAGGCAGGCTGCTGGGAATCGCCGGCCACTTCGTTTTCAAAACCCTCAACGGCGAAGAACTGAAGGCCGTCAAGGCGATCGCCCAAGGCGTTCTGCGCGGCAAGCTGGATGCATCCCTCCTCTCTTCGGGCAGGCTGATCAATTTGATGCGGGCAGCCCTGCCCGCCGTCCTGCACTATCTCCTGCGCCGACGTGTCTACAACCCGGGCGACCAGGGCATTACCTTGCGCTTGTCGGGCGAACAGGTGGTGGTGCCGCAAAGCAGCATTCATCTGACCAACCGGCGCGATGCACTTGGTATGCCGGTCGTCGCGCTCGACTGGCATATCGATGGCATCGAAGTCGAGACGATGTCGTATTTCGCCCGGCGCGTCGCTGAATTCCTCGAAAGCGAAGGGCTGGCCAGGATCGCGCTCGATCCGCTCCTTCTCGACAGCGATCCCAGGTTCATCGAGAAGATCGAGGATGGCTATCATCACATGGGCATGGCGCGCATGGGCACGTCAGCGGCCGATGGCGTAGTCGATCGCAACCTTAAGGTCTTCGGCACCGACAATTTGTACGTGGCCGGTGCTGCCGTCTTCCCCGCAACGGGATTCGCCAATCCCACTCTTACGGCAATCGCGCTCGGCCTGCGCCTGTCAGAGCATCTGATCGAAGATCGGTCGTAGCAGTCCCGCCGGCAGTGCAGGGCAGGGTTGCCCGAAATGCGCGACTGAAAACCGTCATGCAAATCAGCCAGTTACCAGAACAGGCTGCGGTTCTGGCCTGTCCGGTTCATGACCGGCACGCCGCTGCCTAATTGCTGGCGCCATTTGCCGCGACGTTTCCCGGCCGGAAAACAACGCGAGACAAACGCCCCATGGCCCATGCAGACCGTTCGAGGAGCTCAAACGTGCTTATCCGCCAATTCGTCCTCGTATTTGCTGCGGTTCTGGCCCTGGTGGGTGCCGTCCAGGCTGCCGACCCCTACAAGCTCGGCGTTTCCGACAAGATCTTCGTGCGCGTCGTCGAATGGAAAGCCGCCGAACTGGTGTTTGAAGAGTGGACGGCGCTTAGCGGCGAATACCGGGTCGGCCCGACCGGCAACACCTCGTTTCCGTTCGTGGGCGAGGTGGAGAGCGCCGGCAAGAGCACGGCCGAACTTGCAGATACGCTGAGCGAAGGCTTGCGCCAGTCCCTAGGGCTCGTTACCGCTCCCGAGGTCAGTGTCGAGATTGCCGAATTCGGTCCGATCTACGTGACTGGCGACGTGCAGACCCCGGGGGAATATCCGTTCTCGCCGGGTCTCAACGTCATCAAGGCACTCAGCCTTGCCGGCGGGGAACGGCGCGCGGCGCCCGATAGTACCACGCGCGCGGCCAGGGAAGTCCTCAACACCAGCGGTGCGCTTGAGGTCCTGCAGGAAGAATATAAGCGCCTCCTCGCCCGGCGCGCCCGGCTCGATGCCGAGCTTGCCAATGGAGCCGAAATCGGTGTGCCCGAGGAACTGGCGGGCGCCGAGGACGCGGCGGGCCTTGTCGAGGCGGAAAACGCGATCCTTCTCGCCAACTCACGCCAGCTCGTGTCGCAGCAGACCGCCCTCGAAGATCAGGTCGCGCTGCTCAACCGTGAGCTCGAGACTTTCCAGCAGAAGCGCGTGACCGTCGAGCAGCAACTGGCAATCGCACAGGAACAGTTGGCTAATGTGCGCAATCTCGCCGATGATGGTCTGGCCATTGCTTCGCGCGTCTCGTCGCTCGAAACCAGCGTTGCCGATCTCGAGACGCGCCTCCTCGATATAGATACCGCCATTCTCCAGGCCCAGCAGGCCATCGGCGATGCCGATCGCGAGCGCGCGCGGCTCACCGATATGCGCGTCTCCGACCTGACGCTCGAGCGCCAGGAAGTCGACGCGAAACTGGCCGATGTCGCGCTTCGGCTGAAAACGCAGCAGGGATTGGTCAACGAAGCCGTGGCCTTCAGCGGCATGGAACTGAGCGGCGAGGACGAGGTCGAAACGTATAGCTACACCATCATCCGCGAGGGCGAGGAACTGCAGGCGGACGCGACAACCCCCGTGGTGGCCGGCGATGTCGTCGTCGCGCGCCTGCAACTTTCCAGTGATCCACTCTGACTTGAAGCGTGACCGCAAGGCAGTAGATCGAGAGGACTTTGAATGAAGCTGGTATTCTACCGCGACAAGGTGCCGAATTTCGGCGACGAGCTGAACGTTTACGTCTGGCCCCACCTGCTGCCCCCCGGCTTTCTCGATGACGATGAATCCGAGCTCTTCGTCGGTATCGGTTCGATCATCGGCACCCAACTTCCCGCAGAAGCGCGCAAGTTCGTGATGGGCTCAGGCTATGCCGGCTACATGGGTCTGCCCGATGTACATGATCCCAGTTGGGACATCCGGTTCGTCCGCGGTCCGCGCACTGCCGAGAAACTCGGCATTGCACCCGATCTGGCGATCTGCGACAGCGCCGTGCTGCTGCGCGCCATGGACAATCTGCCCGCGCCGGCAAGGGACGTCGGCATCGCCTTCATGCCGCATTATGAGAGCCTCGAGCGTGGCATGTGGGCAGAGGCTTGCCGCCTGGCCGGCATGACGCTGATCGATGCCACTGATCCCGTTGAAAAGGTGCTGGCGCAGATCCGCGGTGCCAGGCTTCTCATCACCGAGGCCATGCATGGCGCCATCGTCGCCGATGCCATGCGAACCCCCTGGATCGGCGCGCGGCCGATCTATAGCGGTCATCACATGAAATGGCTCGACTGGGCCGGTGCGCTCGATATCGATCTGCGCATGCATGAACTGCGCCCTTCGAGCGTGCTCGAACTCTATATCGGCCTGACCGGTCGCGGTGGTGGCGAAGGCAAGGCCGGTCGCCTCAACCAGTCTGCGCTGGCGCGCTTGCCCAATGCGCTGCTGACGCAGCGAGCTGCACGGCACCTGCAGTCGATGGCCAATCTGGAGCCGCAAATGAGCACCGACGCCAAGATCGCCGAGGTCACCGAGCGCGCCCGGGAGGCGGTCGAGACCTTCGTGCAGAGCCGCGCTTCGGTGAACTGATCAGCGACCGCGTTTAGCGACTGCCGCTACGACCTGCCCCAGGCGACGACGCGCAAAAACTGCCAGGAAAAGGCAATAGGCGAGGGCGCTCGTTCCGATCGTCAGAGCCAGCCGCAGTAGCGGCTCGCTCTCGCTCATCATGTCCTTCACCTCATAACCGACGCCCACCATGAATGCCGTCGCGATGATGGGTAGGACGAAGCTTGCCAGATAGGCCGCCGGCGAAACGCGCAGAATGCGCACAACCATGTGCACCGAGGGAATCCACATCAGATAGTTGAGGATGACAATGGCGAGCGCCAGCGCATCGACGCCCCAGGAGTGGAAAAGCAGCACGTAAAGGATGGTCGCTATCTGTTTGGCCACGAGATAGTAGAACCACATGTCTGCCTGTCCCTGGCTCTTGACCAGTGAGGATTGCAGAACGCCGATGCTGGTGATGAGGCCAAGGCCACAGAACACCTGCACCGTGGTGATCGCCCCGGTCCAGTTCTGCCCGAAGGCAAAGGGCACGAGGTCGTCCGCGACCAGCGCGAGCCCGACGAACACCGGAAACGAGATCACCGACGAAACGAACGTGGCAAAGAGATAGGCCTCGCGCATCTTGTCGTGCTCATGCTGCATCGAGGAGAGCAGCGAATAGGACACCGACCCCAGGGCGCCGGTGATGAGATCGCTCAGAATCTGGAAGATGCGGCGCGCGAAGCTGTAGATGCCGAGCCCTGCCGGCCCCAGCAATGCACCGATGAGAACCTGATCGACGCTGAGCATGGTGATGAGCCTGTTGCCCGAGGCAAAGATCCCGAACGAACGCAGGTCCCGCAGCGCGTCCATGTCGAAGCTGAACCCCGGTATCCAGCGCGCCGTTATCATCGCGCCAACGCAGAGCACGATCGCGCTCGCCAGCTGCGAAAACGCCAGCGCCCAAAGGCCGAAGCCGAGCCAGAGCAGCAACAGGCAGCTCGCGGCCGCCACCAATGACGCCGCACCCGTGCGTATCGCCAGCTTCTTGAACGACATCGAGCGTATGAGCAGCGAATTGGGTACCGCCGCGGCCATGTCGAAGATCACCCGTGCCCCGATGAACGGAATGAGGGCGAGTAGAACCGGCTGGCCCATCTGCGCCGAAACCGGGAACGCGGCAACGACCAGAACCGCATAAATGACGAGTGCCGTGCCCACACACAGCCAGAAAACCGTGTCGAGGTGCCGGTGGTCAATATTGGCGCGCTGGACGAGAGCCTCACCGAACCCGGCCGGCGCGATCGCGGTGCCGAGCGTGGCGATGCTTGCGGCGAACGCCACAAGGCCGAATTCCGCCGGCGTGAGAACGCGCGAGGTGGCAAGAAACACCAGCATCCCGAAGGCGGCCGGAGCAAAGCTGCTCACGACTGACCAGAACGCACCCCGCACCGCGGCGCCGGCGCGCCCCGTCTTGACGTGTTCCAGGGACTTCTCATCCAGGCTGCCTGCGGCGATGCTCATGCGCGAACCGATCGTGGCGTTTGCCGCGCCTTCCTCAGCGTTGGGCAGAATGGACCTGCAATCGTGACTGGATGAACCTCTCGAAATCCGGCGTCAAGCGGCCAAGCGTGCGGATCGCCAGACCTCTTGCCCGCAGCCGCATGGCTTCGGCAGGCGCCAGTTCGCGCTCGATCCCGCTTCCCACCAGCGCCTTGGCGAGCACTTTGGCGCGTGCAGCCGGCTCGGCTGCAAAACGCGGATCATCAAGGAACCGCTCGCGCCGGTCCTTGGGCGCCCGTTTCCAGACGGTGCGCTGCAGCGCCTGCACCGCCCTTTTCAGGTCCAGTTCGCGCCGCAGATATGAGGACCGCAGGTCGGCATTGCGCGTCGTCTGCTCGGCATTCTCCGCCCAGACGGCAAGCGGCTTCATCGCCACATAAATCGGCTCGCAGATCGAAAAGGTGCGCATGTATTCCTGCAGCGTCGCCGTGCACGAGTACTGGATTTCCAGCTGGCACTTGGTGTCGCGCGACCAGAACAGGCCGCCATTCGAGACACCGATGCCGATCAACAGCGAGAGCTTGAAATCGTCGGCGCCGTAAAGGCCCTCTACGAACAGCCGGTCCAATATGCCGTTCTGGCTCAGATTCGCCCGCTCGGTGCCGCTTTCATGCTCGATGAGCTGGTTGCGCAGTACGACGTGGACGTTCTTTTCCCGGCATATCTGCATATTGTCGGCAAAGAACTCCGGCAGGATGTAATTGTCGTCCTCGACGACACAGAAATAGTCGGCCTCGTGCGGATTGGCCGCCGTGAAGCACTGATCGATATTTTTGGAGGCAAAGAGCTGCGTCGCATTGTGATGATAGCGTATGCGCGCATCGCCCATGTCCTCGCAGGCCGCCTTGCCGGATTGGCCCGGATCGTCGTCATAGACGTCGCAAACCCAGTTTTGCCATGTCTGGGCAATCAGCGAGCCGAGGGCCCGCTTCAGGGCTTGCGGGCGCTTGTAGGTCGGTGTGCGCACATGAACCAGTCCTGCATTCCGTTCGGCCATGATCAGTCTCCTGTTGCCGCGAGCCTGTGCCGAGCCCGCGCTACCTGTCGCTCTTGGGCTCGCGATGTGCGCTTGCCCGCCTGCGCATAGGCGGAAAGCCCCTGGGCAGCGTAAATGAAGGTGGCGACCGCGAGGATCGAGCGGACGCTGAATTCGAAGAACACCTCGACCTCGATGAAGCTGCGCAGAATCATGAGCAGTTGCAGGCCGAGCAGGAATGCGTTCTGCGCGTTGGGGCGCACCAGCGCATAGGCAGCGATCAGCGCTGCGCCGCCATAGATGATCGCGACCTGAAGCAGCATCCCGATCAGTCCGAGCTCCACCGTGTTCGAGATATAGGTGTTGTGGAAATTGAACCCTGCGCCGGACGGTACGTCGAACATCGCCCAAAGCTGCTCGGCCGGCGCGAACCCGCGCACCCAGAAGGCATTGTAGCCCACGCCCAGCAATGGCCGTTCGGCAATGAAGGATAGGCCGATCGCCCACAGATCGGTGCGCCCGGTGAGCGTCGTGTCCTTGCCGGAACTGTCGAGGATCGATGCCATCAACGCTTCGCCATTGGCGACGGCAAAGAGAGCCACCGCTGCCAATATCAGCGTCATGCACGCCGCAAGAAAGACCTTCTGCATGCCCGTCAGCCGATTGGTGAGCATCACCAGCACGACGACAACGGCACATGGTACCACCATCAGGATCGCGCCTGCCGACTGCGCCATCACCAGCAGGGGGCCGGAAATCAGCGCACCGAACAAGGCGCCGAGCCGCAGCAGAAGCGGCGAGGTATTGTCGAGCGTAACCGCCACCGAGGTCAGCGCGAACACTGCCACATGCGCCGCAAAGGCGTTCTTGCTGCCGAAAATGCCGAGCCATGCCGCTCCCGAAGGCCGGTACCCGAACAGCAGGCTCGCAACCACGCCGATAGCATAGACGATGAACAGCGAACGCAGCAGCGTCGGCGTCGATACGCGCCCGGCAATGACGATGGCAATTGCCATCGTCAGGGCAAGCTGGATCGAATAGCGCAGCGTTATCGGCGGAAACAGCGACCAGAGTGTCGAGAGCACGCAATAGGCCGGCAGAAGCAGCAGGAACCACCAGCGAGCGAAGAGCCAGGCGCTATGGTGAATATTGGTGATGATGAGCAGGCCGCCACAGCCGAGAAACGCTAGCGCTGATAGCGAGCCGAACATCGGGTTGAGCACCAGGGCGGCGAGCGCCAGGGATGCCAGCGTGGCCGCGACGTCCACCCGTACGACATTGCCGTGCGCAACTCGCATCGCCTCGCTCATTGCGCAGGCACTCCTGCGCGCGTCTCGAGGTCGAGACGTGCACCGGGAATGAAGCCTGCCGCGTAGCGGGCAGCCTCATCCTCGCGCAAAACCTTGACTCTGCCTCCGCTTGCGAGGTCTGCGATCTCTTTCCAGGTCTGTCGCTGCGACGACCGGGTCCAGTCGATTGCCGTTA
>Ga0180216_1000284_pt1 | contig 56474 bp, 64 predicted proteins | sample eDN3rd37CBELigMG_FD_128879 | JGI IMG/M metagenome (GOLD analysis project Ga0180216, IMG submission 128879) | Enriched Miracle-Growth compost microbial communities from Emeryville, California, USA - eDNA 3rd pass 37_C BE-Lig MG (version 2)... ...
AGACTGAGGAAAGGGGACAGCACGTGAAAGGGAGCACGGCGGCCGTCAGGGGCCAGCACGTGCCAGGGGCTCGTGTACACACATCTACATTGAGCGGGAACGTCGGGATCTGCTATGCGGTCGGCATCGTCCTGTATGTCGCAGGTCGGGGTCGGTGGTTGCTCGGGAATCCATGACGTCATAGGTGGTGACGTCATCCGTGACGCGGCTTTTGGCGCGAAGTCCGCCAGGCGGCGGCATCACAGTATGCCGATCGATTGGCGGTTGACTGTTCGACACGCCCGCCGACCATCAACAGATGGTGGAGCTTCCGTGGGGCCGGGCCATGCACGGGACCTCGCCCAAGGCGTCCACGAGGATCGACGCCGTCGGTTCGCCGCGCTGGCGCCAGCGTGGTTGGATAATCGGTGCTTCTTCCAGGACTTTGCCGCCGCGCCTGTGCAGTCATGATTCCCGACGTCATCTGCAACCTGATCACCTACATCCAGCTGCTGCACGGCTGCCAGTGCATGTGTGGCCTCGCGGAGGTCGTAGCGGTCAACCTGAGCTAATCTGCAGCAACGCTGGGTCGATGTCGGTCTTTCTGTGCGGCCGTCCGGAGGGGTTGCCGACGCTCATCTCGATCTGCATGGCGCCGGGCCAGCTGCCCACGAGCGGCTGACGGCAAATTAACTTTCTGGTGCTCAAGTTCGCTGGCATCCGTTTCCCCGCCGTGTTCTGTCGTCCTTGCACGCCAGCCAATCCTCGGAGTATCGCTTGTGTTAGCTGCATGCATGCTCGGCCAAGACAATGGCTTGAGGCGTTGGCAACGTTGGATGCCATTATACACAATGAAGCTGTAGTAGGGCCCTATAGCCGATACCGCGCTCGCGCCGTATGCATGTACGCCGTGCACGCGTGCCCATGCATGCAACTGTCGCTGACCTGATGCTGCAAAAGATGACCTGCATACTGCGTATGTCGATCGATCGGGCCTTGAATCAGCTATGGTAGGCAGCCCGGCCACACACATGCATTCCAACTTGCTGCACGCGCAGGCCTATACACGCAATAACGACGAACCGCGCACAACATGGATGAACGACTGCATGGACATTTAGCAAGGCGCCCGCGATGTACCTAGGGACCAGCGGCCAAGTGCATGTGACTGGACGGCCACCCTTCGAGGACGCCCGCTCTAGCTGGTTCTGTGGTTCGGGGGCGCACCGTCACACATCGTTGACGTCAGCCATCAACAGGCAGCATGGCGGCGCACCACGGCGGCGGTGCCGGTACGCTTCGGCGCGTTCCCATGGGCGGCCTCAGCAGCCACCCCCACGGCCTCGTCGGGGCATGGAGCGAAGCTGACATAGTCCGCCTGCCGCCGCCCTTCTCCCGCGGCTGGATCCTTAGGGGCGCCGCACCCGCACGCCGCTCAGGAGGCGGCCGGGACGGCGGCCACCTTTGCGGTGATCTCCTTCTCGGACACGCGGACAGAGGCCACGGACGTCAGCGGCCAGGCCATGGTCGAGCTCATCACCGAGGCCGGCCACACCGTCGCCCACTACGCCGTCTGCCGGGAGGACCTGCCGCTCATCGAGCAGGCCCTGGCCGGTACGCGCGGCCGCCACCGGAGCAACCGGTGGCCGCGATCGCCGGCTGACCCCGCGCAGGCCCTGAGCCTCGCAGGAGCACCTACGGCCGGGCAGAGGCGCTGGGCCGCTCGGACGTCCACTTTGTGGTGACGACGGGCGGCACCGGCATGTCGCCGCGGGACTCGACCTACGAGGTCGTCAGCCGCCTGCTCACCAAGCGGATGGACGGCTTTGGCGAGCTGTTCCGAATGGTACCGGTGCGCCGGACCATCGGCGGAAGGCGGAGAGGCACCGGATGCTAACCCTGGTGCTCCGGCCATCCTGCACGGCGCCGCCACGGCTCGCAGCTGTCGTTTGAGCAGGTCGGCGCGGCGGCTATGCTGAGTCGCGCGGTCGGCGGCCTCGCTGGGCGCAAGTTTGTGTTTGCGCTGCCGGGCAGCGTGCACGCCGTCCGGCTCGCCATGACGCGGCTCATCCTGCCGCAGACCGCGCACATGCTCAGCCAACTTGGCTGAGGGAACTATGGATTCTATGCCAGGGACGTGTACAGGGCGTGCGTGTGGTGCACCCATTACAGCTTGCTGTTGCTCGGCGGGCGGATGGGCCGGCCGGCCTTCTCCAGCTCGCGGATGGCCTGCTCCCGGCCGGCGCGCAGCAGCGGGCCGAGCGCGGTCTCGTACGAGGCCAGCACTTCCTGCGCGTTGAGCGGCTCCTTTTGCGCCTGAGGACGCGATCGCGAAGAGGCAGCCTGGCAGCCCAGCCCAGCCGCAGTGAGTACCAGCCCCCGGCGGACGCCTCCAAGCGGGCGTCTCTACACGCACCCAGTCAAAGAGGGCCTGGTAGACGTTGCCGTCGTAGCGGCCGATAGCCGACGCCAGCATCTGGTCCGAAAAGTTCCACGCGTCGACGAGCGGCACCGCGTCCGGCCGCACCTGCGCGAGCAGGCTGCGCACCTGCTGGCGCACCAGCGCGGCCTGCGCCCGGGAAAAGTAGCCGTCCTCGAGAAAATCGGCCAGCGTCTAGGCGGCGGCCGACTCGAGCACCTTGCCCTCTTACCCGCTCGTCAGGCGCGGCGGTGAATGCGTCCCGGCACCACAGGCGGCAACGCACCTGCTCCATCCAGTAGAGGGCAAAGAGATCGGCCAGCCGCTTGAGCGCCGGGTAGAGGGCTGGGTGCGTCGGCTGCAGCGCGCGCACGCCGTCGTGGAAGTTGCGCACCAGCGTCAGCCGGCAGTGCACGTTGGACACGTGGTAGACCTGCTTGTGCTTGGTGCGAGGCAATGATCGCGCGCGCGTCAGAGTTGCTGCCACCTGCGACCATGCACACGTTTGGCGCTCGATGCGGCGCACCTCGACCAAGTTGCGGTTCCAGGCTTCCTCGAACCGCGCGCCGGCAACGACGTCGGCCTTGAGGCGCGCCGCCAGCGCCGCCACGAGCCGCGCCGCTTGATGGCTGAACGCTGCGAGTTGCGCCTGCGGCCGATCCACGAGGCGTACGATCCGAATCTGGTGAGGACGGCGTTTCGCCGCTCTGTGTTGGCGCCCAAGCACCGCGCCTACCTCGGGGGCCAGGAGGTCGTCCGCGGTCGCAACGCGCGCGCGCTCCACGCTGCGCTGCGCGTCCGGCAGCGCCAGGTATTCGGTCATGGCCGACAGCTGTCACCGCGTCCCCACCACAGCGGAAGGCGGGTCGGGTCAATCCTGCAGCCTAACCAATGCGGCGGGCGATTGGCGCGGCGCCCGATCGCGGCGGCGGCGCGCACCTTCGTGTCCGCGCCCGCGCGGGTTTGCTCGTACAGCTTCACCAGGTACCGAGCGGTTTGTTGCCTGCCGTCCCGCCACGATGCTCACAGAGAGCTCGCGTCAGCGCCCCCCTGGCCGCGGCCTCGCTCGGGCACAGCGCGTGCGCCGTACGTCATCAGGTAGTTGTCGCCCTCGGCGGTGTTGTTGTGGACGTAGCTGGCGTAGCGCTCCGGCAGGCCCGACAGCTGCGAGTAGCCGTGGCCGCCGCAGCACTTGCGGCACTCCTCCATGCCGTTGGCCGCGAGCGTCGTGCAGAGCGATTTGAGGCCCGCGGCCGCCGCGTGGATGTCCGGCAGCTCGGAGAGGTCGCCGGTCGACAGGCCCGATTTGAGGCGCCCAAAGAGGTTGCGCATGTACGTGCCCGTAAAGTGCAGGGCGTATGTCGCCGCCAGCAGCGGCAGCAGGCGGTACTGCTGCACCGAGTAGTCCAGGATCTGCCGCAGCGATGGCTCAGGGCGCGGCGACAGCTGTGGGCTTAGCGTGGGCTCGAGCAGGCTGCGAACAGAGGGCGAGGTCGCACCGGCGTCTCGTGCCCCAGTTTGCCGCCCTGGCGCCGGACCGCCGAGTAGCTGTGGCCAGCGATCAAAAGCCAAGATTGGCAGCCGCATGCGTGAGCTCGCTGGATGGCGGCTCACCGCGCCGCGCCATCGGTCGCCGGGGGGTTGTACCGGATGGCGATGGTGACCGACTGGGCGAGCTGGCTGGCGGCGTCCATGACCATGTTGGCGCGGACCGTGAGCATGCCGGCGTAGCCCAAGCGCGTGTTGGCGGGCTTCTCGTAGACGCCGCCCTTGAGCACGCGGGCGTTGCGCGACAGCATGTCCGTCCTACTTTGCGCACGGCGGGTCAGCGGGACCGGGGCGAACTGGTCAGCGGGCACGCGAAGCTGACGGCATGTCGCGTGCGCTGGCGCCGACCGGGGGATGCGAACGTGCGTCAGCCGCAGGAAGCCGTTGTCGATCGTGCTGAACGCAAACTGAGCACACGCAATGCTGTGGAAAACACGCGTGGCGAGAGGCGTGAGCTGGCTGCGTGTCCGGCGTCGGCTGCCCGATGCACTCGCACCTTGGGGCCGACGTCGCCGACGTGAACGCCGGGCAGCGGCTGGTGCGTATCCAGCGTGCTGTGCGTGCTCGCAAACAGAGCTTTACGGTATCGTTTGCGTTTGCGCGTGGGCGTGGACAAGATCGCCGAATTTCGGCAGGCTCGCCCCGTACCGGATCTGGACCATAAAGGCGTGGATGCCGTAGTCCTTGCCGGCGATGATAAGCCGCGCCCACACGATGGCGTGCGTGGCGAGCTTGCCCTGCCCGTCCGGGCCGCGACGACGGCGCTGGAGCGGCGACGTAAGTCTGGCCTGCCAGTTGGAAAACGCCACCTCACGCCACGGACCAGGCCGCCGATCCACCACTTGGTGGCCTCGAGCGTGGGCGTGTGGATGTCAAAGGCGTCGTCCTCCGGAATGTACGTCGCCGTCGTTTGCAGGCCGCGCACGTTGGAGCCCTGCATAGGCGGCGCAAGGCCGGCGAGGCGGACGGGGGCATGAATGCGCCGGGCCACGACGGAACGCCCCCGCCCTGCCGGAGCACGTACGTGGCCCAGCTCTGTTTGTGCGTACGCGCCCAGCAGGCCCAGGTTCTCCGCGAGCGGCAGGTACTTGGCCAGCTGCTCGTCGGTCGCCTGCGTCCGCAGCGCCGGCATGAAGACGTACTCGTGGATGAGCGTCCTGCAGGGAGCGGCGCAGCAAAACGTTCCGACAGGGCGGTGAGCCACGAGGCGACCTACTTGCGGAACGCGTTAGGGGCGGCGTCGCGCACGGGTGGATCTCGCCGACGGCTTCGCGCAGGTCGTCAAACTCGTCGGCGGAGAGGTTGTGCTCGCGCTTCAGCTCCATCATGCGCTTGACCATGGCCACGCCCGCCGCGAAGCGGTCCGTGCGGGCCAGGAACGGCCGCTGCGTGTAGTCGAACACGGGCTCCTGCGCCACCAGCCGGCGGATGCGTTCCTTTGTGCGAGACAGCGCGCCAGCGCAGTCCCAGCTGCGTGCGGGGTTAGCTCGACGCCTGGTTGCTCCAGCAGGCCCGTCGCGCCACGGCACCTTGCGCTCGGTGACGGCGGCGCCGCCGTCCAGCAGGTACGTCAACTCGCGGACGGGGAACGAGGCGCGGTTCCGCTCGCGCACGATATCGGCCGTCGGCGACGGCAGCGGCGGCAGCGGCGACGCCATCCCTGCGACCGGCGTGCGCACGTAGATCGCGCGCGCAGCTCGTTGTCGGCTGATCTCGCGAGATCTCGCTCCGCGCCGCCCGCGCAGCGTTCAACGCGACGTCGTTCGCGCCTTCCCCCCCGTGGTCTTTCGATGCCTCTGCTGGGCGTCCCAGGGCGCCGCGTCCGCCCGCCGTCCCGCCCAGCGCCGTCCGCCGGCCGCCGCCGCGCCTGCGGATTCCGACCGATGACGTCATGCAATCTATGACATCATCCACTTCTATGACGTCATCCACTTATATGACGTCATCGCCCCCCACCGCCGCGCCACGCTTCCCAGCGCCCGCCCACCATGGCCGCCCCGACCAGCACCGCCGCCGCCGCGGGCGCCGTCCGCCCGGGCCTCCTCGTTGGCATTGAGAACCCGCTGCTCGACATGTCGGTCGAGGTCGACGCCGAGTTCCTCGCGCGGTAGGGGCGAGGCGGGCGAGCCCAGACAGGTGCGGGCGGGCCACGGGCCACATGGCCCTAACGGCCCTGCGCTGGGGCGTGATCTGAGACGGCACACGCGTGCAGGTACAACCTCAAGGCCAACGACGCCATTCTCGCCGCGCCCGAGCACCTGCCCATGTACGCAGCGCCCGCGCCGCTGGCTGCGAAAGCGTGCCTTGCACGATTCGCTGACGCGGCGTGTCCCAAAATCTGCGCTCCCTGGGGGGCCGGACAGCTACGGCGAGATCGCCAAGCGCAGCGACGTCCAGTACCTGGCCGGCGGCTCGTGCCAGAACACGATCCGCGTCTGCCAGGTGCGTCCCCGCGCCGGCCGGCCTCGCGCTCCCGGTGCGCCTGGCGGCCTCTGACATGGCGTGTTCAACCGGCGCTTTTCCTTGGCGTGCGGCCCACAGTGGACGCTGCAGACGCCCAAGGTGGCGGCGTACCTGGGCTGCGTCGGCAATGACGAGAACGCGCGCACGCTGCGCAAGGTTGCCGAGGCGGCCGGCGTCGACGTGCAGTACCTGGTCGACGACAAGGAGCCCACCGGCCTGTGCGCGGTCCTCCTGAACGGCAAGAACCGGTACAGGCCGGCGGCGGCGCACGAACGGGTCGGCGGACGCGAGCACTGACAGGCCTGGCAGCGAGGGCGGCGGCACGCCACCGCCGGCGGCCGCGCAGCTCGATGGTCACGCAGCTGGCCGCCGCCAACTGCTACAAGGAGGACCACCTGGTGCGCGAGGAGATCTGGAGCCGCATCACCGCCGCCCAGTTCTACTACTCCACCGGCTACTTCCTGACCGTGTCGCCGCCCAGCGTGATGCGCATTGCGCGCCACGCCGCCGAGACCAACAAGGCGCGCGCGCGCGCGGGGCCGGGCGAGCGCCGCTGTCGTGGCGCACGGCTGACACCGCGACAGCGTGCCGTCCATGCGGCGCTGGCGTGCAGGTCTTTGCGTTCAACCTGGCCGCGCCGTTCATCGCGCAGTTCTTCAGCGGCCCGCTGTTCGACATCCTGCCGTACAGCGACTTTGTCTTTGGCAACGAGACCGAGGCGCTCGCCGTCTCGGAGGCCGCCAAATACGGCGTACGCGCGCGCGCCCCGGCCACCCGATGCGGCCTGCGCCGCGTGCCGCCGCTGACAGGCGAAGTACTGATCGCAGGTCCGTCGGGCGCGTGCACCAGACGACCAACATTGGCGAGATCGCGCTCAAGATCGCCGCCATCAGCAAGGTCAACACCAACCGGCCGCGCGTGGTCGTGATTACGCAGGGCCACCTGCCGACCCTGGTGGTCGAGAACGGCAAGCTGACCGAGTACCCGGTCCTGCCGATCGCGGCCGAGGAGATCGTCGACACCAACGGCGCCGGCGACGCCTTTGTGGGCGGCTTCCTCGCCCAGCTGGTGCGCGGCGCGCCTGTCGAGGCGAGGGTGCCGGGGTGGATGACTCATGGAGGCTGTCATCACGTTTGTATCGCGTCACCACGCCGCACAGCTGCGCGGCAAGACCGTGCCCGAGTGCATCCTCACGGCGCAGTACACCGCGCGGGTCATCCTGCAGCACCCTGGCTGCTCGTACCCGGCCACGGGCCCCGATGCCAGCTTCCTGTAAGCTGCGACGTAGCCCGCACCCGAAACGACTAGCGTCACTGGCACCTCTGTACTGCCCCACATGAACTTTCTTCCGAATACCAATGTGTGAGTTGTGTGCGGTGCTGTGGGTCTGGCATAGGCGACCATGCCCAAGCGGCCTTCCATTCCAGTCGTGAATGACTGGAGGGGCATCAGCCCGCGCAAACCGGTTCTGTCTGACCTGCCGCCACCCCGTGGCGCCCGAGGCCGCCTCGCCGAGGACAGGTGTACGGGAAGCGGCCAGGGGGCGGGCGCCAGGAGGCGGGATACTGAGAGGAGCGGAAGGGAATATGTGCAGCGGTGCATGAGCAAGTCCCGGGGGCAGACCTCGATCGGCCGTGCAGGTGGTCGGTGTGGTGGGTGCGCCGCACGCTGTACATGTACCCACCTGGCTGCGCCGACGGTCTGCCGACGACAGCGGCGGGTGAATGTGGTACGGCCGAACAAGGGCACACGGCCTAGCCCGGGAGCGCCGGGCTATCCGCCTCTGCAGCACCATGGTGCCGCTGGCGCTGAGGAAGAGGACCGTCGTGCGCTCGGCGGTGCTGTTCCTTCTGGCCACCGTCGGGCTGGGCTTGCTCGTGGGCCGGCTGCTGGCGCCGCCCCGCGTGGACGAATATGCCTGTGCACACGGCACCGACACCGCCCTGCTGGAGAGCCAGCCCGTGTACCTGGCCCGGCGGGACGCGTTCGAGGCCCACATGGCGCTCCTGCCGCGGCCCCCCGCTGGCAGTGCGCGCCTGCCGTTCCTCTACGTGACGGCGGTTTCCAGCAACCACTACCGTTGGATGCTCAACCTAATCGCCAACATACGCCAAATCGACCCCGGGGTGCCTCACCTAGTCGTGGACCTCGGCCTGACGCACGTGCAGCGGGCATGGATGGCCGCTGTCGAGGGCGTCACCGTCCAGGTGTTCAACTACAGCGAGTACCCGCCCTACTTTGACATTAACGTGAACGCCGGCAAGTTCGCGTTCAAGCCGGTCATTGTGGAGGCGGCCCTAGAGCTGGCCGACATTGTGGTCTGGCTAGACTCCGGCAACCTGCTGACCATCCCGCTTTCCGCACACGCGGACAAGATTCGCGAGGCCGGGTTCGTCAGCGGCTTCTCGGGCGGGACCGTGGAAACGTGGACGCACCCCGGCATGCTGCGTTACTTTGGCATTGGGCCGACGGACCCTATCCGGAAGGAGTGGAACTGCAACGCCGCCACGCTCATGTTCTATCGCGAGAAGACGCTGAACGACCTGGTGCGTCCGTGGGTGAGCTGTGCCATGGACCTCGGCTGCATTGCGCCGCCCGGCTCGAATCGAAAGAACCATCGGCAAGATCAGGCGGCGATCACCGTCCTCGTGCACCTGGCGGGCGGTCGCTACGGCGACTGCCGCCGTAGTCCCCTGCATGACTCTGTCCGGGTCCACCAGGAAGACGACAAAGTGGACCCGGACCGGCGGTGGCACGAGGGCGTCGGCCGCCCGGCTTCGCTCGACCGGCTTGTGTGGCACCGGTTCTGGTTGGCCAACGAGCTGACCACGCTGAGCGACGGCCTCTTCAAGTTGTGGACACGGCTCGAGCGGCAGAGCGCCATCCCGGCAATTGCGATGCCGCCCACGTCGGTACCGAACGGCCCGGCGGCCGTCACCGTGGTGGACGTGCTGGCGCATCTGTTTACGCTGGCCGCACCGAGCGGCGGCAAGGGCATGGTCGTGCACCTGCCCGACGGGAATGGCACCAGTGCCGACGCGCATTTGGCGAGCCTGATCCACGCGCGCATTCTGCAGGGCTTCCTCGGATGGGACGACTCGCTGGTGACGCTGGGCCGCGCTCCGCTGGCAAGCCTGCGCGACGAGCTTGCGCCCTACGGCGGCAGCGAGCTCTTTGCGCCCGCCGAGGCGGCGGACGTGGACGGCCAGCTGTGCACTGCGGCGCCGCCGGTTGAGGCCAGCCATAGCACGCGGGAAACGGTCGTCTCGCCCAGGAGGCTTCGACAGGCGTGCAGCCACGCAGGCCCGTACCTGGTGCATCTGTCCCTGGACGCACCGAGTGCTGCCTACTGGGACTGGCTGGGTGACATGGACGGCCGTCTTGGGCCCTGCCTCAACCCCGCGGTGCTCCTTGCGTACGTGCGACCGGGCGATGGCCACCCGGCACCGTCGACCCACCTGGAGCAGCTGCTGAGCGCCGGTTGGAATCAGTTTCCTACCGTCCTCGCCTGGTTTACGCCGCCCGAGTCGCCGCCGTCCGCCGCCCGTGCGGCGCACGGGCGCGGCAGCGGCTGCGTTCGGCACTGGACCGCCGAGGGCCTGGCACGGTTTCAGTCCGTGGCAAAGGCCGCGCAGCTCCAATCGGCCGCCTACGTCGTTGGCGCGGGTGAGGCCGCCGGCTGTCTGCTGATCGCCATATCGCCCAGCATTCCAGCGCCCGCGCACTTCAAGTGGCTAGACAAGCTGTAGCATACGCCTCTTGTATTGTGTATGCACGACCCGCTACACACTGTATCTAGCTGAATGTACTGCCCCGTCCGCGGCTCGATCAGTAGACAGCGTTGGCATTGGCATTAGCATTGGTCATTGGCATCCGCGCACGCGCGGACGCGGCATCCAGAGCGGCCGGCGTTCGAAGCGCTGATCGCGCCCACAATGATGGAGGGGCACCGAGCGATTGACGATAACGTCAGCCACAACAAAACCCGTCATGCGACGACTTGCAGACGCGCACCCACGCATCGGCTTCCTCGTCGCTCGTCGCGCTTCGCGCCTCGCTCGTCTGCCTCCTTTCGCCTTGTCGACACGCCTAACCCGCCTCCGCTCGCCGGCAACTGTAGGCTCTCGACCGCGTCGTCTTGCGATTGTCGCGGCCCCCCAACTGCGTCATAGGCCGCCAAGGCAGCGGTCGCGAGGCCTGCTTGGCCACGCCGCCCGCCTCAGAGACAACTTCCGCGGCACCGCGAGCGCCCTCCGTTCTGTAGGCAGTGCAACGTGGTCACCCACCATGGCGGCCCTCGCAGCGGCCGCGCCGCGGGCGCGCATCCGCCGGCTCAACAGCCTGGCGGCGCAGTCGATGCTGGTCGTGCTCTCGAGCAAGAAGGCACGGCGGGGTGTCCACGTCGCAGGCCCGCCAGGGCGACCGACACTGACGTACCGCCGTGCCGCCCTGCCGCTGTGCCGCCGTGGCCGCGTGGAGCCGCAGATGCCCCTGGAGAACTTTGAGGACCTGCCCCTGGACGTGCTCGAGCACGTCCACAAGGCGCTGGCGGGTGCCAAGCTGAGCGCCAAGAACGTCCTGCCCGTGCTGGAGGTACCGCAGCCTGGCATGCGCCCGCTGACGTCGGGGACTCGCCGCTGACCTTTTGGCCGCGCCCGCCGTCGCGAGTCCGCCGCCGCTGCGCAGCTGGCCACCGCCCACGGCTGGGTCGACGTGCGCGACAACTGCCTGCGGTTTATCCAGGCGTCGTTCAGCGGCCTGCTCAAGCTGCTGGGCGCCGAGCAGCTCCGGGACGCGATGGGCCACGACACCTTTGACGACATGTACCAGTACGCGTCCACGCCGTTGCATGCGCGCCGCGGGTGCGACGACGGCTAAGGCGCTCGCACCGCGCGCCGCGCTGCCGTGCGGCCAGCAGCCAGTACGAGCAGACGCTGGCAGAGATCGAGCAGCTGCACAGGACCGGCCGGCCGCTGGAGCACAGGTGGCCTGAGGGCGTGGTGCCCAAGGCCGACGGCACGCTGCCGTACGAGGTGCTGTCGCTGCCGCTGTCCGAGTGGCCGCCGTTCGTGGACCCGCGGCACCGCGAGGCGTACCTCAGCGACGCTGAGTTCCTGCGCGTCTTCCGGAAGACCCGCGCGCAGTTCTACGCGATGCCGCGCTGGCGCCAGCAGCGGGCCAAGATGGAGGCCCACCTGTGGTAGCGCCGGCCGACCGCCGCCGTTGTTCTACACAGTCCCCTCCCTGTACTGTTCATCCGGACCGGCCCCTGTACTATGGGCATGCCTACTAACGTCTAGGGCCCCTAACTGTTGTACTCTGATCCTATAGCTTGCTCCGTGCCCGGCGCTCGATGTACATTTTCGACCGATCGACATGTGGCCGCTTTCCTAGGCCCCCAGGTCGTTAGTATGCCGCAGTATAGTCGCCACCCACATGATCGCCCGCACCAGTGCACGGGTGCCGCCAACTACGGACACCACAACCAGGCCCCGCGGTCCAGGCGAGCGGACAAAGCGCCCCCTGTCGCCTCCCTGCCTTGCTTGCAGCGCACCGGCAACGCGGACGGCGCGGCGCGCCCGCTAACCGGGCTCACGCCGGACCCCGTCTGACGTCATCACGCGATGACGTCATCATCCCGCGGGCGGCGCAGGGCGGGCGGACGGCACCCGCGTCGGCGCTGCGGACGGCGCCCTGCAGCGGCTTCCCGCGGCTTAACTGGCGGCGCGAGGGGGACGAGGAGGTCCGGCGAAAGGGACTCAACAAGCAGCAGGCGCGGCGGCGGTGGGACGGCGGCGGCGGGACGGGTGCGGCGCGTTCCGAACGTCGATTCGGCATCGGAGCCATGGCGGTGGTCGCGGCGCTGCGGGCCCGCCAGCTCACGGCCGTGGCCTCGGCGCGGCCGCTCGCCGTGTGGGCGGTCAGCTCGTTGCCCGCCCGGCGGCCGCCGGGGCGCGTGCCGCTGCATGCCGCCTGGATCCGAGCGGCGGCCACCGCAGCCGCCCCAACGACAACCACGGCACCTAGTCCTCCGGCCAGCGGGTCCGCAACGGACGCCACCGGCCGTCGAGCGCCCAGATCGACCGAGATCGCCCAGCTCCTGCGGCTGGCCCGCCCGGTCGCGCCGCAGCTGGGCGGTACGCTGCAGCCCTTGGATGACTGCCCCCATCGCGCCCGTGGCTGACACGTGCGCCTCGCTGTCCCGGCCGGCCTCGCGCGGAGCGCAGGCGCGCTGGGCCTGCTCCTGGTCAGCTCCGCGGTGTCCATGGCCATCCCCATGGGCATGGGCCGCGTGATCGACTTGGCCACCACGGGCGGCGGCGTCGGCCTGCCGGTGCCACAGCTCGTGGCGGGCGGCACGGCCATCTTTGCGCTGGCCGCCGGCGCGGTCTTTGGCCGCTCGGTCCTGATGAGGGTGAGTCATGGGCGATTCGCCCGCCGCCGCAGGGTGCACCGCTCACGACGCGGGCCGTGCCCCCCCAGAAGCCCGCCCGCCCCTGCGCGCACCAGCTGGCCGGCGAGACCGTGGTGCGCGACCTGCGGCGCGACCTGTTCAACGCGATCGCGGCGCAGGAGATGGCCTTTTTTGACAGCAACCGCACCGGCGAGCTCATCAACCGGCTGAGCACCGACACGACGCTCGTCGGCAAGGCCATCACCAACAACCTGGCCGACGGCGTGCGCTCCCTCGTGCAGGCCACCGTTGGTTCGTCAGGCGCAGTCGGCATTCCTTCCGACGGCCCGGGGCTAACGCCTCGCCGCGGCCACCGTGAGAGTCGGCGATCCGCCGCAGGCGTGTCGATGATGGTGTACATCTCGCCCAAGCTGGCCCTGGTGATGCTCTCCATCGTGCCGCCCCTCGCCGCCGGCGCGATCGTGTACGGCCGCTTCGTGCGCAACATTTCCCGGCGCACGCAGGACGCGCTGTCCGAAACCACCAAGGTGGCCGAGGAGCGCTTTTCCAACATCCGCACCGTGCGCGCCTTTGCGCAGGAGCGCAACGAGATGGCTCGGTGCGCCGCGAGCCATCCGGCGTGTCCACACGATGCGGCGTGCCTCGCTCATCAGCCGCTGTCGGGACCGTGCCGCTGCACGCCGAGCACAGGTATGCGGCGCGGGTCCTGGACGTGTACCGGCTCGCCCGCCGCGAAGCGTTTGTCTCGGGCGGCTTCAACAGCGCCGTACGGAGGGGAAGCGCGTCTCGCCCGCGGCCGCACGGCAGTGGCCTGCTGACGGAGCCGGAACGCACCGCCTACACACCGTGCTTGGACCTCACAGATCAGCTTCAGCGCCAACATGGCCATCATGGCCATGATCCTCAGCGGCAGCAGCATGGTCAAGGCCGGGACCATCACCGTCGGCGACCTGGCGTCCTATATGCTCTACACCGGCTACGTCGGCGGCTCCATCATGGGTGCGGCGTCGTGCGGCCCTGCGCTGGCGAGGGTCCTACCTGCCTCATTACATCCCGGTGTCCTTGGAGCGTGCGCGCGCTCAGGGGTGAGCTCGTTCTACACCGAGCTGATGCGCGGCGTGGGCGCGTCGACCCGCATCTTTGAGCTCAAGGACCGCAAGCCCGCCGTGCCGCTGAGCGGCGGCTTCGTTCCGACCACGCTGGAAGGCCGCGTGGAGCTGCGCGACGTGACGTTCCGGTACCCCACCCGCCCGGACGTGGCCATCCTGCAAAAGTCGTCGATGGTGTTTGCGCCCAAGTACGCGGGCGTTGCGGCCCGAGTTAGGAAGCTGCACAGGCCGCTAACAGGTTCGGTTGTGATACGCGATGCCCGCGGGCAGGACGATGACGGCGATCGTGGGCGAATCCGGCTCGGGCAAGTCGACCGTGGGCGCGCTGCTCCTCCGGTTCTACGACCCGGAAGAGGTTCGATGCGGACTGCCGGGAGGGTAGCCGGGCAGCGCCGCTCATTCACGGGCCGGTGGTCCGACATGCTCTGTGTCCGCAGGGCGCGGTGCTGGTCGACGGCAACGACGTCCGCACGCTCGACCCCTCGTGGCTGCGGCGGCAGGTGGGCTGGGTCGGCCAGGAGCCCGTCCTGTTCTCGGGCACGATCCGCGACAACATCGCCTACAGCCGGCCGGACGCCACCGACGAGGAGGTGATTGAGGCCGCCAAGCAGGCCAACGCCTACGACTTTATCGTGCGCTTCCCCCAGGGCTTTGAGACCAACGTGGGCGAGCGCGGCCTGAGCCTCTCCGGCGGCCAGAAGCAGCGCATCGCCATCGCCCGCGGTACGACGCGCGAGATGTGCATGGTGGCGGCGATAACGCGCCGGGCTCAACCGCAGGCTCACGCCAGCTTTTGTTCGGCGCGGCGAGCAGCGCTGCTGACCAACCCCACGATCCTGATTCTGGACGAGGCGACGTCGGCGCTGGACGCGGAGAGCGAGCACCTCGTGCACGACGGTCGGCCACGCGCGTATTCTCTGGGTGCGGCTCGCAGCACACGTCTGACGGGTCCCCGCCGGTCGTTGCCGGCGCCTTCGCGCGAGCCCAGCGCTGGAACGGCTGATGCAGCATCGCACGGTGATCACCATCGCCCACCGGCTCTCCACCATCCAGGCCGCGTCGCAGGTGATTGTCCTGGCCAACGGGCGCGCGGCCGAGGTCGGCACCTACAACGAGCTGCTCGCGCGGCCGAATGGCCTCTTCCGCAAGCTGGTGAACCGCCAGAGCGGCGCGCTGGAGTAGGGCGGCAGCATGTACAGTGATCGCCCTGTATAGTTGAACGATGTGCTACACAGTCTATGTGCAAAGGGTGGGCGGCGTGCAGGCGCTACCGCCACCGCGTCCGCAGCGACGCGGCGCGCGCCCACCGGCCCGTGACGACGGTCGCCGTGGCCAGCGCAACGAGCGTGAGCACCAGCGCGGCATAGTTGAACTCGTCCGAGAGCGAGTCGAAGGTTTGCGACGGCGAGACGCGCGTGAAGAACAGGTCCAGCCCCGTCACCACGACCAACGACAGCGACTCGAGCTGCGCTGGCGCTGTGGTGATGCTGCGGATGCGTGCGACCTGAACGCCAGGAATGGAAGGCGCGCGCTCGAGCGGCCCCGGGATTCGTCAGCCCCGCCGTCGTCTACCCCCCCGGGCACGACGGCGGCGCCCTCCAACGCACCGTCTGGTTGTACGAGAGGATGTGGCGCGGCTCGATCACGAGGGCCGGGGCGTACTTGATGAGGCCCTCCTCGGCGTCCTCGGCGGTCGGCGTGTTGCTGTGGCGGCGCGGGTCCAGCAGCTTCTTGTTGATGCCGTAGAGCTGGTCCGTGGCCAGGCCGGCTATTGGGCAGCGCATCGCAGCCCGGTGCACTACGGGCGTGAGCGCACAGCCTCTGCGGCCTCGTTCGACCCGACGGCGTCGCCAATGCGCACCGAGCACTTGGCGGGAGGTGATGCCGTGGCGCGTCTGCGTCACCGCCAGCGCCACCGGCTGCGCCGGCAGGGCGTACGCCTGCGACAGCACGGACGGGATGGTACCATTGTAGGACGTGAAGATGGGCCTGCCAGCAAACCCCGCCCCCCACCCGTCGTCGCAAGGCCACGACCATGAGCAAACCCCGCGACGCCACCGAACGCGAAATTGTGGACCGCGGAGCGCACCGCTCGTCGCGCTTGTTGGGCTCGTGCGACTCGTAGAGCTCGATCACGACCATCTCCGTCACCTGGGACGCCGCGTCGACGTAGCTGTAGACCACCCAGTGCTCGCACGCCACGAGGGTGACGGGCCCCTCCACGTCCTTTTGCACCGACTCGTGCAGCAGCACGCCCGTAACGCCGTCCACGATGCGCACGCGCAGGAGGCCGACGCGGAGGGTGGCCACCGCATACAGGTGCGGGTTCAGGTACTTGTAGAGCACGGAGCGGTTGCCGAGGACGCGGCCGATGGTCGCCACGTGCTCGCCCGGCGTGCGGTGCGCCTGGGCGACGACCTCTTCGCCGGGCGCCAGCGGAATGCGCCACGCGCGCGTGCCGACCACCGCGCCGTCGGCGGCCTGATGCACGCGGACGCACTCGATCGCGGGCGACGGGCCCGACGTCGTGTGAAAAAAGTACAGCGGCGCGGGCAGGCGGGCCGTCGGCGCGGTGGCCTCGTGGCCGCCCGGAAGGCGCACCGGCACCAGCACCGCCTGGCCGTCGGTCGCCACGAACAGCACGCCGTAGCCCTCGGTTGGCGTCGCCGGCGTGACGGCGTAGACCCACTCGGGGCGCAGCGCGCCGAGGGCGTTGCGGGGCACCGCGTCCGGCAGCTCGCGTCCGGTGACCGGGTCAATCGCAACGACCGCCACGGTGCCGGTCGCGGCGTCCACGTACGTCAGCACGCCCACGGGGTCGTGCGACGTCGCGTGCCGGACTTGGTGGTAGCGCACGTCGCGGGCGCCGACGATCGTGCGCGCCCAGAGCACCTCGCCCGTCCACGACGCCATGCCGTAGACGCGGCTGTGCGCCGACACCATCAGCAGCACCTTGCGGGTGCCCAAGTGGTCCTGGGCAATCTGTGACGCGCCGCGGCGGCGAGGAGAGGCCCGTAAGGACGGCGCTGAGAGCCAGTGGGGCTCTGGAATGACGGTTGGATGCGCGTCACCTACCTCGTCCGAAGCGCTGCTCGCTTGAATGGCCGGCCGGCCGGTGACCAGTGAGGCCAGAACGGTCTAGCCAGCAGGCAGTATAGTCTCACAGGTCAGCCAGCGCTTAGTTGAGGGCCTCATCGGTGACACGCAACGCGAGCAGGAAAAGAAGAAAAGGGCGTACGTTCAGCAGCTGCCAGTGCCGCGTAAGGCGGAAGCCCAACCCAGAGATCAGGTTCGTCTGCTCGTACTGCAGCAAGGCTGTCATTGGCAGACATCCCATGCAGCGTTGCGGCTGGTCAGCACGCGGTGTGGACCTCACAAATGCGCTCGCTTGCGCGACGTCCGTACTGTCTTCGACGTCGCCGCCCTCCAGCAGCAGGGAGCGCTTGGGCAGGTCGACAATGTCCACGGCCACCACTTCGCTCAGGCCTTCCTCGCGGGCCCACGCCACCTGGCCGCCTGCCAGGCTGGCCGTGTAGCCGTCCTCAAAGACTACCAGGGCGTGGTCACCGGCCGCCGACGCCGGCAGCCGGTCAGCCCGCACGAGGCGGCCGTGCGCGCCGCCCGGGAGAGGCGCCGCTGTGGCTGTGGTGTGGCGGGGGGCGCCTTCGCCGGAGCACGCGGTCAGATCCAGCGCAGCGAGGTACAGCGCATTCTATTGTCCTCAAGCCACAGCTCCGTGGCGTGGGCAGTGAGCAGCGGCAACTCCAACGTAGGCGCGCCGCACACGCCTCGGCGACTCAGGCATACGTCGTCAGCGGCCGCGGCGAGAGCAGTCGGCGCCCTAGTGTCCACCACCGCGGGCGCACGGACGACGAGCTGGACAAGCAACCCGCCCTCCCCCGCGTGTTTGGCGTAAGCCCACCGCCGCGCCTCGCGCCATTCCGCCGCTGCTCTGCGTACATCCGCGCTCGCGCACACGTGCACGGGGCGGGCTTCGGACCGCGTCGGCACCTGCAGGGCAACGACGGCGCTTGGGTTGTCCAGGACAAGCAGCACCACCGGCGCCGCTGTGCTTGGCGCCGCTTGCAGGCGTCCGCGCGGGGCCTTGTCCGCAGGGAACGCCAGCTGCATGGAACGTCGCGCGTGCCTAGGCAGCCCAGGCCGCCGCCGCCGTCAGTCAACCTCTCAACCGTGGCGTCGCGCGTCGAAATAGGCCTACCTTGAGGTCGTGCCGCACAAACTTGGCGGCGGGATCGGCCAGGTCCCACGTCCACACAGCTTGGCCGTCCCCGCGGTTCTCCAGCGTCACGACGGTGGTGCCCACCAGGACAGTGCCCAGGGCGTCGGCGGCCGTGGTCGGCGCGGCATCATGGCCGTTCTCGTCCGACGCCAGCACCGTGTCGCCGTCGGCGAGCCGCACGGTGGCGGCGTGGACGCGGTGCGCCGTGCCTTCGTCCGCCGTGTCCAGGCCGACCACATAGACGCGGTCCTCCACCAGCGACGTCCACACCGCGTCCAGAGCACTACCAAGCAAATCAGCCGCGCAGGCGCCTTGGTCGTGTGAGCCTGCCTGCCGAGCGCCCCCAGCGGGCGGACCGCGGCAGCATCGTCGCGCACCCGGCAAACGGCTGGACGCGCCAAACGGCGCGGCCGCTGCCCATCGACACCGCCAGGATGGTGCGCCCGGCGCGTACGAGCACCCAGCCCGCCGGATCCTCCGAGCGCGGGATGATCTGGGGCGCAGCGCAGAGGCGCGATGGACGCCCAGCGCGATGGACGCCCAGCGCGTCAGCAAACGTGGTCGCTGGCTACCAACGCTCGAATGGTCGTCATGCAAACTGCGTACGGTGGCGGAGGCGCCCAAGGCGCCGTCGTTGGGCGACGCCGGCACCGTTGCCTCCCACTGCAGTCGGCCGCGCTCAGCGCTCCACGCCCGCACGTAAAATGCCGCGGGCTCCGGCCGGTACGAGACCGTCACCAAGGCTGCCGTGCCTCAAGCAAAATGCAACGTTTCCATTTGTCAGCGCACGCAGCCGTATGATGCTCGCGCCCGGCGTGCGCCGTACCTTCCTCGCCAAGCGCCGAGGCTTGCATCGCCTCGTGCTCCGGCAGCACCTGGCGCCACACTACACCGCCACCGCCTTTTCCCAGCCATGCCGGGGCCCGTATGAGCGCGCGTTTCACCAGCCGATATCTGCCCGCGGGACCCTACCCATCTCGCCGTCGGCCGCCCGGAGCGACGCAGCGACGTTGGCCTCCGATGCCACCCACAGTTGCTTGTCGCCCATGCTTGCGCGGGTGTGCGTCGCCTGAATGCGGCCGAGGCCGTGGCGCGTCCTGCTCGCACCACCGGAGGCGGCCGGGCACTGGCGGTGGAGTGAGCTCCTGTTACCTCGCACGCAGCGTGGCGCGCCCGCAGCCGTACCAGTCAAACAGGCCGGCCTGGTCTTCGTACATGGCGCCCATGGCCACGCCGGCCAGGGCGAGCACGGCCAGCGCCGCCAGGAGCCACCGTAGCCGCGCCATTCTCTGGCGGGTCCCTCCCAAGCCGGCGGCCGGCAGCGGACGGAAGGCGAAGCGCGGCGGCTCGTCCGCAGCGGCGACCTTGTTAGCCCCTGCTCCCCTGGTGCCGCGGTGACTTCTTTTTGCACTGCCTGTTTCGCCGTCGCCGGCCGTTCCGTCCACAAGTACTCGCAGTCCAACTTGTCGTCTGCGTCGTCCAAACTCGTCGTTTTCTTTGTACGCTGCGTCGTCCACTGCGTCCTCCTCTGCGTCGTCCGCTGCGTCCTCCGCTGCGTCGTCCGCTGCGTCGTCAGCTGCGTCCTGTTCTTCTTCGTCTGCTGCGTCGTCTCCAGCGTCGTCCTCTTCGTCTTCTCCAGCGTCTGCTGCGTCGTCCGCTGCGACGTCTCCTGCGTCGTCGTCGTCGTCGTCCGCGGCGCCGCCTCTTCCTCCTCCCGCATCCACGTGGCCAAATATGACGTCATCAGGTGGCAGACCGGCGGCAGAACCGTGGTAGAATTCGCGGCAGAATCGCGGCAGAATGTGCGTGCGCGGAAGCGGACGACGCCGCGGACGGACGACGACGCAGAAGAAGCCGCGCAGGACGACGCAGAAGAAGCCGCGCAGGACGAGGCAGCGGACGACGACGCAGCGGGCGACGACACAGACGGACGGACGACGCAGAAGAAGCCGTGCAGGACTACGCAGCGGACGACGCAGAAGCCGCCGTGCAGGACGACGCAGCGGGCGACGCAGCGGACGACGCCGCGGACAACCAAGAGGGCGGCGCAGTGGACGGCTAAGAGGACATTGGAAACACAGGAGTCGATTAGGAGGACGACCGACCGACCGACGACGAGGCCAACGGGGTTGAACCAATTGCGCAGGACGAAGGTTGCGGACGACGCGGTCCGCGGCGAGGGCCTCAGACGGCAAAGGCAGGGGCGGGATTGAAGGCGTGGACGGTGGCATGAAGGACGAGGAGGCCGGCGGGCATGTCAAAGCTTAAGGCCGCGGCGGTGAAGGGAGAGCCCGAACGGCGAGGCGCGGTGCGGATACGGCGGCAAGCAAGGAAGCAGCGCCGCGCAATCGCGTTTCTGTGCAGCGTGCCCAGCAAGGTACGCGGGCGCTTGCAACGAGCCAGGCGGTGCTGTTCGTTGTTCTTAATGACAGCCTGGGCAATCTTCTTCCTGTGAACGTCGCCGTTAGCCTCGTGGGCATTGGCTACGTCGTCGACGCTATCAACCTAAAGCACGTTCGTGAGGCGGTCACCGTGTGGCATGGGGCGCCGCTCAGCTCCTTGATTAGTCTAACGATGGCTATCTGACGCATAGCATAGGGCGGGCCATTGGGTGTGGGCTCTTCTGCGCTTCTCTCGTCGTCCGTTCGTTACAGTAGTTCGGTTGTGGCGTGCTTCATTATCGGCGCGGTGGTCGGCGACCCTGAGCTACGCCGGCCGCGACATTACGACGCGCAGCAGCGAGGAAACCAGCATAGGTGGCCCGACACCTCGACGCATTGGCCAAAAGGACTCTTGGTATGGCTCATTGCCGCCATCGTGAAGCGATCGCGAGATTAGCCTACCTGCAATAGGCGATTCGTCAGTTAGCAGAGGCTGCTCGACGCGGGTGGTGCTTGGATAGGCGTAGATTTTGTGGTATGATACTCTTAACGGTGGTACTTGTAGTCGTGCCTCCCGCCGTCGCCTCCGCGCGACGGCTACCGGCGCACACAGCCATGGAGATTGCCAAAGCCATCGATCGCGCCTTGTCTCAATAACCCCCGCGCCCCTCCTTCCTGATAATTTCCTGAAAATGATGGTCTGGTAACTGACATGGACCCTGTGGATGTCGCTGCATCCCCACGGACGCGTTTTTGGCGTGGGGCGTGGGGCGGTCGTGCGTGGCAGCAGTAGCCGGTGGCGCAGGGTGAGCCGCGCTGGCAGCGCAGGGAGCCGCAGTCAAGATGGCGAGCGCCCGGGACTTGGAGGAAGGCGAGGTGGACGAGGAAATCATCATGCCGACGGCGGCGTCGGCCGACGACGAAGATGAGGTCGCGGTGGACTTTGACGTCGAGGCGGAGTACCGGGCGCTGGTGGAGCACGCCGACGCCAAGGCGGCCAACCACCATGACGAGCCCACCGCATGCAAGGCCACCGAGCCAGCGCCGTCCGATGCTGGGGCAGCCAGGACGGTGGCCGACCGCGAGGAAGGCGAGCTGGACAGCCCGTCGGACGCCGGAAGCGACACGAGCCCCGCCAAGCGCCCGCGCACCGCGGCCGCGCCTTCCGCTGCGGCCGGCTCCAGCGCGCCGGCTGCGGGGCCGGCCACGCGGCCCTCGTACCGGGGCGGCTCGGGCCTCCCTCCGGCGCTCTCGACCGGCGCGCCGCTGGCTCGGTACGGCGGCAAAGCATCCACGCCGGGCATGCAACAAGGTTGGTGGGCCTGACATGCGTCCACTTCACGCTTGCGCGTTCGCCTGGACAGCCCGGATGGCTTCCCGCGACGCCTCGCGCCGGGGCCGATCCGGCCCGTCGGCGGCCGGCCGGCGCGGCCGCCCGTGCGCGCCCCTTTCCCGAACGACGGCGGCTACGGCGGCCGGCCATGGGGCGGCGCGCCTGCGTACGGCATGCCGCCGCCGCCGCCGCCGCCGCTGGATCCATTCCCGCGGCCGCCGCTGGGCGTGCCGCCCTTTGGCCGCATGGCGCCGGGCATGTTCCCGCCCGACCCGTGGATGCCGCCGATGGGCCCGCCAATGGGCCCGCCAATGGGTGGGCCGATGGCCCCTCCCCACTTTGGCGGGCCGGACTTTCTGCCGCCGCCGGTGCCGCCCCGTCTGCCTCCGTATGCGGACCACTATGGCCGCCCCCTGCCCCCGCCGCCAGCGCGTCGGCCCCGGCCGCCCTACCATGCCTACGACGAGCCGCGCGGGTCCCGGCCGCCGCCGCCGCCGCCGCCGCCGCCGCCGCCGCCGCTGGCCGACCGCCGCTTCAGCGGCGAGGTGGACGTGCCCATGCGCCGCACAGTGCCCCCGCCGCCGGCCCGCCGGCCCGAGCCGTCCGCGGTGCGCATCACCAACCTGCCCAAGGGCACCGTCCTGTCGCTGGGCACCGTCCGCACCGTCTTCCCCGAGGCACCGCCCAACGATGTACGTCGGCTGCCGCGTCTCGCGCATGCGGGAGACCCGTTCCTAACGTTTTTTGGGAAAGGCCGCTGCGCGGAGGCGACGGCCGCAGACCATCGTGCGGGTATCGCAGCCGTCGGACGAGCAGGCGCGCATCGAGTTCGCCAACGCGGACGCGGCGCTGCGGTTCCGCCGGCGGTACCACCTGTACGAACCGCGCACCAGCCTGGGCGTGGCGGTCGCATGGGGCGCTCACTGACACGTCGCACACGCCACGCGGCGCTTTTTGTGCTCAGGTTTACGATCGAAGGCTTGCAAATACGTGTAGCGCTCGAGTAACCACTGCTGTACAATACACGTCTAGAGTGTGCGCGATTGCTGTACACTGTAGGCAGACCGCGGCGCGCCGGGGCGCGCCCGGCTAGTCGGCGTGCAGGCCGTTGAGGTGGGCTGACCCCGCCATCCGCTGGCTGAGCCAGCGCCGTCGGACGGCGCTGAGCGCCGCGAGCAGCACCGACGGCAGCAGCGTCCCCAGCTCGGCGGACCATGTCGACGCCGGCACCCGCCAGATGGCCCAGAGCAGGAAGCGCACGACGCCCAGCGCGGCCGCGGCCGTGCCCGCCGGCCCGATCGCCCAGTCCGTCCACCGGCGGTTGCGGAACAGCGCCAGCGCCTGTACGGCCAAGTCCAGGACACGTGCGCGCCGGCGGCGGGCGATTAGCGAGAGGCAGCGCCGCCGCTAGCTAGGCTACCGCCAGGATGCCGTGCCGTTACCAGGACAATCAGGAAGAGCCCGACGCCGACGGAGACCAACGCCACCCATGCCTGCAGCGATCCCGCGGGCACGCTCACGGGCGTGCGGTTGTCCTGTCACGCCAACGACTACTTTTCACGTAGCGGAAAGCATTAGTACGCTTAGGCGGATGGAATCACGCGCATGTCAGTCGCCCGGCATACGTCCAAGTCGTCCAGGTCGATGGCCGAGACCGCGCGGAGCGCGGCGAGCACGTCGGCCGACAGGGTGACCACGCCGGCCATCAGGGCCAGCACGCCGTGGGCCACGTCCAGCCGGCGCTCCGCCACCGCCAGCTCCGAGAACGCCTTGCTGGGGCCCTTAGCGGGGCCCGACTCGGCAGCCACCGCTGCCGGAAGGCCCCCGCGCGAACAGCGTCCCAGCGACGACGTGATTGAGCTCGCGGTCTACCCGGCGTGCACTCGCGGCGCTTGGCAGCGGCGGCGCGTACTGCGGGCGCTGAAGGGCCGGTACTCGGCGCCGATGGCCTCTTGCATGGTCAGCGCGCGAATCGACTGCACCTTTTCGCTGAGGTCGGTCAGGTCGTGCGGCGTCTTGAGCGTCCGGGGGCTCAGGTACCGTCGGCGGATGCGTTGCAAGGTTGGCTCTGCGCGCGCACCGAGCCAGGCAGCCGGGGAGCGCGAGGTCAGGCCTGCGTCGCCGGCCTCATCGGATGGTGCGCCGTGGGCCGTACCAAACTTGATGAACTCGTAGGGGCGCATGGCGGCCTGGATGTCGCTGTTGGTGTAGGCTTCAAAAAAGGCCGACTGCAGCTCGAGCAGGAAGCTGAACGCCAGCAGCTTGGGGTACGTCTTTTCGCACAGCACCAGGAAGCACACGCCCAGCTCCACCACATAGCTGCGGGACCTCGGCCGAGTCCGAGTAGAGACCCATTTGGACGTCAGCATGGCCTCCGAAGCCGCACCGATCGCGCTGAGGCTGCCGCTCGTACTGAAACACAAATGGGTCTGACTTGACGCTGGCTTTGAGCGGCAGCGGGTTCGCTGACGGGCCCAGGGCGTGCAAGAGCGCCTTGGCCTGCTTGTGGTACTCGGCGCCGACTTGCTCGTCCTGAGTACTCTAAAGCGGGCCAATGGGCAGTGCGGAGCCCGTTAGAGACGGCACCGAACCGGCGTGCGTGTTTGGCCGTACAAGCGCTTCTCCACCTTGGTCTCGTCCACGGTGGCGACCAGCACGAGGCCGTCGACGGCCCGGGCAACGGCGGTGTAGCGAACCATGCTAGGTGGTGGGTCCGCGCCGCACCAGCGGCTCGTGGGAGTCGACGTTTCAAGGGGACGCCGTCGTGTGGCCTGCGTTGCCGCTGTGCCGTCGTGCTCGTTTCGCGTCCTCGCCCTCTTCGTGGCCGCCCTTTTTCGTTGGCGTCCTCGCTACGCTCATGCGAGAGAGTCCCGACCGTCGTTCTCGTTGTCGTCCTCGAGGTCGTCCTCCTCGTCCGGTTCGTCGTCCGGTTCGTCGTCCGCGTCGTCGTCCGCGTTGTCGTCCGGCTCGTCGTCCGCCTCCTAGTCCTCTGCGTCGTTCTCGTTTTACTTCTCCTCCGGCTCCTCATTCCGCGTCCGGTCCGTCGTTCACTTCGTCGTCTCCGTCGTCCGCTTCGTCGTCGTCCGCGTCGACTTTTCTTTCGCGCCAAAAATGGCGCGAAAAGTTTAAATTTTTCTATTGAAGCGCCGTTTTTCATTTTGCGTGTCATTTGAAAATTCGCTGTGAAGTTCAGTGACACACCAACGTAGAAAAGAGCATATGACGTCATCAGAGAAGAACATGAAGAGGACGCAGCGGACGACGCAGCGGACGACGCAGCGGACGACGCTGGAGAGGACGACGCCGCGGACGACGCAGCGGACGACGCAGAGGAGGACGCAGAGGACGCAGCGGACGACGACGCAGAGGAGGACACAGCGGACGACGCAGAGGACGCAGCGGACGACGCAGCGGACGACGCAGGGGACGACGCAGAGGACGCTGGACGAGGACGAGGACAGGAGACGCCGAGGACGATGCAGAGGACGACCCGGCAGCTAGGGGCGACGCAGCAGAGGGCGACGCAGCAGAGGGAGACCCAGCGACAGAGAGGCCGACGCAGCGGACGGGGTCGAAGCGGCCAGACACCAGCGAAGAGCGAGCGGGTCAAGGAACAAGAACGAGGACGCCGTGACGACAAGAACCACCACGAGACGAGGCCACCGCACAGTGGCTCGCTTCATCGCGTCGTAACCACCTGGACTGCGCGGCAATGGCCTCCCCAGGCCTCCTGGTGTCATGACCATGGCCGTCCCTGCGGCGGCCGCCTTTGTGGTGGGGCCCCACGTCCGCCCTCCGACCTCAACCGTGTGACAGCGGCGCAGCTAATAGCGGCGCCCTGACCCTATCCTTGTGTTCGCTCTGACAGGGCGACCCCGGCGACCCCATTGAAGAGGTGCTCCAGCGCTACCTGCAGCACACGCGCCGCGCCGCCGGGCGCGCCGTCGTCCGGTGCCGACCATGCCGATCGCTGACCGAGGTACGCGTACGCCAAACACAAACTTGTGCTTGCAACGTAACTAAGGCGTGGTCCATTAGCCTGTGTGGTCTCCGCTGCCTCAGATGGTCGACGAGCTGGCCGCCGGCCGCGCGGACGTTGGGATCCACTGCTTGACGGAACCCGACGAGGTGGACCCCGTGGCGAGCACAGCGGCGGCGCCGGTCACGGACCGCAGCAGTGGCCAGCTGGACACCGTCCTGCGCGCCATCGCGGACGTGCCGGTCGTCCTGGGCGCGGTGGTCGCCTGCCGCGTCGACCACGTCTTCGCGTCGGCGGCGAGCGCGGCGAGCCAGCCGGACTGCAGCGACCTGCCGGTGCCGCTCTTCTGCCCCGCGCCGCTGGTGCCGTCGCTGCCCGGCCACGCCGTGCTGCGCACGCGCACCGTGGTGCCCGTGCGCAACGTGCGCGAGGCCGCCCGGCGGCTGTGCCAGTGCCCGCCGTCGGACCCGCCGCCGCTGGCTGTCGTGACCATACGGGCCGCCGAGGCGCTGGGCCTGGACGTCGTCGCGGGCGATGGGCCCACCACCCAATGGTAGGTGCCTCCGTAATGCAGGGAGATGCCTAATGAACGGAAAGCATACTAATGCGTCGACGATCAAAGTCTGTCGTGCACCGCTCAGTAAATACGCTGTCCTGTACAGTAGCAAAAGCGCCGCGGCGCTGCTGCGGCGGGAAGGCGGCCATCGCATCCGGACCGTCATCGGCCTGCGGCCGCCAAAGCCGATGGCCGCCCTGGTGCGACCTTGGAACGGCGCCTGCGGGAGATCTGCCCTGGTCACGTCACTCACAATCCGCTCGTATGTCATCGCTCTAGGCTGCCCCGCCGCAGCAATGGGCCTCGACCGCCCTGTTCAACCGCTCGCTGGAGTGCGACGGCATTCTGCTCCAGTCGACAGGGCCGGCGGATCCGCCGCTGTTGTTGATCACGGTCCAGGGCCACGCCGGCGATGGCGACGTTGCCGCCCTGCTGCGCGAGCTCAGCAACGAAGTCGCGCCGGTTCGTGCTGCTTTTTTTAGCGGGCGGGCGCGTGCGCGACGCCGGCGACGGCGCTGACTCGGGCGGCATGCGGTTAACACGGCGGATGGGGGTGGCCTCCGCCAGGCCCAGTCGCTGGGGTCGTTCATGGAGTTTGTGGGCCTGGAGCCGCGCACCCAGCGGTACCCGACGCTCGTGCTCGCGGCGGCCTCGCCGGCGCGCTCGGAGGGATCCGCCCACGCCGAGTGCCCCGCCGAGCGACTCGGGCCAGAGCTGTGGCTGCGTATCTTTACCTTGGCGGCCAGGTAGGGCGGCGAGACTCTTTGCGCCTCTCGCGGCACCGTGTAACCGTTCACGGCCGTGCCCTCGTGCGTGCATGCCCGCCACAGCAATGCAAACAGCGGGCTCGCGACGTTGAGCGCCGTGGCGCAGGTCTGCCGGCAGTGGCGCGCGCTGGTCGCGGACAACAGCCTGTGGCGGGCGATGGCCCGCCAGCGCGGCTGGCGGTGGGATGGCCCGGCCGCAGCCGGCACGCTCCGCGCGCGGTTCGTCGCAGCGTACCAGCACGAGCGCCGCCGCTGGAACGGCCAGTACGCGTGCCTGTGGGTGCGGCACTACCCCCAGGTCGGCCGCGGCGGTGCGCCGACCACCGAGTCCGTGGTGGACGGCCACCTGATCAGCGTCTCGACCACGGGCGCGGCCACCGTCCGGCGCCTTGAGGACAACGAGACCGTCGCGCAGTTTGACGTGCTGCCCGCGGACGACACCGTGGGCGAGGCAGGCGCGGCGCCGCTGCCCGGGTCGTGGCAGCACCAAGTGCACGGGCCGCACCTGTTGGTGCTGGAGGTCGCTGGCGTCGGCCAGTCGGTCCGCTACAGCGTGTGGGACTGGGCGCGCGGCGCCATCGTCAAGACGGGCAGCTTGTAGGTGCTCGTCCGTGCGGTTAGGTCGTGTGGGTCCCGCTGTCTCACGGTGCACGACTTGGACTCGTTCGTATGCGGCACACACGCAGCGGCGACCGCGCGGTGGCGATGGAGCATGTCGCCCTCACGGCTTCGGCGGTGGTAGCGCTGGCGCCGCGCGGCGCGGCCGTGGTCCCCGGCAACCCCGTGGTCGGCGGCGCGCGCCACGGCCTGCCGGGCGCCGTGCCGGCCGACGTGCTCGTCTGTGCCCTCGACAGCGACGCCGTGAGTGTCTGGCCAATCGCGCTTCTCAGCACGGCCAACATCGAGCTCAGCGCCCACGGCGACCACGCCGTCATTCGGCAGACGTCGATCGACTATATGGTAGGCCGGTGGCCCCCCCGCACCTAGCGAGCCGGGTTGCACGCGCTCATGTGGCCGCTGGCCGCGTTGTTCGAGTGTCGTGCGTCGGCAGTACGTCAACCTCAAGACCGGCGCGGCGGCACACGTCGCCTCGTTCCAACGGCGCGCCAACAACCGCCACGCGGTGGAGCTGCTGACCGAGACACCGCTGACGTGGGACGAGCTCCTGATCACGGGCGACCGGGCCATCGCCGCGAGCCCGCCGCGCCGGCGGCTGGCCGTGCTGGAGAGCGCGTCCGGCCGCCATCTGCTCAGCCTGCACCTCCCGAAGAGCGTGCCCACCAACTGTACGGTCTACGGCAAGGGCGCGGGCAGTGCCGTGGGCGTTCGCTCACGGGGCCCGGCGCGAGCGGCAGCGGCTGGTGGCCTTCCTCGCGCAGTCAACCGCGTGTACTTGTTGCATCACACGTCGCGCGAGATCCTCCTCGGTGCGTTTGCCGGCGCGAGGAAGACCGGATGTGGTTGGTGGCTCACCCGGCGCCCAATTCCTCGCTCCCTCTCTCCTGCCTTGGCTGGTGCGACAGGCATCCCGGCGGAGGGGGCGGAGGGCCACGCGTTCCACTTGCTGTGGTACGACGCGCGCACGGGCCTCGCCCTGGCCGACCCTGCGGTGCCGGCGGAGCCGGTGCGGCTGCGGGAGGACGTGCTCACCGCCGTGTCCGACGGCCGCTATGTACTTGTAACGACGCTCAAGCGCCAGCTGCTACTCTCTGTAGATCAGACTGTATAGTAACGCAACATGTCGCACGCAAAGTGTAAAAAAGCAACGCAACGATGCAAATAGAAACACAGTGATATGGTCTAAACGGCTCACATGCATGGGACCTAGTCCTTGGTCACGGCGTGGATGGCCTCCGCCAGGTAGCCGACGTTCTTCGACGTCACGCCCGCCACCGAGATGCGGCCGTTCCGCGTCAGGTAGATGTGGTACTCGTTGGTCAGCCGGTCCACCTGTGACGCCCATCCCCCCCCCCATTTTGCCCCGCGCCCTATCAGTGCCGCGCCCGGCGCGACACACGGCCGCCTGGGCGGCGCGGAGCCGCACCTGGCTGGGGGTCAGGCCGGTGAAGCAGAACATGCCGATCTGGTTCGTGACGTGGCTCCAGTCGCGCTTCGACCCGAGCTCGCCGAGCCGCCGGCGCAGCTGCGTCCGCATGCCGATGATCCGGTCGGCCATGCCCTTCACCTCCGTCGCCCTGCCATGCGGACGCGTCCGGCCCGCCCGAGCAGCGCCCGCCAGCGCGTTAATAGCCGTCGCGGCCAGCAGCCACCCTACGCCAGTCCGGCCACGCGCGCGCGCGCACCACTGCTGGTGCAGCTTGGGGTCGGCCAGCACGTGCGCGACGATCCGTGCGCCGGTCGACGGCGGGTTCGAGTACATCGGGCGGACGATGATCTTGAGCTGCGAGTCGACGGCGTCGGCCTCCTTGGCGTTGTCGACGATGACGCCGAGGTTGCCAACGCGCTCGCCGTAGAGGCCAAAGTTCTTCGAGTACGACTGCGCGAACACGACCGGCAGGCCCTTGCTCACGAAGAGCCGGAGCGCGTGCGCGTCGCGGTCGGGGTCGCCGCTGGCGAAGCCCTGGTAGGCCATGTCGAAGAAGGCAAGGTGGTGGCGCTCCTGGACGACCTGCGCGATCTGCTCCCACTGGGCGGGCGTCGGGTCGACGCCGGTCGGGTTGTGCGCGCACGCGTGCAGGAGGACGATCGACTGCTCGGGCGCCTTGCGCAGGTCCTCGAGCATGCCGTTGATGTCCAGGCCGCAGGTCTTGGCGTCGTAGTAGCGGTACGTGGTGGTCGGCAGGCCGCAGTCCTCAAAGACCGGGATGTGGTTGCCCCACGTCGGGTTGGGCATGTACACCTTGCGGTTGCCGGCCTTGTAGAACCGGTTCACAAACTCGGCGCCGACGCGCAGCGCGCCCGTGCCCGAGATGGACTGCACGTTGACCACCTTGGTGGACGCGACGAGCTTCTCGCCGAGCGCCAGCTTGGCCGACAGCGACGTGAACTCGGCCAGGCCCGTGATCGGCAGGTACTCCTTGTTCAGGCCCTTGGCGATCAGCGCCGTCTCCGCCTGTGACAGAGGAGAGGCGGACCAGGGGGAAGGCCAGCGGGTCAGCGAGCGCGGGCCCGAGCTGGAGCGCCTGTTTGGTCGTGCACGTACCGCGCGGACGCTGGGCAGGACGTAGGGGTTGCCCTCGTCGTCGCGGTAGGCGCCGACGCCGAGGTTGATCTTGCGCGGGTCGGTGTCGCGGCGGAAGGCCTCGGTGACGCCCAGGATGGGGTCCGGCGGGCCCTGCGGGACGTTGGCCCACGTGCTGGCGGCCATGCGGGCGACCTGCACGGCCGGGTTGGTCGGCGCGGCGACCGCGCCGCGGCGCGCAAGGAGCGCGGCAGCCATGGTGGCGGCTCTGTGCAGCCGGGAACGAGTGAACGGCGCGAACGCGAGTGAGCACGTTGCGGCGACCGCGGCGACCGGTGCACGAGCGCGTGGTCCGACCTCGTGGCGGCGGAACTTTTCCAGCGACGCAGCGAGCGAGCGGCAGCGAAGGGGCCGTCGGTCCTGGCAGTCTGGGAGGCCGAACCAGCGCACCGCAGAGGCGACCGCACACCGTCGCCTTGCGGCCCGGTCAGTCCCGCGGTCGCCCCAGCAAGCGGCCCACCGTCCGGCCGGTGGCTGACGAAGCGCGGATGGCTCCCATGCGCAACGCCAACGCTCTAGCCACTTGCGGCGCGCCCCGCTTCGGCTATACTGGCGCTGTACCCGCTTAATCGGCCCGCGTGCCTCGCCGCCGCCTCGCCTCCCCGAACGGTGCCGCGCGCCCCAACGCAAGGCCACGCCGCTTGCGGCCGCTGCGCGGGCGCCTCGGCGTGGCCGCCGCGTCTCGTCTTTATCACCACCATGTCTCCCAGCAATACCTCACACCAGCATGTTGCCGCCTGCCTGCCCACCTGCCCCCCCGCCGCCGCTGCCGCGTTTCCCCAAACCGCGCGCCTCGCCCGTCTGGCGCGTCCGGGGGCGCGCCCGCCGCCGCCGCCGCCGCCGCCGCCGCCGCGCGCACCTGCCGCACGTGGCCGATGACGTCATCCAAAAAGGGCGTGATCAGCCCGCGGGACAACGGCGCTCACACACGCACCGCACCCACACACCCAACGCCCTTCCACCGCCGCCCATGACGTCACCACCATCGTGACACATCACGTGATTATAAGACCACGTGCGAAGCCGTCACGTGGCGTGGCAGCGGGGTGTCCGAGCGCTGTCCGAGTGTTCGTAGCCCTCGCCCTAGAATGACGTCATCGGGGCCGTACCGGGCGCCACGGCGGACGGCGCGGCGTCGCAGGCCGGTGGACACCCGCCCGGGCGGGCGCTGCTTGCTGTTGCGGAGCAGCGGCGCAGGGCCCATTGGACGCTGGAACGCGCGCTCTGCTAGGTTGCTGCCGTAGGCTCTGGCCGGCGGGCGACAGGATGGGCAACGCCCAGTCGACAGGCGCCGCGGGCGGCGGGCCTGCCGCGCCCGACTTGGGCGACACCAAGTACGGCTACCACGTGCTCTTGGTACGGTACAGCGACATAGGAACTGTTCCCCAACTTGGACCCCCGCTCACGCTGCAGGTCGCTGCACCTGTGCGCGCGGTTCGCGCACGGCAGGTGCAGCACGCGTCGCCCGCGGAGGAGGCCGGCCTGGAGGCCTACTTTGACTTTTTGGTCGAGATCAACGGGCACCGCCTCGTACGCGCGCCCCCGAGGCTGGCGGTTCTTGCCTCATGCGGCACAGCTCACGCGTCGAATCCCGTCGACCTTGGCTTCTATCTGAGCCAGGACAAGGACGACAACACGCTCCTGGAGGAGCTCAAAGCGCACGTGAACCGGCCGGTGGCCGCGACGGTCTACAGCAGCAAGACCGAGCGGCTGCGCCGTACGTCGCCCCAGCGGCCGCTTGAACCGTTCTGCTGCCCCTCCTCTAATATGATAGCCCCGCGCCCCGCTGCTGGGCCCGCCGGCAGAGATCACCCTGGTGCCCAGCAACAACTGGGGCGGCGTCGGCCTGATCGGTACGCCGCCGCGGCCGCACGCGAGCGTCGCGGAGTTGCCGACCAGCGAGGTCGCTGAGCCGCTCCGTCCCCAAGTCGCCCTCCGCACAAGCTGTCTGCAGGCGCGCGCGTGCGGTTCTGTGACTTTGAGAACGCCAACGAGCACGTGTGGCACATCCTGGACGTGCAGCCCAACTCGCCCGCGGAGCGGGCGGGCCTCCAGGCGCACGATGACTACGTGATCGCGTCGCCCGAGACGCTGCTGCACGACCAGGGCGCGTTCGCGGAGCACGTTCAGCAGTCGATGCACAAGCCCATGCGGCTCTACGTGTACAACCGCGCCACGGACACCATCCGCGAAGTGACCGTGATCCCCGACCGCGACTGGGGCGGCACCGGCAGCCTCGGCTGCGACGTGGGCTACGGCCACCTGCACCGCATCCCGCGGCCGGACGCGGCGGCGCTCGAGCGCCGGCACACGTCGCTGCCGCCCAGCGGGCGCATCCCGGCCGCTGCCGACCTCGCGCCGAGCCCGGCCATGGCGGCGGCCGCGACCGCCGACGAAGCGGCGTCCGGCCCGGCGCCCGCCACCGACACCACGGCGGCGGCCCCCGCGGCGCCCGGCACGGAGCCCGCACCCGCGCCGGCGGCGGCCGCGCCGGAGGCAGCGGCGCCTGTGTCGCCGCCGGTGACGGCGACGCAGGCGTAGAGACGCCAAGGGCCACGCGTGTACAGAACCGGCAAACGTCTATGATGAATTGTGTAATTTACAGGTAGGACAGCCCAATGCCCAAGTGCAATCCGTGCTGGCGTCGGTCGGCGCCGGGCCCCCACAGCGGGAAACAGTAGTTGAGCTCGACGCGCACCGCGTCGGTGCGGAGCACGATGCCCACGCCCGCGGACACGCTCGGTGTGCCGCTCAGCGCCCTGGCGGTGTCGGCCCACGAGGTGCCTGCCCGAGCGCGCAACGCCGTGAGGGGCGAGCCAAGGTGAGCATTCTGCGTCGGGGCAGAAAGGCCGCGTCGCTAGCGCAGTGCTGGCGCACCCTTCGGGCTGGGGGCGAGGAGGCCGGCGTTGACAAACTGGTGCAGCCGGAGGGCCGGCCGGTGCCACAGCCCGGGGATGGGGAGCGGCGTAAACAAGCTCACGCCGCCGCTCCAGTAGAGGTCGCCGCCCAGCGCGTCCGTCGGGTACTCCTTGGGCGGCTTGTGCTCCGCGTACCCTGCCGCGGCAAAGGCACATGGCGGAATGCCTCCTGCGCGGGTCGGTTAGCGAGGCGCCCTCCACCTGATTGCCGGCCGGCGACCGTGTCGTCCGTACGCGGCGCCTGTGGCCCGAGGCCGCGCATCCGGAAGCCGCGCACGGAGAGCGGCCCGCCCAGGAAGAACCGGTCGTTGATGCGCGACGGCTCGCCCGTCAACGTGAACAACGCGCCGGCCCGCGCGGTAGCGCTCAGCGCCTGTGCGCCGAGTCGCACGCGCGTTGCTGGCCTCACCAATCCCAAGTCAGACTTGCTGCACCCCGGCGCCACCCATGCCCTGCTCCACGTACCATGTCCCAGGGCAGCGGGACGGAGACGCGCGTGTGGAGCTCGTGCTTGGTAAAGTTGACGTTGCCGCCGAGGCCAGCAAGCTCGTTGGTGAGCTGCACCTGGTAGCCCTTCCGGGGCAGCGTGACGTCGTCCTCGGTGCCAAAGGTCCACACGTGCCGCAGGGCCGACTTGAGGCTGTGCCCGGCGTGCTCGCGCACCCTGCGAGCGGCGCCGGCCGCCGCACGACAGCAGCAGAGCGGTCAGCATGGGCGCCGGGCGTGGCAGCCCGCACGGCGTGGCGGGCCCCGGGCCGTACGGCAGCGAGGCGTAGAGAGGCAGGTGGGTCAGCTCGCGCCAGACGAGCTCGTAGGCGAGCGAGTGCCGCCCAAAGGGCTTGGCCGTGGCACCGCCGTCGACACGCCTTCCGGCTGTCAGCACGCGCACCCGCTCACCTCCAGGACGCCCATCGCTGCTTGGCGCACCTTGTAGGTGACGCTCATGCCGCGCTGCAGCTCCTGGAAACCGCTCAGGTTGGCCCAGTCCTGCAGCGACTGGTGCACGGCCACGTCCAGCGTGTGCGACGGGTCGCCGCGGATCGGCTTGCTGAAGGCCACCTGCATGACCGACTTGGACCGCGTGCCGAGGCTGCCGTTCACCTGCAGGCGCTCCCCGCGGCCGAAGACGTTGCGCCACGTCGCGCTCGCGGTCTGTCGACGGACCGTCGCAAAGGCCACGGCCCGACGCGGCGTCAGCGGCGCCGCGACCGACTCCCACAGTGCCCGCATGCATGCGAGCCCGCACCAGGCTGCCTTCCTGGCTGCCGATGTAGGTGCCCGTGTTGAGCCGCAGGCGCGACTTTTCCTTGACGTGGAGCCGGACGTCCACGGCGTGCGCCGGCGCCCACGCCTCCTGCGGCGCGTCCAGCTCGATCGCGACGCTCTGGAACAGGTCGAGCTCCTGCAGCCGTCCGCACGCCGCCTGCAGGCGGTCCAGCAGCGACCCGAGCGTCTGCGGCGCGGCGTCCGGGGGCGGGTGCACCGGCCCGGACTCGTCAGCCCGGGTGGGCGCACACGCGGGGCGCGGCGGGCCCGATTCGGCTGACCTTGGCCTGTAGGACGTCCTCCAGGACGGCCTCGAGGAGGTCGTCCTTGGTAATGTCAACGCCGATCACCTGGATCTTGTTGACCCGCATGCGGTTGTCCATCGACGACTCGACCTGCGCGCGCGCGCCCGGCCAACCTGGCAAGGCCAACGCGTGAGCGAGACGGCACCCGCCAGCGTCCCTGCGTTGATGGCGCCGCAGCGTACCAGGTTCGCCATCTTGGCGGCCGCCTGGGCGGCCTGGGCGGCCTGGGCGGCCTGGGCGGCCTCCCACGGCTCCTGCAGGTCTGGCTGCTCGGGTTGCGCCGCGCCCGACGGCGCTTCGGCTGGGGCCTGCGGCACCGCGCGGCGTTCGCAGACCGAGGCCGTCCCAGGTCGTTAGGCTGTGCTTCGAGAGGAGGGCGGAAGCGGGGGAAAGGAAGGCGGGATGGGAAGGACTCGCGCTGGGCCACCGCAGCCCACGGCCGGGCTGCTCGCTCCGTCCCCGACCGCCGGCCGCCCGACCGCGGGAGACGCGCCGCCCGCCTGACCGACCGACCGCCCGACCGACCGCGCCGCACGAGCCACAGCCAGCATGCAAGGCGGGCGGCATGGGGGAGGAAGCGGTAGCCATGGCGAGGGGCCGGTCAAAGGCGGGGGAGGGGCGGGGGCGATGAAGGCCGGCCGTACCGCCGGCGCCATGGTCCACCGCGCGCGTTAACGCGGCCGCCGCGGCGTCAAAGTCCACACTGCTCGTGCCCCACCAGCCCACTGCCCCTCACGTGCGCGCCTGCACTGTAGCCAACTGGCGGTGACGACGCTCCCGCCAGGGGGGATGCTTGCCCACAGGGCCGCTCCGTCTGGTGCAGGTGCTGCGTGCGGGCGATGTGCTTCAGCTGGCCAAGGTGCAGCAGGGGACAAGGGCCGCCTCCGTTCGGGCCGCCGGAGGCTGCCTCGCAAGGCGCCGCCGCCGCCCGCGACACGCCGCTCACATCAAATGCCCCGCGAGTGGATGCCCCTCGAGTGCATGCCCCTCAAGTAGACCCCTCGTACGCCGCTGCCGTCTGCTGGGTGCGCCGCCGCCCGTCGTCGCCCGGCGTCCCGGCGCTGGGGCGCCCGCTTGTCAAGGCGTCGCGCACGTGGGCTACGGGGCGCTGGACACACGCGACGGCTCTCGCTGGGCGTGAGCGGAGAGCGGGTGCCTGGGAAAGCGGTGGGGCCCACGGTGCGAGCGAAGCGGCGCGGCCAGCCGATCGTTTTGCCGTGAGCAGCGGCAGCAGACAGCCGCCCTGCTGGGCTGCGAAGGGTGTGAGCAGCAGCCGCGACGTTCGGTGGGCATGCTGCGGCAGGGAAGGGCGTACTGGTTGTCGACTGCTGTGGGTGTGTCGGCGTCGAGCTGCTTGCCGCCTTGGCTCTGGCGGCAGGTTGCGTTTCGCCTCGCCAGCGCACGCCGCTGGTGGTGGTGGACGGCCTGGTGGTGGACGGAGCGTGGCGAGCCCCGCCGTGCTCCTGTGCTGCACAGAGGGCAGCTGATCCGTAGCAGAGGCTGTTGTTGATGCGTTCTGTCGCGCCCTCGCCGCGTTTGCTCCTTTCTGGAGACACGGCTGCCGACGTGTTTCGGGCGCGTCTAGTTGCCTTTGCTGCCGTGCTTTTCTCTCTGCCGCTGGCTTTTATGTGGGAAAGGGCAGTGCGGCGGCGATCTTTGAGGCCGCAGCGGCCGTCGACTTCACCGGCGCCTTCCTGTTTCGTTTTGCCCATCGGTCGGGCCCACGCTAACATGCACGCCGTCTTGCCGCCGTGGCCCGTGTCTGACGTCCCCTCAGGCGCGCCTCCGGACTGCTCTGGAGCTGCAGAGTTGTGAATGGTGACGGTCCGCCCGTTGCCGTCCGGTGTTGCTCGGTGGCGGTTCGCTGACGGCCTCGCCTGCGACTTTCCTTGCTGCCGTCCGGCGCCTGACAGGCCACTTCGCCCAAGATGGCTGGGCCGCTGGCGAGCCGGAGCCCCGCGGGCCTCAAGTGCGGCCCCACGCGCCTGCTCTGCCCTCTCTGTCTGACCACTGGCTCATTGCCCTACGTGCCATACTGCCGTTTGACCCCCTCACCCCTGCAGGAACCGCAAGGCCGCCCCTGGGAAAGCGGGCGCGGCGGCGGCCGGCGGGGCAAGCGCAGGCGCACGCGCCGTGAGCGAGGTACCGAACCTCGAGGTGTACGTCCGCCGATACTCGCGCGATGCGCAAGCGCGCTCCTGCTGGTGCTAACGGATCCAGGGGCCGGGGCAAACGCGCTCGAGCATGCGACCGCGACAGGGAGCCCACGTTCGTGGTCATCATGTCGGTGGTGTTCATCATCGTCGTGTTCCTGCTTCACATCTACGGCAAGTTCACACGAGCCAGCGCCGCCTCCCGGCCAGCCGAGGACCAGTAACCGCCTGTCCGTGCTGGCCGCCCCGCCGGAATTTGGATGATGACGATGATGCCTTCGCCAGGGGGCCGCAAGGGCCGGCCCCGCACCTTGTAATTGCACGCTATAAACCTAGAGCCTGTGGCTGCTTTACGATGGACCATCGACCTGACTCTCGCGGCGCCGCTGTACAAGAAAGAGCTAGTGGTACACATCGGGTAGCTACAACACACCCCACGCCTCCTCGAACGCGCAGCACAGCTTGCCGCACACGACCGACGCCGAGAGCGGGTACTCGCTGATGCCGATCTCCTCGTCGCAAAAGCTCGCGTCGATCTTGCCGTGCGCGAACGCGCCGCACACAAACACCACTGGCTCGTCGGGCGGCAGCGTCGCAATGTAGTCCTTGATGCTCACGCACTTGGGCGCCTTGTAGGTCAGGCCGATCTTGCGGCAGTTGGTGGGGAGGTGGTCCGTGATCGGGTTCTTGATCACCTTGAGCAGCTTCTCGGGGCCGTTGGTGGCGCGGATGCTCAGCTTGTGCAGCAGTTGGACTGGAGCCACGGAGCAGACAAGTGTGCGGAAGCCTTGTTAGCTGCCACGTGTCGCCAGCGCATCGCCGGGCGGTGCGGCGGCGCGCACCCATCAGGCCGCTGAACCGCTTGAAGGTGCGCGGGATGCGCGTGTGCGGGTTCACTTCGATGAGCACGTTCTTCTCCGTGTGAATGTACACTTGGAGCAGGCCCGCCTTGTTCAGCGGGCTGTCCAGCAAGGTCAGCAGGCACTGCGGGCCCGCCGGCGTCCGCACGCCTTTAGCAACAAGGACGTCAGACGTTCGTGCGCCCACGCACTCCTCGTCGTCGTCGTCGTCGTCGTCGTCGCGCGCGCCGCACCTGGTGGGTGATGTCGGGCCGGCAGTCGGCGATGTCGCGGTTGTGCTTGCGCAGGATGTTTTGGTGGTCGTCGCAGTTGAGCAGCTCGTACGCGCCCGACTTGCCGACCTTGGTGGTCTCGAGCGTCGCCTTTTGCAAGATCACAATCAGGCGGCGCTGGCTGTCGCGCTCCTGCACGCGTTTGCGCAGGCCACCGCGGAGGGTGCACTCGGCGGCCGTCAGTGCCGGTGGGCCAGCCAGCGGCCGCGCCGGGGCCCGCGACCGCACCTGGAGCGTCTTGGGCAGCTTTGGCGGCTGCGGCTGCAGGTTCATCGTGCCGGCGTTGGCCAGGGCGGCGCCGCCCTGAGCACGCGAGGTGACTTGGCGCTGTGTGCACCGCCGGCCCCTGTCGCCCTGTCCAGCTGCGTTCGCGTGCGTCCGCTGCACCGTCGTCCGCTGCGGCGGCGTCCGCTGCGTCGTCGTCCGCTGCGACCGGCGTCCTCTGACCGCCACATGGCCCGATGACGTCATCAGAGCCACGTGGCGCCCGGACGACGACGGACGACGCGGCCGACCGACGCAGCGGCCGACGAAGCGGACGCGATCACACGGCCCCCGCCACGCCGCTGCTTAAACCCCGGTGGACGGCAGTGAAGCAGAGCTGCAGCGTCACGGGATCCACGCCGCGAGTGCGGATTCGCCGCGGCGAGATGGCGCCCAAGTCGGCCACGGCCACGCCGGCCAAGACCCCGGCCAAGACCCCGGCCAAGACGCCCGCGAAGACGCCGGCCAAGGCGGCCGCCGCGAAGACGCCCGCGGCCAAGACCCCTGCACCGAAGACCCCCGTGGCGAAGACGCCCGCGACGAAGGTGGAGGACGCACCGGCTGGGGAGGCCGCCGCCGCACAGGCCAAGACGCCGGCGGCCAAGGCGACGGCCTCCAAGGCCAAGACGCCCGCGCCCAAGACGCCCAAGGCGGCTGCGCCGGCCGAGGACAAGGAGGACGAGGCGCCGGCCCCTGCCACCGCGAAGACGCCGGCGGCCGCGAAGACCCCAGCGGCCAAGACTCCGGCCGCGAAGGCCAAGGCCGCGGAGGCCACCGCCGCGGCGTCGGACGACGAGAAGGCGCCGGCGGCCGCCGTGCCGGCCACGCCGCGCACCACGCGCAAGACCGCGGCCGCCGCGGCCGTTGCGACCCCCGCCGCGGCCACGAGCACGCGCAAGGCCGCGGCGGCCCCCGCGGCGGTCGAGAAGGACGAGACACCCGCGCCGGCGACCAAGACGCCCGCGACCGCCATGCGCGCCGCGGCGGCGGCCGTTGCCGCGGCGGAGGTGCCCAAGGCGGCGGCGTCGCCCGCGGGCAAGGCTAAGGCGGCGGCGCCGGCGGTGACCAAGGCGGCTGCCGCGCAGGCGGCCAAGGAGGCGCCGAAGCCCGCGGAGAAGCCGATCCCGGTGCCGCGCGAGCAGGTCGAGAAGGCCGTGCGCGCCCTGCTGGCGTACAAGAAGCAGGCGGCCACCGCCCCCAGTGCCGGCAAGAAGGAGCTCTTTGAGACGACCGACACGGTGCTGGTCACCTTCACGCTCAAGCAGCTCCCCATCGTGACGACCTACAAGCCGAAGCGCATGTACGGCGCGCGTGCCCGAGGCGAGAGCCGTAGCGGGAGGCGGCGCAGGCGTGCTGCTAACCATGCACGTTGGCGTCTGCTTTGGGAGGGTGCCCTCGTAGCCCCGCGCCGCACCCGCTGCTGGCGGACAACGCCGAGGTGTGCCTGATCACCAAGGACCCGCAGCGCGAGTACAAGGACCTCCTGGCGGCCAAGAACGTCAAGGGCATCACGCGGGTGCGCGCGCGGTCGCCGAACCGTCGTATTGGCGGCAGCAGGCGCACGGGACTCACACCCACCAGATTTCGAGTTGGCTTTTGAGGGCGTCTCTCGCAGGTGATTGGGCTGGAGAAGCTGCGGACCAAGTTCAAGCAGTACGAGGCCAAGCGCCAGCTGCTCAACATGTACGATCTCTTCATCGCGGACGACCGCATCCTCCCGCTGCTGCGCAAGCTGCTGGGCGTCAAGTTCTTCGAGCGGAAAAAGTGCGAGAGCACACGCGGCCGCAAGCGCTCGCATGCCTCTGGTCTGACCGGCGTCTCGCAGTGTGGGGTGAATACGGGCCTCGCCAGGTTCCCGGTGCCCGTCAACCTGCGCAGCGAGGACGTCGTCGCCGAGCTCGGCCGCGCCCGCAACTCGCTCTACCTGTACCCGTCGCCGGGGTCGACCAGGTGCGCGGCACGCCCCGTTGCACCCCGATGGCCCAAGGGTCGGCGGCTAACTTTCGATCAAGGAGGGTGCCCGACCTGCATTGCACGCGCCGCAGCGCGGTCAAGACGGCGTCGACGGAGCTGCCGGCCGCCGCAATCGTGGACAACGTGATGGCGGTGCTCAACGCGGTGGCCAAGGTCGTGCCCGGCGGCTGGGACAACATCCAGACGATCTGCGTCAAGACCACCACCTCGATCGCGCTGCCGATCTACTCGAGCTTGCCGGAGGGCCGCGAGGCGCCGCTGCCGGCGCCGCCCAAGTCCGGCAAGCAGCTCCTGGAGGAGCTCAACTTTGACGAGGACGCCATGTGGGCGGACGACGTCGAGGAGCCGCCCGTCCCGGGCAAGAAGCGCAAGCCGCTGCCGGCCGCCAAGGACATCCAGGCCCTGCGCAAGGCCGCCAAGCTCGCCGAGCAGCAGCAGCAGTCATAGCTACATGCGTAGATCCAAGAATTTGCCTGTACAGTAACATGATACAAGTACATGTGAGCCTTGAGCCGGCCTTTTCTTCGCGCAGCGCTCTCGCAGCAATCTGCGCCATGCTCTCTACGCCTGCTTCGGCTTGGAACGCCCGCGTGTCCGCCTTGCCGCCGGCGCCTCGGTTCGGTCGGCCAGCGCCTTGGCCTGGTCGGCGGGCTGGCCGGTCGTGAGGACGACCACGCCGGCCACCAAGAACGACGCGCCCGCGTACCAGCGCAACGAGAGGACGTCCCCAAAGAGCAGCGAGCCCAGCATCGCCTGGGCAGGCCCGACCCGCGGCCACGCGCTCGCGAGTGAGACCCGGCACGCATCGCCGGCGCCCTCCGCGTAGGTGGGCGGGCTGCCGTACTGTTGCGGCGACGTTGCCGGCGGTGCTGGCAACGTTGACGCGGACCGAGTTGGCCGTCCGCCCGTACGCGGCCGTGAGCAAGGCCCACATGGCGGCGTTGCTCAGCACCATGAGGCCGAGGCACACCGCCCGGACGATCGCGCCGGCCTGCGGCGTGTGAAGCAGAGATCTCTGGCGGCGTGGGGTGAGCAGCGTCAGGGCGCACTGGGCCACCAGGGCGGCGTCGGCCGCACCTGCGAGAACCAGCCGGCGTCGGCGTCCTCGGCGTTGCTGCTGCTGCAGGCGGCCGGCACGGCGGCGCAGAGCATGGCGGGCGCGGTTACCGCGAGCTTCACAAAGACGCTGGCGAGGGCGCCGCCCGTGCCCGCGGCGAGGGCGTAGGCGACGTCCATGGTCGGGCGTCCGTGGGTGGCCACGCGCGTGGCGGTGGCGCGGCCGCCGTCGTCCGTCGGCGCGTCCGAAAAAGCCAAAGATTTTTGGCGCGAAAATACCCGTTGGATTCCGTCGACGACGCGGACGACGCAGTGGAGAATACAGAGGACGACGACGACGACGACGCGGACGACGAAGACGCGGACGACGACGACGCCGACGACGCCGACCGGACGACGCCGACGAGGCCGCGGACGACGAGGACGGACGACTCAGTGGCCGACGCCAACGACGACGCAGTGGACGACGACCCAGCGGACGACGCAGGCGGACGACGCAGGCGGACAACGCAGAGGACGACGCAGAGGACGACGCAGAGGACGACGCGGACGAGGACGCAGTGGACGCCGCTGGACGACGCAGAGGCCAGACGCTGCGGACACCGCTGGACAACGCCAAGAGCCGCGCGGAGGACGACGCTGGAGACGACGAAGAGGACGACGACGGGGAGGACACGGACGAGGGCATGTGGACGGTGACCACTTCTTCATGCCCGGCGAGACGACGACGATGGCGACGACGGGCCACCCCGCATGAACCTCGGAAGCGCATGCCCTCGCGACCATGCGCCATCTCCTTGGCCATGGCGGCCAGCAGGCTCTGGCCGTTTCTAACGGCCCTGCTGCTCGCGGCCGCGCTGGCCGCGAGCAGTGACACGACGTGTGCGGACCGCTGGGCCGCGGCGCGGGCGACGCTGGACCGCTATGCGCTGGTGATGGACCTGGCGGTCGCGCAGGACCGCCAGCTGCACCAGACGCTGCCGCCGCAGCTGGAGCGCGCCCTTGCCGGGCTGGTGGACGGCGGCTGCGCCCGCGACGCGGCCGACGCCGCGGAGCGTCTGCTGCCCGCGGCCATCCGAGCGGTCCATCGCGCGCACGCGCACATCACCAAGGACCTGCTCGCGACGGGTCGCGCCGACAACGTCACCCGCGCGACGGTGCACGCCGCCGCGCACGCCTGGCTCTACGTCCTGGTGGACCGGCTGCTGGCGGCCGTGGGCGCGGGCGCCCCGGTCGCGCGGCTGGCCAGCGACGGCGGCGACGGCCTCACCGCGGTCCACCTGGCGGTCCTCTTCCGCGAGCGGTGGGTGCTCACGCGTCTGCTCGCGCAGCCGGCGCTCGCCGGCGGCGTGACGGCCGCGCTGGACGCCGGCGCCGCGGGCCAATTTGACATGACGCCGCTGCACCTGGCCGTCGTGAACGCCGACGCCGACCTCGTCGCGGCGCTGCTCGATGCCGGCGCGAGCGTGTGGGTGCGCGACGTCTACGGGCGCACGCCCTGGGAGATCGCGCTGCAGCTCCGCTACGACGCCACCGCCACGGTGCTGGCCATGGTGCTGGCCACGGTGCTGGCCACCACGCCCGGCGCGCTGGCGCCCACCTGCCCTGCGGCCAGCGTCTCCGGCGGGACGGCGCGCCGCTGTGCGGCACCGGCGGGCAGCGCGGCCCTGCTGCTCCCGCAGCAGGTCCCGCAAGTCGCGGCCACGCCGTGGTGCCCCTTTGCGCGCGTGCACGCGGACGCGCTGGACGCGGCCGCCTTTGTGCGCGAGCACGTCTCTCTCCGGCGGCCCGTGATCGTGGCCGGCGCGCTGGACGCGTGGCCGGTGCGCCGCACGTGGCAGGCGGCGTCGCTGCGCGCCCGCTACGCCGACCGGCCGGTGCAAGTGGGCGACATCCCCTACGCCGACGTCTTCGGCGGGCGCAAGCGCACGGTGCCGCTGGCGCAGTACCTGGGCTACCTGGACAGGTGCCCGCGGCCGCCCACCGGCTCAGACGGCGCGCTGCCGGCGCTCGGCGCCGGCGGTAGTAGCACGACCGTCGCGCCGCCGCCGCCCGCGCAGCGGCCGCCGTCGTGGCCGCCAATGTACGTCTTTGACGCCCAGCTGCTGGAGGCGGACCGAGGCTTCTTCGAGCCCGACGCCAACCCGCTGCCTCCCGCGTTTGCGTCGCTGGCCGACCGCGCGGCCGCGCGGGTCTGGCAGTTCTTCCTGGGGCCGACGTGGTCCGGCGCGCCGCACCACTACCACTGCGACGCCGTCAACGCGCTCGTGCGCGGGCGCAAGCGCTGGCTCCTGCTGCCGCCGGCGGCCGCGTACTATGCGCGGCAGGCGCCCGTGCTCGACCCGCAGACGTGGGCGAGCCTGCAGGTCGGCGACCCGGCCACGGCGCCCTACGGCGACGCCGCGCGGCCGTTCGTGTGCGACCAGGCCGAGGGCGAGCTGGTGTACGTGCCGGGCTTTTGGGGCCACGCCGTCGTCAACACCGACGAGGCCATCGGCTTTGCCATCGAGTTTGACCTGGGCGACTGTTGATGATACTTTGCACTGTATAGGTTCATGCACTGCTTCACCGCCACTGTACAGACGCACGCGCGCAACCAACACGTTCTCACGCTGCCCAGGCACTGCGGATCGCCGCCTCCACGGCGGTCAGCAGTGCGCTCACCGCCTCGGGCGCGTCGCCGGGCGCCGCCGCAGCTACCGCCGCAGCATCGGCGGGCGCGCAGTTGACCTCGGCCGGCGCCGCGGCCCCGCGCCACGCGACCAGCCGGCTCCGCAACGAGCCCAGCAGCTTGTGCAGCTTGGTGTCGTCGCGGTCCTGGCGCCACCGCTCGTTGAGGTCGATCCGGTTCGGCGCCAGGGCGCACGCCTTGACCACGTCCACCTGCGTTACAACATGCGGATTGGCCGGGGAAGAACAGTCAACGTGGGCCCTTTGCCGCCGCAAGGTTGCCAGCTGGGGACGCACCAGCTGCTCTTGCAGCGCGGCGAGGCTGTCCGCGGTGGCCAGGAGCGGCTCGACGTGGACGCGCACGTTGCGCGGCTCGTTCAGGGCGCCGTCCGACCGCGGCAGGTGGAACGCCGTGATGACCGACTGGTCGGTGGGCAGCCGCGGGTCGTACGTGCCGACGATGAGGCCGACAAAGGGCTCGTCGCGCACGGCCTCGTCCTGGAACAGCTGCTGGTAGTTGGCCTGGTTGTGGACGTCGACGACGGACGGGTCCGGCTGGAAGTACGGGTGGGAGTGGTACCAGCCGACGATCTGCAGGTCCGAGTCCATAATCCGGTTGCGCACGTCCATCTCCGACTCGGGGTCCATCTCCACGTTGTCGGGGCCGGCCACGAGGCTCTTGCACGGGTACACGCGGGCGATGCTCAGGGCTGGCAAGGAAAGCGGGCCGAACGACGGGGAGGGCGGGTGGTCAACGGCGCGGCACGGCGCGGCGCGGCGCGCGATCCTGGCCATGGTCGCGCACCGTACCTCGGTTCGGTACCGCTGCCAGGGTGCCGGCGCAGAAGCCAATCACCTCATCGGCCAGCAGGTGCGCGTGCAGGTCCGCCACCAGCAGCGCTGCAGTGAGGCGAGGGCCGTGCACGCACGTAGCGTCGTCAGCGACGGGCGCCCTCCGAGGCTGGCGTTGCGCCGCCGGCGCACCTTCAGCCGACATGGAGACGCGGAACGGCTCGGGCTCCGCGCCCGGCTGGCCGTACTGCTTGCAGCGGATCAGGGTGTGCGGCGCGCTGCATCGCCGGAGCAATCGAGGGCAAGGTTGGCTCGGTGAGCAAGCGCCGCAAACCACGGGGCCGTACCAGCGGATGCGGACCTGCTGCTGGTCAGCTGCTGGAAGGCGACCGACGCGCGCGCCGCGTGGGTGCGCCGTAGGTGGTCGCGTGAGTACTCGCTTCGCTCTGCCGGAGCGGCCGCTGCCGGTGCTGCGGGCGCGGCCGCCGCGGCGCCGCCGTCCGTGGCCGGCGGCGGTGCATCCTCCGACCGCGGCTTGGCGTCCTTCCGGCGGGCCCTGTTGGCAGGCCGCAACGTCGAGCTGGGCGTTGTCGTTAGCACGGCCGTCGGATGAGGCTGCTAGGCGATGCTGCACCGCACCGCTTGGGCGCCGGCGGGGTGCTGGACGCGTCCGCCGGCGGCATCTCCGTGAGCGCGGCGTCGCCCTCCGCACTGGCCGCGCCGCCCACCTTGAGGTACGGCCGCGCCGCCGCCGAGTTCGGGTCCAACGGCTTGCCCGACAGCGTGTATCCCGCACCGCTCTCCGCCACCTGCAACGGTCGAGGACGACCGTGCTAGTGTAGATGTTCAGCGTGCAGGCAGGCGGCAACGCACCGCTGGATGGGGGCTCGCCCACCTTGGCCGGCAGCGGGAGGTTGGCGCGGAACAGCTTGATAAAGTACTTTTGCGCCTTGGACCGGACCATGTTGGAGTCACGCGTTTGCACGTGCGCGGCCACCTGTCGCACAAGGCAAGGCACGCCGCGGGTATCAGCGTTAGAGTTGGACTCGGGCCGACGCATCATGGTTGGTGCTCCGCACCTTGCCCCAGTCGCGGCCGTAGAGCTCGAGGCCCTCGAGGAAGAGCTTCTCCTCCTCGTCGGTCCAGGGTCCGCGGCCGCGCCCGTCCTCGGCCGCCTCGCCCGCCGCCTTGGGCGCGGCGGGCGGCCCATCCTGCGCGGCCGCCTCGTCCGGCGCGGCCTTTACCGTCTTCGCCCTGGCCTTGCTGCGTGCCGGGCCTGCCGCGACCGGCAAGCACCGACCGACCGACCTCGGTGATGCCTTAACTGGACGGCTTCCTCGGTTTCCATGCAACCTGGCGGCGAAACGTACCAGCCGGGGGGTCGGCGGCGGTCTTGCGCTTGCCCGCCCGCCTCGCCGCGGCGCCCTTGGATGGCCGGTAGTCGTCATCCTCCTCGCTCTGCTCGGCGCTGTGGCCGTCGTCGACGCCAAACGTGCTGTAGTAGTCCTCCTCAAAGGCGCTGGTCTGGCCGTTCTCCCGCGCGAGCAGCTTGGAGATGTACCGCGCGCTCAGCGCCTCCTCCTCCTCGGCCGACACCGGCGCTGCCGTGGATGACTCGGTGCTCACGCGCAGGCCGCTCTACGGCGTTAGCCGCCGTGGACCGATTCCCCGCCTCCACGCCCAGCGAGGCACCACGTACCGGGCGCCGCGGCCGCCTTGGCCGCCCGCGCCGCCTTCTTCGATGCCTGGCGCCCCATGCGCAGGCACCCGCAGCCGGCCCCGCGCCCGTCACAGCCGAGATCTGTCAGTGCCCTTTCCTGCCACGCTTGCCGGAGGACGCCCCGCCGGCCCCGGCAGCCGCGGGGGCGCCTCTGGGCGCGGCTGCGTCGGCCGCGGGGGCGGCGGCGGCTCGCGGGCGCACCTTGGTCGCCATCGTCGCAGTTCGACGTTTCGCGCCAAAATTTGGCGGGTCACGATTTGGGGGGTATCGGAGCGCCGCGGCGGCTGCGGGCGCGGCGTGCCGCGGCGCGCAACGTCCACTCCGTCGTCACCCCACCCCGGCGTCGTATAGGTAGCCCCATCCTGCGTGCGTCTGCTGCCGTCGCGGAACGGCACGCTCGACCTTATATACATGCATGACTGTACAGCTCTATGTACGCCTCGCATCCATCGCGCTGGCACGGGCATGCGCGCCACCCGCCTCACCGCCGGCCCTTGGCCCGCTCCATGAGCGGCACCAGGTCGCCCTTGTCCGCGAGGATCTTGAGGAACTCCATGATGAACGGGAAGTAGTTGTGCTTGCGCCGCACGCTGTCCAGCTTGGCCCGCTCGCGCGCCGCCTTCTCCTCGGCGACGCGGCGCGTGATGGCCTCCGTCTCGGCCACCACCTGCTCCAGCTTGGCCCGGCAGTCGTCCAGCGACGACGGCATGGCCTCGGGATCGGCGCCGTCCACGTCCATCGCCGCCGGCGGCTCGCGTCCCTGCGGCCGCGCGCAACCAGGGCCCGCCCGCCCAGGGAACTCGGTCAGCGCGGCCTTTCCGTGTGCCATGCTTGTGGGGGCTCGTGGGCCTACGTGGGTGAAGGCGTCCATCCACGCGTGCAGCGACTTGATGCGGCGCTGCAGCTGCTCGTGCAGCTCTTCGTAGACCAGCTGCCGGTCCTTGATGACGGCCATCAGGTTGAAGCGGATCTCCGAGTCGCTGTACCTGCACGTTGGCCCGCACTTCCGGCGAGAAGACCCGACAGAGGCCGGTTAGGGCGGTCCACCCACGGCATCGTCGCCTCGCGCGACGGTCCTACCGCTTGATGCGCGCCACAATCGCGGGCCGCGCGACTTCCAGCCAGTTGTCGTACGTGCACGGGGCTGGCAGCCGTGCCATACGCCGGCATAGCATCGTTGATTTGTCAGCGCCCATGTGACCTCGGTCCGACGTGCGTGGCGACGCACCGCTGCCGTACCCAGGCGCCGCGGGCCGCGGCTGAGGCCGTCCAGCTCGTACAGGTACCCGTCCACGGGTACGTAGCTGATAAAGTGGTAGACGTCCGACTCGCCCCGGTTGCCGCCCCCGGCGGCCGCCATAGCGCGGTTGTTCGAGATCAGGCTGTCCAGCGCGTACGCCTCGGCGTTCAGCCTGCCGGCAGGGCAGGCGAGGGTTGGGCGGCCCGAGCGACGTCAGCGACGGAGGTACGACGTCGAGCGGGCCGTCCTGTATACGCGGGCCTACTTGGCAAAGCTGTTGTGCGCGCGCCGGAGCCGGTCGCTGTTGCTCATGACGAGGCCCTTGAGCTGCGGCGGCGCGTGGCAGCCTCGAAACGTCTCGACGAGCTCGCGGTCAGCGTCGAGCAGACTATTCGATGCCACCGGCGGTTTCGCGTCGTTACCGGAGCGGGAAAGTCTTTGGTGAACTCTTTGTACTGGCGGAGGTCCTCGCCGACGTCCACCTCGGGCCGGTTCAGCACGATGCTGAGGATGGCCTGCGTCGCACACGCGTTCTCAATAACCTGGCCCCGGGTCCGCGCCACTCGGTTCGCCGTGCGGCAAGGTGGCTCAGCGGCGGCGGGCGGTGACAGCTTAGCAACTACCCCCCTGCTCGCGCACCTGGTTCGCAAAGTAGACGTTTGGCGCGTCCTGCGGGTCGATCTCGTTGGGGTCGGCGTCCTCGTCGCCGCGCCATTTGAAGAGAAAGATGAGACCGTAGGCCGGCCTGCAAGGCCATATTTGGCGCGCCGCGAAAACGCCCCGTTAGGCTACTGCAGCCGCCGCCGTCGGCGCGGAGGGCGGCCGCCGCCGCCGTACTTGATGGCCTCCAGGTCGGCGTCCGAGTCGAGCGAGTAGATCTCGTCGACCTGCACGCCCGTGATGCCCATCTCGCGCACCAGATCCGTGAACGCGCCTGCTCGGTCCAGGCCGGGAACAGAGGCGCCGCACCCCGGTCAGCACGGCGCCTGCCCCGCCTGCTGGTCAGGCGAGCCGGCTGCGGACCTGGGTCGCTGTCGATAAGGCACCAGGCGCCGCCCAGGTCGGCCCAGGACGGCGCCGACGCGGACGCCATGGTGCGTTTCAGCGGGCGCGGCGCGTCGTGCCGCGTCCTGCCGCGTCCTGCCACGTCGGTCGCACCGCCCTTGTCCAGCTCGGCGACGTCGCCCCCAGCGTCTCCAGCTGCTGTGGCCGCCGCTCCAGGTGCTCCAGGTGCTCCAGTGCCTCACGGACGCCGTCCGTCGGCCGTCCAGCTGCGTAGCTGGTGGCCGTCCAGGTCGCTTGAACGCTGTTTCGCGCCAAAACTTCTGCCGCAGTTCTGCCACGGTTCTGCCGCGGTTCTGCCACGGTTCAACCAACCATTCTGCCGCAATTCTACCACGCTTCTGCCGCCATTCTGCCGCGATCCTCCTTCTGACAGCGACCGCGCTCTGCCGCGCGTCGGCCGCGGTTCTGCCGCGGTTCTGCCGCACTTCCGCCGTTCCACCCATTCTGCCACGGTTCTGCCGCAGTTCGACCGCGATTCTGCCACAGGGTTCTGCCGCGCGTCAACCCTGTTCCGCCGCCGTTCTGCCGTTCTGCCGCTGTTCTGCCGATGTTCTGCCGCCATTCTGCCGTTGATCGGCCGGTCGTCGCGTCTGCCGCGGTTCTGCCGCGGTTCTGCCGTGGTTCTGCCACTGTTCTGCCGGCGCCTTCGCTCGTTTTTGTTTTTTCGGCCGGTTCGTGCGCCGCGGCGGCCCGTCGCCCGCGCTCGGCCCTAGGCGCCCCCCACCGTCCCGGCCCGCCAGCGCGCGCCCGCCAGCGGTAACCGGTACGCCAGAAGGCGGGCCACACGGGGATCACGTGGGTTGGGCGCCGCGGGACTGACGACGCGGACGCTGGCCTAGGCCGCCATCGCGTTGCTGCGGCCGCCGCCGCAGACGAAGCAGACGCCGCCTGGAAAAAGAAGGTGCCGAGGGCGCTACGCCACACGCGCGCTGCGGCCAGAGTGCGGACACGGCGCGGCACTGAGCCCGCGTGACGGTCACCGAAAATGCTGCTGCTCGAGGTCGGCAACGCCATCATCCGCGAGACGCTCAAGGAGCGGTTCAGGTATGCAGGCTGCCCAATTTGCGCGGCGACGGCGGCCGCCGCCGCCGGGCGTGCCGCCGGACGCGCATAGGACCGCTCACACAGCGCGGCATGCGGTGCGAGGCCACGCCGTTGGGCGCGATCCGTGCAGCGAGCCGGCTCTGAGCGATCTGCGCTGCGCCGATTTCGACGGCGCGCTCTTCCACCTGAGCGCCGAGTCGAAGACGGTGCTCCTGCTCAGCATTGCGTGGAAGTGCTGGCCCGAGCTGCAGGCGGCCGGCGCCGAGGAGATCCTCAACACCGTGTACAATGGCTACGTGACCAACACCGAGCCGGGCTACAACTTCACCGTCCGGATCGATCTCGAGGCCCTCCCGCCGACGCCGCAGGAGCGCGGTACGTCCCCGGGGGTGCCCCGGGGGGCGGCCGGGTGGGATCCGCGGCAAGCCCTCCGTCGCGGCTGCTGACCGCGGCGCTCCCCTGAGAGGCGGCTCTGCGCGGCGCGCGGGCGGGCGTGCACAGCGGAGCTGGCGACCAAGTTCTCGATGATCAAGCGGCACGCGATGGCCGCCGTGTTCTACAAGGCCTTCGACGCGCAGGCGCGTGGCCAGACCACCCCGCTCTGGCGCATCAGCTACCGTGAGGAGGAGTCGATCTGGGTGCGCGCGTTCCCGGACCGCGTGACCGTCATCTTCTCGACCATGTTCAAGGACGAAACGGACGTGATCATTGGCAAGGTCTTCCTGCAGGTGCGGCGGCGCTGGCGCAGCGTGCGGGGGGAGCGGGGCCGCTGGAATGCCGGAACGCCCGGTGCTCACGCCCGCGCGCGCTGCTGCGTGGCCTGCCGTGCCGGCCGCCCGCGCTGCTCCCCAGGAGTTTGTCGACGCGCGCCGCCTCCCCGCGCTCCAGAACGCGCCGCAGGTGCTGTACTACCCGCGCGACCCGCCGGTCGAGCTCAAGGACGACCCGACCGTGCGGCCCATCCCGAACCTGAGCTACGTCACGTTCGGTGCGTCGCGCGCGCGCGCGCGCGCTCGAGCGCGCTGCGCCGGTGGGCCACCAGGGCGCTTATCAGCGGAGGGCCCTGCGTGCCTTGGCCTGCGGGCTGCTTGTAGTGCTGGCGCCGCGCAACTACGACAAGAAGAGCCGGGAGACCGCCGCGGAGCTCATCCCGCTCTTCCGCGACTACCTGCACTACCACATCAAGTGCTCCAAGGCCTACCTGGTGCGCGCGCCGCGCGCCGCCGGGCCCAGTGCCTACGGCAACAGTCGTGGGCTAACTCCCGCGAGTACGCTGCATGGCACGGCCCCGTTTGACGCGCCGCAGCACTCGCGCATGCGGGCACGCGTCGAGTCGCTCCTCAAGATCCTCAACCGCGCGCGGCCAGAGGTGCAGGTGGAGCGGACAAAGACGGCCAGGTCCGTGAAGCGCCGGCCGCGCCGCCGTTCCCCGCAGCGATCGTGACTGACCGCCGCCGCCCTCGCCTCGGTTCCGTGGCCCGCGACCCCTGGCGTGCAGTGGCAAGACGTTCAAGAAGTTTTAAAGGGGTGACCAGGGCCAAACTAGTGACGAGCGCTGCCATCGACTGTCGTAACTACCGCTGCCTGCGCACAAGCACGCGTGTGACCTATTCTTTTTTCGGTTAGGCCTGCAATAAACGACAAATTGCACAATGTCATGTTCGATGCACGAGGCAATGGTACACGGATGTCCACGCGGACTGTACAAAACGTCGTCGCAGTTTGGCGCGCACAGCCGGGTCTAGTCCGAGTCGCTCGAGAGGCCCTCAAAGTCGCTGCTGCCTAAGCTGGCGCTGTCGCTGTCGCTGTCGCCGTCACGCGCGGCCGCGCGGCGGTCGCCGTCCGCGGGCTTAGCGGGGGGCGCCGGGGCGGCGTCCGCGGCGGGCTTGGCCGCCGGCGCGCGCTTCCGGCGCTGTGCCTTGCTGCCCGGCTTGCGGCGCGTGGGCGTGGACGTTCCCGTGCTGGCCCCCGGCGTGCCGACCGACGACGGCGCCGGCGACGACGGCTTGGAGCCGCCGCCCTCGCCGCGGCCGCGCGAGCTGAGCAGCGGCTTCTTGGACGGCGACACGACCGGCACGACCGCTGGCGCGGCGCCGTCGCTCGACTCCTCCGTGTAGAAGCCGATTAGCTGGTTCGGGATGCCGTCCGCGCTGTAGTAGGAGCGGTGCTTGAGGTGCCACGTGACGCTGACGCAGGCGCCCACCGTCTTGAACTGGTGGACGACCTTGCGGGGGATAAAGTAGATGTCGTCGCACTGGAGCCGCACGTGCGCGTAGCGGATGCCCATGCGCCGCAGCTGGTTCAGCTTGGCGTCGTCGGCCCAGAACTGCGGGTCCAGCAGCTGGTCCTTGGGCTCCTCCTGGAAGTACAGGCCGCACGCGTCGGCGAGGCGGTCCATGTCGCCGGCGTGGAAGGCGATGATGTCCTTGAGGTCATACACGCCGTCCATGCCCTGCACAAACCCGACCGCGGCGACGGCGTGCCGGTACGGGTACAGCCCCGCCATGTCGGCGTGGCAGCCCGTCCGGTCCTCCACGAGCTTTTCGCGCGGGCGCTCGTTGCGCGGCAGCATCTGCGAGCGCGAGCGCGAGCGCGGTCACAGGGGCGCAGGGACGCGGCGGCCTCCATGAGCCACTCGCCGCGAGCGTTGCCAGCGCGGGGCCCGCCGCGCGTCGACGCACCGCCAGCCGCTCGACGTCCGTCCGCTTCCGCTTCAGGCCCGTGGGCGTGTCCGTCGCGCGCTTCGCCTCCGCGAGCTCGTGGAGCGGCACCACTTGCTCGCCTGGCCGCCCCAGCGCCATCGCACCGCAGTGAACGGCGCGAACTAGCCTCAGTCGCCGCGCCAGCGCGCCATCATGCAACCGCAGCGCACGCGCACACACCTGGGCACGCCCACATGATCGGACCGTCGTCGCTGTCGGCGGGGTCCAGGCGGTCGTAGCGCGACTCGCGACCCCACGGCAGCACGTCAGTGAGCCACACGTTGCTCTCGATCTCGCTCAGCACGTCGCGGAAGTAGCCGCCCTTTTCCTCCTGGACCCGGCCCACGAGGCTGATGGTCCGCATCGTGCCGGCGCGGTGCGTGCCGTTCTCCAGCGACCGCTCTATGGACGCGACGTAGTCGGCGACGGTCATCGTCTCGGTGAGGCGCGGCTGCCCAAACTCTTGCCGGTCAATCTGGCATAGCCGCCAGCAGACGGGCGGGAGCGCGGGCCTGACTTAGCACCGGGATGCGCAGCGCCACTGCGCGCGCGCGGTTAGCAGCGTGGTGCGCACCTCGGTCTTGGGGTGGTACTCGGCCAGCCAGCGGAGGATGTTGGGCAGGTCCTTGGCGCCGCGGTGCACGATGCCGAACGCGTGGTCCGCCACGCCCGGCACCTGCGTCTCGCCAAAGATGATGTCAAAGCTGCCGCGGCCAGCGCCCCCTTGCGCACGCCAAGCGGTGTCAGACGCCGTTGCAGCCCGCCCCGCCAAGGCACCCCGTGGAGAGCAACGGCCCGCACCAGATCTTGGCGAACTGCCGCCGCTGCTCGAGCGTCGCCGACGGGTCCAGCGCCTCCGGGAAGACGTGCACGACCGACGCGCCGCCCTGAACGTAGTCCTCGATGAGGATGGCGTCGCCGTACGCGTCGTCCACGCGCCGCAGTGGCCCGAACGCCGGCACCGCGAGCACGGGCTGCCGGAACGGCGCCGCCAGCTTCACGTTGGCCGGTTTGGCGGCCGCGGGGGGCGCCGGGCTGGGCCGCGGCCGCGTCTCCGACGCCGGCTCCGCATCCGCGTTGGCGCCGTTCGTGGCGGAGGCCGTGCCCACAGCGACCTTGAGCGCCGTCGCCGCCACCTCCGCGTCCGCAGGCTCGGCCTTGACCGCGCCAGCGGCCGTGGCCGTGGCCGTGGGCGCAAGGACCTCCATCGCGTCGATTCGTTGGCGCGTCGCGGCCCGTTATCGGAACTGCGTGCAGCTCGCAGGAGCAGTGCGGCGCCGTCGCGCGCAGCGGAGACCTGCCTCGCTCGTTCGAGCCGCAGCTGCAGCGACGGCGTTGCGCGTGCGGGCCGTGCGCCGGCCGCTGAGACGCCGCCGGCGGGCGCACACCAACTGACACGTGGAGGCGCCGCAGGCCCTGCCTTCTCCACACACGGCACGCACGCACGCAGCGCAGTTCCCTGCGCCCTGCGCCGTCGCTGCCGTCGCCAGCACCGTCCTCTTCCGTCCGCGTCTGCGCTCGCGTCCCCCCCTTGCGTGGCCGCCGCGGTGCCACCGCGGCCGTCCGCAATGCGTCGCCGCAGCACGCGCCGCTGCGCGTTTCCGACCGGTGGCGGCGGGCGACGTCCGCACCGGCCCGCCTGCCGCCCCACACCGCCACGCGCCCTGTCCAGCAGCCGACGCGTGGCACGGGCGCAGGCCGGCCGTGTGTCCCCTGCGGGGGCGCGCCCTAGAGCGCCGCCTGAGCACGCGCAGCGAGGCGCCGCCGGCCGCGGCGTCGTCCGCAACGGCCGCTCGGAACGCGTGGTCACGTCATGCACCTCACTGAATGACGTCAGTTATGGCGCCCCCAATCCCACGAGGCCCGACCGCTGCCGGCGAGCCCGGTCAGCGGTCGCTTCTTCTGGGTAGGTCCTCCTTATATACAAAACACTACAGCGGGAGGAATGAATATCGGGTAGGGCACCCTATGGCGCTCGATAGACGCCAGCTATAGCTAGTTTGACATTCCCCAAGCAAGTAATTACGAGCTCGATCGCCTTCCGCGATCGATCCTTTGCACGTACGCGGTGGTCATGGTGCACCGGCCGGCCTCCGGCAGTTGATGTTGAGCAGCGCCTCGACAAAGTAGCGCGGGTGGCTCGCCATGAAGGGCAGGATCCGCACGAGCGTCTCGAGGTGCGGGCAGTAGTACGCGCGGCGCGCCATGCCGTCGGGCCGCGTGCCGTTGCCGGTCAGGTCCCAGTCCGGGTCGTGGCTGAAGTGGACGCCGTGGCGCGGCCGCGCGCGGTGCAGCGTGATCTGGTCCGGCGACGGCAGCCGCGGGCCCGGGTCGAGGCCCGCGCGGCGCACGACCTTGTAGAGGATGTGCTCGTCGCAAAAGTCGCCGCGCGCGCAGCACCACGTGTCCACTGTGCCGCTGTTGACCAGCGCGCGCATCTCGCGCCGCGCGGCCGCGGTGCGGTTTCGGTAGACCGGGTACAGCACCATGTGGAGGCCCGTGAGGCGGTCGCCGCTGGTGTCGTTGCAGGGCCCGCTGGGGCTGAGGTACCGGCGCGCGTTGTCGAACGGCTGGCCGGACGCGAGCATGCGCCGCGCGTGAAAGGCCAGCACGCTGTCGCGCTCGCGCTCGACGAGGATGTCGACGTCGCCCACGTACACAAACGTGCAGCCGTCCAGCGCGCCCTCGGGGTCGTCGTACAGGAAGCGGAGCGCGGCGACCAGGTTGGACTTGCCCGCGAACTCGTACTCGAGCGTGGCGTCCGCGTCGAAGACGAGCTGGACGGACGGCGCTGGCGCGCCCAGCTCGCGCTGGACGATGCGCACCGCCTCCCGGACCTCCTCGGGGAAGCCGTGGCTCGAGACCACGACGACGCGCGCCTCGGGGTACGCGGCCAGGATGAAGTAGGCGTAGAGCGGCACGAAGCCCATGTACCGCGGCCGCTGGTCGTTGATGGTGAAGAAGCACAGGCCGCGCCCGACGGTGTCGGCGGTCGCCTGCCGGAGCGTCTCCAGCATCGCGCAGCTCGTCTCGGACTCGCAGTACAGCGGCCACGCCAGGCCCTGCGCCGACAGGTTCTGCCAGCGGGCCAGCGCCACGTCGAAGGCGTCGTCGGGCGGCTCCGTGCTGGGCGGCCACAGCACCAGCATGAGCCGGACGACGCCGTACAGCAGCAGGCCGGCCACGAGCGCGGCCACGCCGAGCGCGACCGCCGCCCGCGGCGGGGCCTCCACCCGCCACGCGCCCTTCATCGCGCCAGCAAAGCCCAATTAAAGCGGCCAGTCCAGGCCGCGGACGCGGCGCTCGAACATCAGTCGGCCATGCTGCGCGAGCCCGCCTGCACACCGGTCCGATTAGGCGCCAGTCTCTAGACTCACCCACACGCTAAGAGCTCTTCTTTCCTTCCCATTGTCCTGTCACATGCCCTCTTCGCGGTCCTCTGCGTCGTCCGCTGCGACCGCTGTGTCGGCGTCCGTTGCGTCGGCGTCCGCTACGGCGTCGTCCTCGTCGGCGTTCTCGTCCGCTGCGTCGTCCGCTGCGGCGTTCGCTGCGGCGTCCTCGTCGTCGTCCGCTGCGACGTCTGTTTGCGGCGTCCTCTGCGTCGTCCTCGTCGGCGTCCGCTGCGGCGTCGTCCCGCACGGCGGCTTCTGCGTCGTCCTCGTCGTCGTCCGCTGTCGTCGGCGTCCGCTGCGGCGTCGTCCTGCACGGCGGCTTCTGCGTCATTCGCTGCGTCGTCGGCGTCGTCCGCTGACCGCTATCAGACGGGCATGAAGTCCAGACTG
>Ga0180216_1000285_pt1 | contig 56443 bp, 54 predicted proteins | sample eDN3rd37CBELigMG_FD_128879 | JGI IMG/M metagenome (GOLD analysis project Ga0180216, IMG submission 128879) | Enriched Miracle-Growth compost microbial communities from Emeryville, California, USA - eDNA 3rd pass 37_C BE-Lig MG (version 2)... ...
CAGGGAAACGCCCGGTCCCATTCCGAACCCGGAAGCTAAGCCTGTCTGCGCCGATGGTACTGCACTCGACAGGGTGTGGGAGAGTAGGACACCGCCGAACACCCGTTCCGAAAGGGGACCCACTCGTTTGGGTCCCCTTTCGTGTTTTCATGAGAGGATTTTTCTGTGTCCGACGGCAACGGTGAACGTCGGTCCTTCAGGAGTGGAGGATCCACTCCGTGGTCGGGCCGCAAGAACGAACGCGAGGAACGCGCCGACGACAGTCGCGGCGAGCGCGCACCCCGCGACCGCGACGAGCGGGGACGGGGCGACGACCGCCGGCAGGGTGGCTACGGATCCGCCGGACGTTCGTCCGGCCGCGACGACCGTCCGCAGCGCGGTGACGATCGGCGCCCGCAACGGAGCGACGATCGACGTCCCCAGCGCAGCGATGACCGGCGACCCCAGCGCAGCGACGACCAGCGCAGCGACGACCGCCGTTCCTTCCAGGGCGGCGAACGTCGGGATCGCGGCCGCGACGACGCTCGTCCCAATCGCAGCGACCGTCCCGACCGTCCCTACCGCGAACGCTCCGGAGGCGACGACCGCCCCCGCCGCAACGATGACCGTTCGAGCCGCGGCGACGACCGTGGTCGGCAGTACGGCGACCGTCCCCGTCAGGGTTCGGACAGTTCCCGCGGTGAGCGCAGCTACGGCAACCGCGACGATCGTCGTGGTGGCGACCATCGCGGTGGCAGTGACCAGCGTGGCGGCGACCGGCGAGGCTATTCCGGCGACCGCCGTGGCCCCCAGTCCGGCGACCGTCGTAGCGAGGGAGCACCCCGTCGTCGTGGCGGCGAAGGCGGGTTCGGTCCGGGTCGCGGGCGCGAAGGCATCGCACCGCAGCGTCGCGACGCACGTCCGGACGAGCCGGACATCCCCGAGGACGTCGAGGCCTCCGAACTCGATCCGACGATCCGCCGCGACCTGCTGAGCCTGGACAAGTCGAACGCGAACACCGTCGCCCGGCATCTGGTGATGGCCGGTCGCCTGCTCGACGACGATCCCCGCGCCGCGCTCACCCATGCTCGCGCCGCACGTCAGCGCGCCGGCCGCATCGCGGTCGTCCGCGAGGCCGCCGGCATCACCGCCTACCACGCCGGTGAGTGGGCGGAGGCGCTGTCCGAACTCCGCGCAGCACGCCGCATGTCCGGTGGTACCGGGCTGCTGGCCGTCATGGCCGATTGCGAGCGCGGCCTCGGACGTCCCGAGAAGGCTCTCGAACTGGGGCGGAGCGAGGAAGCACGCAAGCTGACCGGCGACGAGGCCACGGAGCTGCGCATCGTCCTCGCCGGTGCCCGTATGGATCTCGGTCAGTACGACCAGGCCGTCGTCACCCTGCAGACGCCCGATCTCGATCCGGAGCGGACCGGTACGCCGGCCGCCCGTCTCTTCTACGCCTACGCCGACGCACTCGTCGCCGCCGGGCGGACCGAAGAAGGCGTGCAGTGGTTCCTGCATTCCGCAGCGGCCGACATCGAAGGCGTCACCGACGCCGAGGAGCGGGTGGAGGAGCTCACCGGAGAGGCGCCGTGACCGACGGCACCGACCTTTCCGGTACGGCCTCCGGCGACAGCCTGCGTCGGATCTACGACGTCCTGCTGCTCGATCTCGACGGCACCGTCTACCGGGGTGCCGAACCCGTCCCGGGTGCCCGCGAGGCGCTGGCCACGGGGGACGACACCGTTCTGTACGTGACGAACAACGCCAGCCGTCGACCCTCGGAGGTCGCGCTGCACCTGCGGGAACTCGGCTTCCCGGCCGACGACTCGTCGGTGGTGACGAGCTCGCAGTCCGCTGCGCGCTTGCTCGCCGAGCGGTTCCCGGCCGGTGCGCCGGTGCTCGTCGTCGGCACCGAGGCCTTGGCCGAGGAGGTGGCCGGTGTCGGCCTCACCCCGGTCCGGTCCGCGGATGCGCATCCGGTGGCGGTGGTGCAGGGGCATTCCCCGGACTCCGGATGGGCGATCCTGGCGGAGGCGACGCTCGCCGTCCGCGCCGGCGCCCTGTGGGTGGCCACCAACGTCGACTCGACCCTGCCCACCGAGCGCGGACTCGTCCTCGGCAACGGATCGATGGTCGCGGCGGTGCGCAACGCCACCGGCGCGACCCCGATCGTGGCGGGCAAACCCGCAGCTCCGCTGCTCGAAGACGCGATCCGCCGCGGTGGTGCCCGTCGTCCCCTCGTCATCGGTGACCGGTTGGACACCGACATCGAAGGCGCCAACGCCGTCGGTGTGGATTCCCTGCTCGTGCTGACCGGGGTCAGCACCGTCGACGACCTGCTGCGGGCTCCGGCCGAGCAGCGCCCGACCTACGTCGCAGCCTCGCTCGCGAGCCTCGACCAGCCGGCGGACCTGCTCCGTGTGGCACCGCACGACTCGTGGGACGTCACGGTCGACGGAGGTGATCTTCACCTCGCCGCCGCGCAGTCGGCGGCCGATCCGATGGAGGCGTTGCGGGGTCTGCTCGACATCGCCTGGGCCAACCCCGGATTCGGGCAGGTCCGTCCGGTGGACGAGCGTGCGCGGTCCGTCGTGGACACGTGGGCGGCGACGGTCTGATCCGCACCGGAGGGTGTGGCCCGGTCGCACCCATCGACTAGCGTGGACGGCGATGAGCACGCCGATTCCACGTCCGGGCGAACACCTTCCCGGCGCACGCCCCACGGTCGATCCCGCACACGTCCGCGAGGAGGTCGACGCGTTGCTGGCGCGTGTCCGCGAGGGCGCATCCCTCCCCGGTGCCGCAAGCACCGACCAGTCCGTGCTGCTCGAGCAGGCCGACCTGCTCGAACGTGCCCACGAGGTCCTCGTGCAGGCCTTGTCGACCGTGGACAAGATCTGACGTGGCACGCCGGGCACGCGTCGACGCGGAACTGGTGCGGCGGGGTCTGGCGCGCTCGCGTGAGCACGCCAGCGAACTGATCGCCGCAGGTCGGGTGCTGATCGCCGGCACCGTGGCCTCCAAACCGGCGACCGCTGTCGAACCGAACACGCCGTTGATCGTCACCGAGGTGAGCGACGAGGTCTCCTGGGCGTCCCGCGGCGCCCACAAACTCCTCGGCGCACTCGAGGCGTTCACACCGCAGGGTTTGCAGGTGTCGGGGCGTCGCTGCCTCGACGCCGGCGCGTCGACCGGCGGATTCACCGATGTCCTGTTGCACGAGGGTGCCGCGGAGGTCGTCGCCGTGGACGTCGGCTACGGCCAGCTGATCTGGCGCCTGCAGTCCGACGAGCGTGTCCACGTGATCGATCGAACAAATGTGCGTAGCATCGACGCGGAGACGATCGGCGGGCGCGTCGACCTGGTGGTCGCAGACCTGTCGTTCATCTCGCTGAAGTTGGTGTTGCCGGCGTTCGTCGCCTGCGTCGCCCCCGGCGGCGACCTGCTACCGATGGTCAAACCGCAGTTCGAGGTGGGCAAGGACCGGGTCGGCAGCGGTGGCGTGGTGCGCGACCCGGCGCTGCGCACCGAGGCGGTGCTCGACGTCGCGCGCGAAGCACAGCGTCAGGGCCTGCGCACCCTCGGAGCAGTGGCGAGCCCACTGCCCGGGCCGTCCGGGAACGTCGAGTACTTCCTGTGGCTGCGGGCCGGGGAGTCTGGGCCGGAGGAACTCGACCCAGCCGTGATCGAACTGATCGAGCGTGCGGTGCAGGAAGGACCACAGTGAGCGAAGAGACCGCCGCGGACGACGCGGCGCGATCGGGCCGGGAGATCCTGCTGGTCTCCCATTCGGGGCGCGACGAGATCGCAGGCACCGCATTGCGGGTCGCCAAGATCCTCGGCGAGGCCGGTATCGGTCTGCGCACCCTCGACGACGAGGCGGTGAGCAACGGACTCGGCGTCCTCGCCCTGCCGGGCAGCTTCATCAGCGTCGTCGAACCGGGACCGGAAGCGGCCGCCGGATGCGAGATGGTGATCGTCCTCGGCGGCGACGGCAGTTTCCTCCGGGCCGCCGAATTCGCGCAGTACTCGGCGGTGCCCGTCCTCGGTATCAACCTCGGCCGCATCGGTTTCCTCGCCGAGTCCGAGGCCGAGCACCTCGAGGAAGCGCTCATGCAGGTGGTGCGCCGCGAATACCGCGTCGAACAGCGCATGACCCTCGACGTGACCGTGCGGATGGACGACGAGATCCTCGACCGCGGGTGGGCGCTCAACGAGGCGAGCCTCGAGAACAAGTCGCGCCTCGGCGTGCTCGAAGTGGTGCTCGAGGTCGACGGCCGCCCCGTCTCCTCGTTCGGCTGCGACGGTGTCCTCGTCGCCACCCCGACAGGATCGACGGCCTACGCCTTCTCGGCCGGCGGACCGATCGTGTGGCCCGAACTCGAAGCGCTACTGGTGATCCCGAGCAACGCCCACGCACTGTTCGCGCGCCCGCTGGTGACCAGCCCCCAGTCGATCATCGCGGTCGAAACCCTCGCCGGCGGCCACGACGGGGTGGTCTTCTGCGACGGGCGCCGCATCATCGACGTCCCGGCCGGTGCCAGGCTCGAGGTGGTGCGAGGATGCGATCCGGTCCGCTGGGTGCGGCTGGATTCGGCACCCTTCGCGGATCGGATGGTGCGCAAGTTCGAACTTCCGGTGAAGGGCTGGCGGGGAAGGAAGCTCTGAGATGCTCGCAGAGATCCGGATCGACAACCTGGGTGTGATCTCCGAGGCGTACGCGCGCTTCCACGGGGGACTGACGGTACTCACCGGCGAGACCGGTGCCGGCAAGACGATGGTGGTCACGAGCCTGCACCTGCTCTCCGGGGTGCGCGCCGACCCCACCCGGGTGCGGGTCGGCGCCAACCGCGCCGTGGTCGAGGGACGCTTCGAGATCGAACCGGCGCCCAGCCACATCGAACAGCAGATCGCCGAACTGCTCGAGTCCACCGGCGCCCAGCGCGACGAGGACGGCAGCATCATCGCCGTGCGCACCGTCGGCAGCGACGGCCGCTCCCGCGCGCACCTCGGCGGACGCAGCGTGCCGGTGGGGGTGCTGTCCGAGTTCACCGGCCCGTTGCTGACCGTGCACGGCCAGAACGACCAATTGCGGCTGCTGCGTCCCGACGAGCAGCGCGCCGCGCTCGACCGGTTCGGCGGCAAGACCGTCGCCGGCCTGCTCGACCGCTACCGAACCCGGCGGCGCCGCTGGCTCGATGCCCGCGCCGAACTGCAGGAACGCACCGAACGGTCACGTGAGCTCGCACAGGAGGCCGACCGCCTGCACTTCGGACTCGACGAGATCGACCGCGTCGCACCCGAACCGGGGGAGGACACCCGCATCGTCGACGAGGTGCGGCGCCTGTCCGACCTCGACTCGCTGCGCGAGGCGGCCACCGTCGCGCACAACGCCCTTGCCGGCGACGACAGCGGCGACGCCGATGCGTACTCGGCGGCGCTCGACCTGCTCGGCGAGGCCCGCGCCCGCCTCGAGGGTTGCGACGATCCCGCCCTGCGCGAGCTCGGTCCCCGCCTCGGCGAGGCCATCGCGGTGGTCACCGACGTCACCGGCGACATCTCCGCCTACCTGTCCGACCTGCCGTCCGACCCCAGCGCCCTCGAGACGCTGCTCAACCGGCAGGCGGAACTGAAGAACCTCACCCGCAAGTACGCCGCCGACATCGACGGCGTCCTCGAATGGGCACGCGAGGCCCGCGAACGCCTGTCCGGACTCGACGTCTCCGCCGAGGCGATCGACAAGCTCGCCGCCGAGGTCGACGCGGAGGCCGCCGCGACCGCGGAAGCCGCCACCGCCCTGTCGACGGCGCGGCACAAGGTCGCCGGCAAACTCGCCAAGGCCGTGAGCAAGGAACTGTCCGGCCTCGCGATGGGACGCGCCGTACTCGACGTGCACATCGCCGACCGGGCGGCAACCGCGAGCGACACCGCGCCGCTGCAGGTCGGCGACCGGCTCCTGCACGCCGGCGAATCCGGGATCGACGAGGTGGAGTTCCGGCTCGCCCCGCACAGCGACGCCCCGGCCCGCCCCCTCGCCCGCAGCGCGTCCGGCGGTGAGCTCTCCCGCGTCATGCTCGCCCTCGAAGTGGTGCTCGCCGGTTCCGAACGCGGCGCGACGATGGTCTTCGACGAGGTCGACGCCGGAGTCGGCGGCCGCGCCGCCGTCGAGATCGGCCGTCGTCTCGCGCGCCTGTCGCGCACCCACCAGGTCATCGTGGTCACGCACCTGCCGCAGGTCGCTGCCTTCGCCGACACCCATCTCGTCGTCGACAAGGTCGACGACCGGGCCGGGGTGATCAGCAGCGGGGTGCGCACCCTCAGCGAGGAGGAGCGGGTCACCGAATTGGCCCGCATGCTCGCCGGGCTCGACGACACCGAGACCGGGCGTGCCCACGCCGAGGAACTGCTGGCCGTCGCCCACGCGGAGCGCACCGGCTGACGTGCCCGGCGCGCCGGGGTGATGTTCACACGACTACCGGCGCGCCTCCACAACCTCACTCGTTCACCGGCGCATCATCTCTTCCATGAAGATGCCGGCGCTGCTGTCCCGTAACAACGAAACGTTGCCCGGAGTGAGTGGCATTGCCCGGGTCGACAGGAACACCGCGAAACTGCTGCGCCGGATCGGTCCCGGCGACGTGGTCGTCCTCGACGCCATCGACCTCGATCGCGTCACCGCCGACGCGCTCGTGGAAGCGGGCGTCACCGCGGTGATCAACGCCTCTCCGTCGATCTCGGGCCGATACCCGAATCTCGGTCCCGAGGTGATCGTCGCGCACGACATCGTGCTCGTCGACAACGTCGGCACCGAGGTCTTCAAGAAGATCAAGGACGGCGCGAAGGTCCGGGTGCACGAGGGTGGCGTGTACGCGGGGGAGAAGCTGCTCATCGAGGGTGACGAGCAGACCGACATCGAGATCTCCGACCGCATGATCGAGGCGCGGACCGGGCTCGTCGACCACCTCGAGGCGTTCTCGGGCAACACCATCGAGTTCATCCGCTCGGAGAGCCCGCTGCTCATCGACGGCGTCGGCATCCCCGACATCGACCTGGACCTGCGCGACCGGCACGTCGTCGTCGTCTCCGACGGCCCCGGGCACGTGCAGGACCTCAAGGACCTCAAGCCGTTCATCAAGGAGTACTCGCCGATCCTGGTGGGGGTCGGCCCCGGCGCGGACGCCCTGAGCAAAGCGGGTTACCGCCCCGACCTCATCGTCGGCGACCCCGACGAGATCGGCACCTCCACCCTCAAGTCCGGCGCCGAAGTGGTGCTGCCCGCCGACCCGGACGGCCACGCCCCGGGTCTCGAGCGGATCCAGGATCTCGGCATCGGCGCGATGACCTTCCCCGCCGTCGGCACCCCCACCGACCTGGCGCTGCTGCTCGTCGAGCATCACGGCGCGGCGCTGGTGGTGACCGTCGGCAGCACTGTCTCGCTCGACGAGTTCTTCGACCACGGCCGCCGCGACACCAACCCGTCGGCGGTGATGACCCGCCTGAAGGTCGGACCGAAACTCGTCGACGCGAAGGCGGTGGCCACCCTCTACCGCAGCCGCGTCTCGGGCGGCGTGATCGCCCTGCTCGTCTTCGCGGCGCTCATCGCCGTGATCGCCGCGCTCGCCGTGTCCAATCTCGGTGGCGACGTCGTCGAACTCGCCCGTCAGTGGTGGGAGTCCGCAGTGGAGTGGATCCGGGGTCTGCGCGCGTGATCTCGATGCGCCATCACGTCGTCTCCCTGGTGGCGGTGTTCCTCGGCCTGGCGGTCGGGATCGTGCTCGGCTCCGGGTTGCTGGCCGACAGCGTCGTCTCCGGTCTACGCGACGACAAGGCCGAGCTGCGCCGCGAGGTCCAGGAGGCCGAGGACCACGGCAGCCGGCTCGAAGCCCAACTGCTCGCCGCCGACGGGTTCGACTCGACCATCGGCCCGCGGATCGTGCGTGACGAACTACGCGACCGCACCGTCCTTCTCGTGACCACCCCGGACGCCGCCCCCGAGGACGTCGACGCCGTCGTGCGGTCCGTCGGTGACGCCGGCGGCCGGGTCACCGCCCGGATCGCGCTGACCGACTCGTTCGTCGACGCCTCCGGCACCGACCAGCTCCGCACGACCGTCACCAACGTCGTGCCCGCCGGGGTGGAACTGCAGACCGGCGCCGTCGACCCCGGCAGCCTCGCCGGGGATCTGCTCGGCGCGGTGCTGCTCGTCGACCCGGGCACCGGACAACCGCGCAGTACCCCCGAGGAACGCGCCCTCGCCCTGACCACGCTGCGCAGCGGCGGTTTCATCACCTACGAGGACAGTCAGGTCGAACCGGCCCAGAGCGCCCTCGTCGTCACCGGCGACCACAGCGGCAACGCCGAACGCGCCGGCAACCGCGGGTCGCTCGTCGCGCGCTTCGCCGGGGTCGTCGACGGCCGCGGGGCCGGCGCGGTGCTCGCCGGCCGCACCGGGGCGGCGGAGGGCAACGGACCGATCGCCGTCGTACGGGCCGACGCGGCACTCGCCGCGGGTCTGTCCACGGTCGACAACCTCGACCGCGAATCGGGGCGCCTGACGACGGTCCTGGCGCTGCGAGAGCAGTACGACGGGGGCAGCGGCCGGTACGGGACGGGGCCGAGCGCCACCGCCGTCACCGTCGGTTCCCCGGCCCGCTGAGCGTCGCCGCCTGTGACGTCGATTGCACCGGGGGTCCGCAATCGCGAGTCGGGTACGCACCCGCCCACGGAGGTGTTACCGTGAAGTTCCGTGGGTCGGCAGGCCCCAGCTGTATCGCATCAGTCCAAAAGTCCTGCACCTGACGTCACGGGAGCCTCTTTGCCACAGTCACGCCACTCGCGTACCCCTACCAAGCACATCTTCGTCAGCGGGGGCGTCGCGTCCTCTCTCGGCAAGGGGCTCACAGCGTCGAGCCTGGGCACCCTGCTCACCGCACGCGGCATGCGCGTGACGATGCAGAAGCTCGACCCGTACCTCAATGTCGACCCCGGCACGATGAATCCGTTCCAGCACGGTGAGGTCTTCGTCACCGAGGACGGCGCAGAGACCGACCTCGACGTCGGCCACTACGAGCGCTTCCTCGACCGCGACCTGTCCGCCGACGCGAACGTCACCACCGGCCAGGTGTACTCCACGGTCATCGCCAAGGAACGCCGCGGCGAGTATCTCGGCGACACCGTGCAGGTCATCCCGCACATCACCGACGAGATCAAGCGCCGCATCCTCGCGATGGCCGCACCCGACGCCGAGGGGCAGACCCCCGACGTGGTGATCACCGAGATCGGCGGCACCGTCGGCGACATCGAGTCGCAGCCCTTCCTCGAGGCCGCCCGCCAGGTGCGCCACGAGGTCGGCCGCGACAACTGCTTCTTCCTGCACGTCTCGCTCGTGCCCTATCTCGGGCCGTCCGGTGAGCTGAAGACCAAGCCGACCCAGCACTCCGTGGCCGCACTGCGCAACATCGGTATCCAGCCCGACGCGCTCGTGCTGCGCTGCGACCGCGACGTGCCGGCCTCGCTCAAGGCGAAGATCTCGCTGATGTGCGACGTCGACGTCGCCGGCTGCATCTCCTGCCCCGACGCGCCGAGCATCTACGACATCCCGAAGGTGCTGCACAGCGAAGGCCTCGACGCCTACGTCGTGCGTCAGCTCGGTCTGCCCTTCCGGGACGTCGACTGGACCGTGTGGGGCAACCTGCTCGAGCGGGTCCACAACCCCCGAGAGACCGTCGAGGTCGCGCTCGTCGGCAAGTACATCGACCTGCCCGATGCCTACCTGTCGGTCACCGAGGCGCTGCGCGCCGGCGGTTTCGCGCACCGCGCGAAGGTCAGGATCCGCTGGGTCGCCTCCGACGAGTGCGAGACCGAGGCCGGTGCCGAGAAGCACCTCGGCGACGTCGACGCCGTCCTGATCCCCGGCGGCTTCGGCATCCGCGGCATCGAGGGCAAGCTCGGCGCCATCCGGTTCGCCCGCACCCGCCGGATCCCGCTGCTCGGCCTGTGCCTGGGCCTGCAGTGCGTCGTCATCGAGGCCGCCCGCTCGGTCGGCATCGAGGACGCCTCGTCCACCGAGTTCGATCCCGACACCACCGCCCCGGTGATCTCCACGATGGCGGACCAGGAACAGGCTGTCGCCGGTGAGGCCGATCTCGGCGGCACCATGCGACTGGGCGCCTACCCGGCCGTGCTGAAGAAGGGCTCGGTCGTGGCCAAGGCCTACGGCAGCGAGCAGGTCTCCGAACGGCACCGGCACCGCTACGAGGTCAACAACGCCTACCGCGACAAGATCGCCAAGTCCGGTCTGGTGTTCTCCGGCACCTCCCCGGACGGGCGGCTCGTCGAGTTCGTCGAGTACCCGGCCGAGACGCATCCGTTCTTCGTCGCCACCCAGGCGCACCCGGAGCTCAAGAGCCGGCCCACCCGCCCGCACCCGCTGTTCTCCGGCCTCGTCGCCGCGGCACTGCAGTACAAGGCGGCCGAACGACTCCCGGTCGACATCCACGGCGAGAACGGCACCTCCGAGGAATCGGTCGGCTCGACCGCGTCGACGTCCACCGCCGGCGACGCCGAGTAGTCGACATGACGCAGCGACACGACTTCCGCACCCTGGCGAGCCGGCGGATCTACACGGGCGCCATCGTGTCGCTGCGCGTCGACGACGTGGCGATGCCCGACGGGCACACCGCCGAACGCGAAGTGGTCGAACACCACGGCGCGGTCGCGGTGGTGGCCGTCGACGAACAGGACCGGGTGGTACTCGTGCACCAGTACCGGCACCCGCTCGGCCGGCGACTGTGGGAACTGCCCGCCGGACTGCTCGACGCACCCGGCGAGGACCCCCTCGACACCGCCCGCCGCGAACTCGCCGAGGAGACCGGCCTGGCCGCCGCCGACTGGGAACTGCTCGTCGACATCGCGCTCTCACCCGGATTCACCGACGAAGCCGTGCGCGTCTTCGCCGCCCGCGGCCTGAGCGAGGTCGACCGGCCCGAACCCGAGCACGAGGAGGCCGATCTCGAGGTCCGCCGCGTGCCCGTCGACGAGGCCGTGGCGATGGTGCTGCGCGGGGAGATCGTCAACGCCACCGCGGTGTCCGGTCTCCTCGCGTTCGCGACCGCCCGCGCGACGGGCACCGCGACCCGCGCCCCGGACGCACCGTGGCCGGACCGGCCCACCACCTTCGCCCGCACGCGCGCGGAGGGGTGAGCGGTGCTGCCCGGTGAGGAGCGTCCCGCCACGCAGGTCGCTCCGCAGCCGTCCCCGACACTCACCGGGCAACTCGACGCCTATCTCGCGCACCTGACCGTCGAACGGGGGGTCGCGGCGAACACCCTCGCCTCCTACCGCCGCGACCTGCTGCGCTACGTCGAACACCTCACCGACATCCACATCGGCGACCTCGCCGACGTGCACGAACACCACATCAGCGACTTCGCCGCGAGCCTGCGCCGCGGAGACCCGGAACGCAACCGCCCGGCGCTGGCAGCGAGCTCGGCCGCCCGCGCCCTGATCGCCGTGCGCGGCCTGCACCGCTTCGCCGCCGCCGAAGGACAGACCCCGGTCGACGTCGCCCGCACCGTCAAACCCCCGGCGCCCGGACGTCGCCTGCCCAAGGCACTGACCGTCGACCAGGTCACCGCGATCCTCGACGCCGCCGCCCCCGATGCCGACGGACCCCGCAGCCTGCGCGACCGCGCACTGCTCGAGCTGCTGTACTCCACCGGCGCCCGCATCTCCGAGGCCGTCGGACTCGACGTCGACGACATCGACACCGAATCGCGCACCGTGCTGCTGCGCGGCAAGGGCGGCAAACAACGCCTCGTGCCGGTCGGACGCCCGGCGCTCGGCGCGCTCGACGCCTATCTCGTGCGGGGACGACCCGCCCTGGCAACCGGCCGCACCGCCGCGGTCTTCCTCAACGCGCGCGGCGGCCGCCTGTCCCGGCAGAGCGCGTGGAAGGTGCTGCAGACCGCCGCCGAACGCGCCGGAGTCGACGTCGGGGTGTCCCCGCACACGCTGCGGCACTCGTTCGCAACCCACCTCCTCGACGGAGGCGCCGACGTACGCGTGGTACAGGAGTTACTGGGGCATGCTTCTGTGACGACCACGCAGATATACACCCTGGTCACCGCCGGTGCCCTCCGTGAAGTGTGGGCACAGGCGCATCCGCGCGCACGATGACCGACTCCGCGACCGACGCGTGTCCGTGCGGTGATCCTGCCGACGAAGCGGTAGCGTTCTGGGGACGAGCCGCCGGGCCACCCGACGGGTCGACGAGAAGACATCTGGGTCGCAAGACAGGGGGAGTACCGAACGTGGGCACACCTCGGCCACCCGCCACGTACATGGAGCCGGAGCACCTCCGGCCGAACACCGTCCCGGTCGACGCACACGGCCGCGAGGACACCGACAGAACGTCCACCACCGAGCCGACCACCAGCGCGGGACCCGCCGCCGAGCCCGATCTCGGACCGACCGGCCGGCCACGACGTCCCGTCCCGGAACCGGTTCCGCTGTCCACCCACGGACCGGCCCGCATCATCGCGATGTGCAACCAGAAGGGCGGGGTCGGCAAGACCACCTCGACCATCAACCTCGGGGCGTCCCTCGCCGAGTACGGGCGCCGCGTCCTGCTCGTCGACCTCGATCCGCAGGGCGCACTGTCCGCCGGACTCGGTGTCGCCCACCACGATCTCGATCTCACCGTCCACAACCTGCTCGTCGAACCACGGGTGTCCACCGACGACGTGCTCGTGCGCACCCACGTCGAGGGCCTCGACCTGCTGCCGAGCAACATCGACCTGTCGGCGGCCGAGATCCAGCTCGTCTCCGAGGTCGGCCGCGAACAGGCCCTGGGCCGCGCCCTGTACCCGATGCTCGACCGCTACGACTACATCCTCGTCGACTGCCAACCGTCGCTCGGACTGCTCACCGTCAACGCGCTCGCGTGCGCCGACTCGGTGCTCATCCCCATGGAATGCGAGTTCTTCAGCCTGCGCGGCCTGGCGCTGCTCAACGACACCGTCGCCAAGGTCCGCGACCGGCTCAACCCGAAGCTCGCCGTCGCCGGCATCCTCGTCACCATGTTCGACCAGCGCACCCTGCACGGACGTGAGGTGATGTCGCGGGTCGTGGAGGTCTTCGGCGATCTCGTCTACGACGCCGTCATCAACCGCACCGTCAAGTTCCCCGAGACCAGCGTCGCCGGCGAACCCATCACCCGCTGGGCGCCCACCTCCGCCGGCGCCGAGTCGTACCGCGCCCTCGCGCGGGAAGTGATCCACCGGAGCGGTCGCTGAGCCCCGTGCACGCTCCCGTCCAGGACTCGGCGGACACCGGCACGGCACCCGACGCGGAGGTCGACGCGGTGGTCCTCGAGGAACCCACCGAACCGGCCGATCCGCAGGTCGAGGAGACCACCTCGGGCTTCCACGTGCGCCTGCGCAACTTCGAGGGCCCGTTCGACCTGCTGCTCACCCTCATCTCGCAGCGTCGCCTCGACGTCACCGAGGTGGCTCTCCACGAGGTCACCGACGACTTCATCGCCTACACCCGCAAACTCGGCCCCGAACTCGGCCTCGACCAGACCACCGAGTTCCTGGTCGTCGCCGCGACCCTGCTCGACCTCAAGGCCGCCCGGCTGCTGCCCGCCGGCGAGGTCGACGACCCCGAGGACCTCGCCCTGCTCGAGGCCCGCGACCTGCTGTTCGCGCGTCTGCTGCAGTACCGGGCCTACAAGCAGATCGCCGAACAGTTCGCCGCACTCGAGGCCGCGGCCCTGCGCCGCTATCCGCGCGCTGTGTCGCTCGAGGAGCGTTACGAGAATCTCGTTCCCGAGGTCGTGCTCGGCGTCGACGCGCACCGCTTCGCCGAGATCGCGGCCGCGGCGTTCCGGCCCAAGCCGCCCCCGACCGTCGGCCTCGACCATCTGCACACCCCGAAGGTGTCGGTTCCCGAGCAGGCCGCCCACATCCTCGGTCTGCTGCGCGCCCGCGGCGCCGGTGTCTGGGTCGGATTCGACGAGCTCGTCGCCGACTGTGATCTCGGGCTGCTCGTCGTCGCCCGGTTCCTCGCGCTGCTCGAGCTCTACCGCGAACGCGCCGTCACCTTCGAACAACCCGACCCCCTCGGACACCTGCAGGTCGCGTGGACGGGGGAGACCGACGGGGAGGCCATCGATTTCGAGGAGGACTACGGGTGAGCGACGACACCGTCGCGCGGGGGCACGCGGACGACACTGCACCCCAGAACACGGACGACACCGCTCGGGAGCGCGGGGACGACAGTGCTGCGCCGGAGCGCGCGGACGATACTGCCGCGCCGGAGCGCGCGTGGGACGGTGAACTTCTCGAGATCGCCGACGACGAACTCACCGCAGCACTCGAGGCGCTGTTGCTCGTCGTCGACACCCCGGCGCCGACCGAGCAGCTCGCGACCGCCATCGGGGTCACCGCCGACCGTGCGGAGGCCGCGCTGCGGCGTCTCGCGCAGGAGCTCACCGCGCGCGGCTCCGGCATCGACCTGCGGTTCGCCGGCGACGGTTGGCGTTTCTACACCCGCCGCGATTTCGCGCCCTACGTCGAGAAGCTGCTGCAGGGCGGCGCGCGCACCAAGCTCACTCGCGCCGCACTCGAGACGCTCGCGGTGATCGCCTACCGGCAACCGGTGACGCGCAGTCGCGTCGGTGCCGTGCGTGGCGTCAACGTCGACGGGGTGATGCGCACCCTGCTGGCGCGTGATCTGATCGCCGAGGCGGGCACTGATCCGGAGACCGGCGGCACGCTCTACGTCACCACGGAGCTGTTCCTGGAACGCCTCGGCCTGGCATCTCTACAGGATCTTCCGCCCGTTGCGCCGCTTCTGCCCGATGTCGATGTGATCGACGACATCGCCGACAGTCTCGAGTCGGACCCACGATTTGAGAGAATGGGTAGGAACGCGCGTCCCGAGACTCTCTCGCCCGCGGAGTTCGATCCAGAGAACTGACAGGAACCAAGTGAATACACCCGCTCGCCGTGATGGCACACCGGACCGTAGAAGAAACAATCCCCGCAGCGCGAATGCGCGCAACGCCGGGGGATCCCGCTCGGGACGCGCGGAGGCACCGCGTTCCGGAGGACGCACCGAAGCACCGCGTTCCGGAGGACGCACCGAAGCACCGCGTTCCAGCGGACGCACCGAAGCTCCCCGTTCGGGGCGCGCAGGGGCTCCCCGTTCGGGGGAACGCACCGACTCATCCCGCTCCGATCGCCGGGCCACTCCCGGCCAGTCGGCCGCGGGCCGCAAGCCGGCCCAGTCGGCAGGTGGCCGCAATCCTGCCCAGCCGGCCGCCGGCCGCAAGCCGCACCGTAAGGGCACCTCGACCGGCAAGCCCGGTCGTCCCGGCGCCAAGCCTGCCGCCAAGCGCGCGGCGCAGCGCGTCGTTCCGACCGTGAGCAACGCCCGTCCCGCGCGGCACCAGCACCGTGAAGCCGGCCACGCCCAGCTGCCCGCCGGTGAAGGTGTGCGGCTGCAGAAGGTCCTCGCCCAGGCCGGCGTCGCCTCGCGCCGCGCCGCCGAGGAACTCATCGCCGCAGGTCGCGTCGAGGTCGACGGCAGTATCGTCGTCGAGCAGGGTCTGCGTGTGGACCCGGAGAACGCGGTGATCCGGGTCGACGGCGTGCGCGTCGTCATCAACAAGGATCTCGTGCACCTCGTGCTGAACAAGCCCCGCGGCTGGCAGTCCACGATGTCCGACGACCTCGGCCGTTCGTGTGTCGGCGACATCGTCTCCGAACGCGTCGCCGCCGGACAGCGCCTGTTCCATGTCGGTCGTCTCGACGCCGACACCGAAGGTCTGCTGCTGCTCACCAACGACGGTGAACTCGCGCACCGGTTGATGCACCCATCCTTCGAGGTGCCCAAGACCTACCTGGCGACCGTCAAGGGTGTGCTCGCCCGTGGTGTCGGCAAGCAGCTCAAGGCCGGCATCGAACTCGAGGACGGACCCGCCTCCGTCGACGAGTTCTCGCTGCTCGAGGTCCACGAGGGCCAATCGCTCGTGCGGCTCGTGCTGCACGAGGGCCGCAAGCACATCGTGCGACGCCTGCTCGATGCGGTCGGTTTCCCCGTGATCCGGCTCGTGCGCACCAACATCGGTCCCGTGGCGCTCGGCGACCAGCGTCCCGGCACCCTCCGTGTCCTCGGCCGCAACGAGGTCGGGGGCCTGTACCAGGCGGTGCAGCTGTGACCGCCCCGGGCGACGCGTTGATCGTCGCGATGGACGGCCCGTCCGGCACGGGCAAGTCCACCGTCTCCAAGCGGCTCGCGCAGCACCTCGGGGCCGCCTATCTCGACACCGGCGCGATGTACCGCATCGCGACGCTGCACGCCCTGCGCCGCGGCACCGATCTGACCGATCCGGCGGCGATCGCCGCGGTCACCGCCGACCTGCCGTGGTCGATCGGCACCGACCCCACCGTCGAGGACATCCGTCTCGACGGGGACGACGTGCGCGAGATCATCCGCGGCGCCGAGGTCACGGCCGCGGTCTCCGCGGTCTCCGCCGTGCCCGAGGTACGCACTCTGCTCGTCGAGGCGCAGCAGCGGCTCGGCCGCGCCGAGCGCCGCGTCGTGATCGAAGGACGCGACATCGGCACGGTCGTCTTCCCCGACGCGGATGTGAAGATCTTCCTCACCGCCTCGGCGGAGGCCCGCGCGCACCGGCGCAACAACCAGAACATCGCCGAGGGTCGCGGCGACGACTACGAGGCGGTCCTCGCTGCGGTGCAGCGCCGCGACCACCTCGACTCCACCCGCGCGGTGTCCCCGCTGCGCGCGGCGGACGACGCGGTCGTCGTGGACACCAGCGACATGAACATCGACGAGGTGATCGCCGCGCTGCTCGCGGTGGTCGCCGAGCAGACTGGAGCGAAGCTGTGAGCGACGACCTGAGCACCGATTACACCGGGTTCGACGGCGACGGCACCTGGTCGGAAGAAGGCGACTGGGACATCGAGTTCGCCGAGGGTGGCGACCTCGAGGAGTTCGTCCCGGTCCCGACCGTCGCCGTGGTCGGCCGACCGAACGTCGGCAAGTCCACCCTGGTCAACCGCATCATCGGCCGACGCGAAGCGGTCGTCGAGGACGTCCCGGGCGTCACCCGCGACCGCGTCTCGTACGAGGCGTCGTGGAACGGCCGCCGATTCATGGTGCAGGACACCGGCGGATGGGAGCCCGACGCGAAGGGCATGCAGCAGTCCGTGGCCCGCCAGGCGGAGGTCGCGATGCGCACCGCCGACGCGATCCTCGTCGTCGTCGACGCCACCGTGGGCGCCACCAGCGTCGACGAGGCCGTCGCGAAGGTGCTGCGCCGGTCCAAGACACCGGTGCTGCTCGTGGCGAACAAGGTCGACGACGACCGCGTCGAGTCCGAAGCCGCAGCCCTGTGGTCCCTCGGACTCGGCCAGCCCTACTCGGTATCGGCCACTCACGGCCGCGGCACCGGCGACCTGCTCGACGAGCTTCTCGCCAAGCTGCCGGCCACGCCCCGTGAGGGCACCGGTGGGGAAGGACCTCGCCGCGTCGCGCTGGTGGGCAAGCCGAACGTCGGCAAGTCGAGCCTGCTCAACAAGCTCGCCGGTGACGAGCGATCGGTGGTGCACGACATCGCCGGCACCACCGTCGACCCGGTGGACTCGATCGTCGAGCTCGGCGGCAAGCCGTGGCGGTTCGTCGACACCGCCGGTCTGCGCAAGCGCGTCAACAGTGCGTCCGGCGCCGAGTTCTACGCCTCCCTGCGCACGCGGGGTGCGATCGATGCGGCCGAGGTGGCGGTGTTGCTCATCGACGCCTCTCAGCCCATCACCGAGCAGGACCAGCGGGTCATCACGATGGTCGTCGAGTCCGGTCGCGCCCTGGTGATCGCGTTCAACAAGTGGGATCTCGTCGACGAGGACCGCCGCTACGAACTCGGCCGCGAGATCGACCGGGACCTGTTGCGGGTGCCGTGGGCGTCGCGGGTGAACATCTCCGCCAAGACCGGTCGCGCCGTGCAGAAGCTCGTCCCGGCCATGGAGACCGCGCTCGAGTCGTGGGACAAGCGCATCTCGACCGGACGCCTGAACTCGTGGCTCAAGGAGGTCGTGGCCGCGACTCCGCCGCCGATGCGTGGCGGTCGCCTGCCCCGGGTGCTGTTCGCCACCCAGGCGGCCACCCGCCCGCCGACCTTCGTGCTGTTCACGACAGGCTTCCTCGAGGCCGGCTACCGCCGCTTCCTCGAGCGTCGTCTGCGTGAGGAGTTCAACTTCGACGGCAGCCCCGTTCGGATCTCGGTGCGTGTGCGGGAGAAGCGCGACCGTCGCAAGTGAGCTCCCGGCGCCCGGTCGTGAAAACGCGCTGACCAGCCGATTAGTGTTTCGGTCCGTTCCTGTTGTAATCTCTGAGAGCGCTCGGAGAGAGCGCGGACGGGCTGTGGCGCAGCTTGGTAGCGCACTTGACTGGGGGTCAAGTGGTCGCAGGTTCAAATCCTGTCAGCCCGACAGTGAAAATCCCTTCCGACTCCGGTCGGAAGGGATTTTCTCGTCTGTGGAGCCGTGTCGGTTGTAGGGACGTGTCGGCGCTGGTTCCTGTGGGCAGATGCGCCCATCTCCGCCCGTGAAGGCGATGACGGAACGAGATCTGGTCCTTCTGAGCCCGGCGCCCCGAACCCGACACGATCGACACCCGGACCCACCTCACCGGGGTGTCGTCGCATTCGGGACGGCTCGGCGCGCCGACCCAGGCGTCAGCCCCGTCATCCTCTTGAACGCCCGCGCGAACGCCGCCTCCGACTCGTAACCGGATCGTGCCGCCAGTTCCGCCACCGAGGCGCCCTCACGCAGTGCCGTCAGCGCGGACTCCATCCGCCACCGCGTCACGTACTGCATCGCGGGTTCACCCACGAGGTCCGTGAAGTGCGCCGCGAACGCCGACCGGGACATCGCGGCCTCGTGCGCCAGCGACGCCACCGTCCACGGATGCTCCGGGGCACGGTGCACCGCCGCCAGCGCGCGACCGATGTGCGGGTCGCGCAGTGCGAGAAGCCAACCGCTGCGATCCGCCGCCCCGGAGTCCATCCATTCGCGCATCGCGAGGATCACCAGAACATCCGCCAGTCGCGTCAGAACCGCCTCACCACCCGGCCGCATCCGCGCGGCCTCCTCGGCCATCAGATCGAGCAGGAAGCGCACAGCGCCCCCGCGGGAGGCCGCGGCGGTGCCGGAGCGCAGCACCGGCGGCAGCGACCGCATCAGGCGCCGGGCCGTCGGATGCCCGAACTCCACGATCCCGCACACCAGCACGGTGCGGTCACCGCCGCCGCCGTACCGCAGCACCGAGCAGTGCTCGCCGATCATCTCCTGCGGCAACAGATCCACCCGTCCCGCATGCAGCGGCGCCGGTTCGCTGCGGATCACGTGCCCGGCTCCGTGCGGCACCACCGCGAGATCACCGGGCACGAGTCGCACCGCATTCTCGTCGGCGCGCGGCACATCGAGCACCGCCTCCCCGGAGACCACCACGTGGAAACTGGCGCAGTCCTCGAAAGCCGGCATCTCCAGGGCCCACGGAGCGCTCACCTCCGACCGGCAGTAGAACACTCCGCGCATCCGCAGCAGGTGCAGAACCTCCGCGAGCGGTTCTCCGGGTGTCCAGGGATAGGTCGTTCCACGATCCTGGTCGGTCACGCTCCCACGATCGCGCCCGCACGCCCGTACGTCCAGGGGAGCGGGACGAACGGGCAGGAAACCGGGACGGACGGGCATGGAACGTCCACCACCGGCTCCCTAGCGTGGACTCGTAGACGAAATCCGCTGCACCACAGAGATTGTGAGGACACCATGAAGGTTCTGGTCATCGGGGCGACCGGAGGTTCGGGACGCGCCGCGGTCTCCGCCCTGCTCGACCGCGGACACGACGTCACCGCACTCGTCCGCAATCCCGACACCGCCGAATTGTTCGGCACCTCCGACACCGCCGAATTGTTCGGCACCTCCGACACCGCCGAATCGTTCGGCACCTCCGACACCGCCGGGTCGTCCGGGGATCGCGTCACGGTCGTGACCGGCGACGCCGTCCGCGACTCCGACGTCGAACGCGCCGTGCACGGGCAGGAAGCCGTAGTGGTCACACTCGGCATCCGCGAGAACCCGGTGCGGGTACGTCTGCGCGGGCCCGCCCGCACACCTCTCGACGTGCGCTCGCGCGGCACCCGCACCGTCGTCGACGCCATGCGACGGCACGGCGTGCGGCGCCTGATCGTCCAGACGTCGTACGGCACGGGCCCGACCCGCGACCGGCTGCCCGCCCGGTACCGCCTGATGTTCCGGGCGCTGCTGGGCCCGCAGATCGCCGATACCGAACGTCAGGACGCCCTCGTGCGCTCCAGCGATCTCGACTGGACCATCGTGCAGCCGGTGAACCTCACCGACGGCGACGACGCCGAGGCAACGGTGTCCGACGGCGACGTCTCGTCGTGGGCGATCCCGCGACGTGCGGTCGGGCGCGTGCTGGCCGATCTGGTCGACCGACCCGAGTACGCCCGCGCCACAGTGGCGGTCTCCTGACACGGATCGCGCCGAACGCTCCCGGAGCGGGGTGCGCACCGTCCACGATGAGAAATGCGTCGGCGGACGGTCATTCTTCGTGCGGCACCATCCGTGCCCTACGGCACCCGCGAAAGGACCACGATGACCACACGATTCAATCCCTATCTCGCATTCCGCGATTCCGCACGCGAGGCCATGGAGTTCTACAGGTCGGTGTTAGGTGGTGAGCTGACGGTGAGCACATTCGGCGACATGCACGACTGGGACGATCCGAGCGAGAACGCGAAGGTGATGCACTCGATGCTCACCACCGACCGCGGTTTCGTGCTCATGGCCTCGGACACCCCGCAGGGAACGGGCTACACGCCCGGCACGAACTTCTCGCTCTCGCTCAGTGGGGACGACGAGAGCGTGCTCCGGGGTTGGTGGGACGCACTGACCGCGGACGGTCGCGTCGACATGCCGCTCGAGCGTGCCCCGTGGGGCGATCTGTTCGGCATGTGCACCGATCGCTTCGGCGTGTCGTGGATGGTCAGCATCGGCGACCAGCAGGGCTGAACCCGCGCCGTTCGGCGCCCGTCAGCCGAGGCGGGCGTCGAGTTCGCGCACCAGCTTCGGGGGCGCGGTCTGCCGATAGGACATGTCGAGCAGCTCGGCGACCTCGTCCCAGTCCACCTCCGGACGGGCGAGGTCGTATCCGACCCACCCGGACGGTCCGAAATACATCGGCACGTAGGTGTGCGGTTCCTCGAGCAGCGCGCGGCGCTCCTCCTCGTCGGGCTTGACGATGAGGGAGCGGGGAAACGGTGCGCGGGTGCCCTTCTCGCCGCCTCCGTAGACCGCGAAGGCCGTCCGGGTGGAGAAGAACGGACGGCCGTGCGAGATCCTCTCGGAGGCGCCGGGCAGGGCCAGCGCGAGCGAGCGCACACGGGCGAGCAGGGGATCCGCCTCGTCGAACATCACCGGATGCGGCATGAGCGGAGCGTACCGAGCGCCTCCGACATCAGCCGCGGGATCGACTCCTCGGGATCAACTCTTCCGGCTCTTCAGCGCATCGATACCGCCGTGCAACAGCGGTTCGACACCGTGGCCGAGTTTCTCGAACCCTTCGCCGACCGTCTTGCCCTGACGGAACCGGAAGTAGATGCCCTCGAGGATCACCGCGAGCTTGTAGTAGGCGAGGGCGAGATGGAACGCCATGTCCGACAGGTCGCGTCCACCGGCGGCCTCGTATCGCGCGAGCAGTTCGTCGTCGCCGAGGAAACCCGGAGCGCGGGACACCGTCGAGACGGGGAACCCCGTGTCCTCCCGTGCCAGCCGCTGGTAGACCAGCAGCAACGCCACATCGGTGAGGGGATCGCCGAGCGTGGCCATCTCCCAGTCCAGCACCGCGACCACCTTGTCGTCGTCGTCGACGAGGACGTTGTCGAGGCGGTAGTCGCCGTGCACGATGCCGACCTCGCCGTCGCCCGGCAGATTGTCGACGAGCAGCCGGTGCAGCTCGTCGGCGCCGTCGAGGTCCCGGCTGTGCGAGTTCTCGAGTTGGGTGGTCCAGCGCCGCACCTGCCGCTCGAGGAAGCCCTGGGGGCGGCCGAAGTCCTCGAGTCCTACGGTGGCCGGGTCCACCGCGTGCAGCGCTGCCAGGGTGTCGACCATCCGCTCGGAGATCACGCGCGTGCGCTCGGCGCCGAGCGGTTCGAGTTGCTCCGCGGTGCGATACGGCGTGCCCACGACCAGATCCATGAGGTAGAAGGGCGCGCCGAGGACCGAATCGTCCTCGCACAGCAGGTACGAGCGGGGGACCGGTACTGCGGTGCCTGCGAGTGCGGAGATGACGCGGTACTCGCGGGCCATGTCGTGGGCGGTGGCGAGGACGTGCCCGAGTGGGGGACGGCGCAGCACCAGCCGCCGGTCGCCGTCGGTCACCTCGTAGGTGAGATTCGAGCGCCCGCCACTGATCAGGCGGGCGCGGAGGGGACCGGAGAACAGGTCGGGGGCGGAGTTCTGCAGATAGGCATCGAGCGCATCGAGGTCGAGGCCGGCGGGCACGTCGTTCATCGAGCTCCTTTCCGTCGGCTCCCACTATGACGGCGGGCGGGGATCCGTGTCCGGAGAACTCCCACCCTCGCAGAGATAATCCGGACGGAACGGAAACTATGAATATTCAGAATATCTCCCGCCGGGCAGTCACATCACCGGCACCGGCCACGACGTGCGCCTACCCGCCGGTGCGGTTGTGACGAACTACTGTCGACCCATGCCCGATGCTCATCCTCTCGACCGAGACAACGTCCGCGACGCGTTGGACGCGTTCGATTCGCGTCGACTGCCGCTCGACGGCCGCCGGCACGCAGCCGTCGTCGTGGCGGTGCTCGACGACGGGAACGGCAATCCCGTCATGCCCCTCACGCGGCGACCGACGCGGCTACGGGCACATCCCGGCCAGTTCGCGCTGCCGGGCGGGCGTCTGGACGAGGGGGAGCAGCCCGAGGAGGCCGCGCTGCGTGAACTGCACGAGGAACTCGGTCTCGACCTCGGGTCCGACACCGTCCTCGGCCGGCTCGACGACTACGTCACCCGCTCCGGTTACGTCATGTCGCCGTTCGTCGTGTGGTCGGACACCGCCGTGACCGATCTGAAGCCCAGCCCCGACGAGGTCGACGTGCTCTTCGCCGTCACCACCGACGAACTCGATGTCGATCCGCGCTTCGTCTCCATCCCCGAATCCGACAAGCCGGTGATCCAGTGGCCCTTCCGCGGTCACCTGGTGCACGCACCGACCGCTGCGGTGGTCTACCAGTTCCGCGAGGTCGTGCTGCGCCGGCGGGCCACCCGCATCGACGGTCTCGAGCAGCCGGTCTTCGCCTGGCGCTGACACCCCGGAATCTCCGGTCGCGCGGCTGTGGAAGGCTGGACTCCGCGCCCGAACGGAACTCCGCGAGGGCACGACGAGAACGACCTCACGAGAACACGGAGCGGCCCACCATGACCGATGCGACCGGAACCGCCGACGCGCGCGGATCGGACCGCATCCTCACCGTGCCGAACGTCCTCAGCTTCGTACGGCTTCTGGGTGTGCCAGTCTTCCTCTATCTCGTCCTCGTCGCCCACGCCGACGTCTGGGCGCTCATCCTGCTGGCCGCGAGCAGCATCACCGACTGGGCCGACGGCAAACTCGCCCGCCTGCTCGATCAGACCTCCCGCCTGGGCGCCCTCCTCGATCCCGCCGTCGACCGCCTCTACATCGTGGCCACCCTCGTCGCCCTCGTGGCGCGCGACATCGTGCCCTGGTGGATCGCGGTGATCCTCGTCGGCCGCGAACTCGTCCTGGCCCCGACCCTGGCCGTCTACCGGCGCCGGGAACTGCCCCCGCCGGACGTGCTCTACCTCGGCAAGGGCGCGACCTTCCTGCTCATGTGCGCGCTGCCGCTGATGCTCGGGGCCGTCGCCGTGCCCGCCTCGGAGCCGATCACCGGCCCGCTCGGTTGGGCTGCCCTGATCTGGGGGACCGTGCTGTACGTGTGGACCGGACTGCTGTACCTCGGGCAGGCCGTCGTGACGGCACGGATCGTGCCGGCCGGACGGTGATCCGATGAGCCGCGCGTGGGAACGCATCCGGCGCAATCCGGTGCCCTCGCTCCTGAAGTCACTCCTCGAGGACCATCTCGACCCCGGCTACGCCGCGTCCGCCGCGGACCGGGCCGCAGGGCGGCCGAGCACCTCACCGCGGGCTTCGCGCGCGTGGCTCGGCGCCGGAGTTCTCCTCGCCGGCCTCGTGATCGGCGTCGCGTACGCGCAGAACGCCGACGTGCAGGCAGGCACCGACAGCACCCGCGCCGAGATCCTCGATTCCCTCCGCGCAGGGGACGAACGCATCGCCGCGCTCACCGCTCGGCGCGATGAACTCGGCGCCGCGATCGACGAACGACGCACCGCCCTGTTCTCCGACGGAGGTGACGGCGCGAGCGTCCTCGACGAACTCCGCGATGCCGAGACCGCGGCCGCGGCGACACCCGTGCGCGGTCCGGGGGTCACGGTCACCCTCACCGAACCCGCCGCACGCCCGAACCTGTCGGATGCGACGCGACTCGAGGACCGGCCCACCGCGCTCGTCCTCGACCGCGACCTGCAATCGGTTGTCAACGCGCTGTGGGCGGCCGGGGCGGAGGCCATCGAGGTCGGTGGCGTACGGGTCGGTCCCGGCGTCACCATCCGGCAGGCCGGGGGAGCGATGCTCGTCGACAACCGGCCCGTATTCTCCCCGTACACGGTCTCGGCGGTGGGATCTCCGTCCCGGCTGCAGACGTCCTTCGTCGTCAGCGACGCCTACCTGCGCATTGCGGGGATCCGACAGCTCTACGGGGTGGGATTCGCCCTCACCGAGGAGGACGATCTCGAGCTTCCGGCCGCCACGGTCCGGAAGCTCGGCAGCAGCGGAGAAACGGGGTACAGGTGAAGCGACTCGAACACGGTCACGCGCTCTACGCGGTGCTCGCACTGGCGATCGGGATCGGCGCCGGAATCGTGTTCAGCCCACAGGTACCCGACGTCGTGCAGCCCTACCTGCCCATCGCGGTGGTCGCCGCACTCGACACGGTCTTCGGCGGGCTGCGCGCCTATCTCGACGACATCTTCGACGCGAAGGTGTTCGTGGTGTCGTTCGTCTTCAACGTCCTCGTCGCCGCACTGATCGTGTGGCTCGGCGACCAGCTCGGCGTGGGCACCCAGCTGTCGACCGCGGTCATCGTCGTCCTCGGCATCCGCATCTTCGGAAACGCTGCCGCCCTGCGTCGTCGCCTGTTCGGAGCCTGACCGTGACCGAACCGCAACAGCCCGACCCAGCGCCCGACACGGACACCACCGCCGGATCCGCGGCACGCCACGCCACCCGCTCGCAACGCGTCTTCCTCGTCCTGGCGGCGATTCTCGTCGTCCTCCTCGGCGCCGGCATCGCCACCCAGGTGCGCACCACCGACACCGGTGACGCCCTCGACTCGGCGCGCCCCGCGGACCTGCTCGTACTGCTCGACAGTCTCAACCGCCGCGAAGCCGCTCTCCGCCAGGAGATCACCGAACTCGAGCGCACGCTCTCGAGTCTCGAACAGGAAGGCTCGGAAGCGGCACTCGAGGAGGCCCGGGCGCGCCTGTACACGCTGTCGGTGCAGCTCGGCACCGAACCCGCCACCGGACCCGGAGTGGTTCTCACCGTCGACGATCCGCGCGAAGGCGTCGGATCGGAGGTGCTGCTCGACATGATCCAGGAGCTGCGCGCGGCGGGTGCCGACACGATGCAGATCGCCGGGGCGAACGGGGAGACCGTGCGCATCGGGGTCGATTCCTGGGTCACCGGACCGGGCGGCGACATCGTCGTCGACGACCGCCGACTCGACGCTCCGTACGCCGTCACCGCCATCGGCGACGGACCGACGCTCGCCGCCGCGTTGAACATTCCCGGCGGAGTGGTCGACACGGTCGCCCGTGCGGGCGGATCATTGTCCGTGGAACAGTCTCCGCAGGTGGAGGTGTCCGCCTTGCGGGAGATCGAGCCACGCCAATACTCTCAGCCCGGTAACTGAATCCGACGTTCCGGTCGAACGTCGTCTCCGAAAGGACCAGTCTTGACCGATTTCGCGACACCCGAGGATCTGCGGTACACCCCCGAGCACGAGTGGGTGCGCAGGACGGGCGCGACGACCGTGCGCATCGGGATCACCGACTACGCACAGTCCCAACTCGGCGACGTGGTCTTCGTGCAGCTGCCCGAGTCGGGCGCCGAGATCGCCGCCGGAGAGTCCTTCGGAGAGGTCGAGTCCACCAAGAGCGTGTCGGACGTGTTCGCGCCCCTGACCGCGAAGGTGACCGCCGTCAACACGGAACTCGACGCGAATCCCGAACTGGTGAACAGCAGCCCGTACGAGGACGGCTGGCTCGTCGACGTGGAGGTCGGCAGCGAGAGCGACCTCGACGAGGCCCTCGCGCAGACGCTCGACGCAGAAGGTTACCGCGGGATCACGGAAGGCTGACGGACCCGACAGGTAACGTGACCGCGACTGTCTGCGTCAGTACCCCCGCGCGGGGTACGGTCGGATATGGCGTGTGCCGTGTCGGACCTGAACGGGGCGAACGAATCAGCGACCGCCCGGGATCACCCGGGTGGTCGAACGGATAAGGAGAAACGGTGAGCGAGAACGGCAACGCGGGCTACGAGGAGACTCCTGCAGAGACCACTTCGGTATTTCGCGCCGACTTCCTGAACGAAGTGGAAGGCGCAGGCTCGGCCACCACCGAAGCGCCCGTCTCGGGTGTCGAGGGCCTGCCCGCCGGATCGGCGCTGCTGGTGGTCAAGCGGGGGCCCAACGCAGGATCGCGCTTCCTGCTCGACCAGCCCACCACCTCGGCGGGCCGGCATCCCGACAGCGACATCTTCCTCGACGACGTGACCGTCAGCCGTCGGCACGCCGAGTTCCGCCAGGACGAGGGCGAATTCCAGGTCGTCGACGTGGGAAGCCTCAACGGCACCTACGTCAACCGCGAGCCGGTCGACTCCGCCGTCCTCGCGAACGGCGACGAGGTGCAGATCGGCAAGTTCCGGCTGGTGTTCCTGACCGGTCCGCGAGGTAACCAGGGCGCAGGTAGCTGATGACCGCGGCCCGCCAGCCGGCGCCGGCCGGAATGTCGATCGGGTCGGTGCTCGACCGCCTGCGTCCGGAGTTCCCGGACGTGACGATCTCGAAGATCCGGTTCCTCGAGGCCGAGGGACTGATCAGCCCGGAACGCACCCCCTCGGGCTACCGACGCTTCTCGATCGCCGACTGCGAGCGTCTGCGGTACGTGCTCACCGCGCAGCGCGATCAGTACCTTCCGCTCAAGGTGATCAAGGAGCAGCTCGAGGCCATCGACCGCGGCGCCGCCACGGTGGGATCGGTCGAGACCCGGCTCACCCGGCCGCGCCCGCTGGCGGTCGCCCGTGGCGAAGTGTCGCCGGAGGATCTGCGCACCGACCGCGAGATCCGGGTGAGCCGCGACGATCTGTGCACGCGTGCAGGGATCGACGCGGCCTTCCTCACCGAGTTGGTGGGGGCGGGCCTGGTCAAGCCGGGTCCGGCCGGTTTCTTCGACGAGGACGCGGTGCTGCTCGCCCGTACGGCGAAGGCGATGGCGGAGTTCGGTCTCGAGGTTCGGCATCTGCGGGCATTCAAGCTCGCCGCCGACCGCGAGGCCGCGCTCGTCGCGCAGATCGCCGGCCCGATCGCGAAGGGCCGCGACGCGGGGGCGCGGCAGCGCGCCGAGGAGATGGTGCGCGAATTGGCGGCACTGTCGTTGACGTTGCACACGTGCCTGGTGAAGGCGGCGGTGCAGGGGGCACTCGACCGCTGACGTGACGCATTCGTCGCCGATCGCGACCACGGACTCTCCGTCGGGTGGTGACCTACGGCACCTGACGGATGCGCTGGAGGACACTAGAATTCCAGGCAGTACCTGTCGGGTGGTCCCACCACCGACGAGCAGCAGGACGGAGGCATCGCGATGAGCGAGATGCGGATAGTAGGGATTCGTATCGAACAGCCGCAGAACCAGCCTGTCCTCCTGCTGCGGGAGGTCGACGGCGATCGGTATCTGCCGATCTGGATCGGGCAGAACGAAGCGACCGCCATCGCCCTCGAACAGCAGGGGGTCGAACCGGCGCGGCCGCTGACCCACGACCTGATCAAGAACCTCCTCGAGGCGTTCGGTCACAACCTGCGCGAGGTGCGCATCGTCGACCTGCGCGAGGGGACGTTCTACGCGGATCTGGTCTTCGACGGAGGGATGCGCGTGTCCTGCCGGCCCTCCGACGGGGTGGCGGTGGCCTTGCGCATCGGCGCACCGGTCCACGTCGAGGAACCGGTACTCACCGAGGCGGGACTGGTCATGCCCGACGAGCGGGAGGACGAGGTCGAGAAGTTCAAGGAGTTCCTCGATTCCGTCTCGCCCGACGATTTCAAGGCGACGGACGGCTGAAACGCCGTCCGTTCGCACGGCGGCGAGCGTTGACGCGCGCGTCGGCCGTAACGGTAGTAATGTCGAACGTTGCCTTCCGGTCGGCGTGTTGCAGCCCAGCGCCCAACACCGGAGCGTACGCTGAGTTGATCCGCCAGGGATGACTCGGTGAGCCTGGGAGCGCTCGATGATCGGATGTGGTCGGGGGGATCCGCCAATCGATCGTTGCGAGGCAGAACTGGGCGCGCGAGAGGGAGTCAGTAGTGCGAGATCGGACGAAGGGACAGCCACTCGGCGTCGATTCCGGCGATCGCTCGAATCCGGCGCCGCGGACGAACGAGACCGACGAGATCCAACCGGGCCTGTTTCCGGACAACTCGGTGCCCGACGAGCTCGTCGGCTACCGGGTGCCCATCGCCTGCCAGATCGCGGGTATCAGCTACCGCCAGCTCGACTACTGGGCCCGCACGAATCTGGTCGTACCGTCCATCCGCGGGGCTGCCGGTTCCGGTAGCCAACGGCTGTACTCGTTCAAGGACATCCTCGTCCTCAAGATCGTCAAGCGCCTGCTCGACACCGGCGTTTCGCTGCAGAACATCCGCGTCGCCGTCGACCATCTCCGCAGCCGTGGGGTGGGCGACCTCGCGAAGATCACTCTCTTCTCCGACGGCACCACCGTCTACGAATGTACGTCGCCCGAAGAGGTCGTCGACCTGCTGCAGGGCGGGCAGGGCGTCTTCGGGATCGCGGTGAGCGGCGCGATGCGCGAGCTCACCGGCAGCATCGCCGATTTCCCCGCCGAACGCGCCGACGGTGGCGGCGTCGAGGAACGCCCCGAGGACGAACTGGCGTCGCGTCGCCGCGAACGCATCAACCGCCGCATCGGCTGACCACACCACCGATCATCTCTGCTGATTCAGCTCTACCGCCTGCGGCACTTTCCGCACCTGCGGTATTTCGACCCCCGCGACGTGTTCTAGACTCGAAGACGCGTCGCCATCACGCGGGAGAGACCCGGACACCGAGCCGGGCGCCGAAGGAGCAGCACCTCCCCGTCAATCTCTCAGGCAACCGGGACCGCGTGAGCTCCGACGTCTCTGGAAAGCGGCGGGAGCACCCGCCCGCCCACGGGGAAAGGCTCTGGCCGGCCGAATCTCTCAGGCGCTCGCTCCGCGAGCTCACGACAGAGGGGGAGGAACCACCTCGCGCGACCGCGCGCACGTGGACCTCGCCGACCAGCCCGGGAGCTGCGATGACAGATGCCGTCACCTCGAACTTCGCCGATCGCCACATCGGCCCCGACACCGCCGGCCTGAACCGGATCCTCGACGTCGTCGGAGTCGATTCCCTCGACGCCCTCGCCACCGCCGCGGTGCCGGCCGCCATCCTCGACGACCGTGCGGACAACGTGCCGACCGGCCTCGACGTCCTCGACGCGCCCCGCTCCGAGCACGACGTACTCGCCGAACTGAAGGCACTGGCGTCGCAGAACACCGTGGCGACGTCGATGATCGGTCACGGCTACTACGACACGCTCACGCCGCCCGTGCTGCTGCGCAACATCATCGAGAACCCCGCCTGGTACACGGCCTACACCCCCTACCAGCCGGAGATCAGCCAGGGACGCCTCGAGGCGCTGCTGAACTTCCAGACCATGGTCGCCGACCTGACCGGCATGGAGATCGCGAACTCGTCGATGCTCGACGAGGCCACCGCCGCCGCCGAGGCGATGACCCTGCTGCGCCGCGCGAACCGCAAGTCCAAGAGCCCGCGCGTGGTCGTCGACGCCGACCTGTTCACGCAGACCGCCGCGGTGCTGGCGACCCGCGCCGAACCGCTCAACATCGAGATCGTCACCGTCGACCTCGCCACCGACGGACTGCCCGAGGGCGAGTTCTTCGGTGTGATCCTGCAGGTGCCCGGCGCCTCGGGCCGCATCATCGACGCTGCTCCGATCATCGCGGCGGCCCACGACCGCGGGGCGCTCGTCGCCGTCGGCGCCGACCTGCTGGCCATGACCCTGATCACCCCGCCCGGGGAGCAGGGCGCCGACGCGTGCTTCGGCACCACCCAGCGGTTCGGTGTGCCGATGGGCTTCGGTGGGCCGCATGCCGGCTACCTCGCCGTCGGCAGCGCTCATACCCGCACCCTGCCCGGCCGTCTCGTCGGTGTCTCGGTGGACGCGGACGGCAGCCCGGCCTACCGCCTCGCGTTGCAGACCCGTGAGCAGCATATCCGCCGCGAGAAGGCCACCAGCAACATCTGCACCGCCCAGGTGCTCCTCGCCGTGCTCGCGGCCATGTACGCCTCGTACCACGGAGCCGAAGGCCTCACCGGCATCGCCCGCCGCGTCGCCGGGCACGCCCGTCGTCTCGCCGACGGTCTACGCGCCGGCGGCGTCGAGGTGGTGCACGACGAGTTCTTCGACACCGTCCTGGTGCGCGTCCCGGGGCGGGTCGATGCCGTGCTCGCCGCCGCCCTCGAGGCCGGCATCAACCTGTACCGGGTCGACGACGATCACGTGTCGATCTCGTGCGACGAGGCGACCACCGCGGCGCATGTCGACGCGGTCCTGGGTGCCTTCGGTGTCACCGCCGGTGAGGCCGCCGAGGGAACGGCGCTGCCGCAGGCCCTTGCTCGCACGAGCGAGTTCCTGCAGCACGAGGCGTTCACTCGCTACCGCACCGAGACCGCGATGATGCGGTATCTGCGGCGTCTGTCCGACAAGGATCTCGCCCTCGACCGGACGATGATCCCCCTGGGCTCGTGCACGATGAAGCTCAACGCTGCCGCCGAGATGGAGGCCATCACCTGGCCCGAGTTCGCGGGTCTGCATCCCTTCGCTCCGGCGGACCAGACGGCCGGCATCCGCCGTCTCATCGCCGACCTGGAGGGCTGGCTCGCCGCGGTGACGGGTTACGACGCCGTGAGCCTGCAGCCCAACGCGGGCAGCCAGGGCGAGTACGCGGGCCTGCTCGCGATCCGCCACTACCACCTCGACCGTGGCGACACCGATCGGGACATCTGCCTGATCCCGTCGAGCGCGCACGGCACCAACGCCGCGTCCGCCGTGATGGCGGGCATGCGTGTCGAGGTCGTCGCGTGCCGCCCGAACGGCGACGTCGATCTCGACGACCTGCGTGCCAAGATCACCGACCACGGTGCGCGTCTGGCCGCGATCATGATCACCTATCCGTCGACGCACGGTGTCTACGAGCACGACATCGCCGACATCTGCGGTGCGGTGCACGACGCCGGCGGTCAGGTGTACATCGACGGCGCCAACCTCAACGCTCTCGTGGGTCTGGCGCGGCCGGGCAAGTTCGGTGGCGATGTGAGCCACCTGAACCTGCACAAGACGTTCTGCATCCCGCACGGTGGCGGCGGTCCGGGTGTCGGCCCGATCGGTGTCCGCTCGCATCTGGCCCCGTATCTGCCGGGTCACCCGGCGGAGCCGGGACTCGGGGGAGCGGGACCGGTCTCGGCGGCACCCTACGGGTCGGCGTCGATCCTGCCGATCACCTGGGCGTACATCAAGATGATGGGTGCCGAGGGACTGCGTCGCGCGTCGCTGACGGCGATCGCGTCGGCGAACTACATCGCGCGTCGTCTCGACGAGTATTTCCCGGTGCTGTACACGGGGGAGACCGGCATGGTCGCCCACGAGTGCATCCTCGATCTGCGGCCGCTGACGAAGGCGACGGGGGTGACGGTCGACGACGTCGCGAAGCGTCTGGCCGACTACGGTTTCCACGCGCCGACGATGAGCTTCCCGGTGGCCGGCACCCTCATGGTCGAACCCACCGAGAGCGAGGACATCGCCGAACTCGACGCGTTCATCGACGCGATGATCTCGATCCGTGAGGAGATCGACCGCGTCGGGGCAGGGGAGTGGCCGGTGGAGGACAACCCGCTGCGCGGGGCTCCGCACACCGCGGAATGCCTGGTGGGTGAGTGGAACCACCCGTACTCGCGGGAGATCGCGGTGTTCCCGATGGGGAAGAGCCGGGCCAAGGTCTGGCCGGCGGTGCGGCGTATCGACGGCGCTCACGGCGACCGGAATCTGGTGTGCTCGTGCCCGCCGTTGGAGGCGTACAGCGGCTGATGCCGGGGATGGCCGACGGACGGGTCCGTCGGCCATCTTCATCAGTGGCATAACTCCGGACCAGACGGAAACCATAGAAATACCGAATTACCCCCCCGCTTCAGCACCAATCTCACTAAGCCCAGGAGAACGGGACGTCAGTTCGCGGCGGTCAGCTCGAGGATGGAGACCTCCGGTGGGGTGCCCACCCGCACGGGCGGTCCCCACGCGCCGGTGCCCTGGGACGTGTAGATCTGCGTGTCGCCGAAGCGGTCCAGTCCGGTGACAGTGGGGTTGGCGAGGGAGACGAACGGTCGCAGCGGCCACATCTGTCCGCCGTGGGTGTGCCCGGAGAGTTGCAGGTCGACTCCGAGCTCGCGGGCCTCGTCGATGTGCCGCGGCTGGTGGGCGGCGAGGATCACCGGGGTACCGTCCGCGATACCGTCGAGGGCGGCGGGCATGTCGGGGTGGTGGGGTTCGGTGGCGGTGTAGTCGTGGACGCCGGCGAGCGCGACGACGTCGCCGTCGCGCTCGAGGGCGACATGTTCGTTGCGCAGGGTGCGTACACCGAGCGTCTCCCAGTGGTTCAGCCACGATTCGGCGTCGTCGGAGTAGTACTCGTGGTTGCCGCTGACGCCGTACACCCCGAGCGGGGCCTGCAGCTGCCGGAGCGGTTCGAGATCGGAGCCGACGAGTTCGACGGTGCCGTCGGCGAGGTCGCCGCCGAGCACGATCAGGTCGGGTTGCTCCTCGGCGACGAGGTCGACGACACGTTGCACGAAGTCGGCTCCGCGGGCGGGTCCGACGTGCAGGTCGGTGACGAGCGCGATGCGGGTGCCGTCGAAGCCGGCGGGCAGGTTCTGCAGGGCGACGGGCACAGTGACGATCCGCGGCCGGTCGGCCTCGATCGTGCCGTATCCGACGGCGGCGACCGCGGCCACGACGAGCACGGCGGTCGCGATACGCAGCCTCTGTCGCGGGGTCTCGACGGTGCCGTCGTCGGTGGTCGGCCGGGGTTGCCCGCGTCGGGTGAGGCGGGCGACGAGCAACCCGACTCCGATGAGCAGGAGCCCGAGCATCAGGTACAGCACCACCGCCAACCAACTCCAGCCGAGGAACCCGATGGGGCGGGCCCAGGCAGGATCGAGCACCGTGCCCACCCCGGAGGCGCCGAGCGTGAGCACGAACAGGACGACGAGGACGAGGTCGGCGGCGAGTGCGGCCGGTCGCGGCAGGCCGGGTGCCCGGACGAGTCGTCGATGCAGCAGATAGGTGAGGAGGGCAAGGAAGACCCCCACGACGAGAAGTCGGAGCACGTCAGGACGTCAGCTTTCGGAGGAGGTCGGTGAGATCGGCCGGGTCGGTGGTGTCGACGACGGTGAGGCTGCCGTCGGTGGCTTCGGCGGCCTGCTCGAGGACGGGGTCGGTGCGGTCGCCGAGGACGACGACGTCGATCCGCACGGGGGTCTCGGGGGACGAGAGTTCATCGATCGCGGCGCGCAGGTCGCGGGCGGCTGCTTCGTCGGGGTCGTCGCTGTCGACGACGACGAGTACGGAGTTCGGTCGGCCCGGGTCGTAGTTGTCGACGGCGTCGCGGTAGGCGGCGGTGAGAGTGGCATAGACGGGTTCGCGGTCGACGAGATCGATGTCGTCGAGGATCGAGGACATCGCCGCGCGCTTGGCTGCGGTGAGCCCGTCGCGGATGACGGCGACGCGGTGTCCCTCGGGAGTGTCGGCGAAGACGTACATGCCCATCACCGAGTTGATGGAGGCGCGACGCATGGCCTCGCGCAGGGCGCCTGCGGTCGCGGTGAGGCGGGTGCCGTCGCCGGCGGAGGTGCCCATGGAGGTGGAGGTGTCGACGACCATCGTGACCTTGCGCGGGGACACCGGGGCGAGACGCAGTGCGACGAGGACGTCGTCGACGGTGGGGTCGGCGGGGGCGAGGACGGTGTCGACGCGGGGCAGCGGAAGTTCCCCGGCGGGTTCGGGGACGGCGTCGGCGGTGCGGAAACCGTGGGCGGTGAGGATGCCGGCCTGCTCGGGGCGCCGCGCGTAGTCGGTGAACTCCGCGGCGGCGCGGGCGAGCGTCTCGTCGACCCAGGGGGCGTCGACGACGGCCGTGGGGAAGTCGACGACGGGCGCGACGCCGATCGGCAGGTGGCCGGTGAGGCCGCGGACCTGCCCGTCTGTGAGGGCGCGGTGCAGTTGCTGTTCGATGACCGGCACGGCGTGGATCGGGGCCGCGGTGTCGGGGTGGGCGCCGAGCGCCGCGAGGGTGTCGGCGGTGGTACCGACCGCGCCGAGGGTGTCGGCGCCGAGGGCGAGGGTGCTCACGGCGGTGATGGCGGCGGGGGTGGCGGCCTGTTCGAGGGTGACCGGTCCGGCGCCGATGCCGGTGGTGGCGGCGGTGACGGCTTCGAGGGCGAGGGTGGTGGCGTGGGTCTCGGTGCCGGTGGGCAGGGCGAGGCCGAGGGTGCCCCAGATGTCGAGTCCGCTCTCGCGCATGGCGGCGGGGTCGTTCTGGAGTCGGGGCAGGTCCTGCCAGCGGACGGTGGCGGTGGTGAGGGCGCGGCCGAGGTCGGTGGGGACGGCGAGCACGACCGGGGAGGTGGCGAGGGATCGGGGGGTGCCGTCGATGGCGTCGGCGGCGCGGGCGCTCATGCGGGTGTCGAGGGGTACCCACAGGGCGGGTTCGGGGCCGAGCGCCGGGTCCCAGGTGTCGGTGCCGAGGGTGTCGGCGGCGGCGAGGCTGTCGACGGCGGTGATCTCGGCCGTGACGCAGTGGTCGCGGATGACGCGGACGCCGCCGTCGGTCCATTGTTCGGCGAGTTCGGTGAGGGCGGGGGCGATGAGGGGGTCGGCGGCGATGTGCAGGACGGTGTCGCCTTCGACGCAGGTTTCGGCGGCGGCGGTGGCCTGGTTGTCGATGTTGTCGCGGAGGCGGAACCAGCCGAGGACGGCGAGCAGGGCGAGTACTACGCCTACGGCGACCACGATGACGCTGGTGCTGATTCCTCGTCGTCCGCTGCCGCGATGTCGCCCGCTCACGTCGTGTCCGCCTCGTTTCGTTCGTCGATCCGATGGTCGAGTCTAGTGAGGGGCCGGATGTGATCCGGCTCCGCCGCGCGGTGCGGGGACGGGCAGGGCCCCGATCCGGTGTGGATCGGGGCCCTGTGGTGTCGGTGTGCGGGTCAGGCGTACTTGGCCTTGTACTCGCGGCGACGGCGGTGCAGGATCGGCTCGGTGTAGCCGCTGGGCTGCGTGGTGCCTTCGAGGATGAGTTCCTTGGCGGCCTGGAAGGCGATGCTGTCGTCGAAGTTCGGGGCGAGCGGCCGGTAGCCGGGGTCGCCTTCGTTCTGCCGGTCGACGACGGGGGCCATGCGCTCGAGGGAGGCGACGACGTCGTCGGCGGTGACGACGTCGTGGCGGATCCAGTTGGCGAGGAGCTGGCTGGAGATGCGCAGGGTGGCGCGGTCCTCCATGAGCGCGACGTCGTGGATGTCGGGGACCTTGGAGCAACCGACGCCCTGGTCGATCCAGCGCACGACGTAGCCGAGGATGGACTGGCAGTTGTTGTCGAGTTCCTCGCGCTTCTCCTCGTCGGACCAGTTGGGGTTCTCGGCGAGGGGGATGGTGAGAATGTCGTCGACGGTGGCGCGGCTCTTGCCCTTGAGCTCGTTCTGGACCGCGAAGACGTCGACCTCGTGGTAGTGGGTGGCGTGCAGGGTGGCGCCGGTGGGTGAGGGCACCCAGGCGGTGTTGGCGCCGGCCTTGGGCTGGCCGATCTTCTGCTCGACCATGTCGCGCATGAGGTCGGTCATGGCCCACATGCCCTTGCCGATCTGGGCCTTGCCCTGCAGGCCGCAGGCGAGGCCGGTGTCGACGTTCCAGTCCTCGTAGGCGGCGATCCAGCGCTGCTGCTTCATGGCGGCCTTGCGGACGACGGGTCCGGCCTCCATGGAGGTGTGGATCTCGTCGCCGGTGCGGTCGAGGAAGCCGGTATTGATGAACACCACGCGGTCGGAGGCGGCCTGGATGCAGGCGGCGAGGTTGACGGTGGTGCGTCGCTCCTCGTCCATGATGCCGACCTTGAGGGTGTTGGTGGGCAGGGAGAGGACCTCTTCGACGCGGCCGAACAGTTCGGTGGTGAAGGCGGATTCCTCGGGGCCGTGCTGCTTGGGCTTGACGATGTAGATCGAGCCGGTGCGGCTGTTGGCGAGCGGGCCGTGGTCCTCGTCGATGTGCAGGCCGTGGATGGCGCACAGGCTGGTGATGAGCGCGTCGAGGATGCCTTCGGGGACCTCGTTGCCGTCGCGGTCGAGGATGGCGGGGTTGGTCATGAGGTGCCCGACGTTGCGGACGAACAGCAGGGAGCGGCCGTGCAGTTCGAGGTCGCTGCCGTCGAGGGCGGTGTAGACGCGGTTCGGGTTCAGCTTGCGGGTGAGGGTCTTGCCGCCCTTGTCGAAGGATTCGGACAGGTCGCCGCGGTTGAGGCCGAGCCAGTTGCGGTAGCCGACGACCTTGTCGTCGGCGTCGACGGCGGCGACGGAGTCCTCGAAGTCCATGATGGTGGTGACGGCGGATTCGAGGACGACGTCCTTGACGCCGGCGGCGTCGGTGCTGCCGATGGGGGACTCGGGGTCGATCTGGATCTCGATGTGCAGACCGTGGTTGCGCAGCAGCACCGAGGAGGGGGTGGCCTTGTCGCCGAGGTAGCCGACGAGCTTGTCGGGCTGGGCGAGTCCGGTGACGGTGCCGCCCTCGAGGGTGACCTTCAGTTCGGTGCCGTCGATGCTGTAGCCGGTGGAGTCGGCGTGCGAGCCCTGCGCGAGGGGTGCGGCCTTGTCGAGGAAGTCGCGGGCCCAGGCGATGACCTTGTCGCCGCGGACCTTGTTGTAGCCGGTGCCCTTCTCGGCGCCGCCCTCTTCGGGGATGACGTCGGTGCCGTAGAGCGCGTCGTAGAGCGATCCCCAGCGCGCGTTGGAGGCGTTGAGCGCGAAGCGGGCGTTGAGGACGGGCACGACGAGCTGCGGACCGGCGGTCTCGGCGATCTCGGTGTCGACGTTCTCGGTGCCGATGGTGAACGGTTCGGGGGCGGGGACGAGGTAGCCGATCTCTTCGAGGAAGGCCTTGTAGGCGACCGGGTCGTGGGGCTGTCCGGCGCGGTCGCGGTGCCAGCCGTCGATCTTGGCCTGGAGATCGTCACGCTTGGCGAGCAGTGCCCGGTTCTTGGGGGCGAGGTCGTGGACGATCTTGTCGGCACCCGCCCAGAAGGTGTCCGCGTCGACCCCACTGCCGGGGATGGCCTCGTTGTTGACGAAGTCGTAGAGAACCTGCGCGATCTGGAGTCCGCCGACCTGCACGCGTTCTGTCATCACCCTCACTCTTTCCGGTTGCTGTGCGGCCGGAAACGTCCCGGCCGCACGGAATCGTCGATTATGTTACCCGCCAGTAGTAACGGACGCAGTGGTTCTGTGCGTCTGCAGGGCGGTACATCGATTCACCAGCTCTTCTCTCAGAGCTGCGGCGCGACGGGTGAGCGCCGACTGCTCGCGGACGTACTGTGCGCGTCCGGCGGCAGTCTCGATCCTGATGGGCGAGTAGCCGTAGTCCTCGAGATCATACGGGCTCGCCCGCATGTCCAATTCACGGGCTGCGGACGCGTGTCGCAGGCACCGCACCGTCAGCTCCGAATCGGTCAACGGCAGCAGCTTGTACGCCCACTTGTACAGATCCATGCCGGCGTGCAGGCAGCCGGGTTGCTCGCTGTGTACCTGCTGGTCGCGGGTCAGTTCGGTGGCGTTGCGTGGAACGGCGTCGGGGGTGAAGAACCGGAACGCATCATAATGGGTGCATCGGAGCTGCATTGATTCCACCACCGCGTCGGTCCCGGCGTGACCGAGCCGCAACGGCACCGACGAATGCCGCACCCCGCCGGCTCCCGCCCGGTACACCATCGCCCACTCGTGCAACCCGAAGCAGCCGAGCTGCGGCGGCCGGGAGGCGGTCGCGGTGAGCAGCCCGGCCACGAAGTCGACGGTGTCGGCGCGCCGGTCGAGCACCTCCCGGGCCACCCGCATCCCCGGCTGCCCGTCGACGGTGACCCGCTCGTAGCCGGGATGGTCGCGGTAGTCACGCGCCGCGGCCGCGCCGAGCAGCACGGTGCCGTAGCCGGGATGCCAGCGCCGCAGCTGACTCGGCCGCAGGCTGTAGTAGGTGAACAGGAAGTCGTGCACCGGATGGGCGCGGCCGGCGGCGCGTCGCTCGAGATGCCCGGCGAGCAGCTCGTCCACGACGGCGTGGTGCGCGTCGCGCCGCGCGGTCCACTCGGTCTCGGGGAGGACCACCGCGCGGTCGGTCACGGACGGGGAGCGGGTCATGGTTCTCGTTCGGTCGATCGGGGTGCGGTCGTGCGGGGGCGGTTGCCCAGCGGATCCGCGACCCGGTGGGTGGCGTCGCGGACCGTCCCGACGAACTCTTCCACGAGGTCCTCGAGCGCGACGATTCCCCGCAGTGTTCCGGTGGTGTCGATCACTCCGGCCAGATGCGCGTTGCTGCGGCGCAGCGCGGCCAGCGCCTCGTCGAGACCGTCGGCGATCCCGATGGTCGGCAGCGCCCGGATCGCCGCGGCGGGGATGAGGGTCTCGGGACCGGTGGACTGCTCCCGCACGAGGTCGAGCACGTCCTTGATGTGGATGTAGCCGGTGATCGTGCCGTCGGGTCGACGGGTGGGATACCGGGAGAAACCGGTGGTGGTGACCGCGTGCTCGACGTCGCCGAGCGTCGGGCCCGCATCGGTGTGCGGGACGGTGCGCACCCGAGCGAGCGGGATCATCACGTCGGCGACGGTGCGGTTGCCGGTGGCCAGGGCGCGGGTGAGGCGCTTGTGCTCCTCCTCGTCGAGCAGTCCTTCGGAGCGGGATTCGCCGATCATCTCGGTCAGCTCCACAGCGGAGACGGAGGTGTCGAGTTCGTCCTTCGGGTCGATGTGCGCCGCGCGGAGGGTGGCGTTGGCACACAGGTTGTAGAAGGCGATGACCGGCCGGGCGGGTCGCATGAACCACAGGTGGATCGGCACGAGCAGCATCGCGGCGCGTTCCGGGCCGGCGATGGCGATGTTCTTCGGCACCATCTCGCCGAGCAGGATGTGCAGCACCACCACGATGGTCAGGCCGATGGTGAACGCGATGGGGTGCAGCAACGCGTCGGGCACCCGGGCCGCGTGCAACGGCACCTCGATCAGGTGTGCGATGGCCGGTTCGGCGACGCGGCCGAGCAGGATCGAGCAGATCGTGATGCCGAGCTGGGAGCCGGCGAGCATGAGCGAGAGGTGTTCGCCGGCGTGGATGACGGTGCGGGCGCGGGTCTTGCCCTGGGCGAGCAGCGTCTCGAGCCGGTCGCGGCGGACGGTGATGAGGGAGAACTCGGCGCCGACGAAGAAGGCGTTGCCGGCGAGCAGCAGCACGGCGAGGACGATCCCGAACCAGTCGCTCATCGCTGCTCACCACCCTCGTCGGTGGCCGCGGTGTCGTCACTGTCGTCCATGCCGTGACTGTCGTCCCTGCCGTCGCCGTCGGGGTTCTCGGGGTCGGGGGCGGCGCCGGGTACGAGCAGCACCCGGTCGATGCGGTGCCCGTCCATCTCGAGGATGCGCGCGTACCAGGTGAGGTCGCGTTCGCCGCGGCGCAGCGGCAGCTGGATCTCGTCGTCGACCTCGGGGATGCGGCCGAGTTCGGTGAGGATCAGCCCGGCGAGGGTCTCGTAGTCGCCGTCGGGGGCGCGGTAGCCGGTGAGCTGGGCGAGCTCGTCGGTGCGCAGCAGACCCGTGCACGACCAGCCCTCTCCTTCGCGGTGGGCGTCGAGTTCGGTCTCGTCGTGTTCGTCGCGGACGTCGCCGACGATCTCCTCGACGAGGTCCTCCATGGTGATCAGTCCGGCGGTGCCGCCGTATTCGTCGACGACGAGCGCGACCTGCATGCCGTCCGAACGCACCCGTTCCATGACGGTGTCGCCGTCGAGGCTGGACGGCACGGTGGGTACGCGGCGGGCGAGGGCGCCGACGGCGGTGGTGCCGCGCGCCGGGCCGGGCACGGTGAACGCGTGCTTGACGTGCACGACGCCGAGCGGGGCGTCGAGGTCGCCGTCGACGATCGGGAAGCGGGAGTAGCCGGTGCGGGCGGACAGTTCGATGAGGTCGAGGACGGTGGCGTTGCGGTCGAGGCTCTCGACGGTGCTGCGCGGGGTCATGAGGTCCTCGGCGGTGCGGTCCCCGAACTGCAGGGAGCGGTAGACGAGGCGGGCGGTGTGCTCGTCGAGGGTGCCGCTGCGGGCCGAGGCGCGCACCAGCGAACCGAGTTCCTGCGGGGAGCGCGCCGAGCGCAGTTCCTCGGCCGGTTCGATGCCGAAGCGCCGCACGATGTGATTGGCGGCGCCGTTGAGTCCGAGGATCGCCCAGCGGAACAGCAGGGAGAAGGCCAGTTGGAGACCGGCGGTGGCGCGGGCGGTGCCCATGGGCCGGGCGATGGCGATGTTCTTGGGGACCAGTTCGCCGAAGACCATGGAGAAGGACGTGGCGATGAGCAGCGCGAGGACCAGCGAGGTGGTCGAGGCGACGGAGGTGCTCAATCCGATCGCGTCGAACAGCGGGGTGAAGAACTGCGCGAGGATCGGTTCGGCGAGATAGCCGGTGATCAGTGTGGTGATGGTGATGCCGAGCTGGGCGCCGGACAGCTGGAACGACAGGGTGCGGTGTGCGTGCTGGACCTGCCGGGCGCGACGGTCGCCGTCGTGGGCGTGCGCGTCGACGGCGCTGCGTTCGAGGGCGGTCAGGGAGAACTCGGCGGCGACGAACAGGGCGGTGCCTGCGGTGAGCGCCACGAAGCCGAGGAGGGCGACGATATCGAGCAGGACGGACATCAGGGGCGGTCCTGCCGGGCGGGGTGGAGGCCGGGGTGGTGACCCGGCCCGATAGAGGATCCTTCCGGCCCGGAGTCGCACTCCGTGCAGGGGGAGGAGGTGTCGGGCGGTGGGGTGGCTGTGGGTGCCGCGGGCACCGGTGTCCTCTCGTCGGGTCCGGTCGCGGACGGTGTCCGCCTGCCGGAAGTGGTTTCGACGGGTACCGATTCTACTGAGGGTGGTTGCCGTGTGTCGCGGTGCCGGTGACGACGCGGCGCCTACGGTGGGGATCGAGCAGGTGTCCCGGTGGAACGAAGGAGCGTGGATGAGCGGCGGCGAGGGTCCGGAACACGGTGGCGGCGAGCGGGTGCCGAGCCGGTGGGAGGAGATCGTGGCGGAGAATCCGGCGCATTCGTCGTGGTACGTCGAACGGTTCCGTGCGATGGTCGCCCGGGGGCAGGACACCGTCGGGGAGGCCCGGTTGATCGATGCGATGGTGCCGCGTGGGGCGCGGATCCTCGACGCCGGGTGCGGGCCGGGCCGGCTCGGCGGTTATCTGCATCGGGCCGGGCACAGTGTGGTCGGGGTGGATGTCGATCCGGTGCTGATCGCGGCGGCGGAGGAGGATCATCCGGGGCCGAGGTGGCTGGTGGGGGATCTGGCCGAGCTGGATCTGCCGGCCCGCGGTGTCGACGCCGATTTCGATGTGATCGTGTGCGCGGGGAATGTGATGACCTTCGTGGCGCCGTCGACCCGGGTGGCGGTGCTGCGCAATTTCGCGGCGCATCTGGCGTCGCAGGGCCGGGTGGTGATCGGTTTCGGGGCGGGCCGTGAGTATCCGTTCGAGGAGTTCTTCGCCGACGTGCAGCAGGCGGGTCTGGCGGTGCAGGTGCGGTTGTCGACCTGGGATCTGCGGCCGTTCAGCGACGACGCGGAGTTTCTGGTGGCGGTGCTGGGGCGGGCGTAGCCGCGGCGTCGGCGGGGGTGTCGGCGGCCTGGGCGCGGGAGAGCGTCACGGTGGTCACGAGCATCACGACGACGGCGGCGCCGACGAGGATCCGTCCGGGGCCGTCGGTGCGCAGGTGTTCGCCGAGCACGGTCATGCCGAGCACGATCGCGGCGAGCGGTTCGCCGACGGTCAGGGCGGGCAGCGATGCGGTGAGCGATCCGGCCTGGAAGGCGCGTTGCTGCAGGTAGATCGCGGCGGCGCCGGCGGCGACGAGTGTCCAGGTCTGCCACGAGCCGAGCAGTTGCGGGATGCCGTGTTCGGCGAGGTCGGTGACGTGTTTGGTGAACGCGCTGGTCACGCCGTAGAGGATGCCTGCGGCGATCCCGAACGACAGTGCCCGCAGTCGCGGGGAGAGCACGGCGACGACGACGGCGGCGGCGGTGACGGCGAGCACCGCTCCGAGCGGCAGCGCCCAGCGGACGGCGGCGGCATCTCCGGTGCCTTCGCTGGGGTTGCCGACGAGCAGGAAGATCGCCAGCGCCGCGCACAGTGCGCCGGCGAGCAGCCAGGTGGTGCGGGTGACGCGGCGGCCGGTAGTGGCGGCGGCGAGCGGCAACGCGAACAGCAGTGACGCGACGAGCAGGGGCTGGACGAGCAGCACCGATCCGAAGACGAGCGCGATGACCTGCAGCACGTAGCTGCCGCCGTCGCCGAGGATGCCCGCCCACCAGCGGGGGCTGCGCAGCAGCGAGCCGACGAAGGAGTCGGTGTCGGGCACGGCAGCGGCCGAGCTCTGTTGCGCGACACTGCCGACCGCGATGAGCGCGGCGGCGGCGAGCGCGCACAGGACGGCGACTGCCGTGCCCGTCATCGGGTCAGGCCTGCACTTCGGAGCGGTCCCCGCTCCACAGGGTGTGGAACTTGCCGGGGCGGTCGGTGCGTTCGTAGGTGTGGGCACCGAAGAAGTCGCGCTGGCCCTGGGTGAGGGCGGCGGGCAGCCGGTCGGCGCGCAGCCCGTCGTAGTAGGACAGCGACGACGCGAAGGCCGGGACGGGGATGCCGAGCTGGGTGGCGGTGACCACGACGCGTCGCCAGCTGTCGATGCCGATCTCGATGGCGTCGCGGAAGTACGGCGCGAGGATCAGACTGGGCAGGGCCGGGTCGGCGTCGTAGGCCTCCTTGATGCGGTTGAGGAACTGGGCGCGGATGATGCAGCCGCCGCGCCAGATCGTCGCGAGCGCGGCGCGGTCGACGTTCCAGCCGTATTCGGCGCTGCCGGCGGCGATCTGGTCGAAGCCCTGCGCGTAGGCGACGATCTTCGACGCGTACAGGGCGGCGCGGATGTCCTCGGTGAACTGCGCGGCGTCGGTGGGGGCGGCGCCGAGGTTGCCGGCGGCGAGGCCGCGGGCGGCGGCGCGCTGGTCGCGGGAGCCGGACAGGGCGCGGGCGAAGACGGCTTCGGCGATGCCGGTGACGGGCACGCCGAGGTCGAGGGCGGCCTTGACGGTCCAGCGGCCGGTGCCCTTCTGTTCGGCGGCGTCGACGATGACGTCGACGAGGGGTTTGCCGGTGGCGGCGTCGGTCTGGCGCAGCACCTCGGCGGTGATCTCGATGAGGTAGGACTCGAGGGTGCCGGTGTTCCAGTCGGCGAAGACGTCGGCGATCTGCCCGGCGTCGTAGCCGAGGGCGTCGCGCAGCAGGTGGTAGGCCTCGCCGATGAGCTGCATGTCGGCGTATTCGATGCCGTTGTGCACCATCTTCACGAAGTGGCCGGCGCCGTCGGGGCCGATGTGGGTGCAGCAGGGGGTGCCGTCGACCTGGGCGGCGATGGTTTCGAGCAGCGGGCCGAGCGCCTCGTACGATTCGGCGGGGCCGCCGGGCATGATGGACGGGCCGTTGAGGGCGCCTTCCTCGCCGCCGGAGATGCCGGCGCCGACGAAGTGCAGGCCGCGGGCGCGCAGGGCGGCTTCGCGGCGGATGGTGTCGGTGTAGAGGGCGTTGCCGCCGTCGATGATGATGTCGCCGGGTTCCATCGCGTCGGCGAGCTCGTTGATGACCGCGTCGGTGGCGTCGCCGGCCTTGACCATGATCAGGACGCGGCGCGGCTTCTCTAGGGCGGCGACGAATTCGTCGATGGTTTCGGTGCGGACGAAGGTGCCGTCGCTGCCGTGCTCGGCGAGCAGCGCGTCGGTCTTGGCGATGCTGCGGTTGTGGAGGGCGACGGTGTAGCCGTTGCGGGCGAAGTTGCGGGCGATGTTCGAGCCCATCACGGCCAATCCGGTCACGCCGATCTGGGCCTGCGGTGTTTCGGTGCGTTCGACGGTCATGGTCTACAGCTTCCCCCGAAACGGGGGCCGATCGAAATCGGGGCGGGCCGAACGGTGCGGCGTGTCGCGGCTCAGAGGCCGAGCAGCAGGGACAGTTCGGTGAGCCAGGGCACCGCCACGGCGATGGTGGGTACGACGAGGATGGCGGCGGCGGCGGTGTAGGCGGCGGCGGAAATGCCGAGGCTGGGGCCCGGTCCGGTGAGGCGCTGCACGCGCAGCACGGTGCTCGGTCCGCCGACGGCGAGGGCGCCGGTGGGGGTGTGGGCGCCGGCGCAGGCGACGAGGGCGCGGGCCAGCGGTGCGGGGCCGGTCTTGCGGACGGCGGAGTCGTCGGCGAGCAGCTCGACGAGCAGTTTGACCGAGCCGAGCGCCGATCCGGAGCGCACGACGCGGGGGAACGCTTCGTAGACGGCGGTGAACGCCTCGAGGATGAGGTCGTGGCGGGCGCGCAGGTGGGAGTGTTCGTGGCGCAGGATCGCGCGTAGTTCGTCGTCGCCGAGGTTGTCGAGGGTGCCTTCGCTGAGCACCACCCGGTGCCGCAGCCCGGGCAGGCAGTAGGCGATGGGGTCGGCGGTGTCGAGGATCCGCACGTGTGGGTGGTGGCGGACGGCGGCGCCGCTCTCGCGGCGGTCGAGCAGGTCGACGAGCATGCGGTGGCGGGAACGGCGGCGGCGGGTGCGTACCGCGACGCGCAGCATGGAGAAGGTCAGGCGGGCACCGATGAACACGGTGAGGGCGAAGACGATGACGTAGGTCAGCCACAGGGGCAGGCCGAGGGCGTCGATCTCTTCGAGGGGGCCGGTGGTGGGTCGGCCGTCGGCGCCGGGCGCGAGGAGGCGGGCGGCGATGGCCAGGCCGCAGGAGAACGCGGAGAGCACCGCTGCCAGGGCCACGGACTGCCACAGCACGAGGGCGGCCCGGGGGTTGCGGTGCGGCCAGGTGGCGCGGGCGAGCAGCCCCGGCACCGGACCGGCGAGGAGAAGCGCTGTGGTTCCGAAGAACAGCGCCGTGGTCGCGTTCATGACATCGAGTGTGTCAGCCGGCCCGCTCGGTGTCGTGGCCGGTGTTGTCGTCGCCGTGTTGCGCTTCGAGTTTCGCCAGCGCCGCGCGTAGGGCGGCGGCTTCGTCGGCGCCGACGCGGCCGACGAAGTGGACGAGGGCGGCGGCGCGGCCGGCGGTCTCGTCGGCCTGGTCGAGGGCGTCGACCATGAGGCTGGCGACGAGTTCGTCGCGGCCGTGCACCGGCAGGTAGCGGTGGGCGCGGTCGTCGCGTTGCTGGATGACGAGGTTCTTCTTGGCGAGGCGCTGCAGGACCGTCATGACGGTGGTGTACGCGAGGTTGCGTCGAGCCGAGAGGGCTTCGTGGACCTGCCGGACGGTCTGTGGTTCGGGGGTGGACCACAGGTGGTCCATCACTGCGCGTTCGAGTTCGCCGAGTGCTGCCATGGGTCGATTCTACGGATTTCTCCGACGAATGTGCGTACTACCCCTAGTCGTAGGGTCTGACCTGCGGTGGGACCATCGTCACCTCCGGTGGGGACCTCCGGCGGCGCCGTAGACGTGGCGGGTGCCGATGGGCACGATCAGCGGCCGGTCGGACACCGGATCGTCGATGACGGAGGCGTCGAGGTCGAACACCTCGCGCAGCAGTTCCACGGAGATCACCTCCGAGGGCACCCCGGAGGCGACGACGCGGCCGTCCTTCATCACCACGAGGTGGTCGCTGTAGCGCACGGCGAGGTTCAGGTCGTGCAGCACCATCACCACGGTGCGGCCGAGTTCGCTGTGCAGCCGGTCGACGAGGTCGAGGACCTCCACCGAGTGCGCCAGGTCGAGGTAGGTGGTGGGTTCGTCGAGCAGCAGGATGTCGGTGCCCTGCGCGAGCGCCATGGAGATCCAGGCGCGTTGCCGTTGTCCGCCGGACAGTTCGTCGATGGGTCGGTCGGCGAGGTCGGCGATGCCGGTGCGTTCGAGGGCGATGGCGACCTCGTCCTCGTCGTCGGAGGACCATTGCCGGAACCAGGACTGGTGCGGGTGCCGGCCGCGGGAGACCAGATCGGCGACGGTGAGCCCTTCGGGGGCGACGGGGGCCTGCGGCAGCATGCCGAGCACCCGGGCGACCTCGCGGGTGCGCATGGTGGTGATGTCGTGGCCGTCGAGCAGCACGGTGCCGGTGCGGGGTTTGAGCAGCCGGCTCAGGGCGCGCAGCAGGGTGGATTTGCCGCAGCCGTTGGGGCCGATGACGGTGGTGACGACCCCGGTGGGGATGGACAGGTTCAGGTCGTCGACGATGAGCCGTTCGCCGTAGCCGAGGCTGATGTGCTCGGCGACCAGTCGCGGCGCCGCGTGCTCGACGTGGCCGGGGGCCGGGGCGGGAGGCAGATGGGTGTCGGTCATCGGGAGACCTTTCGGTTGGAACGCACCAGCAGGTACAGCAGGAAGGGGCCGCCGAGCGCGGAGGTGACCAGGCCGACCGGCAGCGGCACCGGCAGGATGGTGCGGGCGATCAGGTCGGCGGCGACGACGAACAGCGCCCCGGTCAGGGCGGAGGCGACGATCGGGCTGCCCGCCGAGCCGACGAGGCGCAGGGCGATCTGCGGGGCGGCGAGGGCGACGAAGCCGATGGGGCCGGCGGCGGCGGTGGCGACGGCGGCGAGCGCGCACGCCGCGATGAGCAGCAGCGCCTGCTGGGTCTGCAGCTTCACGCCGAGGGAGCGGGCGGTGTCGTCGCCGAGGCGCAGCGCCCCGACGGTGAAGGAGGCGGTCGCGGCCCAGCCGCCGACGAGCAGCAGGGCGATCGCGGCGGGCACCACCTGGCTCCAGGAGACGCCGTTGAGCGAGCCGGTCAGCCACACCTGGGCGCGGCTGACGTCGTTGATGTCGGCGGAGACGAGCATCCACTGGGTCAGGGCGATGAGCATGGCGTTGACGCCGATGCCGATGAGCACGAGCCGGAAGCCGTCGGCGCCGCGCCGCCACGCCAGCAGGTAGATGACCGTGGCGGTGAGCAGCGCGCCGAGCAGCGCCGACAGCGGCAACCCGAGGGTGGCGAGCAGTCCGACGATGGAGCCGCCGCTGGTGACGACGATCAGGGCCACGGCGGCGGAGGAGGCGCCGGCGGTGATGCCGAGGATGTCGGGGCTGGCCAGGGCGTTGCGGGAGACCGATTGGGTGATGGCGCCGGAGACCGCGAGGGCGGCGCCGACGACCACGGCGGCGATGCCGCGCGGGAGGCGCAGGTCGAAGACGATGAACCGGTCGAGGCGTTCCCCGCCGCCGAGGAGCACCTCGACGACCTGCAGGGGGCTGAGCGGGTAGTCGCCGCGGCCGAGGGAGATCGACAGCAGCACCGCGGTGGCGGCGACGATCAGCGCGCACACGATGACCATGCGGGCGCGCCAGACGACGGAGACGGAGCCGAGTCGGAAGGCGGGCCGGCCCGGGACGCGGGTGGAGACCTGCACGGGGGAGCGGCGCCTGCCCGTCGTCGGTTCGTCCGTGTCGAGGGAGGGGGTGGGGGTGTCGTTCACAGGGCCACCAGCTTCCGGCGACGGACGAGGGCGATGAAGAAGGGGGCGCCGATGAGGGCGAGCACGATGCCGACCTGCAGTTCGCCGGGGCGCACCACGATGCGGCCGACGACGTCGGCGAGGACGAGCAGTGCCCCGCCGAGCAGCCCGGCATAGGGCACGAGCCAGCGGTAGTCGGGGCCGGTGACCGCGCGGGCGATGTGCGGGACGATCAATCCGACGAAGGCGATGGGTCCGCAGGCGGCGGTGGCGGCGCCGGTGAGCACGGTGATCGCGGCGATGCCGATCACCCGGGTGGTGACGACGTTGGTGCCGAGCGAGCGGGCGACGTCCTCGCCGAGGCTGAGCAGGTTCAGTGCCGGGGTGGAGGCGAGCGCGACGAGCAGTCCGACGACGATGAACGGCAACACCTGCCAGAAGACGTCCATGCCGCGGCCGGCGACGGAGCCGACCACCCAGAAGCGGTAGCCGTCGAGGCTGGTCTGGTCGAGCAGCACGATGGTCTGGATCATCGCCTGCAGGAAGAACGCGACCGCTGCGCCCGCCAATGCGAGGCTGAGCGGGCTCGAGCCGCCGTTGCCGATGGAGGCGAATCCGAACACCACGATGCTGGCGAGGGCGGATCCGGCGAAGGCGAACCACAGGTACTGCGCCGGGGTGGACAGTCCGAACAGGTAGATCGACAGCACCACCAGGAAGGCGGCGCCGGCGTTGATGCCGAGCAGGCCGGCGTCGGCGAGCGGGTTGCGGGTGTGGCCCTGGATCAGGGCACCGGCGATGCCGAGCGCGGTGCCGACCAGCAGTGCGAGCAGGGTGCGGGGGATGCGCAGCGAGTGCACGATCACGTCGGTTTCGGAGCCGTCGTTGACGATCAGGGCGTGGAAGACCTCCGCGAAGGTCATCGGGCGGGCGCCGACGGCGATGCTGGCGAGGGCGCCGAGCACCAGTAGTACGAGCAGCGCGGCCAGGCCGAGCAGGCGGCGGCGGCGCAGGGCGGCGACGCTGCCGTCGGTGGGGCGCGGGGTGAAGTCGTCGTGGCGGGCGTGGCGTTCGGTGACGATCTCGGTGCCGCGGCGCAGCAGGGCGCGGCGGGTGCCGACCGGTCCGGTGGTGGCCCGGTCGCGCAGCACGAGCCCGGTCCACTGCAGGCCCAGGCTCTGGCCGGTGCGGCCGGCGCGGTAGGCGTGGTTCCACCACAGCAGTCCGGCGGCGGCGGCCAGGGCGGCGCCGCCGAAGACGATGCGGTCGGTCTGGCCGCCGCCGTTGGCGTCGGCGAGGGTGTCGACGACGAGGGCGCCGATGAGCAGGGGGATGGCGAGGAGCGCGAGGTCGCACAGGACGGCGGCGATCCGGCGGCCCGCGCGGGGCGGGGCGGTCGGGTCGGCGTCCGGTGGGGCGTGGGGGGTGACGGTCACGGGCGCGGGGTGCTCCTCGGGAAGGCGGTGGTGCGGTTCGGGTCGTCGCGGATCGTGGGGAACGCGAAGGCCTTCGGAGTTAGGTTACGGAATCCTATGTGTCGGCGGGAGTAGGGGATGGGGTTGCGCACACCACCCCCGGATGCAATGGTTAGGCTTACCTAATCAAGATGACCGTCGATCAGGAGGTGTCGGATGACGACGCTGCTGCTGCCGCCCACGGCGGCACCCGTCCGCCCGTTCGAGGACACGCGCGCCCGGCTGCGCGCGCTCGCCGCGGGAGCGCCCCGCGTGTATGCGGTGGCCTGTATCGACGAAGAACCCCGCCGCCGCTGGTGGTTCCTCGGCGGCCCCGAACGGCAGCAGCGCATCGAGGCGCTCTACGACCGTGCCCTGCTCGACACCGAGGATCCGCGCATCGCCGTCGAACAGGTCGCCGGCGCCCTCATCCACGCCGTGGTCGGCCGCGTCCTCGCCCCCTACGCCCTCGAGGGGCGCGTCTGGGATCCGGGTCCGGACAATCTGTGGCTGCACCAGGACAGCGACGGCTGCATCGACTGGGCCGGTCTCGCCGACGACACCCTGCGGGTGCTGCCCGAGGACCGCGCCGCCGGGCAACGCGACGTCGTGGTGCTCCCGTGCGAGCAGGCGATGGCGGTGTGGACCGCGCACCGCGCCGCGACCGCGTTGAACGCCGTCCATCTCGCGTTGCGGTCCCTCGCCCCGCTCGACCGGAACCGCTTCTGGGCGATCGTCGGGCGCACCGTCGTCACCGGCGCCGCCCACCTGCCCGTGCTCGGCGGTGCCTCCCGCCGCACCGCCGCGCGCCGCGGTCAGGCGTTGCTCGACGCCTTCGTCGCCGCCGGCCACCCCGTCCGAGGCCTTGCCGGATTAGGGCAGCCTTCCCTATAATCGACTCCGTTCCGACTGCCGGACCGCAGCGGAGTCCTGAGGGCTGCAGTGACTCCCGGTCCCTTCCCGCGGCGGGCCCCACATCCGTGTGGGGCCCGCCGTCGTGTGTCCCCACGCCCCCACCGTCGCCGCACAGTGCACCGCCCCGTCGGCGGTGCGGCGGTGCGGCGGTGCGAACCGCAGGGGATGCTGGAGGAAATCCCCGTCGCGTCCCGGAAGCACCGCGAGATGACCACCCTGTGGATGATCGAAGACCTCGAACCGTGGCCCGACGGGCCCACCGCCGGGCAGGTGTGTGAACCGGCCACCTCCTGGACCACCCCCGGAGCGACCGACTGCATCCGCGAACTCGTCCGCCACGTGCCCGCCCGCGTCGAGCGGATCGCCGTCGACGATCGCGTCGAACTGCTCGCCCATCTCGGTCACGGCTTCACCACCGTGCTCCCCCCGCAACTCGACACCCTCGGCGATGTCGTGCTCACCGGGCATCTGGTGTGGGACCGCTTTCTGGGGACGCTGTACCGCACCCGCCCGTACGGGCGCGCCCGGGTCGCCGAACGGCACCCGGTGATCCAGCGGACCATCAGGATCCCGACAGCGGTCACGGGCTGGTACGGCGTCGAGTACGAGGGCGCGCGGACCGTGCACCGAGTCGGGCCGATCCCCGACGGCTACTCGATCGTCGCGCACGCGCTGCTGGTGACGCTGCAGTGACCACCCCCGCGCGCCACGCGCGGACGTCGGACGTCCGAAAACCGCCATGTCCTACCATCGTTCGACGGCCACCTGTCCCGGCGGCCGGTCGACCCACGCACGAACAAGGGAAGCCCCGTATGAGCGACCAGTCCACCTCCGCCCCGGCCCAGCACGACGTGCAGGCGATCAACGCCGTCAACGACCGAGGCTTCAACACCGCCCTCGGCCTCGAGTTCGTCGAACTCGGACCCGACCTCGCGCGCGCCCGGTGGACGATCACCCCCGACCAGCACCAGCCCTACGGCATCGTGCACGGCGGGGTGTACTGCGCGGTGATCGAGTCCGTCGCCAGCGTCGCCGGCGCCAACTGGCTGGGGGACAGGGGCAACGTCGTCGGGGTCAACAACAACACCGACTTCCTCCGCGCGACCCGCGAAGGGGTCCTCACCGCGACCGGCACCCCGGTGCACCGCGGCCGCACCCAGCAGCTGTGGCGGGTCGAGATCGTCGACGAGCATGATCGGCTCGTCGCGCAGGGACAGGTGCGCCTGGCGAACATCACCGACGCGGACCGCATCGGGCACTGACCCGCCGACGGGCGGCTCCGGCCGGGACAACGCGCCCGACCGGAGCGTCGACGGTCAGCCCGCGGCCTGCGTCCCGCCGCGGCCCTGCCCGGCCGGGGCCTGCGCGGACTGTGTGTCGCCGTTGGTTGCGGTCTCGCCGTTCTGCGCGTCGCCGCCGGGTTCGTCCGAGCGCATGTGCTCGAGCGCGATCCGCGCGAACACCTGCTGCTCGGTCGCCGCCATCTCGTTGCGGCCGGTGGAGAAGAACGCCTGCGCCCAGGACAACAGCGTCGACAGCTTCGACGAGAACCCCACCAGATACAGCAGGTGGATGAACAGCCACGCCACCCAGCCGAGGAACCCGCTGATCTCGAGTTTGCCGACCTTGGCGACCGCGCTGAACCGCGAGATGGTCGCCATGCTGCCCTTGTCGAAATACTTGAACGGTTCCCGATGGCTCGGGTCGGCGCCGTCGAGGGAGGCGATGATCTGCCGGGCCGCGTACTTGCCGCCCTGCATCGCCACCTGCGCCAGACCGGGCAGCTTGTTCAGCGACATCATGTCGCCGATGACGAACACGTTCGGATGCCCCGGCAACGTCAGATCCGGCAGCACCTCCACCCGCCCCGCCCGGTCGACCTGCGCCCCGGACTGTTCGGCGAGCTGCTTGCCGAGCGGGCTCGCCGCCACACCCGCCGACCACACCTTGCACTGCGACTCGATGCGCCGCTGCGACCCGTCCTTCTCCTTGACGACGAGACCGTCGGCGTCGACGTCGGTGACCATCGCGCCGAGCTGGATCTCCACCCCGAGCCGCTCGAGGGTGTTGCGGGCCTTGCGGCTGAGTTTGCCGCCGTAGACCGGCAGCACATCGGAGGCGCCGTCGAGCAGCACCACCCGCGCCTCGGTCGGATCGATGTTGCGGAAGGTGCCCTTGAGGGTGCGGCGCGAGAGCTCGGCGATCTGCCCGGCCAACTCCACCCCGGTCGGGCCGGCACCGACCACCACGAAGGTCAGCAACCGGGCGCGTTCGTCGTGATCGTGGGACAGTTCGGCCTGCTCGAACGCCCCGAGGATCCGGCCGCGCAACTCGAGGGCGTCGTCGATGGTCTTCATTCCCGGCGCGAACTCGGCGAACTGGTCGTTGCCGAAATAGGACTGGCCGGCGCCGGCGGCGACGATGAGACTGTCGAAGGGCGTGGTGGTGTAGCGCTCGAGAAACCGGGAGGTCACCGTCCGGTTCTCCAGGTCGATCGTCTCGACGTCCCCGAGCAGTACCTGCGCGTTCTTCTGCTTGCGCAGCACCATGCGGGTCGCGGGGGCGATGTCGCCGACCGACAGGATGCCCGTGGCCACCTGGTACAGCAACGGCTGGAACAAGTGATGGGTGGTGCGCGCCACGAGCGTGACGTCCACATCGGCACGAGCCAGGGCCTGGGTCCCGAACAGCCCACCGAAACCGGATCCGATCACGACCACACGATGACGGCGGGGTTCGGTCTGCTCGACGCTCATGGATGCTCCTTCACGTTGCCGGATGGATCGATCCCCAGTCTTGCAGTTGCCGCGCCCGCCCACAGCGCAACCGACGAGCTAGCCCGGCCCGTCGCCGAGCGGCTCGCGGCCCGACCCGAGCAGCCCGTAGACGGGGTTGTGCCGCGCGGCGTGCCGCACCGCGTCGTTCGTCGCCGAGGTGTACACCTGCACGGTCTGCAACGACCGGTGCCCGAGCAGCTGCTGCAACTCGACCATCGTCGCGCCGCTGTCGGCCAGGCTCGTCGCGAAGGTGTGCCGCAGCGCGTGGGCGAGCGCACCGCGTTTGCGTTCGGACTCGATACCCGCGCGGCGGTAGATGCGCCGCACCCGGTACTGCAGGGTGCCGCGGGTGATGCGTTTGCCGTCCGCGCCGACGAACAGCGGGTCGGCCGGGTCGTGCCGCTCCCACACGGGCAACTCGTCGCGGTCGCGGGTGCGGCGCCGCGCGGCGGGGAAGCGGGCGTAGCGTTCCTCGAGATAGGTGGTGACGATCGCCGTCCAGCTGTCCTCGAGGGGGATCTCCCGTTCGATCGCGCCCTTGCCGAGCACCCGCAGCACCGGTGCCCGGCGGCCACCGAGGATGCTGCCCACATCGAGCCGGATCAACTCGTCGGAGCGGATCCCGGTGAGCAGCAGGGTCGCGATGAGCGCGAGATCGCGTTGCGGCCAGTCCCGCGCCGACTCCGCGGGGCGTTGCGCCTCCACGGTGACGGTGTCGACGAGTTGGTTGATCGCGGTGGGGGAGAACGCCTTCGGGGTGTGCTGTGGTTTCTTCGGCTGCGCGATCGAGGCCATCGGGTTGCCTTCCGACACCCCTTCGGAGACGAGGAAGTTGCAGAAGTTGTTCCACACCGACCAGGCGCGGCGCACCGACGCCGGTTGCCGTTCGGCGGCGAACGCCGCGAATGCCGACCGCAGCCCGCGTACCGTCACGTCCCCGAGTGTCAGCGCGTCCTCCGGCACGGCGGCGGTCGCCGCGAGATGCGCGCGCACCGCGTGCAGGTCGAGCCGGTAGGCCTTGATGGTGTGCGGGGACCGTTTCGCGGTCTGCAAGGTCTCCAGATACGACCCGATCCAGTCCGACAATCCCGGCTCGGTCGCGCTGCCCGCCACGATGCCCCTCCCGTGAAGATCCGCTCGTACAGATGTGCGAGTCCAGTGTGACAGCAGGGACCGACGGGACGGCAGGGACCGCGTCCGGGTTCGGGGAGACCGGCGCCGGGTACGCGGTGGAGGACCGACCCTTCGGGGAGAGGAGCACCCCATGCCCGCAGGTGATGTCGAGACGTTCCATCAGGACGGCTCCTGGCACAACCGCATCGAGGGTGCGAGCGACCTGCTCGGCACCTACGCCACCCGCGAGGAGGCCGTCGCCGCCGGCCGTGACGAGGCGCGCCGCCGCAAGGTCGAACACCTCGTCCACAACCTCGACGGGACCATCGGCGAACGCAACACCTACGGTCACGACCCGCGCGACATCCCGGGCTGATCGCCGCCGGGCTCGCCGAGACCGAGAAGGTCAGCCGCGGCGGCGTTTGGCGCGCGCGGCGAACTCGTCGAGCACCCGCACCACGTCCTTGGCCTGCCAGATGCGATTGCGGCGCCCCTCGGTGATCTGCGTGAGGATCCCCGCGTCCACCAACCGGTCGATGGCGATCTGCGCGTTGGGGCCGGTCACCGACAGGGCCGCGGCGGCCGAGCGGTTGTCGATCACCGGCTGGCGCAACAGCACGTCCACCAGTCGGTGCACCGCCGAATCCCGCCGCGCCGTCACCCGGGACCGCCACCGTTCGCGCACCGTTTCGAGATCGGCGACGAGGGTGCGGCCGTTGGCGACCGCCGCGAACGATGCGTCGACGATCGACCGCACGATCGGCCCGGCATCCCCGGCGCGGTAGGCGCCGAGCGCATCGAAGTACTCCCCGGTGTTGTGCAGCAGACCCGCCGAGACCGGCACGGCGACACTGCGGGTGAGCTGCCCGCCGCGCAGCATCGCCTGGATCAGCGCGCGGCCCACCCGGCCGTTGCCGTCCGGGAACGGGTGGATGGTCTCGAACTGGGCGTGCGCGACCGCGATCTGCGCGACCACCGGCAGATCCACCCGGTTGGCGAAGACCACCAGGTCGTCGATCAGTTCGGGTACCCGCTCGTGGTGCGGGGGCACGAACTGCGCGGTGTGCGGGCCCAGGCTGCCCCCGCCGATCCACACCTGCTGGGTCCGCCAGCGTCCGGCGATCGCCGGGTCGTCGTGGTCGAGCAGCGCGTGGTGCATCCGCAGGATCGCGTCGGCGTCGATCGCATCGGACAATTCGAGTGCCGCGCGCATCGCCCGCACGTTGCCGACGATCAGGCGGGCATTGCGGGAGGCGTGTTCGCCGAGTTCGGCGAGTGCGATCTGCCGGGCGCCGCTCGAGAGGTTCTCGATCTCCGAACTCGATGCGCTCTCGGTGCGCAGCAGGATCGAGGCGAACGGGGCGGTGATGTGCCCGACCTCGACATCGAAACGGGTCAGTTCCGTCGCGGCTTCCTCGGTGAGGGCCTGCAGTTCGCCGTCGAGCGGGATCGGCCGGGGTGCGATGAGCGGGGGGACCGCGGCGCGGTAGGGGCCGGTGGTCAGGCGCTTCTCCCGCCGCGAGCCGTAGGCATCGCGGCTCACCCACGGGTGCTGTTCGTAGGTGACCGCGGGCCAGCCGGACGCGACGTCGACCGATGCCATCCCCGGACCATACCATCGGATAGTCGATTATCCGATGGTATGGGCGGGTTGTGGATTCGGTTCGGGTCGGTGCGCACGCCCGGAACCCGGAGTTTGGGCCGTGGCTGCTTCGGACGTAGGGTGCTGGGCCATGGCACTACCGACCTTCGACATCGACACGCCCATGGCCTATCACGTTGCGCAGCACAACATCCTGCAGAGACTCGATGCCGGCGACGACGCCGGGACGGTGCGGGAGGAATGGCGGCAGGCCATCGAGCGCATCATCGACAACCATCTCGCCGGCCACGA
>Ga0180216_1000287_pt1 | contig 56327 bp, 58 predicted proteins | sample eDN3rd37CBELigMG_FD_128879 | JGI IMG/M metagenome (GOLD analysis project Ga0180216, IMG submission 128879) | Enriched Miracle-Growth compost microbial communities from Emeryville, California, USA - eDNA 3rd pass 37_C BE-Lig MG (version 2)... ...
ATGCCGACGTATCGATGCCGACGTATCGATGCCGACGTATCGATGCCGACGTATCGATGCCGACGTATCGATGCCGACGTATCGCTGCCGGTGGATCGCTGCCGGCGGATCGATGCCGGCGGACCGGACGCCCGCCGTGCAGCGGATCCTCCGGAAAGCCGCCCCGGCCAGGATGCCGGGGCGCCCGATCGCGTCATCCGCGCCCTATCGGTCGTTCGGCACCCACTTCAGGATGTGCTGCGCGACGGCGACCTGCTCGCCGTGCTGGTTGCGCACCGTCACCGACGCGGTGCTGCGGCCCCGGGCGGGGTCGATCGCCACGACCTCGTAGTCGACGGTGACCGTGTCGCCGATCAGCGCGGCCTTCAGGAACCTGACGCGATCGTAGCCCAGGGAAACCGGCACCGTGGTCTGCCCTTCCGTCGGCAGGCGGGCGACGATCATGCTCGAGGTCGTGGACATGAAGCCCATGATCAGGACCCCATGCGCGATGCGCTCGCCGTAGAACGAATTCCGCATGTACTGCTGGTTGGTATGCACCGGCGCGAGGTCGCCGGTGATCCCCGCGAAAAGATAGACGTCGCTTTCGCCGATCGTCTTGGTGAAGGAGACCTTGTCCCCCACCTTCAGGTAGAAATCCTGCCCTGCCGCCTGTTGCATCGCCTTCTCCTTGCCGTGTCCAGTGTCTGCCATGTCCGGTGTCCGCCGTGTCCGGCGCCTGCCGTGTCCGGTGACTACCGTGTCTGGTGACTGCCGTGTCTGGTGACTGCCGTGTCTGGTGACTGCCGTGTCCGATTGTCGTTGGAAAATTCCGATATCGTTGAAAAGTTCGCCCAGCGGATGAAAACGATATCATCCAGAGTATGATACCTCACGAAACCGCCGAATTGGGAAATTCCTTCGGCCCTCGGCGATAACCCTATGGATGACCAGGGGATTCCTGGAGACGCTTGGCGTATTCCCAGCCTTCAGGGCGCCGGCACGGTCCGTGCGCACGGACCGTGTTTTTCCATATTGACCGGATCGAATGAAATCGATACCATCGAATTCCACTTACACTTGTCTTCGCCGGAGCCTGAGATGAATCAGAAAGGATCGCCATACGTTCCCGCCGGGGTGATCCCCGCGGTCCTCATGCCGTTCAACGCCGATCTGTCGATCGACGAGGCATCCTACAAGCGGCACCTGGCGGACCTCTGCGGCATCCGCGGCGTGACGGCCCTCACGATCAACGGCCATGCCGCCGAGGTCCACGCCCTGTCCTTCGACGAGCAGCAGCGCGCGCTCGACCTCACCATGGACGTGGCCGGCGACCGCACGCCCATCATCTGCGGCGTCTACACCGAGAGCACGCAGCAGGCGCAACGGCTGGCCCGCATGGCCAAGCAGGGCGGCGCCTCCTGCCTGCTGGCCTTTCCGCCCAACGTGCTGATGTTCAGGGGCGAAGACCGCCCGGAACTGTTCGTCGACTATTACCGCGCGCTCGGCGACGCGACGGACCTGCCCATCGTCCTGTTCCAGTTCCCGAAGTGGACGGGGCTCCAGCTCTCCCTGGACACCCTGGTGAAGGTCTGCGAATCGGTGCCCACCCTCGTCGCGATCAAGGACCTGTGCTCGGAGCCCGCGCTGCACGAAAAGCAGATCCGGACGCTGCATGCCCTGCCGCGCCCGGTGTCCGTGCTGACGACCCATTCCTCATGGCTGATGGGTTCCCTCGCCATGGGGGTGCGCGGCATCATCTCGGGCGCCGGCAGCGTGGTCGCCGACCTGCAAGTCGCATTGTTCGATGCCTACCAGCAGGGCGACAAGGCCCGCTGCGAATCCGTCGGCAAGCGGGTCTATGCCGCCGTGCAGGCGTTCTACGCCCAGCCCTACATCGACTGGCAGGCACGCATGAAAGAGGCCCTGGTGATGCTCGGCCGCCTGCCCGCCGCCCACGTCCGCCCGCCGCTGAAGGCGATCGACGATCCCCAGCGGCTCGCCCATTGGCTCGAGCAGGCGGGCTTGACGCGCGAGACCGTCTACCGCAACTCGGACGCCCGCTGAGATGGGCGGCGAAAGCCATTCGCAAGCCCGGGAGGGCAACGGCCACCCCCAGCCTCCGGACGGCGACGATTGCTCGCAGGCCCCGGGCACCGGCGGCCACCCACCGGCCCCGGACGCCGACGGCCATTCACACGCCCCGGACGGCGATGCGCTCGTCCTGCGGCGGGCGGCGGCGCCCGGCGTCCTCGTGCTGACGCTGAACCGTCCGGCCAAGGCCAACGCCCTGAGCCCGGAGCTGCTGTCCCAATTGTCCGGATACCTGGCGGAGGCCCGGGACGATGATTCGACCGCGTGCATCGTCCTCACCGGATCGCTCCGCGTCTTTTCCGCGGGCTCGGACATCTCGGGCATGGCCACGCGGGGCCTGGACTGGTATCTGGACCCCGAACGCCTGGCCCATTGGGCGTTCATCCAGGACTACCCCAAGCCGCTGATCGCGGCGGTCAACGGCCACGCGCTGGGCGGCGGCTGCGAGCTCGCGATGCTGTGCGACATCATCATCGCGGGCGAGGGGGCGCTGTTTCGCCAGGCCGAGATCGGGATCGGCCTCATCCCCGGCGATGGCGGCACGCAGCGCCTGCCGCGGGCGGTCGGCAAATCCCTCGCCATGCAGATGATCCTCACCGGACACCCCATCGAGGCCCGGCGCGCCCTCGAGGCCGGCCTGGTCTCGGAGGTGGTCGCCCCCGACCGCGCCGTCGCGCGCGCGGTCGAGATCGGCACGCAGATCGCGGCGCATGCCACGCTGTCGGTGCAACTGGCCAAGCGCGCGGCCAGGGCGGCGTTCGAGCTGCCGCTCTCCGAGGGCCTGCAATTCGAAAGGGATCGCGTCGCCGACGTCTTTGCGACCGCCGACAGCCAGGAAGGCCTGCGGGCCTTCCTGGAAAAGCGCCAGCCTCGTTACCAGGGACGCTGACCTCAAAAAACGCAGGCCTCAAGAGGCACCAGGCCCACCCCGTCGGCACCGGCCTCGGCCCGCTGGCACTGCGGGCATCCAGGCCGGACACTAGCCCCGCCTCGCGCCGCCTCGCCCCTCTCCAGACTTGCGCGCCCGCCCGGCGGGTGCGCGCGCGGCCCTCATGGGCGGCGCGGTGGTGGAGCGCAGGATCAGGTCGGCCTGCAATTCCACGTGCTCGGTGGCCGCATGCCCGGACAATCGGGCCACCAGGTACTGCGCGGCGCCCTCGCCCATCGCGGTGGCGGGCACCTCGATGGTGGTGATGCCCGGCGGGAAATGCGCGCAAAGCTCGAGATTGTCGAAGCCGATGACCGACATCCTGCCCGGCACCTCGATGCCTTTGCTGGCGCACTCGACGAGCACGCCGAACGCCAGCACGTCGGACGCGCAGAAGATCGCCGTCGGCGGCTGTTGCAGCGCCATCAGGCTGCGCAGCGCCTCGCGGCCGGCCGCCACGGTGTACGGCTTTTCGATCAGGTATCCCGGGACCAGCGGCAGGCCGGCCGCCGCCAGCGCGGCCTTGAAGCCCTCGACGCGCTCGCTCGCCCGGTCGTTGTCCTTTGTGATCCCGGCAATCATCGCGATGCGCTCATGGCCCAGATCGACGAAATGATTGATGGCCTTGCGCGCCACCGAGACATTGTCGAATCCCACGCAGGGATACCGCCCATCCGCGCGGTAGGTATACGTGGACACCGCGGGAATGTCGTTTTCCTCGAGCATCGACGCCAGGTCGGGGTGATGGATGCCACCGATCAGGACCAGCCCCTCGACCCCGCGCTCGATCAGCGTGCGCGCCTGCTCGAATTCGCCTTGCAGCGAGTATCCGGAGGCCGTGACCAGCAAGGAATAGCCGTTGGCGCTGAGGACGCGCTGCAGCGCCTCGACCTGCGGGATGTAGATCGCATAGTCCAGCGTCGGCAATACCGTGCCGATCAGCCGCGTGCGCCGCGAGCGCAGGGCGCGGGCGGCGCCATTGGGCATGTATCCGAGCTTGAGGGCCGCCGCCTTGATCCGCGCCAGCGTTTCGGGTTGGACCTTGTGCGGCTGCGTCAACGCCCTGGAGGCGGTGGTGATGGACACGTTCGCCCCCGCCGCGACATCCCTCAGCAAGACCTTGCGGCCTCCCGAGACGGATTTCTTGCTATTCATCGAGGATTTCTTTTGGATGCCAGACAGTTGCACACATAGCCGGAATCATACATTGGGCGCCGGAACCCCGATCGCGGCCCCCGCCACAGGGTGATTGTAGAGGCATTTCGCCCTCCATGAATGATATCGTTTTCACCACCATACCTCATTACGGTCCTAGTGATTCAAGGGATTTCCCTCATATTGACAACGATTATTCTAAAGAATTAAGCTAACAAATGAAATCGATTTCATCAAAAACAGGGCAGAAGATCATTTCCACGAACCAAACCACCCACCGCGGCCGGCCGCCGCACGGAGCAGGGACAATGTTGAGCCAGATGAAAATCCTCAGTCTTTGCCATTACTTGCAGGGCCCCGGCGCCGTGCAGTATCTGGCGGACATGGGGGCCGACGTCATCAAGCTGGAGCCGATCGGGGGCGCCTTCGAGCGCGCGTGGTCGGGCGCCGACGTGTACGTCGGCGAGGTCAGCGCCTTCTACATGTGCGCCAACAAGAACAAGCGCAGCCTGGCCCTGAACCTGAAGGCGGAGCAAGGCAGGGACATTTTCTTCAGGCTCCTCGAGGACGCCGACGTGCTGGTCGAGAACTTCCGGGTCGGGGTCATGGACCGGCTCGGGCTGGGCTACGAGACCTTGAAAGCGCGCAAGCCCGGCCTGATCTATGCCTCGGCCACGGGGTTCGGCGGCTCGGGGCCCATGGCCGGAAAGCCCGGCCAGGACTTGCTGCTCCAGGCCCGTACCGGGCTGATGGCCACGACCGGCCACCCCTCCCGGCCCACGCCCGTGGGCTGCGCGGCCATCGACCAGCACGGGGCCGCCCTGCTCGCCATGGGCATCCTGGGCGCCTACGTCAAGCGCCTGCAAACGGGCGAGGGCACGAGGGTCGAGGGCAGCCTGTTCAACGCGGGCATCGACCTCCAGTCCGAGGCCCTGACCGGCTACCTGTGCGGGGGTTTCACCCGGTCCAAGCTGCAGCGCGACGAGCACCTCGCCACGTGGTTCCACCAGTCCCCTTACGGAGTCTACGAGGCCCTCGACGGCTTCGTGGCCATCTCCAATGTCGATCCGGTGAAGCTCGCGCAAGCCCTCGGCAGCGATGCCCTGATGGCGATGGCCTCCCTGAACCGCTTCGAGGATCGCGACGATTACGCCCGCGAGGTCGCCGCCGCCGTCGCGCGCCGCACCATCGCCCAGATCAGCGAGGCGTTCGACGCGCTGTCGCTATGGTATGCCCCCATCCAGGACTACGACGACCTCGCCCGGGACCCGCAGGCGCTGCACAACGAGGTGTTCCGCAGGATCGAGATCGACGGCAGGACCGCGACTCTGGTCAACCACCCGATACGCTACGACGGCAAGGTCCCGCCACTGCACACGCTGGCCCTTTCGGCCGGCGCGCACAGCCGCGAGATCCTCGAGGGGATCGGCTGCGCGCAAGACGAGATCGAACGCCTGGTCGCGCAGGGCATCGTGGGCGTCCCGGACGGGGCCCCGGGACGAGAGTGGCAGGCGGGCGAGCCCGCCGCCACGTCGCAATGAGGACGGCGCCATGACGGGAAAAAGATCCCTGCCGCCATTCGTGCGGCTCATGGACCGGCTCAACGCCCTGCTGATCAGGCTCTGCGGCCTGGCATTCGCGATCATGGTGATCTCGATATTCATCGGGATCCTGATCCGGTTCATCTTTGCCCACCTGAATTTCCACATCGCGGCGCCCTGGACCGAGGAGCTCGCCCGCTACCTCCTCATCTGGACGGTCTTCATCGCCGGCGGCGTCGGGTCGCGTACCGGGCAGTTGATCGGCATCGACATCCTCATCAAGCACGTGCCGGCCGCCATCGGCCAGCCGGCAAAGTACTTCGTCCACGCGCTCTCGATCGTGTTCTACCTGCTGCTGATGGTGATCGGCAAACGATGGGCCGAGTTCGGCCAGATCGAGATGTCGCCGGTCATGGACATCCCGATGTCCATGGTCTTTGCGGCGATGATGGTCGGCGGCCTGCTGATGACGCTCAATACGGTCGCCCTGATCCTCGAGGCCCGCTCCATGGGCAAGGACATCCGCTTCGCAGCCAGCGAAGAAGCCGAGATCGACGATCTCGTCAATCAATATGCGACCGCCGCCCAAGAGGGATCGCCAAAATGATACTCGTCCTCGTCGGAAGTCTGATTCTCTTCATGGCGCTGAGCATGCCCATCGCCGTCGCGCTGGGCTTCTCGTCGCTGCTCGCCCTGCAATACCGGGGCGAACCCATGATGATGCTGGCCTCCAGCGCCTTTGAATCCCTGGACTCGTTCAGCCTGCTGGCGGTGCCGTTCTTCATACTGGCCGGCAACCTCATGCAGAAAGGCGGCATCGCGCGCCGGCTCGTCAACCTGGCGCAGGCGATCGTCGGCTGGATCACCGGAGGCCTGGGCGCGGTCGTCGTCCTGACGTCCATGTTCTTTGCGACCATGTCGGGATCCTCGTCCGCCACGGCGGCCGCCATCGGGTCCATGCTGATTCCAGAAATGGAAAAAAGGAAATACCCGAGGAATTTCGCCGCCGCGATCACGGCGTCCTCGGGCGAGCTGGGCGTCATCATTCCGCCCTCGATCCCCATGATCATCTACGCCACCTCGATGAACATCTCGATCGGCGACCTGTTCATCGCGGGAATCATCCCCGGCATCCTCATCGGGCTGTCCCTGATCCTCACCGTCTACATCATCTCGCGCAGGCGCGGCTACGATCCAGGCGACGGGATTGGCCTGGCCGGGTGGGTCATCGGCCTGGGACCCGCGCTGCGCGACGCCCTGTTCGCCATCTTCATGCCCCTGCTGATCCTGGGCGGCATCTATTCCGGATGGTTCACGCCGACCGAGGCGTCGGTCATTGCCGTGGTCTACGGCGTGGTGGTGGGCATTTTCGTATACCGGGAACTCAAGTGGGGCGAGCTGCTCGAGATCTTCGGCCGCTCGGCGCTGATCTCGTCCGTCGTGCTGCTGCTGGTGGCCTTCGCGGCGATCTTCGCCTACATCCTCACCATCAACCAGGTCCCCCAGAAAGTCGGCGCGGCCATCGCCGCGTTCTCGGACGATCCCATCGTCTTCCTTCTGCTGGTCAACATCCTGCTGTTCATCGTCGGGATGTTCATGGAGACCCTGGCATCCATCATGATCCTGGGCCCCATCCTGGCGCCGGTGGCCATCCTGTATGGCATCGACCCGATCCACTTCGGGGTCATCATGATCGTCAACCTCGCCGTCGGCATGGTGACGCCGCCGGTAGGCATCAACCTCTTCATCGTTTGCCAGGTCGCGCGCATCAGTATGGAGCGGCTGATGCGGCCATTGCTCGCATTCCTGTGCGTGCTGGTCTGCGACGTGCTGGTTCTTTCCTACCTACCCTCGCTCAGTCTGTTCTTGATCAAGTAACCAAAGGAGGAGTGACATGTCCGGAATGAATTTTTCCTCGGCCAAGCTTGCGTTCGCCGCCGTCCTGGCGAGCCTGGCCTTCGGCGCGCAGGCCGCCAGCCTGGAGCTGCAGCTCGGCCACACGCAGCCGCCCAACAGCCCTTACGACCTGACCTCGCACAAGTTCGCGGAGATCGTCGCCAAGAAATCCAACGGCGACATCAAGGTGAACGTATTCCCGCAATCGCAGCTCGGCGGCGAGGTCAAGATGATCCAGGCGGCGCGCCTGGGCTCGCTCGACATGCTCATCACGGCCCAGGCCGTCCTGGGCCCGACCGTGAAGGCGTACACGATCTTTGACATTCCCTATCTGTTCGACGATATCGAGCAGGCCAACAAAGTCCTCGCCGGCCCCGTCGGGCGCAAGTACCTGGACATGCTGCCCAAGTACGGCCTGATCGGCCTCGATTTCCTCTATGCGATCGAACGCGATCTCGCCTCCACCAAGCCGATCCGCAACGCGCAGGACCTCGCGGGCCTGAAGCTGCGCGTCATGCAGGCCCCGGGCTACGTCAAGACCTACGAGGCCCTCGGCTCGCAGCCGACGCCCATGGCGTACAACGAGGTTTACCTGGCCATGCAGCAGGGGGTGGTGGATGGCGGGGACTTCTCGCCCGAAAGCGTGACCCTGGACAAGTTCACCGAGGTCGCCAAGTACTTCAACCTGACGAAGACGCAATACCTCCCGGCCCTGCTGGTGTACTCGAAAAAGAAATGGGACGCCCTGCCTCCCGAGACGCAAAAGCTGCTGCAAGAGGCCTCCGCGGAAACGATGACCTATTCGGCCGGATTCTACAAGCAGACCTACGAGCAGGCCATGGCCGACATCCGGAAATCGGGCATGACCATCATCGACAGCGATCGGGCGGACATCAAGAAGGCTCTCGAGGGCGTGAAGTTCGAGCTTTTCAAGGCAATCCCGGACGGCGAAAAGCTCTACGAGGAAATCCAGGCGGCGAAGTAAACCTCGGAAACGGCATCGGCCGGTGGGCGCATCGCGCCGAAGCCGCCCCCGGGCGGCCCGCGAGCACCCACCCCGACGAGACACAGGGCGACATCAGAATGAACAGCGAACGAGTATCCGCCGCGGACCGCGAGCTGCTGCGGGAGGCCGCGGCCCGGTTCGCGCGCGAGAGGATACGGCCCCTCGCCGAGGAGCTGGACCGCGAGGCGCGCTTTCCCCGGGAACTCTATCGGGAAATGTGCGGGCTCGGGCTCTTTGGGGTCACGGTTCCCCAGGAGCTCGGCGGTGTCGGCGCCGATTGCCGGGCATACGCCATGGTCATGGAGGCCCTGGCCAATGGCTACGCCGCCGTCGGCGATTACTTCAGCCTGATGGAACTGGTGTCGTCCCTGCTGGCGCGATACGGCACCCCCGAACAGCAGGCAACGTACCTCGTCCCCCTGCTCGCGGGCGAGCGCCTGTGCGCCTTCGCGCTGACCGAGCCGCAGGCGGGCTCGGACCTGTCCGGCATCGGCACGATCGCGAGGCAATCGGGCACGGGCTGGCTGCTCAATGGCTCCAAGCTGTGGATACAGAACGCACCGGTCTGTGATTTTGCGCTCGTCCTCGCCCGCATCGAATCCGCCTCGGACCCGAAGGCCACCGGCGTCTTCATCGTGGACGCCGAGCGCCGCGGATTCAGCCGGGGAGCCGCGGAGGACAAGATGGGGCAGCGCGCCTCGCAAGTCGGCGCCTTGTATTTCGACGCCATCGAGCTGCCCGGGCAGGCCTTGCTGGGTGAAGCCGGCAAAGGGCTGCGCACGATGCTCGGCGCCCTGGACAAGGGCAGGGTCGGCATGGCCGCGCTCGCGGTCGGCATCCACCAGGCGGCGCTCGACGCCGCGCTCGAGCAGGCCGTGTCGCGCAAGCAGTTCGGCCAGCGGATCGCGGATTTCCAGTCCATCCAGTTCATGCTCGCCGACATGGCCAAGGACCTGCACGCTTCCAGGCTGCTGGTCCAGGATGCGGCGCGCCGCCTCGATCATTCCGAGGAGGCCTCGCAATACTGTTCGATCGCGAAGTGCTTTGCCACGGACGCGGCGAACCTCCACGTCTCCAACGCCCTCCAGATCTTCGGAGGCAGCGGCTACATCCGCGGCTTTCCTGTCGAGCGGCTGTTTCGCGACGCCAGGATCACCCAGATCTACGAGGGCACGAACCAGATCCAGAGGATGGTCATCGCGCGAAAACTGATGGCGGGCGCCGCCACGACCTCCGCATGAGCCCGCAACACTTTGCTCTACAACACGCAACGAGGGAAGAACACATGTTCTGCCAGACACCGGCTGTACCGCCGTTGGAACCAAAGGGACGGCCATGAATCAACATTCCAATGGCCGGAAGGTCGCAATCATCACGGGCGCGCGCCGGGGCATCGGGCGCGCGGCGGCATTCGAACTGGCGCGGCACGGCTTCGACCTGGTGCTCAACGACGTCGTCGAGGACGAGACCTCGCGCGAGACTCTCGCCCGCGTCGAGGCGCTGGGCGCGCAGGCCCGATTCATCCGCGCCGATATCGCGGAGCTGGCCATGCACGACGCGATCGCGGACCTGGCCTATCGGGAATTCGGCCGGCTCGATGCGCTGGTCAACAATGCCGGCATCCAGGTCCGCGACCGCGGCGACCTGCTCGACGTGACGCCCGCCCGCTTCGACGAGATCATCGACATCAACCTGCGGGGCAATTTCTTCCTCACGCAGACCATTTCGCGCCGCATGCTGGAGGACGGCAGGCCGACGACCGGACGCAGCATCGTGATGCTGACCTCGTCCAATGCCGAACTGATTTCCGTCGAAAAGGGGGAATACTGCGTCTCCAAGAGCGGCCTGTCGATGGCGGCCAAATTGTTCGCCGTGCGGCTGGCCGAAGCGGGCATCGGGGTCTTCGAGATCCGTCCGGGCCTGATCCGGACGGACATGACCGCCGACGTCCGCGAGCACTACGGCCGGCTGATCGACGAGGGCCTTTCCCCGGTGCGCCGCTGGGGCGAGCCCGAGGAGGTCGGCCGCGCGGTGGCGACCCTGGTGCTGGGGCTCCTCCCCTTTGCGACGGGCATCGCCGTCGACATCGACGGAGGCCTGCTGCTGCCCCGCCTGTGAGGGACGCCGTCCCGGGGCCCCGCCATCGGCGGCGGCCCCGAGGCGCGACCCCGGGCCTCAAATGAAGCCGCCATTCACATGGACGACCTGCCCCGTGACGTAGCTCGCCTCGTCGGAGGCCAGGAAGGCGACCATGGCGGCGACCTCCTCGGGCTTTCCGATCCGTCCCATCGGGATCTTGCGCGCGAACCCTTCCCATTCCTCGGTCGAGATGAACTGCTCGCCATGGAATTTCTCGATGAGGCCGGGCACGACGCAGTTGGCCGTCACGCCCTGCGCCGACAATTGCAGCGCGAGCGCCCGCGTCAGGGCCTCGAGGCCCGCCTTGGCCGCCGCCGAAGCGGGAAAATACGCGTAGTCCGACCTGAAGATGTGCACGTTGTGGGTGCTGATCGTCACGACGCGCCCCGCCGGCGAACGGCCCAGGTGAGGCAGCGCCCGGGTGGCCAGCTCGAAGAATCCCCCGGTGACCACGCCGTACACGCCGTCGAGCTGCTCGCGGGTGAGCTGGCCCAGGGGCTCGCGGACGGGGTATCCCGCATTGGCCACCACGATGTCGAGCTGTCCGTACGCCTCGATCGCCGCATCGACGAGATTGCCCGCCGTCGCGGGATCGGCCAGGTCGCCCAGCACGATGCGCGCGGCCGCGCCGGCCCGCTCGGCCTCCCGCGCCACCGCCTCGCAGCCCTCGCGATTCTTCAGGGCATGGATGACGAAACACATGCCGGGCCCGCCCAGGCGGCGGACGATGGCCGCGCCGATGCCGGACCCCGAGCCGGTGACGATCGCGACGCGCTTGCGAGGGGTGGTTTCCATGTCGATCCTCCGTAAGAATGGATCCAGTATCCAACACGTTTCGATTCTAATATGAAATCGATTTCCTGACGAATCGATACTTTTCCTAGATCGAGATACGCAGGGGCTCCGAGGGCCGGCACCGTTCCGGCCCCGCGGTTCCGGCCCTACAATACGGCTTTCCTCAAAGATCCCGAATTTTCCAAGGCTTCCGCATCGACATGATCGACTTCATCGACCTCAAGACTCAGCAGGCCCGCATCAAGGACCGGATCGACGCCAACATCGCCCGGGTCCTGGCCCACGGCCAGTACATCCTCGGTCCGGAGGTCGCCGAGCTCGAGGAACGCCTCGCCGCCCATGTCGGCGCCAGGCACTGCATCAGTTGCGCCAACGGCACCGACGCGCTGCAGATCGCGCAGATGGCGCTGGGCATCGGGCCGGGCGACGAGGTCATCACCCCGGGGTTCACCTACATCGCCACCGCGGAAACCGTCGCGGTCCTGGGCGCCAAGCCGGTCTACGTCGACGTCGACCCGCGCACCTGCAATCTGGACCCCGCGAGGCTCGAGGCCGCCATCACGCCGCGCACGCGGGCGATCGTCCCGGTGGCGCTGTACGGCCAGTGCGCCGATATGGACGCCATCAACGCCATCGCGCAGGCCCACGGCATCCCCGTCATCGAGGACGCCGCCCAGAGCTTCGGCGCCACGTACAAAGGGCGCCATTCCGGCAATCTCAGCACCATCGCCTGTACCAGCTTCTTTCCCAGCAAGCCGCTGGGCTGCTACGGCGATGGCGGCGCCCTGTTCACCAACGACGACGCGCTGGCCACCGCCATCCGGCAGATCGCGCGCCACGGCCAGGACCGCCGCTACCACCACATCCGGGTGGGCGTGAACAGCCGCCTCGACACCCTCCAGGCCGCGATCCTGCTGCCCAAGCTGGACATCCTCGACGAGGAAATCGAGCTGCGCCAGCAAGTCGCCCGCCGCTACGATCGCCTGCTCGGCGCGGCCGGCATCGCCACTCCCCACGTCGAGCCCCACAACGTCAGCGCATGGGCGCAATACACGGTGCGGGTGCCCAACCGCGACGCCGTCCAGGCCGCGCTGAAGCAGGCGGGGGTGCCCACCGCGGTGCACTATCCCATCCCGCTGAACCAGCAGCCCGCCGTGGCCGACCCCGGCGCCCGCCTCCCCGAGGGCGACGCCGCCGCCCGCGAGGTCCTGAGCCTGCCCATGCACCCCTACCTCGCCGAGGAGCAGGCGCAGGCCATCGCCCAGGCCCTGGAGGCCGCGATCCGCGCTTGATCGGCAGCCGCGATCAGATCCGCGGGATCGGCGAGAAGCTGGCCGGCACCAGGATCTCGCTGCGCATGTGCCGGATCAGCGGCAGCACTTTGGGCACGAAGGCCCGCCATGCGGGATCCGCGGCGAGGATGGCGCGCCGCCGCTCGCGTTCGCCGTGGGACTCGTAGGCCCACAGGTGCACGACCTTGTTCAGCTCGCCGATGTCGGTGGCGTAGTATCCGACGAGGCCGCCCAGGATGGGGGCCTCGATGAGGATGCCCTCGGTTTCCATCAGCTCGAGGAACGCCGTCTGGCGGCCGGGATGCAGGACGTAGCTGCGGTGCTCGATCAGCATGCGCGCCCCTTCAGGACCAGAGCACCAGGCGCCGGTCGGGCATGCGTCCGATGAACGAGCCGATGGACACGCGGCTGCCGCCCGGCGCCACCTGGCCGCCCGCGACCTCGTGGGGGTTGCGGGTGTTGAACAGCACCACGTCGCCCGCCGTGGCCTCGTAGCGGAAAGGCACCGCCCCCGCCACGACCTCGCGGCCGAAGCCGTAGCTGCGGGGGATCTCGCCGTCGACGACCTCGGGATTCCAGGGCCGGTTGTGGACCGTGGTGTATCCCCCCTCGAGCAGGCTCTCGGCGAAAAAATTCCAGCCGAGCTGGCCGTCGATCCGCCCGATGGCGTAGGTCGGCGAATTCAGGGGCGCCCAGTCGGCGTGCAGGTCGATGCCGTCGCTGGTCGAGCGGATGATGCCGGCGAAATATCGCCCGCCTTCCTCGCGCGCCACCTCGACCGGCGCGTCGTACACCGCCTGCAGGCGATCGATGAGGCGCGCCCGGGGATCGAAGCTGCGCTCGATCACCCACTGCACGTCCTCCTCGGCCTTGGCCGCGTCGCGGAAGTAGTCCTCCTTGGGACGGTCCCAGCGGTACTCGTACTGCGCCAGGCCGATGTAGCCGACGCGCTTGCTGATGCTGTAGAACTTCATGTTGCCGCGCTTGGCCACCTCGGCGAAGGCCCGGCATTCCTCGGGGCTGGCAAAGCCCGGGATGCGGATCGCCGGAATGCGGTTGTCCAGCAACTGGACCAGGGACTCGCGTGTCAGCGGGTGCTCTTTCCGGTCGATCCAGGTCTCGGGACGGATGGTTTCCTCTAGCTGCATGTTCTCACCTCACTTGGCTTTCGCCGTCATGTGCACGACGCGGCCGACGCTCGCGTTCCAATCCGCCGTGCACTCGGGTCCGCAACGGGCGGCCCAGTCGGGCAGCACCCGCTCCTCCAGGGCCTTGCGCCTGAGCTCGAGGTCGCCCGGGTGGACCGGCTTGAGGACCATCGAGCCCGGCTCGCCCTTCGGACATGGGCCCGAGCCCGTCAGGCACGCCAGCCCGATGTCGTTCTCGCGCTCGTTCTGCGCATAGATGTCGGCCTCGAGCTTGCCGTAGCCCGCGATGATCAGCTCGCGGACCTTGGGATCCAGGGCGTTCCAGCGCTTGAGGCTGGCGGCGCTGATCGAGCTGGCCCAGTTGATCGGCAAGGCGTAGAGATACTTGGCGGCCTCGTACCACTTGGCCGAATACCCGCCCAGGGCGCCGGTGATCGCGCAATCCACGACCCCGTTCTGGAGGCCCTGCTGCACCTCGCCGAACGCCATGTTCACGCCCGAGCCGCCGAAATACTCGATGAACGCGGCCTGCGCCGCGCCGCCCGTGCGGACCTTGCGCCCCTTGAGGTCGGCCAGGCTGCCGATTTCCTTGGAGCAATACAGCAATTGCGCCTGGAAGGACCACAGGCCGAGGATCTTGAGGCCGAGGCGCTGCTCGTAGTATTTCTCGAGATAGGGTCGGAAGGCCTGGGTGACCTCGCGCAGCTCGCCGAGCGAGGTCGACACCCCCGGCAGGTCGACCCCGTCGTTGATGGGGCCGTCGCCCGCCAGGAAGCTCATCTGCGTGGTGCCGATGTCGAACAAGCCCTGGCGCAGCAGCTTGATCACCTCGGGGCCCTTGAGGCCCATTTCGTTCCAGGGCTTGATCTGCGCCGTGACCTGCCCATGGCTGGCCTGCTCGATGTACTGCGTCCAGAACGGCTGCTCGAGATCCTTGTATTGCGTGGTGATGCCCAGGTTGCCGACCACGTTCAACTTGGTCGGGGGATAGTCCTGGGCGCCGGCCCACGCCGCGGGCAGGGCGAGCGCGATGACGGCCAGCGCGTGATTCAATGTCCTCATGTCGTTCTCCTATCGTTTTCGGTTTCCGCCGGGATGCTCGACGCGCCGGCACCGGCCTGGCGTCATGCGCCGGGCCGGCCGTAGTAAAGATTGGGCAACCAGAGCGCCAGGTCTGGAAAGGCCATCAGCAAGGCGATCATCAGCAGCATCACCAGGGCAAAGGGCAGCGACCCCACCATGACGTCGCGGAACGGGCCGCCGCCGCGCACCGACTGCACGACGAACAGGTTCATCCCGATGGGCGGCGTGATCAGCGCGAGCTCGATCAGGATCACGAACAGCACGCCGAACCAGACCGGGCTGTATCCCAGGTGCACGACGATCGGCACGATGATGGGCGTGGTCGCCACCATCAGCGTGAGCGTCTCGACGAAACAGCCCAGCACCAGGTAGATCAGCACGATCATCGCCATGACCGCAACGGGCGGCCAGTCCAGCCCGCCCAGCACCTGCACCACCAGGTCGGTCAGGCCGATGGTGGAAAAGACGAAGTTCAGGAAAAACGCGGCGATCACGATGAACATCACCATCGAGGTCGTGCGCACCGTGCTCTCGAGCGCGGCCCCGAGGATGTCCCACCGCAGGCGGCGCCGCGCGGCCAGGTAGGCCAGCGTGCCCGTCACCCCGAGGGCGGAGGCCTCGGTCGGCGTCGCCAGGCCCACGTAGATCGAGCCCACCACCAGGAAGAACAGGCCCATCGGCGGCGCCAGCGTCGGCAGGGCGCGCAGGCGCTCGCTCCAGGGCGCGGCGCTGGTGCGCGGCGCCAGGCCCGGACGCGCCAGGCAGGCGATCGCGACCAGCGCCGAGAACAGCGCCGCCATCAGGAAGCCCGGGATCAGCGCCGCGAGGTAGAGCTGGGACACCGAAGTCTCGGACAGCGAGCCGTAGAGCACCATGTTGATGCTGGGCGGTATCAGGATGCCCAGCGTCCCGCCGGCGGCGATCGTGCCGAGGAACAGGCCCGGCCGGTAGCCGAACTTGGACATATTGGGGATCGACACCGTGCCCACGGTCGCCGCCGTGGCGATGCTGGAGCCCGAGGTGGCGGCAAACAGCGCGGACACCGCCACGTTGGTGTGCATCAGGCCCCCCGGCACGTGGCCCACCCACTTGTTGAGCGCCTCGTACATGGCCTCGGCCACCCCCGAGCGCAGCAGGAGCTCGCCCATGAGGATGAACATCGGCACCGCCACCAGCACGAAATCGGCCGAGGCGCTCCAGGAGATCTCGCCCACGCCCCGCAGCAGCGGGAACATGGAATAGAGGCTGCCCATGGCGCCGCCGAGTATCCCCAGCGCGGCGCCGACGTACAGCCCGCTGCCGACGAACAGCAGCAACAGCGCGGCGGCGGTCGTCAGCATGATCCCTCCGTCTTGGCGATGGCGGACGGGGGTAGGACGCCCCGCGTGCTGTCCACGACCTCGTCCTGGACCGAGGCGGGCCCGAAACTGGCGCGCACCTCGTCGATCCGGCCCCTGCAGACGCCGACCAGGGCAAGCAGGCACGACACCAGGGCACAGGCCGCGAACCAGACGATCCCCAGCCACCAGATGCCCTGGGGCACGACGAGCGGGATCGCCAGCGTGGTGTTCGACACGGCGCCGATCTGGGCGTTGCCGGCCACCACCATGCCGCCCCAGTACGCGGCCACGCCCGCCACCAGGGCCAGCACCGCGAGGGCCAGCACGTCCAGGCCCGCCTGCAGGCGCCGGCCCAGCATGCCGTAGATGACCTCGATGCGCACGTGCGCCTTGGACACCAGCGCCCAGGCCAGGCCGAAGGTCGTGGCGATGGCCACGGCGTAGCTGCTGAGCTCGAGGCTCTCGAAGGCCGTGGACTTGAAGGCCGAGCGCCAGACGACGTCCAGCGTGATCAGCACCGCGGCGAACAGGATCAGCACCCCGCCCAGCCGCGCGAGCCACCTCGATGTCCACTCCATCCCCGTCATGATCGTGCGCATCGCCGCCCCGCCTCAGTCTTCGGTGACCCAGGTCTTGCGCGGCGGCGACTTGATCTCGAGCTGCTCGCAATCCTCCAGGGCCTCGCTGAAATGGTCGACGCCGGCCGGGTGCATCCAGGCGGTGCCCGGCTCGGCGATGAATTCCTTGCCACCGATGATCAGGCGCAGACGCCCCTTGATCAGGTAGCCCATGGACTCGTGGTCCATGTGCTTGTGCACCGGATCGATCAGGCCCTTGCGGCGGAACACGTGCAGCAGCAGGATCTGCTCGCCGACCAGCAGCTTGCGGACCTCGACGTGGCCTTGTTCCTCGATGCCCTCCACCGCGACGATGCGCTCGGGCTCGATCCGGTCGCGCACCCCGAAGAATCCCTCGGTCACGCTCAGCATCCGATCCATGTCAATCATTCCGACCTCCAACAGTGTCTTTTTCAAGAATTTCGAGTGCATGGGCCAGGCCCAGGACCTCGGCGTATTTCGCCTGCAGATCGAACAGGTTCGCCTCGTGAGGGCCCGTGTCGCGATCGCCGACCGCATCGCGGACCACCAGCGGGATGAAGCCGTGCTGCATCGCGTCGACGGCCGAGGCGCGCACGCAGCCGCTGGTGCTCATGCCCGCGACCAGGACCGCGTCCACGCCGCGCGCCGTCAGGGTCGAGGCGAGCGAGGTGCCGAAGAACGCGCTGGCGTACTGCTTGACGACCACGAGTTCGCCCGCCTCGGGCCGCAGCCCCGGCGCGAACTCGCCCAGGGGCGAGCCGGCGGCGAACACCTCGGCGAGCATGCCGAGCTTGCGCACGAACACGCCGCCGTCCAGGCCGCCCGGCGCGTATTCGACGCGGGTATGGATGACCGGCACCCCGGCGCGGCGCGCGGCCGCGAGCAGGGCGCGCGCCGCCGGCAGCGGCCCATCGCCGCCGATGTACAGCGGCGAGGACGGCTCGAAGTACGCGCGCGCGAAATCGATCATCAGCAAGGCCCTGCGCGTGCCCGCGCCCAGCGTCCCGCCGTAGCCCAGCGCCCGGTCGCGGGCGCTCAGCGGGATCGCGCTCATATCCCGGACTCCAGCATGGCGTGCTTGGCCGCGCGCACGTGGCAGCGCATGACCTCGCCGGCCCAGGCCCGGTCGCGCACGCGCAGGGCGTCGATGAGCTCGCGGTGCTGGTAGAAGCTGCGCTGGAGCTGGGCCTGGGTGTAGCGCCGGAAGGTGCGCTGCACGATGGGCTGCTCGATCGCGTTGGAGAGCATGGCGATCAGCCGGGGGTTGCCGCTGCCCGCCGCGATGACGCCGTGGAAGCGCCGGTTCAGGTCGGCGATGCGCCACAGGTTGCCGGCATCCAGGTCCAGGCCGCGGGACTCGATCTCGCCTTGCAGCACGTACAGCTCGCCCAGTTGCGCGGCGGTCATGTGGTCGGCGGCGGCCGCGGCCACCTCGGACTCGAGCAGGACGCGCAGGTCGAACAACTGGCGCATTTCCTCCTCGGTGAAGGTGCCCACGAAGGTGCCGGCGTTGGGCCGGGACACCAGCAGCCCCTCGGCCACGAGGCGGCGCAGGGCCTCGCGCACCGGCGTGCGCGAGGCGCCGATCTCGCGCGCCAATTGCTCCTCGGCCAGCCGCATGCCCGGCGAGAATTCGTCCCGCAGCAGGCGCTCTTTGATGTAGGCGTAGGCCTGGTCGGCGTTGGTGTTGAATTCGGATACGGCCGGCGTGCTCATCAGTGTTCCTCCAGCAGGGGGCCGAACCCCCGGACGCGGTCCTCGATGCCCGAGGCCCGCAGGGCGTGCCAATAGATCGCGGTATTGATCGCCAGCACGGGCTTGCCCAGCCACAGCCCGGCCCAGGGCGCGAGGCGGGCCATCGCGAGGTTGGTCCCCACCTGCACCAGCGCATCCACGTCGTCGCCGTCGACCCTGCGCAAGGCGGCCATCAGCTCGGCCTCGCCGACGTGGGCAATGTGCACGGGACTGGCGCATTTCAGCCCCTCGATCCGCGGCACCTCGTAGCCCGCCTGCTCGAAGAACCGGCGCACGTTCGCGTCGCCGATCGGCTGGTAGGGCGTGACCACCGCGATGCGGCGCGCGCCGTACAGGTCCAGCGCCGCCGTGCAGGCCTCGGAGCCCATGGTCACCGGCAGGCCCGTGGAGGACTCGATGTGCGCCTTGAGGCGCCGGCTGGCCTCCAGGCCGTCCCAGAACGTCTCGGCCGAGATGCCCATCACGATCCGCGTGGGCTGGCAGCTCATCACCGACTCGACCGCCTCGTCCTGCGCGGCCGCGATCAGGGACACCAGGCGGTCGAAATCCGCATCGTTGCGCAAGTCGATGTTGGGGATCCGGATGCGGCTGAGGTGATTCGTCACGCCGACCGGACGCATGGCGTCGAACTCGGGCTGCACACTCGTATTGGTCGACGGCACCAATACGCCGAATTTCGCCCGCCACCCCAAGGAATCCCTGCCCATGCCCGGCCTCCATCAAAAGACACCATTATTTTTGTATACAATTGATTTATTTGCAAGCCACAATCATAGGTATAAACCCCTAAAATAGGCCATTTTTCGCGTTATTTTTGTACCTCTAATTCTATTCGTATACAATTCACGGAAATCATCTGGTATTGCATACATTCGTGCAAAGCCTTCGAACCTGGAAGACCGAACGATGCAGGCACTGAGCGGAATCACCATCCTCGACCTCACGCACATGCTGTCTGGCCCCTACGGGACCATGCTCCTCACCGACATGGGCGCCCGCACCATCAAGGTGGAGCCCCCCGGCGCCGGGGAGGGCACCCGCCAGCTCCTGCGCAAGGACCCGCACTACTCCCGCAACGGCATGGGCGCCTATTTCCTGACGCTGAACCGCGGCAAGGAAAGCATCTGCATCGACCTCAAGACCGAGGCGGGGCTGGCGGTGTTCCACGATCTCGTGCGCGTGGCCGACGTGGTGTTCGACAATTTCAGCGCCGGCGTCACCCGGCGGCTGGGCATCGACCACGACACGCTGTCGCGCATCAATCCGAGGATCATCACCTGCTCGGTCACCGGTTTCGGGCAGACCGGCCCCGACACGCAGCGGCCGGCCTTCGACCAGGTCGTGCAGGCCATGGGCGGCGGCATGAGCATCACCGGCATGCCCGGCGAGGCGCCCGTGCGCGCCGGCATCCCCATCGGCGACCTGGGCGGCGGGCTGTTCGGCGCCCTGGGCGTGCTCGCGGCCCTGCAAGCCAGGCATGCCAGCGGCGTGGGCAGCCACGTCGACATCTCGATGCTGGACGCGCAGGTCTCGCTGCTGAACTACATGGCGACGATGTACCTCATGTCGGGCAAGGTGCCCGGCCGCATCGGCAACGCGCATTTCGTGCACGTGCCCTACAACCTCTATCCCACGCGCGACGGCCACATCATCATCGCCTGCATCGGCGACTCGTTCTTCGAGCGCATCCGCGAGCTGATCCCGCGGCCCGAGCTCCAGGATCCCGCCTACCTGTCCCAGCCCGCGCGCTTTGCCGCGCGCGAGCGGATCGATGCCGTCCTGGCCGAGGAATTGTCCAGGGAGGACTCGGCCGTCTGGCTCGAGCGCCTGCGCGCCGCCCGGATCCCCTGCGGCCCGGTCAATGACTTCGCGGCCGCGCTGGCCGACCCGCAGATCCGCGCGCGCCGCATGGTGATCGACATCCCCCTGGGCAATGGCGACAGCGTCCAGGCGCCGGGCAATCCCGTCAAGATCTCGGGCACCGACGACGCGGGGGCCATGGCGCCTCCGCCGACGGCCGGCCAGCACAGCGAGGCCATTCTTTCAACCCTGCTCGGCTATTCCGCCGAGGGCATCCAGGCGCTGCGCGCCCAAGGAGCAGTGGCATGAACGACGATCGCTCCATCATCATCACCGACGTCTCGCCCCGCGACGGGCTGCAGAACCAGGCGCGGCCGATCGGCACGCAGGACAAGCTCGGCCTGATCGAGCGCCTGGCCGCGGCCGGGGTGTCCTCGATCGAGATCGGCAGCTTCGTGTCGCCGCGCGCCGTGCCGCAAATGGCCGATACCGAGGACGTGGTCCGCGCCAGCGCGCGCCTGGCGCCCACGCGCCTGTCGGTCCTGGCGCCGAACCTCCGCGGCCTGGAACGCGCGCTCGCCTGCGGCGCCCGGGAAGTCGCCGTGGTGCTGTCGGCCACCGAGACCATGAACCAGCGCAACATCCGCATGTCGCTGGAGGCCGCCACCCAGGCCAGCATCGGCGTCCTGCGCGCGGCGCGGGACGCGGGCCTGCGCACGCGCGCCTACGTGGCCGTGGCCATCGCCTGCCCCTTCGAGGGTCCGACGCCGGTCTCGCGCGTGGCCGCCCTGGCCGAGGCCATGCTGGATGCGCAGGCCGACGAGATCGTCCTGGCCGACACCATCGGCGCCGGCTCGCCCCCGCAGGTCGAGGCGCTCTTGCGCGAGGTCGTGCGGGCCGTGCCGGTCGAGCAAATCGGCGCGCATTTCCACGACACGCGCGGGATGGGCGTCGCCAACGCCTGGGCCGCCCTGCAGAACGGCGTCCGCCGCCTCGACGGCAGCGCGGGCGGCATCGGCGGCTGCCCCTTCGCGCCCGGCGCCGCCGGCAACGTGGCCACCGAGGACCTGCTCGTGCTGGCGGAGCAGAGCGGCTTCCGGACGGGCATCGACCCCGCCGGGCTGATCGCCGCGATCGACCATGCCCAGGCCTTCCTGGGCACGCCCCTGGGCGGCCGCGCGCTGCCGTGGCTGCGGCGGCAGTACGCGAAAGGCGAGGCCTGAAGCCGATCAGGCCTTGTGCGCGGTGGCCTGCATCGAGGCCCGCTTGCCGAACTCGGCGAACCAGGCGGCCAGGCCGGGATGCGAGGCGCGCCAGTCGAGATCGGGAAAACGCAGGTCCAGGTAGCCCAGCGCGCAGCCCACGGCGATCGTGCCCACGTCGACGCGACCCGCCAGGCGGCCGGTGTCGCTCTCGAGCCGCGCCAGGGAGGCGACGATCTTTTCCCGCTGGGTGAGGCTCCAGGCCTCCCAGCGGTTTTCGGCGGGGCGCAGCACCGCCTCGTAACGCATCGACAGCGCCGCATCGAGGATGCCGTCGGCCAGGGACTGGTCGACCAGGGCGTCCCACTTGCCGGCGCCGCCCGGAATCAGCGAGCCGCCGGCCAGGTCGTCCAGGTACTCGCAGATGACCCGGCTGTCGTACAGGATCGCGCCCTCGGCGGTCACCAGCGTGGGCAGCTTGCACAGCGGGTTGTCGCGCATCAGCTCGGGATCGTGCGCGGTCGGCATGGTGGTGACCGGCGCGATGGCGATGCGGTCGGCCAGCCCCAGCTCGTGCGCCGCGACCAGGCACTTGCGCACGAAGGGCGAGGTCGTCGAGTAATACAGTTTCATGGACATTCTTCTTTCTCCTTGATCGATTCATCGGCGCCGGTCCACCGGCATACGGCATGCGGCCCGGCGGGCGCAGGACGCCGCGCCTTCAGCCATCCCAGGCCTTCGGCCGCCCCACACCTTCAGGGGTCCCGCGCCTTCAGCCTTCCCCCGCCAGCGCGCGGCCCGCGACCCAGCCGAAGGTCAGCGCCGGCCCCAGCGTGATCCCGGGCCCCGGATAGGCGCCGCCCATCACGGACTGCATGTCGTTGCCGACGACGAACAGCCCGCCGATGGGCCGGCCCTCGGCGTCCAGCGCGCGCGCCTGGGCGTCGGTCCGGATCCCGCAGGCGGTGCCGATGTCGCCGGCGACCACCTCCACGGCATAGTAGGGGCCCTCGCCCAGCGGGCGCAGGCAGGGGTTGGGCTGGTGGGACGCATCGCCCAGATAGCGATTGTAGGCGCTGGCGCCCTTGCCGAAATCCGTATCCTCGCCCTGCCGCGCCAATTGGTTGTAGCGCTCCACCGTGGCGGCGAGGCGGTCCGGATCGATCTTCAGGCGCCCCGCCAGCTCGCGCAGCGAGGGGGCCTCGATCAGGTAGCCGGCCTCGACCAGGTGCCGGCGCGGGCGGCCGCCGGGCAGGGCCAGGCCCAGGCCCCAGGTTTCGATGAATTCGCGATCGCACAGCAGGTAGGCCGGCACCGCGGGCGCGCCGGGTGCGCGGTACATCGTGGAGACGAACTCGTGATACGAGGCCGACTCGTTGACGAAGCGCTCGCCGTGCCCGTCGACGGCGATCAGGCCGGGCTTGGCGCGGTCCCAGACCAGGTGCGGATAGCGGACCACGGTGCCGTCGGCCTTGCGCAGCAGCGACACGGGCGCCCAGAATGCCGGCCAGGCATGGCCGGCGCCCATGGCCGCGCCCGCCTCGCGCGCCAGCTCGATGCCCTCGCCGCGATTGCCCTCGGGCGACATGGACCACGGGCCGGTGGGCCGGGGATAGAGCTCGGCGCGCAGCTCGGCGTTCCACGGAAAGCCGCCGGTGGCCACGACCACGCCCTTGCGCGTGCGGATGTGCCGCAGGACCTGGTCGTGCTCGACGGTGATCCCGACGATGCGGCCGTCGTCGCCGCGGTGCAGGCGCCGCGCCGCCGTCCCGAGACGGTAGGGCACCTGCCGGCTCAGCATCGCATGGAAAAGCTGCGCGGCCAGGGCGTTGCCCAGCAGCAGGCGCGTGCCGCGATGGTAGCCGCGCAGGCGGTCGAACCAGTAGTCCAGCACCAGCCGGCCGCCATGCCAGAACGATTTCGGCGAGCGCAGCGCGCCCAGCAGGTGATAGACGTCGGTGACGTTGACCATCATCCCGCCGAGGACCACGAATTCCTTCAGCGGGTCGCGCAGCTCGCGGAAATGCGCGCCCAGCCGCTTGCCGTCGAAGGCCACGGGGTCCATCGAGCGGCCGCCCATCGAGGCCCCCGGCCGGTCGGGATAATAATCCGGGGAATACTGCCGCGCCGCCAGTTCCAGCACGCCCCGCGAGCCCATGTACTCGAGCATGGCGGGGCCGTTCCTGAGATAGGCTTCTTTCATGTGGTCGGGCGAGGCCGCGCCCACGATCTGCGAGAGGTATTCCCACACCTTTTCATAGGTGTCGTCGCCGTGGCCGGCCGCGGCCGCCCCCGGATTCAGGGGAATCCAGACGGCGCCGCCCGACACCGCGGTCGAGCCGCCGATCCTGTCGGTCTTTTCGACCAGCAGGACCTCCAGGCCCTCGAAATGGCAGGTCAGCGCCGCGGACATGCCGGCCGCGCCGGAGCCCGCCACCACCACGTCGACCGTCTCGTCCCAACGCACGTTTTCCATGGTCTCAGGCTCCCGATCCGCCCAGCGATTTGCCGCCGTCCACGAACAGCACCTGTCCCGTGATGAAGGACATCCGCGGGCCGGCGAGGAAGGACACCGCGTGCGCGATGTCCTCCGGCGTGCCCGCGCGGCCGGTGGGCTGCAAGGCCAGTTGCGCCGCCAGGCGCTCGGGCGTCAGGGCGCGCAGCATGGGCGTGTCGATCAGGCCGGGCGCGATCGCATTGACCAGGATGCCTTTCTCGGCGAGCTCCATGGCGCTGGCGCGCGTGTAGCCGACCAGGGCGGCCTTGGAGGCGACGTAATGCGCATGGTGGCGCGCGCCCAGGTAGGCGCGCGAGGCGATGTTCACGATCTTGGAGCCGGGCGCCATCCGGGCCGCCGCGCGCTGGGTGAGCGTGGCCGCCGCGATGAGGTTGAGCTCGTACATCCGCCGGAAATCGTCCTGCCCGACCTCGAAGAACTTGCGTTCGTCGAACAGCCCCGCGCTGTTGACCAGCGCCGAGAGCGGCGGCAGGCCGTCGATCAGCTCGGCGATCTGCGCCTCGCGGGTGAGGTCCGCGACGCGGGGCTCGACCTCGAGGCCTTCCTCTGCCAGGCGCGCGGCCAGGTCTCGCAGGGCTGCCTCGCCGAGGTCCACCGCCACCACCGAGAATCCGTCCTGCGCCAGGCGCCGGACGATGGCCTGGCCCATGCCGCCGGCCGCGCCGGTGACCAATGCAACTGCTTTCATGTCCATCCTCAAGCCGATAAGAATCCACCGTCCACGGGCAAGACCACGCCCGTGACGTAGCTGGCCATCCCGGAGGCGAGGAACACGATGGGACCCACGACCTCCTCGGGCTCCCCGCCCCGCCCCATGGGGGCCCGCTTCATGAACCAGTCGGTGCCGCCCGGCACCGCGAGCTGCGGCGCGACCATCTCGGTCAGCATCAGGCCGGGCGCCACCGCATTGACCCGCACGCCGAAGGGCGCGAGGTCGCGCGCCAGCGCCTGCGTGAACGAGCGCACCGCTCCCTTGGAGGCGACGTAGCCCGCCGACGAAATGCCGCTGACGAAGGCGACGATCGAGGACAGGTTGACGATGCTGCCGCGCGTCGCCTTGAGCGGCTCGACGAAGGCGTGCGTCACGTTGAACAGGCCCTGGAGATTGACGGCCATCAGCCGGTCCCAGACCTCGCAGGACTGCGGATCGTCGATGCGCGCGCGGCCCGAGATCCCCGCGTTGTTCACCAGGACGTCGATCGGCCCCAGGCGCTCGCCCAGGTCCGCCGCCCAGCGGGCCACGGCGGCGCGATCGCAGACGTCGATCGCCTCGCCCCAGGCCTGCCCGCCCTCGGCGCGGATGCTCTCGGCCAGCGCCTCGGCGCGGCCGCCGTCCAGGTCGGCCGCGATCACCCGGGCGCCCTCGCGCGCAAAGCCGCGCGCGATGGCCGAGCCCAGGCCCCCCGCCGCCCCCGTCACCAGGGCCAGCTTGTCGTTCAACAAAGTCATCGTTCCTTCTCCTTGCTCCTATTCGCCAGGCATGGAATGGTCCGCAGGGACCATTCCATGTCCGGGCTCATCCCAGGTACGCGCGTCTTATGGCTTCGTCGTTCCGCAGGTCCGCGGAGGCGCCTCGCAGCACCAGCTCGCCGTTCTCGAGGATGTAGGCGTGGCTGGACACCGACAGGGCGAGCTGGGCGTTCTGCTCGACCAGCAGGATGGTGATGCCCTGCTCGCGATTCAGCGTCCGGACCGTGTCGAAGATCTGCTCGACCACCAGCGGCGCGAGGCCCATCGACGGCTCGTCCATCAGGATCATGCGCGGGCGCGCCATCATCGCCCGCGCCGTGGCCAGCATCTGCTGCTCGCCGCCCGACAGCGTGGCGGCCTTCTGGCCGATGCGCTCGCGCAGGCGCGGAAAGATGTCGCACATCGCGTCCAGGTCGGCGGCCACCGCCGCGCGGTCCTTGCGCGTGTAGGCGCCCATCTCCAGGTTTTCGCGCACGCTCATGTCGCGGAAGATCTCGCGGCCCTCGGGCACCTGGATGATGCCGCGCTGCACGATGTGGTCGGCCGGCAGCCGGTGTATGGCCTCGCCGTCGAAACACACCGTCCCGTGCGTGGGCCGCACCAGGCCCGAAATCACGTTGAGGGTGGTGGACTTGCCCGCGCCGTTGGCCCCCAGCAGGGCCACGATCTCGCCGCGGGGCACCTCCAGCGAGACCTCGTGCAGCGCGCAGATATTGCCGTACGAGGCGGAAATGGACTCGACCGACAGGAACGGCTCACTCATGGTTGCTTCCTTTGCCCAGATAGGCCTCGATCACGCGCTCGTCGCTGCGGATCTCGGCCGGCGTGCCTTCGGCGATCTTGTGGCCGAAGGACATCACGGTGATGCGATCCGAGATCGACATGACGAGCTGCATCACGTGCTCGACCAGCAGCACGGTGACGCCCTCGCGCGAGGCCAGCTCCGTGAGGATGCCGTCGAGCTTGTCGATCTCGCGGTTGCGCAGGCCCGCCGCCGGCTCGTCGAGCAGCAGCAGGCGCGGCTTGATCGCCAGGGCGCGCGCCAGCTCGAGCATCTTCTGGCGCCCGAAATCCAGGCTGCTCGCCTTGGCCTCCAGGAAATCGGCCAGGCCCACGCGCTCGAGCAGGTGGTGGGCGAACTCGCGATTCACGGGGGCCGGCCGGCACAGCAGGCGGTTCAGGCCCTTGGCGCCGTAGGCGTAGGTGCCCAGCAGCACGTTCTCCTCCACCGACAGGTCGTTGAACAGCTCGAGGTTCTGGAAGGTGCGCGCGACCCCCAGGGAGGCCATGTGCGAGGCGGCGTGGCGCGTGATGTCCTCGTCCGACAGGGAAATCCTGCCTCCCGTGGGATCGTAATAACGCGAAATGCAATTGAAGGTCGTCGACTTGCCGGCGCCGTTGGGCCCGATCAGGGCGTGGATGCGGCCCTGGCGCACCTGGAAGGACAGGTCGTCCACGGCGGTCAGCCCGCCGAAGCGCACCGTCAGCCCGTCGATGGACAGCAGGACGTCGCCGCTCATGTCCGCGCCTCCCCGGAGGCGCCGCCTGTCGCGGCGGCGGGCGGCGCCTTGCGCGCCCGCGCCCCGCTGAACAGCCCGCGCGGCGCGAACATCATGAAGCCGATCAATATCAGGCCGTAGATGATTTCCTGGAAGGACAGCACCTGGCGCAGCAGCTCGGAGAGCAGGCCGAAGATCACCGCCCCGATCACCGCGCCGCGCACCGAGCCGATGCCGCCCACCACGATCATGATCAGGATCAGGATCGTGGTCCAGAATCCCAGGCTCTCGGGATGGATGAACGACGAGAACGTCGTGTACAGGCCGCCCGCCACCCCCGCGTAGGCCGCCGAGCACATGAAGGCCACGCGCTTGATCACGTTGGTGTCCACCCCCATCGCCTGCGCGGCCACGTCGCTCTCGCGCACCGCGCGAAAGGCCGATCCGAGCTGCGAGCGCGACAGCCACACCGTCGCCCACAGCATCAGCGCGGCGCCCGCGATCACGAAGGGATAGGCCTTGAGATCGGAATTGAGCTCGAAGCCGAAGAACTGCGCCGGCGACATCTGGTAGCCGTTCGAGCCGTTGGTCACCTCGGTCCAGTTCAGGAACACCCACTGCATGGCCTCGCCGAAGGCGAAGGTGGACAGGGCCAGGTAGATGTCGCGCATCCGGATCGCCAGGGCGCCCAGCAGGTAGCCCAGGACCGCCGTGACGACCCCCGCGGCCAGGATCGAGAACACCAGGTTCAGGTGCCAGGTGTTGTTGAGGATGCCGGCCACGTAGATGCCGATCCCGTAGAACGCGGCGTGCGAGAGCGCGAACTGCCCGGTCTCGCCGATCACGATGTGCAGGCCCAGGGCCAGCACGATGTAGATCATCAGCAGGTTTACGATATACAAAATATATCCGCTGGCGATGAACGGCAGCGCCGCCAGCAGCACTGCCGCGAGCACGAGGGCCCACTTGTCGAAATTCGTCTTCATACTTTCTTGACCTGCAGTTTGCCGCCGAGGATGCCCTGCGGGCGCACGATGAGGACGATCAGGATCGCCAGGAACGGCGCCACCACGATCGCGTTGGTCGAGATGAACAGCCCCACCAGGTTTTCCGCCACGCCGATGATGAAGCCGCCCACGATCGCGCCCGGGATGCTGGTGATGCCGCCCACGATGGCGGCCGCGAACGCCAGGATGGCGATGTGCCCGATGTCCGGCGTGATCAGGATCTTGGGGGTGATCAGGATGGCCGACACGGCCGAGATCAGGCCCGCCAGCGCCCAGACCATCATGCGGATGCGCACCAGGCTCACGCCCACGATCTGCGCGGCCTTGGGGTTCATGCCCACGGCCCGCATGGCCTTGCCGATGCGCGTATGGTTGAACAGGAAATACAGGGCCAGCATCACGGCCACCGCGGTAAAGAGAATCATCAGGTCCAGGTGCGTCAGCACCGCGTCGCCGATCAGCACGGTGTCGGGCTGGATCAGCGCCGGCAGCGAGCGGGGCGCGTCGCCCAGCCCGGTCTGGCGCACCGCGCCCTTGAGCACGTAGGCCAGGCCCAGCGTCGCGATCACGAGCTGCACGCCCACCCCCTTGGACGCGATGACGCGCTCCATCACCACCCGCTGGAACAGCGCGCAGATCAGCGCCACGACGAGCAGCGTCACCGGGATGACCAGCGCATAGTGCCAATCCAGCACCAGGATCATGAACAGCGCCACGTAGCCGCCGACCATGAAGATCTCGCCCTGCGCGAAATTGGGCACGTCGGTCGTCTTGAACACGATCACGACGGCCACCGCCAGCAGGGCGTAGACGCTGCCGGTCACGAGACCCGACAGCAGCCCCTGCTGCACGAAAAGCCAGATGTCCGAAAAGCTCATGAAATGCTCCATGGACGCCGCCCGCCGGCGCGGGCCGGCGGCGTCCCTCGATGCGGCGTCCCGCGCATCACTTGCCGGCCGTGTAGGTCCAGGCGCTCTTGAAGATGCCGGGGATCAGCTCTTTGTTTTCGCCGTCGAACTTCATGTAGATGGCGGACTTCTGCGCGGCATGGTCGGTCGGGGTGAACTCGATCGGGCCGGCCATCACGCCGGTGTCGAGCTTGAAGTTCTGCAGGGCGGCGAGGACCTTTTCCCGCGTGGGCTCGGGGCCCGCGTCCTTCAACGCCTGCACCACCGTCATCGCCGGCGGCAGGCCATAGGCCATGTAGCTCTGCGGATGCCCGGGCTTGCTGGCCAGGTCGGGATAGTATTCCTTGTACATGTCGTAGACCCACTTCATCTTGGGATCCGAGGGCAGCCCCGCCACCACGTCCTGGATGTAGAAGTTCTTGAGCGCCGCGGCGCCGCCGACATTCTCGACCAGTTGCTTGAGGTCCGCCGTGCCGTTGACGGTCAGCACGATGGGCTTGTTCCAGCCCAGCTCGTGCGCCTTCTTGATGATCAGCGCGGCCGGGCGCGCGTACGTCGTCAGCAGCAGCACGTCGGGATTGGCCGCGCGCACCTTGAGCATGGGCGCGGTCACGTCGTTGATGCTCGGATTGATCGACTGCACGGTGAGCGTGACACCGTCGTGCCGCTTGGCCTGGAACTCGGCCGCGGTCTGGTTCCAGCCGCCATAGGCGTCGTCATGATTGATGTAGCCGATCTTCTTGGCCTTGAAATGGTCGACCGCGAATTCCACCACGGAGCCGCCCACCGCGTACTGCGAGATCGAGAAGGCGCCGTAGATGTACCTGGACGGCGGATACAGCGCGCCGTCGCCCGAGGCGTTCAGCATGAGGAAGGGCACCTTGGCGCGCTCGACGTATTCCTTGGCCGCGACCACCGCGGCCGAACACGAGCCGCCATTGAGCAGGAACACGTGGTCCTGCTCGACCAGCTTCTTGACCGCCGCCACCAGGTCGTTGGCGTTGCAGCGGGTGTCCTCGACGACCAGCTCGATCTTGCGGCCGTGGATCCCGCCTTCCTTGTTGACCTTGTCGTAGTACATCTTGGCCGCGTTGACCACGTCGAAGCCGTAGGCCATGCCGCTGCCCGACAGCGGCGAGAACAGCCCGATCCTGATCGTCGTGTCGGTGATGCCGGGCTCGGCCGCCTGGGCCGACTGGCCCAGGCCGAGGCCGGCGATCGCCACGCACATCGCCGCTTTCCGGATTGCGTTGAATTTCATCTCCACTCCTTGTGTGATTGGCGAAAGCCCGCATGCGCTCCCCCCTGGGGGATCACTGCATGCGATAGCCTCCATTGACATCGATGACACTGCCGGTGATGTAGCCCGCCTCCGGGGAGGCGAGGAAGCCCACGGCGGCGGCCACGTCCTCGGTCGTGCCGATCCGCCCCAGGGGGATCGCCGCCGCCGCGTCCCGCAAGGCGCCGCTGCTGCTCACCGTGCTGCGGAGCATCTCGGTGTCGATCAGCCCCGGCGACACGCTGTTGACGGTGATGCCCATGTGGGAAACCTCCCGGGCCATCGCCTTGGTAAAGCCCAGCACCGCGGCCTTGGCCGCGATGTAGGACGAACTCGAACGGTAGCCGCCGAGCTGCGCGGCCACCGAGCTGAAAGTGATGAACCGGCCCGCCCGCACCGGCCGGCGCTCGCGATGCCGGATGTAGGCGCGCGAGCACAGGAACACCCCGCGCGCGTTCACGGCAAAGCTGCGCTCCCATACGTCCAGGGGCGTGACCTTGATCAGCGGACGCTGGCCGTCGGACTGGAACAGCAGCAGGCCGGCGGCGCACACCACCGTCGCGATCGGGCCCGCCTCGGATTCGACCGCCTCGAACGCCTCCTCGACCTGCCGCTCGTCGCTCACGTCGAACGCGCGCCACCCATGCCCCTCGCCCAGGCCCTCGACCGCCGCGCGCGCCTTCTCGGGCGCCAGATCGCAAGCCACCACCCGGTAGCCATCCTCGGCCAGCCGGCGGCAGATCTGCATGCCGATCCCGCCGCCGGCGCCCGTCACCAGGGCCACCTCCGCGCGTCCCGAATCCATCCGCTCCGGATCCCTTTCCAAGCTCATTCGCTCATCCTTCATGTATACATAAAAGCCTGAATCTGGTCTTTTCCTTGAAAATTTCGGTACTATTTCGAGGAAATCCTTGATATGCGCTAATTATGCATACATGAACAAGGCCAAGTTATCAGTGTTTGCCCTAGGTTCTGCGGTAGAAAGAGGTTTTTCCTATTAGTTAAGCTTTTCCATGTATACAATATTCTTATGAATACCTTAGCTGACCACGTCACCGAAACGCTCCGGAGCTGGGTCCTCCAGGGCATCCTCGCCCCCGGCGAACGGCTCGAGGAGATCCCGCTGGCGCGGAAACTCGGGGTTTCGCGCACTCCCATCCGCGCCGCGCTCGCCAACCTCGGCAACGAGGGCCTGCTCGAGCACCAGCCCAAGCGTGGATACACGGTGCGCGTCTACCAGTACGAGGACATCATCGGCGCCTACGAAGTGCGCGCCGTGCTCGAGGGCCTGGCCTGCCGGCGCGCCGCGCAGAAAGGCCTCTCGGGCCTGGCGATCAGCAAGCTCAAGGCCTGCCTCGCGCAGGGCGACGCCATCCTCGGCAAGGGCCGGCTGCTGCCCGAGGACCACCAGCCCTACCAGCAGATGAACATCACGCTGCACGAAACCCTGCTGAACGCCGCCGAGAACTCCTGGGTCACCCGATTCGCCACCCAGGCGCAGACCGCCCCCTTCGCCTCGGACCGCATCATGCTGTGGGACGACCACGGCGTCATCCTCCGGTCCCACAACGACCACCACCGCATCGTCGCCGCCGTCATCGAGCGCGACGGCGCCCGCGCCGAGCAACTGATGCGCGAGCACGTGTACTACGCGGGCCTGTTGTTGAGGGACAACTACGAGCGCTTGAGCAAAAAAGGACCCGTGGCGGGCCTGCCCTCGAAAGCGTAAGTTTTCATTTCATTCATTTTTATTGACACCACGACTCGTTCATGCTTCACTCGTTATTGGAAACGTTTCCAATACCTGCTGTACACGAGGGACCGGGCTCGAAACGCGCGTCGAGCGGTTCAAGCCCCCAACCACGAGGAACCCCGGCATGTACGACTTGAATCCATTGCCCGCACCGATCGAGCGCCCGCTGCTGGAGCTGCTCGCGCGGGCCGAGCCCGCCACCATCGGGCACTTCCTGCACACGGGTTTCATGGACCCGGGAATCAAGGCCCTTTTCTCGGAAAAGCGCATCGCCGGCACCGCCGTGACGGTGCGCTACCCGGGCGCCGACGGCGCAATGGCGCATTACGCCATCGGGCAGGTCCGGCCGGGGGACGTACTCGTGATCGACCGCTGCGGCGACCATCGCCATGCCAGCCTCGGCGGGGCCCTCGCCTATGCCGCCCGGGCGGCCGGGGCGGCCGGAATCGTCGTGGACGGCGTGGTGACCGACATCGCCGAGCTCAAGCGCTACGGCGTGCCCGTCTGGGCGCGCGGCCTGTCGGCCATCACCGTCAAGACGCTCGGGCTCGGCGGCGCATTCTGCGTGCCGGTGTCCTGCGGCGGTGTCGCCGTCTCGCCCGGGGATGCGATCCTGGCCGACGAAAACGGCGTGCTGGTCTTGCCGGCCGCGCTGATCGAGTATGCCGCCAAGAAAGCGATAGGGCTGCAGGAAGCCGAGAAAGCCACCCTCCAGCGCGTCGATGCCGGCGAGAAATACCCCGACATCCTCGGCACCACCGAGGTGATCAACAGCCACTTGCTGCCGAAGTAATCCGGGGCGGACGGCCGCGGCCCAGCCGCTGGCGGCCCTCGCGCCCATCTCCTCAATCGCACGATATCCGGGGGGCATCCATGTCGCAGTTCGATGGTTCGAACACGGCTTGCGAGCTGTCGGAGGCGCTGGAGAATGGACGCCTTTCATCCTCCGAGCTGACGGACCGCTGCCTGGATCGCATCGCCGCGCATGACGGGCGCCTGGGATCCTTCGTCGAGATCCATGCCGAGGACGCGCGCGTGGCCGCCCGCCAAGCCGACCTGGCCGCGCGCACGGGCCATCGGCTCGGACCCTTGCAGGGCATCCCGATCGCCCTCAAGGACCTGATCGAGATGGAACACCACGTCACGACGGCGGGCTGCGCGGCCTGGCGGACCCGGCAAAGCCGGCGCACGGCCACGGTGGCGCGGCGACTGATCCAGCAGGGCGCCGTCATCCTGGGCAAGACGCACACCGTGGAATTCGCCGCAGGCAGTTGGGGGACCAACCAGCGCATGGGGACCCCGCGCAACCCCTGGGATCCCGGCGTCTTCCGGGCGCCGGGCGGCTCCAGCAGCGGATCCGGCGTCGCCGTGGCGGCCGGATTCGTGCCCTGGGCCCTGGGCACGGACACGGGCGGCTCGGGCCGCGTGCCGGCGTCCTGGTGCGGCCTCACCGCACTGCGGCCCTCGCGGGGCCGCATCAGCCTCAGCGGGATCATCCCCTTGAGCGAAACCCTGGACACGGTATCGCCGATGGCCCGCTCGGTCGAGGACGTCGCGCTGCTCTACCGCGCCCTGGAAGGCCCCGACGCGCTCGACCGGCGCACGCAGGCGCTGCCGCCGCGAGGCGGCCGCAGCGCGTCGCGGCGAACGGGCGACCGCCTGGTCCTGGCGACCCTCCCGCGGGCCGATCGGACGCTGGTTCAAGGCGACGTCCTGGACGCCTATGACGAGTCGGTGGAGTTTTTCCGCCAGATGGGCGCGGAGATCGTTGAGGCGGACCTGCCCCATGGCTTCGACGAGGTCGCCCGACTGAACCTGTCGATCATGTGCACGGAAGGGTATGCGGTGCACCGCCAGATGCTCGAAGACCCCGCGCAGCCGCTGGACGAAGACGTGCGCCTGCGCCTCCTGACCGGCCGCGACACGGAGGCCTGGGCGTACCTCGACTCATTGGACCGCCGCCGGTCGATGTGCGCCCGGACGAATGAGGCGTTCAGCCGTATCGATGCCTTGCTGACCCCCACCACGGCGACGGCCGCGCCGGCCCTGGCGGACGTGGACCAGAGCAAGAGCGCCGCCCATTTCACCCGGTACGCCAACTTTTTCGACCTGGTCGCACTGGCCTTGCCCAATGGCCGTACCCGCGGCGGCTTGCCGACTTCCCTGCAGATCCTCGGCGCGACATACGAGGAATCCATCGTTCTCGACATCGGCGCCCTCTACCAGGGCAGGACCGATTGGCACCGGCGAAAGCCGCCGCCCGCATGAGGCCACGTGCGCGCGGTTTCCCCGCGTCGCCCGACACGGCGATGCACCCACAGGAAGCAGCATGACCCATTCCTTTCACGTCGCACCCATATGACCCGGCCCTGGCGGACCATCCGCGGCATGCAGGCCGATACACCAAAGGAATCACTGGAGGACACACCATGAAATACCGATTGCTCTCGATGCTGGCGATCAGCGGCCTGATCTTCGGCGGGGCCGCGGCCGCGCAGGAGCGCGTGCCGGACCTTCCGCAGACCAGCCTGCAAGTCGTCGGAGGCTTCAGCACCCTCACGACCTACCAGGATTTCGAGCTGCCTTTCTGGACCAAGACGATTCCGGAACTCTCGGAAGGCCGGGTCACCGCAACCATAAAGGGCTACAACGAGATGGGCCTGAAAGGGCCCGAAGTGCTGCGGCTGATCAGCCAGGGCATCATACCCATCGGCACGGCGACCCTCGCGTACTTCGCGAGCGACAACCCCATCAACGAGGCCATCGACCTCGCGGGCATCAACCCCACCGCGAAGATCGCCCGCGAGGTGACGGATGCGTTCGCGCCCATCTACAGGAAATACTACCTGCAGCGGAACATCAAGGTGCTGGGGCTATCCACCTATCCGGCCCAGGTGCTGTTCTGCAACGCGGACATCAAGAGCCTGGCGGACATCAAGGGCAAGAAGGTCCGCGCCAGCAGCCGCACCGTCGCGGAATTCATCCAGGCCCTGGGCGGCCTGAGCGTCACGATGTCCTTCGCCGAGGTCGTGCCCGCCATGCAGAACAAGGTGATCGATTGCGCGGTGAGCGGATCGATGTCCGGGTATTCCGCCAAATGGTATGAGGTCGCGACGCACCTGTATGCCCTGCCCATCAACTGGAACCAGCAGCTCCATGCCGCGAACCTGGATTTCTGGAACAAGCTGGACCCCAGGGTCCAGGAATTCATCCAGAAAAACATCGACGTCATGATCGACAGGATCTGGGACGATGCCGCGAAAGCCACGCAGGAGGGGTACGACTGCAATACCGGCTCGGATGCCTGCCCCTTCCCCACGAGAGGAAAGATGACGCTCGTGGAACCCACCGAGGCCGATCGCGAGCTGTTGAAGAAAATCACCACCGAGACCGTGGTGCCGAGCTGGGCCGCGCGCTGCTCGGCCGAGTGCGTCAAGGACTTCAACGACACGGTCGGCAAGCTGCGCGTCATCACGGCGGTCAAGGCGGCCAAGTGACCGGCGGACGACGTACGTGATTGCCTCCCCCGCGGCGGCCAGGAGGACTCCTGGCCGCCGGCGCCCCCCTCACGGTGCCAACCATGACAAGAAAGCGGATTCCAGAGACGATTTTCGACAGGCTGCTCGCCATCGCCAACACGCTGTCACGCGGAGCGATGTGGGTCGCCGGCGGCCTGACGCTGATGAGCGCGTTCTACATCTCGATCGACGTGATCATACGCAAGGCCTTCAACATGAGCCTGGGAGGCTCGGACGAGCTCTCGGGCTACGCCTTCGCCATCAGCATTTCCTGGGCGCTGTCATTCGCAACCCTGCAGCGCGCGAACATCCGGATCGATACCTTTTATCAGTTCCTGTCCGTGCGCGTCAGCGCCCTGCTCGACTTCGTGTCCCTGGTGAGCCTGGGCGTATTCATCGTGTACCTGACGCGATACGCGCTCGAGGTCGCCGAGACCTCATGGGCGCTCGATTCGGCGGCCAACTCGACGCTGGCCACTCCCCTGTGGATCCCTCAATACCTGTGGGCCGCGGGATTCCTGTGGCTGTGCGTGGTGCTGGCCATCATGCTGGTCCGGTCCTCCATCGCGCTCGTGACCGGCGACCTGCGCACGGTCAACGCCATCGCCGGCATCATCAGCGCGGAGGACGAAGCCCTCGGCGAGGCCGAGGCCGGCAAAAGGCTGATCCACGGGGAGCCATCATGACCGTCACACTGGTGATCCTGCTGGTCCTGATAGGGCTCAGCATCCCCGTCGGCGCGGCGCTCGGCATACTCGGCCTGATCCTCGATCCGCTGTATTCCATGCTGCCCCTGACGCGGGCCATCGGCGAGATCGCATGGCAGACCAACAACGAGTTCCTGCTGGTCGCCATACCCCTGTTCATCATGCTGGGCGAGATATTGCTGCGTTCCGGCATCGCCGAAAAGATGTACAGCGCCATGAGCCTCTGGCTGTCATGGCTGCCGGGCGGCCTGATGCACGCCAATATCGCCGCCAGCACGCTGTTTGCCGCCACCTCCGGCTCGAGCGTGGCCACCGCGGCCACCGTCGGCACCGTGGCCATACCGCAAATCAAAAAGCGGAACTACAACGAATCGCTGTTCCTGGGCAGCCTGGCCGCCGGCGGGACGCTCGGCATCCTCATCCCCCCCTCGGTCAATCTCATCCTCTATGGGGTCCTGACGAATACCTCCGTGCCCGCCCTGTACCTGGCCGGCTTCATCCCGGGATTGGGCGTGTCGCTGCTGTTCATGCTCGCCATCTGGGTGTGCTGCCTGTTCAAGCCGCGATGGGGCGGCGAGAAAATCCACGCGAACTGGCATCAGCGCCTCACGAGCCTGATCCACCTCGTGCCGCCCATCGGGATATTCCTGCTGGTGGTCGGGTCGATCTACGCGGGCGTTGCGACACCCACCGAAGCCGCCGCGCTGGGCGTGGTGGGCGCGCTGATCCTGGCGGCCTCAGTCGGGCGGCTGACTTTCGCGATGATCCGCGACGCGGTGGAAGGCGCCATGAGGACCAGCGCCATGATCATGCTCATCGTCATCGGCGCCGCATTCCTCAATTTCATCATGTCGGCGGCGGGCATCACCGAGCTGATCACGCAGACGATCACCGGCCTGGGCGTATCGGCCAACGTCATGCTGCTGGTCCTCGTGATTTTCTACCTGATCCTGGGCTGCTTCATGGAGACGCTCTCTTTGATGATCACGACGATCCCGATCGTCGCGCCCATCATGATCGCCTTCGGCTACGATCCCGTATGGCTGGGCATCGTCATCGTCATCCTGATCGAGACGGCCTTGATCACGCCGCCCGTGGGCCTGAACCTGTTCGTGATCCAGAGCGTGCGCAAATCGGGAAACATCAACTCGGTGATCATCGGCAGCCTGCCGTTCGTGGCGATGCTGCTGCTCATGATCCTGATCCTCGACATATTCCCCGGCCTGGCGCTCTGGCTGCCCCGTCAATTCTCATGAGCAGGCGCCGGCCACGGGCCAGCCCGGTCAGCCTTTGACGACATTCAAGGGGCGCTCGCCCCTGGCCACCCGCTGGATGTTCTCGGCGATGAATTTGTAGCGCCTCTGGAACAGCCCGGAGGTCCATGCGCTCGCATGCGGGGTGCAGACGACGTTGGGCAATCGATCGAAAGGAAAGCCGGCGGGCGCCATTTCATCATCCGGGCCCGCGGGATAGCGGTACCAGACGTCCAGGCAGGCGCCGCCGATCACGCCATCCCGCAGGGCCTCGTACAGGGGCCGTTCGGCGACGATGTCGCCCCGCGAGACATTGATGAGGACGGCCGAGGCCTTCATGGCCCGCAATTGCTCCGTACCGATCATGTGGCGGGTCTCGTCGGTCAAGGGGCACGCGATCACCACGAAATCCGACCGTTCCAGCAGGGTATTCAGTTCCCGCGGCAGAAAGAGCCCGTCCACCAGCTCGGGCGTGGACCGCCTGGAAGTCGCCAGCGCCAGGACCGTCATGCCGAAAGCCTTGGCGCGCCGCGCGATGTGCTGGCCGATGTGCCCGAACCCGACGAGGCCCACCGTCTTGCCGGACAGCTCGCCGTGAGGCACGCGGTTGCAATACATGCGCGGCCATGTGCCGGGCGCGGACGAAAAATTCATGCGCATGTCCGCCATCCGGATTTCCCATTCCAGCATCGCGAGCAGGACATACTCCGATATCGGGATCTCGTGCTCGAAGACATTGCAGACGGTGCACGCCGGCGGCAGGGTGCCGAAATCGATTCCGTCGAGTCCCGCGCCGGGCACGTGCAGCAGGCGAAAGTCCGGCGCCTTGCCCGGGGGACGGCTGAACTGGAGGGAAACCACCGCATCATCGGGCCCGATTTCCGCATCGTAGCGGTCGGACCGGCCGGCGTCACGGGGCAGCATCTCGATTGCATGTGCGGCGGGCAGCCACTTGCGCAGCTCCGCCTTTTCGTCCTGGGTGCCGCCGATCAATATCACTTTCATATCGCCACCAAGCCTCCCCATCCACGGGACCGCGCCTCCAAGCGCCAAAGATCCGCCCCCTATCCCTCGGCGGAATCACGCCTCCTGGGGCCCGTCCTCGCTCTCTCGGCCGAATCACGCCTCCAGGGGCCCGCCCTCGCTCTCTCGGCGGAATCACGCCTCTAGGAATCCGCCCTCAATCTCTTGACGGAATCACGCCGGATCAGTTCCACGGGCATGACGATGGTGCCGGGGGCGCCATCCTTGTCCACCATCGCTTTCAGCAACAGTTCGGCCGCTTTCCGGCCGATCGCCACGACGTCCCGCCGGATGGCGGTGATCGGCGGCGAATGCAGCTCGACCAGGGGGGTGTCGTCGAGCGTGATGATCGACATCCCCTCGCCGACCTGGACCCCTTCGTCCCGCAAGGCCTTGAGCACCCCCACCTGGAGCTGCCCGCCGCCCACGATCACCGCCGTGGGCGCCGCGCCCTTGCGCCGCCGCAACAGCGCCCGCATGGAGGCCTCGCCGGCCAGGGCCGTGGGGGCGTCATGCGCGATCAATGAATCCTCGCGGATCCGCAATCCATGCCGGGCGAGCGCCGAACGGATCGCGCGCATGCGCTCGCGGCCGGGACGGGTCCTCAGGGAGCCGGTCAGCAGGGCGATGTTCCGATGGCCGGCCCCGGCGAGCTCGTCCACGGCCTCGTCGAGCGCATGCTGGTGGTCCGTCAGCACGCGGCTGCAGGCCATGGGCATGTCGCGATCGAGCAGGACCGTCGGGCAATCGGAGGACGAGGCCGCGATCAAACGGTGGATGTCCGGCCGCGTATCGTCGGAGAGGGCGGCCAGCAGGCCGTCCACCCGGCGATTCCGGAACAGGGTGATCGCGGTCTCGTCATCCCCGTTCTGCGAGCTGATGAGCGTCACCAGGTAGCCCGCCTCGCTCAATGCGGCCTCCGCGCCCAGCATGATCTCGGCAAACAGCGTGTTGGCGATGTCATTGATCAGGAAGCCCACCGTCCGGGTGGTGCCCCGCCGCAGGCCGGCGCCCACCAGGTTGACCTGGTAGCCGAGCGTCTGGACCGCGTCCTCGACCTGCTTGCGCAGTTTCGGGGTGATGTTCGGGTGCCCGTTGAGCACCCTCGACACCGACGACAGTGAAACGCCCGCATGCCGGGCGACCTCGCGTATGCTCACCCGCGAACGAATCGAGCCATCGTTCTGGTCATTCGTCGGGGCTTGGTCACTTGTATCGGGGCTTGGGTACTTGTGCGATGAACCAGTCGGCAATTTGCGCTCCGCTTGCGAACGTGGTGTCGGGGCGTTTCAACAGCGTATCTACTACCCGCCTGAGCACCGCATAGCGATGCGGGACGCCCATCAGGTGGGGGTGCAAGGGCAATGTCAGGATACGGGGTTCCGCCTGGATTTCGGTTTCGTAGACGGACAGGGTGTCGGCTATTCTGCGTTCATATTCCCGGGAGGTCTGTTTTTGCTCGGCGAACAGGACGCTGTCATTGAGCTCGAGACCGTAGGGCATGGCGAGCAGACTGCCGCGGCTAGTATCCATCCAACATGGCAGGTCGTCAAGCGCCCAATCGAATACATACTCGACCCCGGCCTGCTCGAGCAGATCGGGCGTGCGCAGGCTTTCCCTCAGCCCGGGACTCAGCCAGCCACGGGGCCGGGCGCCTGAAAAAGCCTCGAATTCGTCGAGCGCCCGCAGGATGGTCGCCCTCTCGTCGTCCTCTTTTGCGAGGGACGTCTGCGTCACCCCATGGGCGATGAACTCCCACCCGGCAGCAAGAATGGCCTCGGCCGCCTCGGGATAGGCCCCGATCACCGCCGAATTCGTGCTCGCGCTCATGGGAATCCCGAATTCCCGCCCGAGATCCAGCAGCCTGCGCAGCCCGCAGCGCATCCCATATTCGAACCAGCCGTAGTTCAGCACGTCCGGGACGGCATCGTCGCCATGAGGCCCGCCCATGAGTTTCCTGGGCATCGGCTTTTCAAAGGGCCAATATTCCACGTTCACCACGAGGTGGACGATCAGGGATCCGGGTAAGTTTCCCCGCGCGAGCGGCTTGCCGGGCGCCAGGCGATATGGAATGCGAGGATTCATCAGGCCCTCCGTTCACGCCTTCCGTTGCCAGGCGGCGGCCAGCCTTTCGATCGGAACGACCGTCGCGTAGCGCCCGGCCGCGGTACGCAAGGTCGCCTCGTGCAGATCCTTGTCCCAAGAGGCGCACGCGTCCTGCGGATAGACCACATAATAGTCCAGGCTGAAGGCCTCGCGCGCGGTCGCCTCCACGCAGGCGTTCGTGGACACCCCGCAGCAAATGACGGTCTTGATTTGCCGGGACCGGAGGATCAGGTCGAGGGCGGTCCCCGGAAAGCCGCTGTACCGGTATTTCTCGACCAGAATGTCCTGGGGAGACAAGGGCAGCTCGGGGATCACCTGGTGCCCCCAGGTCCCCCGCTCGCAGATGTCCTCGGTGGAGTAGGTCGCCCGTGAACGCGCGTCCAGCCAGGGGCCGGAGGCGCTCGCATAATCGGGCAGCGTCGTATGCTGCACAAAGACCACCAGCACGCCCGCCGCGCGCGCCGAGTCGGCGAGCGCCGCGATATTGGGAATCACCGCGCGGGCATCGCCGATCGGCCGGTTTGCGCGCGTGGCGGTCTTGCCCTTGGGGTCGAGGAAATCATTGAGCATGTCGATGACGAGCAGCGCCGTATGGGCGGGCGCGATCTTTTCCTCGAGGGTGGACAGGATATGCGGTTTCATTTTCGGGTTCCTCGGATCGAGCCGGCAAGAACGTCCTCGAGCCCATGGGCGTCCAGGGCGAAGGCGCGTTGGATGAATGTACCCGTGGCGTCCCCCAGCAGCGGCTCCACGAGCCCCTGCGCCTTGCGGCGCAATTGCGCCTCGGTCATCGGACGCTGGATGCTGCCGGTGGCGTGCCTGACGTCCACGTGCCGCGTATCCCCCGCTTTCGTGGTCAGCGCGGCCTTGGCGGCCCCCTTGGGAACGTCGGCGCTGAGATTGAATCGGACGCGATCGCGCAGGGCGGCGACCTCGGGCCGGCGGGCGACCTCATCCGAAAACTGGTGGGGGCCCCCGGCGCCATACAGGAAGCCGACGGCGAAGCAATGCGCCGCGCTGAATTTGCTCTCGAGCCCCGTGGTGGGCGCGCTCACCCCCATGACGTCGAGCACGACGGGATTGACCGTCACCTCGACCGCCTGGACGTCAGCCGGGCCGGCCTGGGCGGCCAGCTCGATGGCGGCGTCGATCACGGGATGGGACACGACGCCGCAGGCATAGGGCTTGAATGCGTTCTGCTCGAGCTCCCACTCCGTGCCGAGTCCATCCACCATGGCGCCGGCGTCCATGGCGGGCGCTGACAATACCGGAAAGGACCCCTCGCCGGTCAGCGGATCGGCCTCGCCGCCCTCGAGGCCATGGGTGGCAAGCAAAGCGGCCTCCAAGCCATCGGAGGCCGCCCGGCCGGGGTGCAGGGCCTTGCTCATCGTGCCCAGGGCGGCCGTCAGGCCCGCGGCCTCGGTCGTGGCGATGGCGATGGCACTTTTCAACTGGCGGGCATCCAGGCCGAGGATGGCGCCGGCGGCCACCGCCGCCCCGATCCGGCCCATGGTGCCGGTGACGTGCCAGCCCTGGTTGTAGTGGCCCGGCCGGGTGCCGTTGCCGACACGGATCGCGACCTCGGCGCCAACGGCGATCGCGCGCAGGACGTCGGTGCCGGCGCCTCTTTTCCATTGCGCGGCCGCGAGGGCCGCCGGGAGGATCGGCGCCGCGGGATGCAGGACGGTCGGCAAGTGCGTATCGTCGAAATCCTCGAGATGGATGGCGATCCCGGTCAGCATCGCGGCATCGAGGGGATTCCAGCGGTCGCGACGGCCCAGGACCGGTATCCACCCCATCCGGCCCACCCGCCGCAGCATCGCGGCGGCGTTTTCCACGGCGGGCAGCGGCGCGGCGGCCACCGCCAGGGCGGCGGCATTGCCAAACAGCATGCGCACCGCCGTTCTGGCTTCATCGGGGATGCCCGGCCAATGCGTACCGAGCGCGAAATCCACGAGCCGGTCGATGGTCCTCATCCCGCCACCTCGCGCATGAAACGGTCGATTCGAGGCCGCAGGCCATGTTCGCCTTCCAGGCCATCGACCTGGCCAAGAAGACGGTGCAGGGACGCGGCAAGCAGATACCCCCGATCGGGCACGTCCGCGGGGTGGCTGGGCGCTGCCATGCAGAGATCGAAGTCCGCGGGGCGGCTGGCTACCGCCGTGCGGGGATCGAAGCTCGCGGGGCGGCGGGGCACCATCATGCGGAGGCGATCGGCCAGCGCAAGCCCGGGCTCGCCGAACGAAATCGTCGCCGGCAAGGCCTCGATGCCGGCGACGACGGGGAAAAGGCCGCGATGCGCTTCGAGCACCCGCTGCTGGCCGGTGAATCCTTCCGCGGCCAGATAGGCCGACATCACCCCATTGCCCGCGGGCTTGGCCGAATGCAGGATGCCGGCCGGCGTCGGCGTGACCAGCGGGGCGCCGACCGTTTGGCTGGCCGCGATCCCGACCGCCTGGCCGAGCACGCCCGCATCCAATCCGAGCAGCAGCCCGGCGGCGTACGCCGCCCCCACGACCGAGCTCATGGCCGATACGTCCCAGACGCTGCTCTTGGGAAACTGGCGCAAGGCCCTGGCGAGGCGGAGCTGGGCCTCGAGCCCGGCGGAAAAAGCCGCCAGGATGTCGGGCCATGGCGAGCCCTCTTGCCGGCCCGTGCTCCAGGCGGCCGCCGCGCAGGCATCGGCCGCCAGCGGGCCGATCGTCTCATGCGTCGTGGCGAAGCCGCCCATGCGGATGCGCGCGGCCGTGACCATCGAGCAGCCGATCACATCGAGGCCCACCCGCTCGCCGGGCGGCGATATGTTTCCGCCGGATGTCGCGACGCGGACCACGTCCAGGACCGATGCCGCCAGAGGGTGGGGCGCGCCCACGACCGAAGACACCAGCAGGCCCGCGAACAGCTCGGAAATCCGGCCGTCGGCCCGTGTCCGGGCCCGCTGGAAATGGCCGATGGCGAAAGCCGTGAGCACCCGGCTCGCGCCGGGTTTGGCATGCCCATGATCGTCGGGCGCGGCGTGATCGCCAGGCACGGCATGCCCGCCAGCCGCCTCAGCCGGCGCCATGGCCCTTAGGGCTCCCGGCGATCGCATCGACGATGGCGGTGGCGTCCTCGACCGCCTCGAGCCCATCGATCAGTTTCTCGAGCGCCGCCGTCCGGACCGCATCGAAGGCATTGGCCCCGGTCGCGGCGTTGCGGCGGAATTTCGCGCGCACCCGCTCGGGAGGCAGGGGACATTCCGGGGACCCCAGGACGTGCTCCACCAGCATGCTGTCGACCGAACCGTCCTTGAACGTCACGGTGACCCGGTGCGGGTTGAACGCATTGGGATCGCCCGCATCCTCGACCCGGATATCGACCTTCCGGGACTGCTCCAGCGTGCGCTCGTCGCCCAGGCGCGCCGGACTGAAGCTGTCCATGTCGATACGGCCATCGAGCAGGAAGCGGCCGATGAGATAGGGCAGGGACAGGCGGGCGTAATTGACCGCCGAGCCCGGCACGACCGGACGCCCGACCAGGGAAGCAATCAGCGGCGGCACCTCGACGACGATCGCGCCGACGCTGTCGGCGTCGACCGGATGTCTTTCGGCGATCCGTTCCAGGGCATGGATCGCGCCATGCGTGGCGCGCCCGGACGGATAGGGCTTGATCGAGGTGCCCAGCACGCCCTCCCCCGTCCCGACGCCTTTTATCGACTGCCGGAATCGATCGATGTCGCCGCCGGCCTCGATGATGTTGTAGAACCCGAATTTTCCTTCGAAGACGCGCCGCGGCGGGTGGAAATCGACCAGGGAGAGATCCGCCGCCGTCATCGCCGCGCGGCCGTTCATCCCGACGATCAGCGCCATGGCGCTCGAGCCCTCCTCGTGCGCCTGCATCGTCCCGGACGTGAATCCCATGGCAAGCCCCAAGGCATCGAGCGTGCGCTCGGAGGACCAGCCGGACAAGGCCGCGATCGCGGCGACGCCGCCGAATGCGCCCGATGGCTGTTGACCAGCACCGCGTCCGGCGCGGTCAGCCTGCTGCCGTCGGCCCAGACGGGCACATCCCCCCGCCCCCACGACCGCGCGGTCTCGAGCAGGCCGATGCTCAGGTCGAGGGACGCCCCCGCTATCGCATTGCCCAGGATGTCCAGGATCAGGGTCTTGCCATACTCCAGGGCGCGCGGATCGATGTCCGCGTATGTGCTGCTGCTGATTTTGTCGGCCAGCAATGCGCTGACGGCCGGTGTTGCCGTGTCCATGATGTTCCTTTTTCCTGATTTTCGGGTCATGTGGTCCGCTCAGGCATCGACCCGATACTTTGCAATGTATTCCTCATCGAGCTCCATGCCGAAACCAGGGCCGGTGGGCAGCGTATAGATGCCGTCCCTGCATTCCCCGCGGCTCGCGAGAAGATTCCAGAACACGGGGTCGCGATCGGGGTGGAAGCACTCGACATAGGTCCCGTGCGCGAAGGCGGCCAGCAAATGCGCCGCGATCTGGGGTTCCTCGTGGTGGGCCATCTGCACGCCGTAGCAGGCCGCGCATCCGGCGACGCGCAGCCATTCGGTCGGCCCCCCCGACCACGAGGCGTCGAAATTGCAGACGTCGATGGCGCCGGCGGCCATCAGGTCGCGCGCGTCGGCGCGCCCCACCTCGCTCTGCCCGGCCGCCACGGGCAGGCCCGTCCGGAACCTGACGTCGCGCAGATCATTGCGCGCGTTGTCCCATCGGACGGGCTCCTCCAGCCAGCGCGGATTCCCATGGGCGACCAGCCGGGCGAATTCCAGGGCCTCGGCCTGGGTGTACCCCTGGTTCGCGTCGGCCATCAGAACGAAATCGTCCCCTCCCGCCTCGCGCATCGCGAGAAAGCGCTCCGCATCGACGGCCGGCGATGCGCCGCCGACCTTCATCTTGCATCCACCGATGCCCATCTCGATGTACTGCTCGACCTCGGCCGCGAGCTCGGCGTTCGTCAGCCCGTAATAGCCGCCGATCGCGATGATGGGCAGGCTGTCGCGGTATCCCCCCCACAGCTTGTTCAAGGGGGCGCCGGCAATTTTTCCGACGATGTCCCAGCACGCCGAGTCGACCGCCGCCATGGCCATGATGACGAGGCGGCGATCGCGCAGGATATCGAAAGTGAGCGGCTTCATCGCCTGCCAGACCGCCTCGGGCCGCGACGCATCCATGCCCTTGACCAAGGGCAGGATTTCCTCGGTGATGATCTTGGCGATGATGTGCTGCGTGTGCACCTCGTCCCCGTTGTACGTGAGCCCGACCACGCCTTCGTCCGTCCGCAGGCGCAGGATGAGCGTGGCTCGGCTGCTCATCGAATACTTCGAACCCTTGAAGGTCTTTTTCAGAGGAACGACGATGGGCGTGACTTCGATATCCGCGATCTTCATTTGTTCTCTCGCTGTTGGAGGGCCCTGCATCTTTCTTCGATGCCCGATTCTTCGATGCCCTATTGGAAACGTTTCCAATCACGAGTGGAGCACAAACAGAATTTGATGTCAATGAAGAAGCGCGGAAATGCGGGCCTATATCCGTGGGGTGCGGCTGCGAGGAGGGGCGTCAGCCAGCGATTCGAGAGCGCAAGAGGCCGCCTTGCGGCGGCCTCTCGTCCCGGCTTTGCCGGCTTGCCGGCCTACTGGATTTCCAGGACCTTGGCGCCCTGCTCGCCGGTCTTCTTGGGCAGCGAGAGCTCCAGCACGCCGTCGGTGCAGCGGGCGCTGGCCCGGGCGGCGTCGATGTCATGGCCCAGGCTGAAGCGGCGCATCTGCACGCCGTGGTAGCGCTCGCGGCGCAGCACGGTCTCGCCGTCCTTTTCCACGTCCTCGCGGCTCTTTTCCACGCGGATCGACACCACATTGCCCTCGATCGAGACCTTGACGTCCTCTTTGCGGGCGCCGGGCACCTCGGCCTTGACCGTGTAGGCCTGGTCGGTCTCGGTCACGTCGACGTTGATGCGCGGCTCGTCGCCACGGGCGGACAATGCCGCGCCCAGGGGAAACCGGCCGAACAAATCATCGAAACCGCGCAGGCCCTCAAAGCCGGCCAGGTCGCCGAACGGATTGAACCGTGTGAGATTGCTTGCCATATCGAACCTCCTGCATCCAATGCAATAGAGCAAAACGGAAACTGATCGAGAGGCCGCCATGCGCGGCAAGCCTCTCTTATCAATATGGGTTTACCCTGATCAAAAAGCAATCCTCCCGACGGCGGAATCAAGCCTGTGGTTGATCGTCGTCAAATGGCGTGCCCGAGTTCCGACAGGCGGAAAAATCGTTCCGGATAACGAAACTTTCTCCAAAAATTCCCCATTCGGTCTCTTGAGGCCTATAGAATCCGCCCAAGCCGCGACCACAATGATTCCCAACGCGGCCCAGGAGACACGCCATGCACAACCCCCAGGCCGTGCAGCACGGATGGAGCCGGACGCTCTGGAGAGACCTCGTCGACGGCGCTTTCCTCGACGGCCTGCGCGATGCCGTCGCGCAAGACGTCCTGCCATTCGCCGACGAGATCGACCGCGCGGACCTCTATCCCGTCGCATCGGTCAAGCGCCTAGCCGAGAAGGGCTATGCCTCCCTGACGCTGCCGGACAAATGGGGCGGGCGCGGCGCAAGCCTGTCGGAATGCGCCGCGGTCTTCGAGGAGTCCTCGTATGCCAGCGCAGCCGTGGGGATCAGCCTCATCACGATCTTCCAGGCCCAGACCCTGATCCGGCTGTTCGGCCGCGAATCCCTGCAGGACCGCGTACTGCCCCAATTCAGCGAAGGCCTGATCACCTCCTACGCGCTGACCGAGGCGAACCACGGCAGCGACATCCGCTCGCTCGACACCAAAGCCGTCAAGTCGGCCGGCGGCTGGCGGCTGAGCGGACGCAAATCCTTCATCACCTCGGGTTCGGCGGCCGAGGCCTGCATCATCCTCGCCGAGACCGAAACAGGCGTCTCCACGTTCTTCGTCCGCAACGACATGCCGGGCGTACGGACCGAAAAGGGCCCGAACGCCAGCACGTTCGGCCTGCGCAACGGACCGCACGTGGACCTCATCCTGGACGGCGTGGAAGTTCCCGACGATCACCTCATCGGGACTGAAGGCAAGGGGGTGCGCAACGCGGTCACGACGCTGGACTTCTCGCGGACGCTGGCCGGCGCGATCAGCATCGGCATTGCCCGGGCCGCCTTCGATGGCGCGCTCGCCTTCGCCGCGAAGCGCAAGGCCTTCGACAGGCACGTCATAGAGTTCCAGGGCATCCAGTGGTATCTCGCCGACATGCTGGCGGAAATCGATGCGGCGCGGCTGCTCGTCTACGAGGCCTGCGGAGCACTGGACCGGCACGAAAACATCGCCCGCTACGCCAGCGAGGCCAAGCTGCTCGCGAGCCGGGTCGCGACACGGACGGCAGAGCGGGCGGTACAGATTTGCGGCGCGTACGGCGTCACGGAAAACGCCCCCTTCGGGCGCTATCTGCGCGACGCCAAGGCCTACGAGATTGCAGGCGGATCGTCCGAAATCCTGAAAAACACGATCGGGCGGCATCTGGCTGGATTCAGCCTGGGCTCGCACCAAAGCGCCACCCGATAAACCAGCAAAAAGGAAGCACGTGATCACCGACTGCCTTTACTCGCACGCGCGCACGCAGCCAGACAGGATTTTCGTGGCGCATGGGGACCAGGACATCACCTACGGAACCATGGCCTCCCTGGTCTCGGAATTCGCCGCCCGCCTGTGCGGCCAAGAGGTCCGGCCGGGCAATCACGTCGCCATGCTCTGCGGCAACCGTCCCGAATTCCTGGTCGCCTGGTTCGCCATCAACGAGCTGGGCGCCGTGGCCGTGCCCCTGAACACGGGCCTGGTCGGCGACGGCCTGAAGTACACCCTGGGCCAATGCGGCGCCGGCCTCCTCCTGGCCGAGGCCGCCCTCTACGAGGGCAAGCGCAGGGACATCGATGACATGGATGTCCCGCCGCGCATACTCATGATCGACGACGCCATGGCGAGGCCGCCGTCCCGCCCCGTGCCGCGCCGGCAAGCCGAGGACGTCGATCCAATGGCGGCCGCCTGCATACTCTACACCTCGGGCACCACGGGATTGCCCAAGGGCGTCGTGCTGCCCCATGCGGCCTACGACAGCGCGGGCATCGACATGACGCAGGCGCTCGGCCTCACGGCGGACGACCGGATCATGGTCTTCCTGCCCCTGTTCCACGCCAATCCGCAGATGTATGCGGTGACCTCCGTCCTGCGAGCCGGCGCCACGCTGGTCCTGCTGCCGCGCTTTTCCGCGAGCCAGTTCTTCGAGGATGCGCGCCGGCACAGGGCCACCGGCTTCACCTTCGTGGGCACGGTGCTGTCGATACTGGCCAAGCAGCACCCCGGCGAACAGCGCGCCCACTCGCTGCGATGGTGCGTCGGCGGCGGCGCCCCGGAGCGAGTCTGGCGGGACATCGAGAGGCGGTTCGGCATCCGCGTCAACGAGCTCTACGGAATGACCGAGACGGGGGGCTGGGTCACCATGAACACGGCGGAGGCCACACGCGTGGGATCGGTCGGCCCGGCGCGCGCGGGCGTGGCCCTCTCGATCCGCTCGGAGGCGGGGGAAGTCCTGCCGGCCGGAGAGAAAGGCGAGATCACCGCCCGATCCGACAGGGAAGGAGTCTTCTTCACCGAATATTGGCGCAATCCGGACGCCACGGCCGCCGTGCTCAGGGACGGCTGGCTGCACACCGGCGATCGCGGCTGCGTGGACGAGGACGGCTACCTGTACTTCGACGGACGGGTCAAGGATCTCATCCGCCGGGGGGGCGAGATGATCGCGCCCGCCGAGATCGAACAGCAGTTGCTCAAGCACGAGGCGATAAGGGACTGCGCGGTCGCCGGCGTCCCGGACGCCATCATGGGCGAGGAGATCAAGGCCTACATCGTCGCCGCGCGCGACATCGATCCCGACGAATTGCGCGCGTTCCTCGGCAGCCGCCTGCCGGCGTACATGGTCCCGCGTTTCCTGTCCTTCGTGGAGGCCATCCCGAAGACCGAAACGCAGAAGATCCGGCGCCACGACCTGGCGACGCTGCGGGCCCCCACCATAGACACGGACGCGCGGGCCTCCGCGCGCACGCCCTGAGTCCGGCGGCCGCAAGAGCCGCCGGATCACTCGAAGCACTGGATCGAAACCTTCATCACACAGGAGACATCGAAATGCACAAACCACTGGCCACCCTGCTGATCGCATTCGGGCTGTGCGCGTCCCCGGCCATCGCCGCGGACACGCAAAAACTCACCATACAGACCATCTACCAGACTGGGGACGTCAACCAGACGGCGATCGAGCGCTTTGCCTCGCGCGTCAAGGCCGCATCCAACGGCCGCCTCACGATCGATCTGCATACGACCGGCAGCGTCGTCGGATATACGGAAACCGTGGATGCGGTGTCCGCGGGCGTCCTCGACGGCCATATCGCCTTTCCCGGCTATTTTTCGGGAACCGAACCGGGGCTGGCCGCCATCGCCGACCTGCCCGGAGGCTACGACAATCCGTACCAGGCCCAGATGATGATGGAATACGGCGGGGGCCTGGCGCTCCTGCGTGAAATGTACGCGCCCCTCGGAATGTATACGGTCGGCACGGTGTGGTCGGGGGTCGAATCCATGCCGGTCGCCAAGGAAATCATGAAGGTCGACGACTTCAAGGGCGTCAAGATCCGCGCGCCGCAAGGCATGGCCTCGATCCTGTTCGAGAAGATCGGCGCCAGCGTGGTCAACCTGCCGGGCAGCGAGGTCTACGGCGCCTTCGAAAAAGGCGTCATCGGCGCCACGGACTGGGGCACCCTGGCCATGAACGAGGACGCGGGCCTGCACGGCGTGGCCAAGGGGTTCATCCATCCCGGCATCCACTCCATGCCCCTGATCGACTTCTCCATCTCTCTCGACCGCTGGAAAAAGCTGCCGCCGGACCTGCAGGAGATCCTCACGCTCGCCACGAAGGACCTGGCCCGCGACATGATCCAGAGCAACGCCATGCGCGACGCGAAGACCCTGCAGGCGCTGTCGAGCAAATCGGTCGCGCAATACGACTGGCCACCGGCGGAACGCCAGGAATTCCGCCGGATCGCGAGCACGGTCTGGGCCGCCTACGCCCAAAAGAGCCCGTACGCGAAAAAGGCGATAGACCTGCAGATCGACTTCCTGAAATCGCACGGCTACATGGAGTAGCCCTCGACGGCGCGGATCCGCCGCAGACGCGGGTCCGCGCGCACCTGCTGAACCGTTAGGCAAGAAACATGGAACCATCCCAAATCCCAACGCAGCCGCAGGGCGCCTCCATGGATGAGGGCGCCGATGCGCCCCGGGGGCCGTTCGAACGCGCCGTGAGCACTCTCAACAAGGCGGTGGGCGAAACCTCCGGCTTCCTCTACTTCCTGGTGTTCGCGATCTGCTTCATGGAGATCGTCCTGCGGTTTTTCTTCAACGCACCCACGACCTGGGCGTTCGAAGTCACGATCGCGCTGTGCGGCATCCAGTACTGCCTGGCCGGCGGCAACGCCCATCGCCTCGGCCGCCACATCCGCATCGACGCCATCTACCTGGCGCTACCCAAAGGATTGCAACGGATCTTCGACGTGGTGGGCGAGCTGATCATCTCGATCGTCACTGCCAGCATCGTCTACGGCAGCGGTGTCCAGGCCCTGCGCGCCCTGTCCGCCTGGCAGACCACCGGCAGCGCCTTCGATTCTCCGGCGCCGACCTTCATGAAGCTGGCCATCCCCATCGGCGCGCTCCTCATCCTGCTCCAGTCTCTCGTCAAACTGAAAAGAGCCCTCATCAACCTGCGCCGAGGCCACGAAAAATGAGCCTGGAACTCGTTTCGATCGCCATTCCGGCCCTGCTGGTCCTGCTGCTGACGCTCGGCGTGCCGATCGCGTTCGCCACCGCATCGACCGGCCTCCTCATCGGCTACATCCTGTTCGGCGGCAGCACGTTCTTCTTCGTGCCCTTCCGCATGTACGACCTGATGAACAGCTACGTCCTGATCGCCGTGCCGCTGTTCCTGTTCATGGGGTACATGCTGGAATACGGAGGGGTCGCGCACAGGATGTTCCGCGTCATCCACATCTGGTCCGGGCACATGCGCGGCGGCCTCGCCGTGGGCACCATCGTGGCCGGCGCGATACTGGCCGCGATGGTGGGGGTCATCGGCGCCGAGATCGTGGCGCTGGGCCTGGTGGCATTGCCCCAGATGCTCAAGCGCGGCTACGACCGCAGGCTGAGCTTCGGCGTGGTCTGCGCCGGCGGCTCACTGGGGCAGATGATCCCGCCCAGCGTGGTCCTCATCCTCTATGCGCTCATGGCCAACGTGCCGGTGCGGGACCTGTTTCTCGCCGCACTGGTGCCCAGCGGCGTCCTGGTGGCCCTCTACATCGCCTACGTGCTGGTGCGCGCCAAGCTGGATCCCGGGCTGGCTCCCGCGGCGCCTCCGGAGGAACTGGCGATTTCCTCCCGGGAAAAGCTCGCGCTCGCGAAAGACCTCGTCCTGCCGCTCACCATCATCGTCGCCGTCCTGGGCTCGCTGTACGGCGGGATCGCGACCCCCACCGAGGCCGCCAGCATCGGCGTGTTCGGGGCCATCGTGGCGGCGGCCGCCAACAGGCAGCTCACGCTCGCCAGCATCGGCAATGCGCTCAAGCAGACCTCCGTCACCATCGGCATGCTGATGTGGACGTTCTTCGGCGCGAACGCAATGATCAGCGTGTACTCGAGGGCGGGCGGCGTGTCGTACCTGTCGGAGCTCATCAATGGCCTGGGCTTCGGACCCATGCAGTTGCTGCTGATGATGATGCTGATTCTGCTGCTGCTCGGCATGCTGATCGACGTGATCGGAATCCTGATCCTGACCATGCCGATATTCCTGCCCATCCTGTCCGCGGCCGGAATCGACCTGATCTGGTTCGGCATCCTGTTCTCGATCAACATGCAGGTCTCATACCTGACGCCGCCCTTCGGGCCGGCCGTGTTCTACCTGAAGGCCGTGACGCCCCCGGACACCTCGCTTTCCGAGCTGTTCCGGTCGGTCTGGCCATTCGTGGGCCTGCAGTTGCTGGCGCTGCTGCTGGTCCTGCTGTTCCCCCAGCTTGCGCTCTGGCTGCCCGGCGTCGGGCAGCAATAGGCCGGCACGGCATCCGCAGCCACCCACCACCATCAACGGAGGATCGACATGCATCTCACCAAGGCACAGATCAAGGAATACGACGAAAACGGGTTCGTCATCCTGCACGGGCTATTCTCGGCAAAAGAGATCGAGGCCGCCCGCGCGGACATCAGCCGCATGGCCGGCATCGAGACCGACCACATCGTGCGCGAAAAGAGCGGAACCGTGCGCACGATCTTTCGCTCGCACGATGCCGCGAGCCCGACGCATTCCCGGCCATTCCATGCCATGGCCCGCGTCCCCCGGCTGATGAAGCCCATCCAGGACGTCCTGCGCAGCACCGACCTATACATCTATCACTCGAAGCTGAACCTCAAGGACGCCATCGACGGCGCGATCTGGCAGTGGCACCAGGACTATGGCTATTGGAAAGTCGACGGCGTGCCCTCGGCCGACGGCATGACCACGGCCCTCGTCATGCTGAACGAGGCCAGCGAACTGAGCGGTTGCCTGTACTTCATTCCGGGATCGCACAAGCTGGGCCGGCTGGATCCGGAAATGGACGACAGGACCACGTCGTACAAGCTCTGGACCGTTCCCAAGCAGCGCATGATCGAGCTCATGGAAGAACACGGCGATCCCGTGGCCATCACCGGCGAGCCCGGCACGGCCGTCATCTTCCATCCCAACATCGTGCACGGCTCGGGCCACAACATGTCGCCTCGCGCACGCTGGCAGATGTATTTCGTCTACAACCGCCAGGACAACCGGCCCGACGACGTCCAGAACCCGCGCCCGGAATACGTCTGCTCGCGCCTGTTCGAGCCCGTGACGGCCGGCGACGACCGAGGGATCGCATGAAGTTCGCCGCCGCGATCCACATTGCGCCGGGGCAGCCCCTGGAGATCGACGAGGTCAGCCTGTGCCGGCTGGGGCCGGCCGACGTGCTGGTGCGCGTCGAGGCCGCGGGTCTCTGCCATACCGACTGGGAGGTCCAGCAGGGCGGCTTTCCCGCCCCCGTGCCCATCATCCTGGGGCATGAATGCGCCGGCATCGTCGAGGACGTCGGGCCCGAGGTCGACACGGTGAAGCCCGGCCAGAAGGTCGTATGCACCGTGTATCCGGCCTGCGGGCATTGCTATTACTGCCGGCGGGCGCAGCCGATGCTCTGCCAGCCCGTGCTCGCCAGCCACAGGGCGGGCCGGCTGCCCGACGGCCGGCACCGCCTCGAGCGCAATGGCGTCCCCGTGCAGCAGTTCATGAGCGTCGCAGCCTTCGGCGAATACATCGTCGTGCCCGCGCAAGGCGCGGTCCCCGTCCCCGCTGCGATACCCTCGGATCGCGCCTGCATCCTGGCCTGCGCCGTCATCACCGGCGTCGGCGCCGTCACCCGTGTCGCGAAAGTCGAGTACGGCGCCAGCGTCGCCGTCATCGGCTGCGGGCCCGTCGGCTTGAACGTCATCCAGGGCGCCCGGCGCGTCGGGGCCGGAATCATCTGCGCCGTGGACACCTCCGACGAGCGCCTGGCGCTCGCACGCGAAATGGGCGCCACCCACTGCGCCAACGCCTCCACGGAAGATCCCCTCGGAATCCTGGCGGCGCTCACCGACGGCCGATACGCGGACTATGTGTTCGAGGCCGCCGGCTCGGAACCCGCATTCCAGTCGGCGCTGGACGCGACGCGCACGGGAGGAAGCCTGATCATCCTGGGCAAGGTCGATCCGGGGCGCCACGTTTCGCTGCGATTCGGATCCATGATGGGCGAAAAGCGCATCATCCGCTCGAGCCTCGGCGGGAGCTGCGCACACGATGATTTCCATCGGTACGCCGAGGATTACCTCGAGGGAAGCCTTGAGCTCGACCGCCTGATCACCGAGCGCATGCCGCTGTCCGCCATCAACCAGGGCCTGGAAAAGGTGGGCCGCGGGGAACTGATTCGCGGGATCGTCACCTTCTAGGAGCCGCCAATGCCCCACGAGGAGCGCACAATGCCGACGAACGAGGCCATACGGATCGCCCAGGGATGCTACTGGCAGGACATCGCCGTGGGCCAGGTCTACCGGACCTTCAGGCGCACGGTCACCGAGACCGACCTGGTCAATTTCATCAGCGCCACGGGGATGCTGGAGGCGATCTTCATCGACTCGACCTTCGAGCATGGGGCCATGCGCGGCCGCCCGGTGCCCGGCGCCCTGACCTACGCCCTCATCGAGGGCTTCATCCTGCAGGGCATGGTGCAGGGCACCGGCCTCGCCCTCCTGGAAGTCCACAAGAAGATGCTCAAGCCCGTGCAGGTCGGCGACACCATAGAGGCGACCATCGAGATCACCTCGATACGGCCGACCTCCACGGGGAACCGGGCGGTCGTGGATTCGCGCATCGACGTGCGGAACCAGCATGGCGAAGACGTCATGACCTACACCGCCACCCGCCTGCTGGCGGGCCGATGATATCCGCCGGACCGGACCCGCCAGGCATCCGGCGCACGGATACCCCCTGGCGCATTGCCGAGCGCAGCCGCCATGGGTTATACATGCTGATCGGATGCGCCGCCCAGCCGTGCCGCGCGGAACCCAGGCCTCTTTCGCGACACCAGCATGACACCATCCGCCCAGGACAGCGCCAAGCACGGCCCGGACACGGTCCAGAGCGTCAAGCGCGCGCTCGAGATCCTGCACATCCTCTCGCTCAACGCCTCCGCCTCGGGCATGCGCTTCTCCGACCTGCAGGCGCAGACCGGGCTGAGCAAAGGCACCTTGCACCGCCTGCTCAAATCCCTGCTGAACGAGGGTTTCGTCGAGCAGGCGGTAGGCAGCCGCGTCTATTACCTGGGCCTGGAATTCCTGTCGATGGGCGCGCGCGCCGCCAACCGGCTGGACATCCGCGCCCTGACCCAGCCCTCGCTGGAACGCCTCGCGGCGGCGACCGGCGATACGGTCATGCTCACCATCCGCAGCGGCACGGACGCGGTGTGCATCGACCGGCGGGAGGGCGCCTTTCCCCTGCGGGTCCTGACCCAGAACGTCGGCACTCGCCGGCCACTGGGCGTCGGATCCGGCAGCCTCGCCCTGCTGGCGGCTGCGCCCGATCCGGAAGTCGAGAACATCCTGCGGCGCAACGCCGGACGCCTGAAAGCCTATCCGAACGTGACCGAGGACACCCTGCGCCGGGCGATCGCCGACACGCGCGAACGCGGCTACGCCTTCAACCCCGGGCATATCCTGAAAGGCATGTACGGCGTCGGCGTGGCCATCCATCTCGGAAAGCAGGCGATAGCCGCCCTGAGCATCGCGGCAAACTACGGCCGCATGGACGTGACGCGGCGCAAGGACCTCGTCGAACTGCTGAAGGCCGAGGCCGGCCGGATCATGAGCGACCTGGGGACGGACTGATGTC
>Ga0180216_1000289_pt1 | contig 56192 bp, 41 predicted proteins | sample eDN3rd37CBELigMG_FD_128879 | JGI IMG/M metagenome (GOLD analysis project Ga0180216, IMG submission 128879) | Enriched Miracle-Growth compost microbial communities from Emeryville, California, USA - eDNA 3rd pass 37_C BE-Lig MG (version 2)... ...
GACGGCCAACTTCTACCTGAACGCGCAGCTCGCCCCCGGGATCCGGGTCGCGGTCGAGAGCTACATGTCCTCGCGGCATCACTCGGAGTTCTGGGTCAAGGGCGGGTACCTCCAGATCGATGCGTCGCCGCTGCAGGTCGCGTCGATCGACAACCTGATGCAGTATCTGACGCTGAAGGTCGGGCACTTCGAGATCAACTACGGCGATGCGCACTTCCGCCGGAGTGACAACGGGAACGCGCTCTATAACCCGTTCGTCGAGAACTACATCATGGACGCCTTCGCCACCGAGATCGGCGGTGAGGTCTACTTCCGCAAGGATGGTCTCCTCGCGATGGTCGGTGTGACCAACGGTGAGATCAACGGGTCCGTGGTGAACCCGGACCGGCGCGCGCCCAGCTTCATCGGCAAGCTCGGTTACGACCGTCAGCTCGACGAGCAGCTGCGGGTCCGTCTGACCGGTTCACTCTACACGACGGAGAAGTCGGCGAACAACACGCTCTACGCGGGTGACCGTGCGGGTTCGCGGTACTACAACGTCATGGACAACGCGAACGGCGCTGACTTCCGGAACGGCCGGATCAACCCCGGGCTCTCGAGCAAGGTGACCGCGTATCAGATCAACCCCTTCGTCAAGGCGGGCGGTCTGGAGCTCTTCGGGGTCTACGAGAAGGCGGCTGGCCGGAGCGCGTCGGAGACGGAGGATCGGGAGTGGACGCAGTATGCGGGCGACGTCGTCTACCGCTTCCTCCCGGGTGAGAGCGCCTACGTGGGCGGCCGCTACAACGTGGCGAAGGGTGAGCTCGCGGGGGTGCCCAACCAGGTGAGCATCGACCGGGTCCAGCTCGGCGCCGGGTGGTTCATCACCCCGTCGATCCTGATGAAGGTCGAGTACGTGACACAGAAGTACAACGACTTCCCGGCGCTGGACATCCGGCACGGCGGCAAGTTCAACGGTGTCATGATCGAGGGTGTGGTGGCGTTCTGATCCCGTGTACTCTCCCAGCCACCCACTCTCACTCCCCGGCCCCCGCGAAGATGCGGGGGCCGGATTTTTCATCGTTCCCGCGCCGTAGCGGACGAGCGTGCGCCTGCCGCGCCCGTCCAGCCGGGCCAAGTGGCGCGCCTCTCCTGCATCGTCGGATCTGTGGGTTGTAGGGGTAGGCTAACGCCTCCTCGGGGCTCGGGAGCCGGCCGAACTCGCCGCGGTGCAGCCGGACCCGACCGGCGCGAGGTCGAGGACGGAGAGGTCGAAGCGGCGGCTCATAACGCGCAGCTGCCGTCGGCGCAGGCGACGTCGTCCGCGGCGCTCTCTTGCGCGCGCTCCTCCTCCAACCGTGCGGTCACCTGCTCGAGGGCCCGCAGGAAGACCGAGGCGGGCTGGGCGCCCTGGATCGCGTACTTCCCCTCGATGACGAAGGTCGGGACGGAGCGGATCCCGAGGCGCTGGGCCTGGTGGATCTCGTAGCGGGTCTCATCCAGCCCCTCGCCCGAGTCGAGGTAGGCGCGGACGCGGGCGGCGTCCATCCCGACGGAGGCGGCGAGCTCGGTTAGGAGGTCGTGGTCGGAGACGTCGCCTCCCTGGGAGAAGTGTGCCTCGAAGAGCTTCCTGGCGAGCTCGCGCTGCGTGGCCGGGCCGTACTCCTGCTCGGCGAGGTGGAGGAGCCGGTGGGCGGTGAGGGTGTTGACCGAGAGGGCGCGGTCCCAGTCGAGCTCGAGCCCCTCGCCGCGCGCTACGTCGCTCACCCGTGCCGTCATCTCGGTGGCGGCGGGGCCGAAGCGCTGCTCCAGGTACTGCCGGAGCGGTCTCGGCTCCGGGGGCGCCGTCGGGTCGAGCTGGTAGGAGCGGAATACCACCTCCACCTCGCCCGCCTTCGGGTAGGCGGCGAGCGCGCGGGCTAGGCGGTGCTCGCCGATGTAGCACCAGGGGCAGGCGATGTCGGAGTAGATCTCTATCTTCATTGTATCCTCTGTCGGTCCTGGGAGATATCAATCCTGCACGCCGAGCCGGCGTTCGAGCTCCTTGACCCGGCCGCGCCCGACGCTCAACGTCACCCCGCCCTCGAGGCGGACGGCGTAGTCGCCGCCGCTGGAGCGGAGCAGGGTCTCGATCTTGTCGAGCCGTACGATAGTGGAGCGGTGGATCCGGAAGAAGCGGGTCGGGTCGAGCCGGTCCTCCAGGTTCTGCATCCGCTCGCGGAGGAGGTGGGTGTCGCCGCCGGCGTGCAGCGTGACGTAGGGGCCATTGGCGGTGATGTAGTCGATCTTGGAGACCGGTACGACGGTGATGCGCCCCCTCGACTCGACCGGGATCCGCTCCAGGTACCCGGACCGTGCCGTCTCGGTGGGCGCCGCGGCGGTGGCCGGCGCGGCGCCGGCGAGCCCGTCCAGGAAGTGGCGGAGCTGTCGCGTCATCTCCCCGACCTTCTTGAGGTTCAGGTTCTGGCGCGCGCGCTGGAAGGCCTGCTCGAAGCGTTCGTCGTCGAACGGCTTGAGGAGGTAGTCGACGGCGGCGACCTCGAAGGCGCGGAGCGCGTACTGGTCGTAGGCGGTCACGAAGATCGTCGGGGGCATGAGGTCCGGCCCGATCTCGCGGACCACGTCGAACCCGGTCTTCCCGGGCATCTGCACGTCGAGGAAGACGAGGTCGGGGTCGAGCTCGCGGATCTCCTCGATCGCGCCATCGCCGTTGGTCGCGACCCCGACGATCTCGACGTCCGGCTCGTGGGCGAGGAGGTCGATGAGCCGCTGGCGGGCGAGGGGCTCGTCGTCGACGATCAGGACGCGGATCACCTGCTCCATCGCACCTCCGTCTCCGGGTCTCGCGTGGTGTCGGGCGCGGCCTCGTGTTGCTCGGTGTCGGTGTGGAACGGGAGCCGGACCTCGGCGCAGGTCCCGCCCTCGGGGCGGGGCGCCACCTCCAGCCGCGCGGCGGCCCCGTAGAGCGCTTCCAGACGACGCCGTGTGTTGCGGAGCCCCACGCCCTCGACGATCGTTCGGGCCGGGCCGCGTCCGTCGTCGCAGACCCGGAGGACGAGGGTCTCCCCGTCGAGCCGGGCATCGATCTCGATCCGGCCGCCCCGTTCGCCCTCGGCGACCCCGTGCTTGATCGCGTTCTCGACGAGCGGTTGGAGGATGAGGGTCGGGACGAGCGCGTCGAGCACCGCCGGGTCGGTCCCGATCTCCACCTCGAGCGCGCCCTGGAAGCGGATCTGCATGATCTCGAGGTAACGGCCGATGAAGTCGAGCTCGTTGCGCAGCGGGGTCTCCGGCGCGGTGGCGTCGTCCAGGCTATGGCGCAGGAGCTCGCTGAGCCGGGCGATCATGCGGCGTACCCCGCGTGGGTCGCGCTCGACGAGCGCCGAGATCGCGTTCAGCGTGTTGAAGAGGAAGTGCGGGTCGAGCTGGGTGCGGAGCGCCGCGAGCCGCGCCTCCGCGAGTTGCGCGCTGAGCCGCGCCTTCTCGGCCTGCAGGATGATCGCCTCCTCCTGCCGGGCGCGGAGCCGGTGTGCGTACGAGCGGGCGAGCCCGGCGCCGAAGACGGCGATGAAGAGCGCGAAGTCGTCCAGGAACCAGAGCCGGACGACCCGGACGAACGGGTCGGGGAAGTCCGGCGGCCGGCGCCTCGGTCCCCGGGGGAGCGGGGGGAAGAGCTCGTGGCGCAGGTACGTCGTCACCAGGTCTACGCCGATCGCGAGCACGACCCCTACGGCCAGGACCAACAGGATCTGCCCGACCTCGAGGCGCTGGCGCTCCAGCTCGATACCGCTCGCGAGCCAGAAGATGAGCGGGGTGAGGAGCGCCCAGAGCCCGTACTGGATGAAGGGGAAGGCGATCTGGCCCGAGGTCGGCACGGGGAGCAGGCCCCGGCCGCGCGGCTCGAGCGCGAGCCCCGCCACGCTGAGGAGGGCGAGCAGGGTCCAGAAGCCGAGGATCAGGAGGAGCTCGTAGCGCCCGAGCCCGGCGCGCGCGCCCCTGCGCACCGCCGAGTTGGGCAGCGCGGCCCCCAGCGAACGATCGCTCCCGGTTCCACTCGCCAATCCGATCAACTCCCGCTCCCGCATCTCTCAGGCGACGTCGTCTCCGACGCTCGCGCCGCGACCCCGACCACACCGATCGGTCCGGCGGCGACGAGGTAGTGGCATACCAAGAATGGTACCCCTGGTGTACCCGGTCGGTCCGTGCCTCCCGCCACCGGCCCAACCATGCATTTCGGCATACCCCAGGTGCATTTCGTGACGCTCCGGCCGGTGCCCCACTCCCGATCGGCTATATCTGATTCACGGTAGACCAGGCATCACCGTGGGGGATTCCATGAAGAAATCGAAGCTGATAGCCGGTGCAACGATCCTGCTCCTCGCGGCTGGCGCGTTCTGGGCGGCGGCGCGCCGCGAGGACGGCAAGGTCATGCCATATAGATTCGCGACCGTGGAGCGCGGCGACCTGCAGGCGTCGGTCTCCGCGACCGGCACGTTGAGCGCCGTGACCACGGTCCAGGTCGGGACGCAGGTCTCGGGGCAGGTCGCGGCGATCTACGCCGACTTCAACGACCGGGTCCGGAAGGGCCAGCTACTCGCCCGCATCGATCCGACCCTCGCCCGGCAGGCGGTCCTCGAGGCGGAGGCGGGGCTGGCGCGGAGCAAGGCGGAGCTGGAACGGGCGCAGCGCGAGTACGAGCGCAACGCGCGGCTGCACGAGCGCAAGATCATCAGCGACGCGGAGATGAGCGAGATCAGCTACCAGCTCGAGGTGGCCCGGGCCTCGCTGCGCGCCGCGCAGGTCTCCTACGACCGTGCCGTGCGGAACCTCGAGTACACCGAGATCTACTCGCCGATCGATGGGATCATCGTCGAACGGAACGTCGACGTCGGCCAGACGGTCGCGGCGTCGTTCTCGGCGCCGCAGCTCTTCCTGATCGCGCAAGACCTCTCGGAGATGCAGATCCTAGCCTCGGTCGACGAGAGCGACATCGGGCTGATCCGCGAGGGACAGGAGGTACGCTTCACGGTGCAGGCCTACCCCACCCAGGAGTTCAGAGGGACGGTCAAGCAGGTGCGGCTGCAGTCGGCCACGCAGGAGAACGTGGTGACCTACACCGCGGTCGTCTCCGTGGCCAACCCCGACGGCCGGCTCCTCCCGGGTATGACTGCCACGGTCGAGTTCGTGACCGGTTCGGCCGAAGATGCGCTCCTGGTCCCGAACGCGGCGCTGCGGTTCCGGCCGACCGCGGAGATGGTGGCGGCGGCGGGTGGGGCGCCGGCGAACGGGGCGCGTGCGGCGGGCGGCCCGGCGGGTTCGCCTCCGGTCGGTGGACAGGGGGGCGGTGCGCCGGGCGGCGCGGTAGCCGGTGGCGCCGGCGGCGGGGTCGGCACCCTCTGGTACGTCGATGCGACCGGGAAGCCGGCCATGCTCCGGGTCCGGACCGGGCTCAGCGATGGACAGCGGACCGTCGTCGCGGGGGAGGGGCTCGAGGCGGGGATGCGCGTGATCGTCGGGACGACGTCGGGTGGCGCGGCGAGTGGGGCTGCCAACCCGTTCCAGCAGGGCCAGGGGGGCGGGCCGCCCCGGCCGGGCGGGTTCTGAGGCGGAGGGTAGCGCGATGACGACGAACGAGCAGGACGTCATCCGGGTCGAGGGGCTGACCAAGGTCTACTCCAGCGGGCGCAACGAGGTGCGGGCGCTGCGCGGCGTCGACCTGCGGGTGAAGCGCGGGGAGATGATCGCGGTGATGGGGACCTCGGGGTCCGGGAAGTCGACGTTGATGAACATCCTCGGCTGCCTCGACTCGCCTACCTCCGGGAGCTACGAGCTCGAAGGGGTACGGGTCGATGGGCTGAGCCGGAACGAGCTCGCGGACCTGCGCAACCGCAAGCTGGGGTTCGTCTTCCAGGGGTTCAACCTCCTCGCCCGGACCTCGGCGCTGGACAACGTCGAGCTCCCGCTCCTCTACGACCGGAGCGGTAAGAAACGCGATACGAGGGCCATGGCGCGGGAGGCGCTGCGGCGGGTGGGGCTCGCCGAGCGGGAGGACCACCACCCGAGCGAGCTCTCGGGGGGACAACAGCAGCGGGTCGCGATCGCCCGGGCGCTCGTGACCGAGCCGGCACTCATCCTGGCAGACGAGCCGACCGGGAACCTCGACACCCGGACCTCGCTCGAGATCATGGCGCTCTTCCAGGAGTTGAACGACGCGGGGATCACGATCCTCCTGGTGACGCACGAGCCCGACATCGCGCAGTACGCCAAACGGATCATAGTCGTCCGGGACGGGCGGATCATCAGGGACGAGCCGGTCGCCAACCGCCGCCGCGCGGCGGACGACCTGCGCGACTTCCGCGAGGACGCCGAGACGGAGGTGGCAGCATGAGGGCTTCGGTACTGGTCAAGGTCGCGGCGCAGAGCATCCTCAAGAACAAGATGCGGACGCTGCTGACGATGCTCGGGATTGTGATCGGGGTCGGGGCGGTCATCATCATGGTCGCGATCGGGCAGGGGGCACAGCTTCAGATCGAACGGCAGATCGCCAACCTCGGGACGAACATGCTCGTCGTCACCCCGGGCGCCGCGCGGCAAGGGGGCGTCAGCCAGGGGGCGGGGAGCTTCAACCGGCTCACGATCGCGGATGCGGAGAAGCTGCAGCGAGAAGGTACGCTCCTCTCGGCGGTCTCGCCGGTGGTCTTCACCCGGGTCCAGGTGATCGGCGGCGCGGGGAACTGGCGTACCGAGGTGCAGGGGGTCTCGACGTCGTACCAGCTGATCCGCGACTGGAACCCGAGCGAAGGTAGCTTCTTCGCCGAGTCGGACCTGCAGGGGCGACGCAAGGTCGCGGTCCTCGGGGCGACGGTCGCCGAGAACCTCTTCCCCGACGGCGACGCCGTGGGGCAGAGCGTCCAGCTGCGCAACGTCCCCTTCACCGTGGTCGGGGTCCTCGAGCGGAAGGGACAGACCGCCACCGGGACCGATCAGGACGACGTCATCCTGATCCCCTACACCACGATGCAGACGCGTCTCGCCGGGCGGAGCTTCATCGGCCAGATCCTCGCCTCCACCTCCTCCCCCGGTGACATCCCGGCCGCGCAGGAGGAGATCCGCGCGATCATGCGGGAGTCACACCGTCTAGGCCCCGCCGACCTCGATGACTTCACGGTGCGCAACCAGAACGAGATCGCGGAGGCGGCCAAGGGGGCGACCGAGGTTATGACCGCGCTCCTCGCGGCGATCGCGTCGGTCTCGCTCGTCGTCGGGGGGATCGGGATCATGAACATCATGCTGGTCTCGGTCACGGAACGGACCCGGGAGATCGGGATACGGATGGCGATAGGCGCCCGCGGCTCGGACGTACTCACGCAGTTCCTGGTCGAGAGCGTGGTCATGAGCCTGGCGGGCGGGATCATCGGGATCGGGGTCGGACTCGGGGGGGCGACGTTGATCGGGAAGATCGCCGGGTGGAGCACCGCGCTCCCCATCGGCGCGGTCTTCCTCGCGGTCGGCTTCTCCGCCGCCGTCGGGATCTTCTTCGGGTTCTACCCGGCCCGAAAGGCGGCGAGGTTGGACCCGATACAGGCACTTAGGTACGAGTGAAGGGGCCAGGGGTTGGGGGTCAGGGGTCAGGGGTTGGGATTCGGGGTTTGGGGGGCGGGCATACCGAGATTCGTCGGGTGCTCCCGCTGACCCCCGACCCCTGAATCCCGGTGGGGAAGGGCTGGGGGGCGGCCCCCGACCCCCGAATCCCAAGACAGCCATGGAGTCGTAAGATGAAGACTATTCATAGAAATCTGTTCGCCATGATGGTGGCACTGCTCGGCGTCGCTCCGATGGCGGTGGCGCAGGAGCCGGCGGCTCGTTCGGCGGCGTCGCCTGTGACGATCACGTACGAGGAGGCGATCGGGATCGCGTTGCGCCAGAACCTGGCGGTGCGTAGGGCCGAGAACGCCACGGCGCTGCAGGCGGCGGGGGTGAAGCAGCAGCAGGGGCAGTTCCTGCCGACGCTGCGGTTGAGCGCGCAGGGGAGTGGGAGCACGGGGCGCACCTTCAGCGAGGCGGAGGGCCGGATCGTCGATGAGACAACGAAGTCGCTCAACGCCGGGATCTCCTCGAGCGTTACCCTCTTCGATGGCTTCCGCAACGTCGCGAACCTGAAGAGCGCCAAGCTCGGGGAGGAGGCGAGCGAGTACGAGCTCGAGCGGGCGCGGCAGACGGCGGTCATGACCGTCGCCTCCAACTTCCTGGGGGTGATAGAGGGTGAGGAGCAGGTCCGGGTCCGGCGCGAGGCGCTGGCGGCGCAGGAGGCGGAGCTGAAGCAGGTCGAGGCGATGGTCGAGGCGGGGAGCCGCCCGATCGCCGACCTCTACCAGCAGCAGGCGAACGTGGCGAGCGCGCGCGCGGCGCTGGTCGAGGCCGAACGGACGCTGGAGGCCGCGTCACTCGAGTTGATCTCGACGCTCCAGCTCGACCCGGCGGGCGAGTACCGTTTCCAGGCGCCGTCGCTCGAGAGCTCCGCCGTCGGAGGCGGCTCCCTCGACGAGCCCCTCGACGCACTGATCGAGCGGGCGCTGCAGCGTCGCGTCGATCTCCAGGCCCTCGCCGCGCGGGAGGCGGCGGCGGCGCAGGGGGTGCGCGCGGCGGCGGCGGGCCGGTACCCGACCGTCTCGCTCTCGGCGGGCTACAACACCGGCGCGAGCAGCACGTCTCCGTTGAGCCTGAGCGAGCAGTTGGACCAGCGCCGCGGCGGCTACCTGACCCTCGGGGTCTCGATCCCGCTCTTCGATGGGTTCCAGGTCAGCGCGGAGACGGAGCGGGCGCGGACCCAGCTCGACAACGCGCGGCTCGACCTGCAGGAGCGTCGCCAACAGGTCGCGCTCGAGGTCCGGCGCGCCCGCTCCGACCTGGCCGCGGCGCAGGAGCGGCTCGAGGCGGCGGAGGCGCAGCTCGCCGCCGCGGAGCTGGCGCTCGAGGCGACGACCGAGCGCTACCGCGTCGGCGCGGCCAACCTCCTGGAGGTGACGCAGGCACGGACGACGCAGGTCGAGGCGGCGAGCGCCGTGGTGAACGCGCGCTACAACCTGCTCCTGCAGCGGACCTTGGTCGATTATTACGTGGGAGAGCTGGAGGCGCGGGTGGCGGCCGGGTCGTGAGCGGGGCCGCCACCCGCCAGCGATCAGTGCTGGACTAGCCCGAAGCGGAGCCGGGTGCCGCGCTGCTCCTCCTCGAGCCAGAGCTGCTGCCCGTTCCGGCCGTAACGCACCATGACGGTGGCGCCGTTGGGGCCGAGGAGCCGGATCACCTCACCTTCGATACGGTAGTTCCCCGACCGGGCCGTGCGCGCCGTGCCGATCAGGATCTCCTGCTGGAAGGTGCCGTCGTTACGCAGGATGAAGGTGCCCTTGACCTGGTTGCCGTAATCCTGCACCTCCCCATTGGGGTGCGTGACCCGGAGCGAGGTGTAGTGCCAGGTCCCGGTCAGCGAATTCGCGCCGGCTTTCGTCGCCGTGGCGGTGGACGGCGCCTTCTGCTTGCACTGCGCCCAGACCACGCCGAGGGGGTTGGGGGCGCAGTTGGGGTCGTCGCTGGCCGGTTGAGGCGAGGTATTCGAGCTGCTGTTCTCGCCGACCCACTCGACTCCCAGGGGGTTGGAAGGGGTGGTGGGGGTGGCGTTCGCGTTGGACTGGGCGCCCGCGCCTACGGTCTGCCCGGCGCTGGGCGTCGCAGCCTCGGCCCGGGCGGAGAGCGTCCCGCCCTGCTTCGTCCCGCGGCCGTCCCGTGCCGTCAACGTATAGGTCGCGGTCAGCTCGCCACCCTTCGTGACCCGGCCGGTCACGACCATGGTGTAGCGGGTGCCCTGGTGGGTCAACTCGCCGTTGGCGTTCAGGTTCTCACCGCGCAGGGTGCCGAGGAGGGTGGCGTTGCCGCCGAGCCGCCCCGAGAAGCTCGCCGTCAGCCGGACACTGTCCCTGCCGAGAGGCGTCATCGTCAACACCGCCGTGCCCGTGACCCCGGAGTTGACGGCCGTGCCGGTGAACGTCCTAGCATTCGTAGACGACGTCGTCGCCGCGGCCGCCGTCGTGCGGCCGGGATCCGTCTTGGTGGCCGCCGGTTCCGGCGCCGGCGTCGGCGCCTTCCCGACCCTGGTACCCGTCGCCGCGTGCCCGCCGACCCCCCAGAAGAAGAGGCTCAGCTTGTCCTCTTGTTTGTTCCAACGCGCCATGTACTTGACCGATTCGTTCATGGCGACGGCGTAGTAGCGATCGCCGGGCTGGGCGAACCAGGGTCGGATCTCCACCAGCCGCCCCTTGTGCGACCCCCAGCGGTAGCTGCCGTCGGCCTCGATCGTGAGCCGGTTCATGGCGGCGCCAGCGGTGTAGTGCTGGAAGATCCTGGTCCCATCGCTGCTGTACCAGAAGCCGCCGGGGACCCAGAGGTCCCAGGTCCCGACCAGCATCCGCTCGATCGGGCCGGGGGTCGAGACCATATCCGGTTCGTCCATCTTGTTGGGGTCCACCTGCTCGGTGCGCGGGGCGGTGGACCAAACGCCGGTGGTCTGCGCCGCCAGCGGCGCGCCGGGGAGCACGAGCAGGGCCAGTGCGAGGGCGATCCGATGTCGCATACGTGATCCTCTTCGGGAATCGGTCAACGCGGTGTTGCTCGGAGTGGGAAATGATATCATCGTGGAGGGGGAAGTCGCTATGGGGGAGGGATCAGGGGTTGGGGGTCGGGGGTCAGGGGTTTGGGATTCGGGGGTTGGGATTCGGGATTCGGGGTGTGGGGGGGGCGTGGGTGGTGGGGGTATCATCCTTGAAGGCTGGAGGAGGGGTCATGCGTGTGATGGTGCTGGGGGGTCCTGCTCTCTTGTTGGCGATCGTGTTGGCGTGTGGCGGGGGTGCGAGCGAGCCGCCGGGGGATCTCACGGGGGGGAACGGTGAGGGGGCGCAGGGTGGGTGTACGCCGCTCGAGACCCGGTCGCCGAATGCGCCGGACCAGCGGCCTGCGTTCCAGGGGCAGACCAGGGCATGCGCGGACAGTTCGGGGGTGGCGTTCGATGTGGTCGTGGTGGCGCGGGGGTTGGAGCATCCCTGGGCGGTCGAGCCCCTTCCGGATGGCGATCTCCTCGTAACGGAGCGGGCGGGGCGGCTGCGGATCATCTCTGCCAGCGGCAACGTGGGCGAACCGATCGCGGGGTTGCCGCGGGTGGACGCGCGCGGGCAGGGTGGTCTGCTCGACGTCGCCTTGAGCCCTAACTTCGCTACCGACCGCACGATCTTCTGGAGCTACTCGGAGCCGCGGGAGGGTGGGAACGGGACGGCCGTGGCGCGCGGGGTGCTCTCCGCCGATCGGCGTCGTCTGGAAGATGTGCGCGTCATCTTCCGCGTGCTGCCGACCTACAATGGGACGATGCACTTCGGTTCGAGGTTGGAGTTCGGGCCGGATGGGATGCTCTACATCACCACCGGCGACCGCTCCGACAGGGCGATGCGGCAGTACGCCCAGCGGCTCGACAGCCACCTCGGGAAGGTCCTGCGTATCGCGCCGGACGGCTCGGTCCCGAGCGACAACCCGTTCGTCGGGCAGTCCGATGCGAAGCCGGAGATCTGGACGCTCGGCCACCGGAACGTCCAGGCCGCGGCGTTCGACCCGGCGGGCCGGTTGTGGATCGTCGAGCACGGGACGCGCGGGGGCGATGAGCTGAACCTGATCCGAAAGGGCCAGAACTATGGGTGGCCGCTCGTCGCCTTCGGCGTGGAGTATTCCGGGGCGCCGATCGAGGGGGCGGTGACCGATCGGCCGGGGTACGAGCGGCCGGTCTATTACTGGGACCCGGTCATCGCGCCGTCGGGGGCGCAGTGGTACACGGGCGACGCTTTCCCGGCTTGGCGCGGTAGCCTCTTCATCGGCGCGCTGCGGGAGCGGCGGCTCGTGCGGCTGGTCGTCGAGGACGACCGGGTGAAGGGGGAGGAGCACCTCCTGGTCGACCGGAAGCAGCGGGTGCGGGATGTGCGCCAGGGGCCGGATGGGGCGCTCTACCTGGTGACCGACGAGCAGAACGGGGAGCTCTGGAGGCTGGTGCCGCGGTGAGGTCGGCGCGGGGGCGTCGCCCGCCGGGCGCGCAGCCCATGACCGCCGCGGTGCCGTTCGAGACAGCCGGGGTGCAGTTGGTTACCGAGTCGCATCTCCCGGGGGCTCGCCTTGGTATCGTAGATCTGGAAGCCGGCCGGTGGTCGGCCGGTTCCAGGACCACAGGACCAAGGAGGCAGATATGAGGAACCGGACTCGATGGAACGTCGGTGCCCTGGCCTTCGTGGCGGGGCTCGGGTTGGGGGTGGTAGCCCCGGCCTCCGCGCAGGAGCCGACGCAGCCGCCGCGTGAGGGGCACCGCATGGAGCACCGTCGCCCGGACCCGCAGCAGATGATCGAGCACCGCGTGAAGATGCTGACCGAGCGTCTGAACCTCACCCCGGACCAGGCAGCCCGGGCGCGTGAGATCTTCACGAAGGAGGCAGAACAGCGCAAGGCGATCTTCGAGCAGGCGGGTATCGAGCCGGGTAAGCCTCGCGGGGGGCGGGATGGCCAGCCGCCGGCGATGCGCCAGGGCGACGACCCGCGGCGCGATGCGTTCCGGTCCGAGATGCGTAAGCTCCACGAGCAGACCGAGAAGGAGTTCGTCTCTATCCTCGACAAACAGCAGAAGGACAAGTTCGAGGGGATGAAGAAGGAGCGGAAAGAGCGGGGGCCACGCGGAAAGGCACCCAGAGGTAGGAAATAGTCTAGGGATTCGGGGGTCGGGGGATGGGGGTGTTGGGGGTCGGGGAGGTGCTGACCCTCGGGTTTGACGGAGTGTGGGGATTCGATCCGGAGAGATCTGGGAACTGACTGTTACGCAATGACATGGGCGGCGCCGGGGTTCGGCGCCGCCCCTTTTCTTGTGTGCCCCGAGGTTCGCGGTTCACCTCACCGCGCCGGTGCCACGTGTTCTCCCAATGCCGCCAACGCCGTCTGGGCTGCTTTCCGCAGCGCTCTGATGAAGCCGGAGATATGGTCGGGTGCGGGGGCGGGCTCGGCGAGGAAGGGGTCCATGACCGTCGAGCGGAGGACGACGAGCCCTTCCTGCCCGAGCGCGCGCCACTCTTCCGGGGTCGCGATCCCCAGCTCGGCGAGGATCGGGTCGACGGCGCCGTCGTACATCGGGGTCTGGAAGCGGGTCCGGCTGATGATGTAGTCGGGGTCGGCGCCGGGGTGGCTGAGGCTCATCTCGGCGTAGATCCGCTCGTTGAAGGCGTTCGTCGACTCGAGGTCGGTCAGGCTGGGGTGATGCACCACGAAGCAGACGATGTTGATGTCCGGTTCGGGGAGCATGACCAGCCGGAAGGGGTGGAGGTCGGCGGTGCGGAGCGCGGCGTGGAAGCGGCGCGCGCCGACCATCGTCCTCTCGACCAGGTAGCCGTAGCCCTGCTCGTCGAGGGGGAGGACCTTGTGGCTCAGCCAGACCGCCGCCGCGGCGGCGCCGGGCTTGGAGCCCTCGATGATGAAGCGGCCGAGCACGAGGTCTTCGACGTCGTCCTCCCCCGCGACCGCGGAGATGTAGGGGGGATTGGTCGCGACGAGCTCGCGGGCGCGGCGGTCGCGCAGGAGGACGGCGCCGGCGGGGTAGGGGATGAAACCGAGCTTGTGCGGGTCGATCGTGACCGAGTCGGCTTCGGCGAGCGCGGTCATCGAGCGGAGCCACTCCTCGGCGGGCCACTCGTCGCCGAGCGCGGCGCGTAGCTCCGCGGCGGTCCGGCGCTCGCCATCGCCGCGCCAGGTCACGGCGGCGGCGTAGCCACCGTAGGCGGCGTCGGAGTGGATCTGGAAGGTCACGCCTAGCTCGGCCTCGGCACGACGTCGTACCTCCAGCACCTGATCGAGCCGGTCGACCGCGCTCTCCTCGGTGGAACCGCAGACGCTGACGCAACCGAGGATCGGCACCCGCCGCGCGCTCAGCTCGCGGACGCGCTCCCAGAGGGCGTCGGGGTCGAGGCGGAAGTGCCTGTCGACGGGGAGGTAGACGAGCTGGTTCGAGCCGATCCCCAGCACACGGACGATCTTCTCCCAGGAGTAGTGCGCCGTCGACGCGACCAGGACGACGCTGGCCGGGAGCTCGTCACCGTAGCGCGCGGCGAGCCGGCGGCTGTAGTCCTGGTAGCCGACGGTGCCGAGCGAGTGGGCCTCCAGCGCGCGCTTCACCTGCGCCGGGGGGCCGGCCCGCCAGAGCTCGGTCCAGAGGTCGAGCACCGCGGAGTTGCGGAGGTTGAGCAGCTCCCAGAGCCCCATGCGGTTCAACTCGTCGCGCGTCCCGTCGGGGCGCGTCACCCAGAGCTCGATCCCCAGCTCCCGCGCCGCGCCCGCCGCCGCGACCGGGAGGTAGAAGATGCTCCGCGCGATCCAGAGCGCCTCGAAGTTGGCGATCGTGCCCCCCGAGGCGAGGTGGCCCCAGGAGGTGGCGGGGTCGTAGCCGATCATCCGGGCGAGCTGCGCGGCCACCTCCAGCTCGAGGCGGGTGGTCACCGGGGAGGCCTCGAGCGCGACGTTGTTGGGGTTGTACAACATCGCCGCGAAGTAGCCGATCTGGCTCGCGATCGTCTGCTCGGAGGCCATGTGGCCCTTGTAGCGGCCGCTGAAGAAGGGGACGCCGCGCTTGAGCTCCGAGAGCAGCCCCATCAGCTCCTGGGTCATCGTGGCGACGGCCTCGTCGTACCCCTCCGTCCGCTTGTCCAGCTCGCGGATGGTGAAGCCATCCTCGGGGTGGAAGTTGCGTCGCCAGAAGACGTGGTCGCGCAAAGCTTCGGTGAAGAGTCGTTCCACCAGGTCGGCGTTCTCGGCGCGCGGACCGAGGAACCAGGCGCGCAGGGCTGCACGGGTGTCGTGTCGCATGGGATCAGAATGGTAGCTAGTAGGCATGAGTTCGTCGCTCGCACGGTTGGCGCGGAGCTCAGGGCGTGAGACCGATCCGGCGCCAGGGTCGCCGCCGGACGGCCAGTCCTCCAATATGCGACGCTCCGGCCGGATGAACCAGAGGCCCCGTAGACGACGTCGTCCGGGGCCCCTCCCCTGCGCGCCGGAACCGACGCGGTTACGGGATGATCACGGTGTAGCTCGCCTGGTCCGTCACGTCGGACCCCTGCCGGACCGTGCTCCGGTACCGCAGCTCGAGCCGGCGCGCGATACGCGCCGCGATCACCTTCTTCGCCAGCCCGCGGGTGAAGGGGACGACGAGCACGATCCCGGCCAGGTCGCTCAGGAGCCCGGGGAAGAGGAGCAGGACCCCGCCGGCCATGATCAACGCCTGGTCGATCAACCGCGGCGCCGGTATCCGCCCCAGGGCGAGGTCGGTCTGGATCGCACGCAGCGTGCGGATACCCTGGCTGCGCGCCAGGAAGAGGCCCAGCGCCCCGACGCCGAAGAGCACGGCGAGCATCGGCCAGAACCCGATCAGCGTGCCGAGCCGGACCAGGATCGCCAGCTCCAGGAGCGTGATGGCTATGACTGCGAGCAAGATCTTGCGAATCACGTCTATTCGACCCTCGGTGGGTATGTCTGCCTCGGTAACCGCTATCTGGTGTGATACCCCACGGGGGTGTCGAAGGTGCGTGCGGACCGTGGGTGTGGCGGCGCCGGTGGGCTCGCGCTCCGGGGGCCGACCCTCACATCAGCCGGTCACGCCCCCCGCCAACACCTCCCGCAAGAAGTCCTGCGGCGTGGCAAAGGTCGTAGCCCCGAGCGCGACGGCGTCCGCGGCAAACTTCTCGCGCCGCCCGGGCTTCCACGCCCAGAGCGCCGCCGCGGGACGGACCCCGGCCGCCCGCGCGGCCTCCATGTCGCTCAGGCTATCACCGAGATAGTAGGTCCGGCCGGGGTCGGCGCCGAGGCGGCCGAGCGCGATGCGCAGCCCCTCGGGGTCGGGCTTCGGCTCGGCGACGTCGTCCGCGAAGACCAGGGTGTCGAACTCGCCGAGCGGGGCGTGCCGGCTCGAGATCTCCCACGAACTCCGGCTCTTCCCGGTCACGATCCCGAGCGGGATCCGCGCGCGCCGCAGCCCGGACAGGAGCTCGGGGATACCGGGGTAGATCCCGCGGAAGTGCTCGGGGTGCAGCTCGGCGTAGGCGCGCCGGAAATCGGCGAGGCAGCGCTCGAGATGGTCGGGGCCGACCACGTCGCGCAAGAATCGGATCTCGCACCGAGGCCGGAGCGCCAGGATCTCGTCCCGGCTCAGCTCCCGCCCGACATACGGGAGGATCGCCCTCCGGTACGCCTCGATATAGAGTCGCTTCGTGTTGATCAGGGTGCCGTCCAGGTCGAAGATGACCACCGGCGCCCCTCCGCTCGTGTTGCTGCTCATGCTCGTCCGCTCTAATACAAAATCCGGTAGCTCGGGGATCGCTCCGGCGCGGGGTACTCCCCTTCCGCTCCGGGCGCCCGGTCGCGGAGCCTCCCCCGCCCGACCCTTCCCATCGGGTCCTCCAGACGGGGCCTCCCCCTCGGGGCGACTGCGCCGCCCCGAGGGGTCTCCGCTCCCTCCTGCGCAATTCCGCTCCAGGGGAGTACACCCCGCCTACGCCGCAGGTGGGGAGCGGTCGTGTTCGGTATAACTCCGGCGCCTCGTCACTACATCACCTCACCGGGAGGTGCCAGCCCGCCCGGCACCTCCCGGTGAGTCGAAACCGGCCGCGCATGTTGAAATCTCCGCCCGGTTTGTGGATAACCGTCGTCGCCTGTGGAAAACTGACGTAAGGGGAGCGGGTGGGCGGGGTTGAGGGGCCGGCCGCACCCGCTGCCGGTCAGTTGCCGGCCTTGGCGCCGGCGAGGGTGTTCTCCAAGAGCGAGACGACCTCCTCGAGGGTGGTGCGTCCCCCGTCGCGTGCGTACCAGCGGCGCACCTCGGCGTAGCGTTCCTCGGGCGGGAGCTTGAGCCCTTCGGAGAGGACCCACTCCTGGAGCTCTTTAGGCCGTGGGCCCCACCACCCTAGTTCGCGGAACTCGTCGTCGAAGACCATGACGACCGGGATCGACCGCGAGCCGTTGGTCAGGTGGCTGTCCATCAGGTCGGGGTTGGCGTCGCGGCCGAGCACGCGGAGGTCGAGGTTCGGCGCCGCGTCGGCGAGGGCCGCGACGTAGGGAACGGAGTTGAAGGCGTCCCCGCACCAGTCCTCGAGGAGGACCAGGAGGTGCAGCTTGCCTGGGAGCCGGGTCACCCGCTCGACGTACTCGTCCGGCACCTTGGCGCGGCGCGCCAGCGAATGCCATAATTCTTCGTTCTGCTGGACCCCCGCCAGGAACTCCGCGAAGGTCTGAGCCCCCTCATAGCGGCTTCGCATCATGTGATCTAACCTGGGCTGATGACTGTGAGTGTCGTGGGGGACGTCGCGTAATCTGATCAGACGACGTCGTCCAGGCCGCCCTTCCGGCCCTACGGCCAGGTTCGCGGCGCCGGCTGGCTGCGCCCGACTAGTTCGGGACGCCCCCTCGGGGCCATACCGGGGGGCGTCTCACGCTGGTCGAGCCGCCTCGCCCCTCTAGGGTACCCCGTCAGGGTATCAGCGGGTCCCGCGTCTGGTACGGCCGCCCCCCCGGCGCCCCCGCGCCCCACCCCCCGCCTCCGTGTTACCGGCGCGGCGGCCGGCGCCGCGGAAGCCATAGTAATCGGAGGCGTAGTCCAGCCGCTGCCGGTCCTCTTCCGGTAGCTCCTCCCGCTCCTTGGCGACCTGGCGGAACATCTCGCCCTGCCCCTCCATGCGCCGGCGATAGATATCCCCCTCGCCGAACCCGAATGCGAACCTGGTGGTCATCTCTGGCCCTCCGTGGACGTGCTCGACCCTACCGGGGTCGTATGCAACGGTGGTACCACCCGGGGGATCGGCCCGGAGCCGGCGGGAGCAGGTGTGGGGGGATGGGCGCTGGGTGGGTGCGGGGCGCGGAGTCGCGCCCCACCGGCCCGAGCGACTTAGAAGAGGCGGAGCTTGAGCCCGACCACGCCGAAGGCGTCGTGGGCCTTGAACGCGTTGTCGGAGACGGTCACGTAATCGCTGATCTCCGCCATGAAGCCGATCCGGCCGAACATGACGTCGGCGCCGAGGCCCCAGTGGAAGGCGAACTTGGACTCGGCCTTGTATTCCTTGAAGTCGAGCGGGAGCCCGTCGCCGGTCAGATCGAAGTCGGTGCGCTTGAACCCGAGCCCGCCGAGGAGGTAGGGCTGGAGACCGAGCAGCCGCGGGAAGGGACGCATCACCAGGTCCGCGGAGGCCGCCAGGAGCGAGCCTTCACCGATCTTGCCGGAAATCCCGTGCTGCTCGATGGTCGCGCCTGAGGCGTACGCCGCGGACAGCCGGAGCGAGCCGAGCTCGATGTTGCCGCCGAACGAGAGGGTGCTGCCGGCGTCGACGTTCATCTCCTGGATGCCGCTCTTGAGCGTCGCAAAGCTGCTCGCCTGCTGATAGCCGCCGCCGGTGACCGAGATCGTCAAGCCCTGGGCGCTGGCTCCGGAGGCGGCGGCCAGCGTCAGGACGGATGCCATGAGGATGATGTTCCTGCGCACGTTGGACTCTCCTGTTTCGGGATGATCGCGACGACATGACATTGGACTCATCGCCGGCCTTCATCCTAACTGTTCACAGTGAGATTTCGCAAGCGGTTCCACGACCGGTTGCCGAGGGGGCGGCCGCGGCGTACTCCTAGAAGGGTACTGGAGAGGCAGGAGCGTTATGCGGTAGGGCATTACTCTGGTGCGGTGTACACCTCTCGAGCGGGAGCCGGCGGGAGGGAGCGGAGGCCGGGTGGCGCACGACGCCCCTAGTCGGCTCCGCGGTAGGATACCTGGAGCGGAAGGGAGTAGACCGCGCGGACGTCGCGGGTATGGTTGCCGCACCAGGTATGACCCCGCGACGCCCCGCGGGCCGGCGTGTCCGGGCGTTCGGTGGTGGGGCGTGGGGGAGACCGGCCACGGAGGGTGGCGGCCGATCGTGTCGGGGGGCAAGGGGTACGAATCTGGTTTGGAGAACGAGCGGCGCAGTCTGGCAGGTTCGAGATATGGAAACCGATGTTCTGATAGCGGGTGGCGGGATCGGCGGCGCGGTGCTGGCGTTGATCCTGGGGGGGCGCGGGTGGCGGGTGCGGATCATAGAGCGGGAGGGCCGGCTCGTGGAGCTGGCGCGGCCGGAGATCATCCAGGAGACGACGCTGTACGCGCTGGAGCGGCTCGGCGTCGCCCCCGAGCTGCGTGCCCGGGCGACCTGCCCGCTGCGGCTCCTCGAGCTCCGCCGCGCTGGTGACCTGCTCCTGCGGCTCGATGCGGAGGACCTGGCCGCGGCCCGGGTCGCGCCGTACTCGGCGGATCCGTGCACCACGCGCGAGCTCGTCCTCGAGGCGGCGCTCGCCACCGGTAACGTCGAACTCGTGCGTGGCGCGGAGGTGACGGATGTGCTCCGCGACGGGGAGCGGGTGGTCGGGGTGCGGGGGCGGAGGGCGGGCTCGGCCTTCGAGGCGCGCGGCCGGCTCGTCGTAGGCGACGACGGCGTCCGCTCCATCATCCGCGGCGGGATCGGCAGCCGGATCAAGCTCCGGCTCTTCCCACTCGAGTTCATCGTCTTCGACCTCCCCCGCCCCGCCGACCTCGCCGAGGACGAGGTCCGCGTCTGGCTCGATCCGGCGGGGATGCGCGGTGGGATGGTCGGCGGACTCCTGGCGCCGCTCCCCGACGGTCGCTCGGCCGGACTCCTCTTCATGCCGATCTCGACCTGGGAACAGCACTTCACCGGCGACCCGGAGCACTTCTGGCAGAACGTCGCCAAGCTGACGCCGCTGACCGACGCACTCCGCGCCCACCTCGAGTTCCCCCGCGACTTCACCCGAATCCGCCGCCCGTACGGCCACGCCACGACCTACGTGGCCGACGGCGCCGTGTTGATCGGGGACGCCGCGCACCCGATGAGCCCGGTGGGGGGCCAGGCGGCCAACGCCGCGATCTGGGACGCGATCGCGCTGGCCGAGGTGGCCGACGCCGCCCTCCGCGACCGCGACCTCTCCCGCGACCGGCTCGCCGCCTACGAGCGCCAGCGCCGCGCCGCCAACCACCGCTCCCTCTCCTTCACCCGCCGCGCCGTCACCCTGGCCCGACTCGACCGCTGGATCCCCGGCGTCCCCACCATGCTGACCTCGCTCATACGCCGCGCCGGCCAAGACCCCACCACCCGCCGCAGTCTGATCCGGAAAGTAGCAACGGCTTTCCTAGACGGTGGGCAGTAATGGCATCTCCTTTGCTAGTCGGGGGGCGGGGGTCAGGATTCAGGGGTCAGGGGTCAGGATTCAGGGGTCAGGGGTTGGGATTCGGGGGTTGGGGGGTGGGTATCAGGGATTTGGAGTTGTGCCGGGGACGCAGGGATCTGATACCGAGATGGGATAGGGAGCAAGGGATTCCGAGCTGGGAGTTCGGGGCGGAGGGCAGCGATCCAAGCGTGACGGTGAACGCAAGCCGTCGCCACGATGGTTGAGACACCACGCACTCCGTCTCCCGCCACCCACCCAGCTCCCCCAGCCCCCCAAATCCCCCCTGACCCCCAACCCCCGAATCCCAAGCCCCCAACCTCTGAACTCAACCATACTACATGGAGATTCCCAAATGCATCTCTCTTCACCCGCCTTCGACCACGGCGCCGTGATCCCGGCTCGGCACACCTGCGAGGGGGAGGACCTTTCGCCGCCGTTGCGGATCGAGGGGGTGCCGCGGAACGCGCAGACGTTGGTCCTCATCGTGGAGGACCCGGATGCGCCGGGTGGGACCTTCGTCCACTGGCTCCTCTGGAACCTCTCGACCGAGACGACCGATCTCCCGGAGGGGATCCCCGCCGACGAGATGGTGGAGGGGTTGGCGCCGGCGGTGCAGGGTCGGAACGACTTCGGGAGCATCGGCTACCGCGGGCCATGCCCTCCGCCCGGTGATCCGACCCACACCTATCACTTCCGGCTCATCGCCCTCGACTCGTTGATCCACCTGAACCCCGGCTCGGATCGCGCGCAACTCGAGGCGGCGATCGCGGGCAAGGTCCTGGCCGAGACGGAGCTGACGGGGACGTACTCCCGCGGGTAGCTGGCGCCGAGAGCCATGGGGCGAGGAGACGATCGCTGCCGGGACCGACGTGTGCGGGTAGCGAAACTATCCGGGAGCGGTCGGTTGGTCCGGCGCGGCGTGAGGGCGGCCGTGCCCGGCGGCCTGGCGCGCGCCGCGCAGGGTGCGCCAGGCGACGTCGTCTAGGACTTCAACCGGTGTTCCGTGGCCGTCTGGAGCCCCGAGGCGACCTCGGGGATGATCCCCAGTCGGCGGTAGATCGGTGCGACCTCTCGGTGGAGGGTGGGGAGTCGCGCGCCGAACCAGGCGGCGACCGCGAGGACGGCGAGCCCGCCGAGGAGGACGGTGTTGGGCGCGCCGATCCGGCTGGCCAGGGTGCCGGCGAGGAGCCCGCCGACCGGCGCCATCCCCATGAACGCCATCGTGTAGAGGCTCATGATCCGGCCGCGCTTGTCGTCGTCGACGATCGTCTGGAGGATCGTGTTGCTCGAGGCGGTCGAGACCATCATCCCGAACCCGGTGGCCACTAGGATCGCTATCGAGAGCCAGATCGAGCGGGAGAAGGAGAAGGCGATGAGCCCCACCCCGAAGATCGTCGCGCAGGTCAGGATCACCTTGCCGAGCCCGCGCACGGTGGTGCGGGTCGCCAGGTAGAGCGCGCCGGAGAGCGCGCCCATCCCCGCGGCCGAGACGAGGAGGCCGAGGGTGCGGGGGCCGCCGTGCAGGATATCGGAGGCGAAGATCGGCATCAGCACGACGTAGGGCATCCCCATGATGCTGAGCATCGCGAGGAGGATCAGGATCGCGCGGATCGGCGCGAAGTCGAAGGCGTAGCGGAACCCCTCGCGCAGGGTGCGCCAGACCGGGTCGCGGGCCGCCGGGCGCTGCCGAGGTGGGAGCTTGATGGCGAAGAGCCCGGTGAGGACGGCGATGTAGCTGACCGCGTCGGCGGCGAAGACGAGCCCTTCCCCTATCCACCCGATCAGGACCCCGGCCACCGCGGGGCCGATCAGTCGCGCGGCGTTGAAGAAGGAGGAGTTGAGCGCGATCGCGTTGGCGAGGTCCTCCGGCCCCTCGACCAGCTCGACCAGGAGGGATTGGCGAGCGGGGATATCGAACCCGGTGATCGTCCCGAGGATCGTCGCCAGGACGACGATCTGCCAGACGGTGATCGTCCCCGCCAGCACGAGCGCCGCGAGGACCGCCGCCTGGATCATGAAGAGGACCTGCGTGGCGATGACGAGACGCCTTCGGTCCAGTCGGTCCGCCATCACCCCGCCGAGAGGGGCGAGGACGAAGCTCGGGAACTGGCTCATGAACGAGACCAGCCCGAGCGCGAAGGCGGAATCGGTCAGCCGGTAGACGAGCCAGCTCAGCGCCACCCGCTGCATCCAGGTCCCGATCAGGGAGATGGCCTGGCCGGAGAAGAAGAGGCGGAAGTTCTTGTGACGAAAAGCACGGAGCGCACGCGAAAGCAGCTCGGCCCGCGGCGTGCCTCCAGCGGATCTATTCAAAGGAGTACCACTGTCCGATCGATTGGAGTCCGTTCCCCCTCGGCAACAGCTGAGGCGGCACCCCGACATCGGCCCGCCCGGCGTGAGGGTATGGAGATGATACCCCGCTCCCCCGCGCCAGGGTCGGGTCGTGTGGGCGCAACACCCGTTCCAGGTCGCCGGGGGGCGGCCGCGCCGCGCCACCACGGTCCGGAGCGCGCTCCCGGTCCGTGTATTGCAAGGTCAGTTGAACCGGAAGGTCGGGTGCTGACCCTGGACTAACCATGACCGATCAGTTAGCTTCCGGGCTGACGACCGATGGTCTGGTGCCGATATCGGGCATAACCGCCAGAGATGCTGGGGATCTGGGCGCTTGTCCAGATCCCCTTTTTTCGTTCCCCACAGGAGAGCTCAATGGTAGAAATCATCCTCGACGAGAGTGACCGGCTGGACTGGGGTTTGCGTCAATTCCGACGTAAGATGCTGCGCTCCGGCCGGTTCAAGGATATGAAGAAGAAGCGATTCTACGAGAAACCGAGTGTGGCGAGGCGGCGCAAGGCGGCAGAGGCGCGGCGCCGCAGCGCTCGGCGTCGGCGCGGTTCGATCGGAGCGGGATCGCGTTGACGGGTCGGCCCGTCAGGCCCGCAGCGGCTTAGCCAACCGCGGCGGTGAACACCTTATCCAGCGAGGGTATACCCATGGCTCGTACCACCGGCAGGGTGAAGTGGTTTTCCCAGGAGAAGGGCTTCGGATTCCTCACCCAGGACAACGGCCCGGATGTCTTCGTCCATCACAGCGCTATCGAGGGGGCCGGCTTCAAGACGCTCCACGAGGGTGAACGGGTCGAGTTCGACGTCATCAACGAACCGAAGGGGTTGAAGGCGCAGCACGTCGTGCGGCTGGACGCGCCGGCCGAAGAGGGGCGTAGCGGTGGCCGTGGGGGTGGCAGATCCGGCTCCGGCCGGTACGGCAATCGCTAGTACGACACCGTGCAGTTCGGTCCCGATGCTGGGTTTTCACAGCCACCGCGGCCACACCGCGCACGCAGACTGGACGCCGGGCGTGTTACGCCTGGCGCCGCGCCGTGTCCAGCTCCCGCCGCAGGAGTCTCATCTCGCCCATGCCGATCGTCCCGCGGCGCGAACCCGGGATCCGAAGGCCGCACATTCGCGTAACACCCGACTAATTCCTATTTTCTATCTCCTATCTCCTGATGTGGGGTGGCCATGAACCCGATCCCGCGGTAGCTTCAGGCGCACCCCATTCCTGAGTGGTACGGTATGAAGTCGTCGCAGCAAGAGCGCAAACTCTCCCCGGGCGTGTGGCGCGAGGCGCGCCATCTCGTCTGGTCGCACCGCAGACACCTCACCTTCGGTCTCCTCCTCATGTTGGTCAACCGGCTCGCCGGGATGACGCTGCCGGCCAGCTCGAAGTTCCTGATCGACGAGGTGATCGGCAACGGCCGGGCCGAGCTCCTGGGGAGGCTGGCGCTGGTCGTCGCGGGGATAACGCTGATCCAGGCGCTGGCCGGGTTCGCGCTCTCGCAGGTGGTCAGCATCGCCGGGCAGCGGGCGATCGCGGAGATGCGCAAGCGCGTCCAGGAGCACGTGCTGCGGCTCCCCGTCGCCTACTTCGCCAACACCCAGACCGGGTCGCTGGTCACGCGGGTCATGAAGGATGCGGAAGGGATCAGGAACCTGGTCGGGACCGGGCTGGTCCAGCTCGTGGGCGGGATGTTCAGCGCGACGCTGGCGCTGGGCGTCCTCTTCTATCTCAACTGGCGGATGACCTTCGCCACGATCGGGATCCTGGCCGCTTTCGCCTTCCTGATGGCGGTCGGCTTCCAGCGGCTCCGCCCGAAGTTCCGCGAGCGGAGCAAGATCGAGGCGGAGGTGACCGGCCGGCTGACCCAGGCGATGGGCGGGATCCGGACGGTGAAGGTCTACACCGCCGAGCCGCGCGAGCGGCTGGTCTTCGCCCGCGGGGTGCACCGCCTGCTGCGCAACGTCGCCGGCACGATCACCGGCTCGTCGGCGATCGCATCCGGTTCCACCGTCATCGTGGGGGCGGTCGGGGTGTTGGTGATCATGCTCGGGGGGCGCGCGATCCTGGCCGGCGAGATGACGGTCGGTGACCTGGTCATGTACACCTTCTTCATCGTCCTGGTCACGATGCCCCTCGTCCAGATCGCCTCGATCGGGACGCAGATCAGCGAGGCGTTCGCCGGGCTCGACCGGATCCGGGAGCTGCGCGAGCTAGCCGGGGAGGATGCGGGCGACGAGGGGCGGGAGCCGGTCGACGAGGTCGTAGGCGACGTCGTCTTCGAGGACGTCTACTTCGAGTACGAGCCCGGCAACCCCGTGCTCCGCGGGATCTCGTTCCACGCGCCCGCCGGTACGACCACCGCCCTCGTCGGTTCGAGCGGCTCGGGGAAGAGCACCCTGATGAGCCTGATCCTGGCCTTCAACCGCCCCAAGTCCGGGCGGATCCTGGTCGATGGGCGGGATCTATCCAACCTCCGGTTGCGTGAGTACCGGAGCCACCTCGGCGTCGTGCTCCAGGACGACTACCTCTTCGACGGCACGATCCGCGAGAACATTGCCTTCTCGCGCCCCGACGCGACGGATGCGGAGATCGAGCGGGCCGGCGCGATCGCGCACTGCGACGAGTTCGTGCGGCACCTCGAGCACGGTTACGACACGATCATCGGCGAGCGGGGGATCAAGCTCTCCGGTGGCCAGCGTCAGCGGGTCGCGATCGCGCGGGCGATCCTGGCCGATCCGAGCATCCTCCTCCTGGACGAGGCGACCTCGAGTCTGGACAGCGAGACCGAGGCCCTGATCCGCGACGGTCTCAACGCCCTCCGCCGTGGGCGCACGACCTTCGTGATCGCGCACCGGCTCTCGACTATCTCGAGCGCCGACCAGATCCTGGTGATCGAGGAGGGCCAGATCGTGGAGCGCGGCACCCATGCCGAGCTCCTGGCCAAGGGGGGGCGCTACCGCGAGCTCTACGAACGCCAGCACCAGTTCGAGACCGACCGTTACGTCAACCCGGGGGAGGAGCTCCCCGTGGAGACGGAATCGGCGGGGGTCAGCAGCTGATACCGAATACGGCTGTTCCATACCTGCAGCGTAGGCGGGGTGTGCTCCCCGCCCGCTACAACAGCGTCCCGCTCAGCAGCGTCGCCGCCAGGCTGAAGTAGATCAAGATCCCCGTCACATCGACGATCGTCGCGACGAAGGGTGCGGACGCGCTGGCCGGGTCGAAGCCGAGGCGGCGTAGGAGGAACGGTAGGGTCGAGCCGATCAGGGTCCCCCAGGTCACGATCCCGATCAGACTGAGCGAGACGGTGAGCGCGACGAGGATGTAGTGCTCGCCGTAGACCGTGGCGCCGCGCGCCTGGGTGATCAGCTCCCAGCCGACGACGCGCACGAACCCTATCGCCCCGAGGAGGAGCCCCAGCGAGAGGCCGGCGGCGAACTCACGCCGGACCACGCGCCACCAGTCCGAGAGCTCGACCTGGCCGAGCGCCATCGCGCGGATCACGAGCGTCGTCGCCTGGGAGCCGGAGTTCCCGCCGCTGCTGATGATGAGGGGGATGAAGAGGGCGAGGACCACGGCGCGGGCGATCTCGGCCTCGAAGAAGGCCATCGCGGTCGCGGTCAGGGTCTCGCCGAGGAAGAGCGCGGCGAGCCAGCCGCCGCGCTTGCGTAGCATCTTGCTCAGCCCGACCTCGAGGTAGGGCTCGTCGAGCGCCTCGAGACCGCCGAGCTTCTGGACGTCCTCGGTCTCCTCCTCGACCAGGACGTCCATCACGTCGTCGACGGTGACGATCCCGAGGATCCGGCCATCCTCCTCGACGACGGGGACCGCGAGGAGGTCGTACTTGGAGATGACGCGGGCCACCTCCTCGCGGTCGAGGAGGGGGGGGACCACGATCGGCGGCTTGCGCAAGCCGACCTGCGACATCTGCTGCTGGCGGTCGCTCGTGACCAGCTCACGCAGCGAGACGACGTGCATGAGCCGGTTCTGGTCGTCGACGACGTAGATCGCGTAGACCGTCTCCTTGGCCCGGCCGACCTCGCGGATGTGACGGAGCGCCTGATCGGCCGTCCAGGTACTGGGGACGCTCAGGAACTCGGTCGTCATGATCCCGCCCGCGGTATCGGGCGGGTACTTCAGGAGGAGGGCTAGCTCCTGCTGGGTCGGGTGGTCGAGCCGCGTCAGGAGCCGGGCGCGCTCCGCGTCGTCCATCTCGCGGATCAGCGCAACCTGCTCGTCGGACGACATCGCCTCGAGGAGCGGCGCGGCGATCTTCTCGTCCAGGCAGTGGAAGATCTCGCTCCGCTGCTCCAGCCCCGGCTCGTCGAAGAGCTGGACGGCGAGGTCGAAGGGCATCGCGGCCACGACCCGGGCGGCGGCTTCGGCGGGGAGCTCGTCGAGGAGGTCGGCGATGTCGGCGTTCTGCAGCCCCGCCAACATCTCCGCCAGCTCGGGGGGATCGCCGGCCAGGAGATAGAGCAGCTCCGCCGGAGGGAGCCCCTCCTGGATGAAGGCGTCGCCCTGGCTCAACGACATGGGACGCTCCCGCCCGGCAGCACCGCGCGCGAATCGCCGCGGCGCGGGTGCCGCGCATGATCGAAATGGGTGATCTCTGAACTCGTGGGTCTCACGGTCCACCTCCAATGCGCACCGCCAACGGGCGCGGTGGTGGACCGGCGGCGTCAGCGGGGGGTCACCCGCACGGCAGGTCCACCGCGCGCAGCGCCACGCGGTAGTGCAGGGATGTCTTCAACACGGGCAGCAAGGCGACAGTGCGGCTAGGCACCGTCGTTCTTCGTCGACTGCTACCGGCGGAGTCCGCCATCTCTTCCTTTCCCTGATCGAATAGATTTCCGGGTAGTATTGCGCCCGCGGTCACGGCTCGGTGCGCGACCGATCACAGCCCATAAAGTTAGCCGTCGAAGCGGCCGAGAGTCAACCGATCGGGCGGCGCCGGCGGCGCGGCGCGGACGACGCCGGTGGGGGATCCTTCCGGTATCGGAGAAAAAGGGGTATATTACTGTGATCCCGTGTACCAATTTGGCCTTTGTGCAGAAGTTCACCGTTCAGGATCATGTGTTCAGCAGCTGCCGGATCCGCGCTGTCGCGGCTGGCATTTGACCGGGTGACTTGCCCGAGTCGTCGCATGGTGGGGAATCAGTTGCAGCACCCGAAGGCCTGCTCGCCGAAACCGGGGAGTGTGGGCGATAGGATCGATAATGCAGTCGTATGGGACGCCGAGCGCGAGCTCGGCGCTTCGTATTTCTGTACCAGTCGAGGGAGTTGGTGATGAAGCAGTTGGATACTACGGCTCGGGCCGGCTCCGGCTCGACTACTACGCTAGAGCGGCCGGACGAACTCGAATCGATGGTCCGGCAGATCGTGCGGAACTGGTCGGATCGGGTGGCGGAAGCGCTTGCGGCCGAACGTCCGGCGGATGAGGCGCGCCAGCTGGCGGAACGATACAGCGTGGCATTCAGCGCCGAGTATCGTGCGGCGGTCGAGCCGGCGGTCGCGGCGCGTGACATCCTGGAGCTCGAGGCGATGGCGGCCGAGGATCGTGGGATCTCGATCCAGCTGGCCGATGCGGAGCGGGCCGAGTGGGCGGTGATGGACGAGCCGATCACCGAGCTGCGCCTCTTCCTGCGGGGCGAGCGCTTCGTCCTCTCCAACTTCATGCCGATCCTGGAGAACGCGGGGCTGCGGGTGATCGCGATGAGCCCGTTCGAGGTGCGGGGCGCGGATGTGGTCGAGGGGACGATCTGCCTCTTCGCGGTGCACGACACCGAGGGCCGGACGATCGACCTGGCCGCTCGTGGCGCGCTCCTGGCCGAGACGATCCTGGCGGTACGCGCCGGGGATGCGCTGAACGATTCGCTCAACTCTCTGGTCGTCAGCGCGGGGCTCTCCTGGCGTGAGATCGACCTCCTGCGTGCGTACGCGGAGTACGCCTTCCAGAGTGGCGCGGTCCCGGCGCGGCTGACCCTGCCGAACGCGTTGACGAACAACCCGCAGGTGACGCCCCTCGCCCTCGAGTACTTCGCCGCGCGCTTCGACCCGTCGCGCCCGGCGGAGAAGCGGGCCGAGGAGATGGCCGCGGCGCGCGACGCCTACCTGCGCGCGCTCGAGCAGGTCACCTCGCTCGCCGAGGACCGTGCGTTGCGCCGGCTCCTGCGTCTGATGGAGGCGACGCTGCGCACGAACTACTACCGTCACGGCGGTGCCCAGCCGACCTTCCGTTCGGGCGGCGTCCCCTACATCTCCCTCAAGTTCGCCTGCGCGGAGCTGCGTGACATCATCCGCTCCTCGATGATGTTCGAGGTCTGGGTCCACTCCGCGCGGATGGCCGGGGTGCACCTGCGCGGCGCGAAGGTCGCCCGCGGCGGGATCCGGCACAGCGACCGTCCGGACGATTTCCGGACCGAGGTGATGGGGCTGGTCCGGACGCAGAGCGTGAAGAACGCGGTGATCGTGCCGGCCGGGTCGAAGGGTGGCTTCATCACGCGCTACCGCTACTCCGACCCGAAGGCGATGGGTGATGAGGCGGTCGAGCAGTACCGTACCTACATCCGCGGGCTCCTCGACATCACCGACAACATGGTCGACGGGAAGGTGGTCACGCCCGCGGGGGTGGTGGCGTACGACGAACCCGACCCGTACCTCGTCGTCGCGGCGGACAAGGGCACGGCCCGCTTCTCGGACATCGCGAACGGCGTCTCCGCCGAGTACGGCTTCTGGCTGGACGACGCCTTCGCCTCCGGCGGCTCGCACGGCTACGACCACAAGAAGGTCGGGATCACGGCCCGCGGCGGTTGGGAGTGCGTCAAGCGCCACTTCCGCGAGCTGGGTCGTGACATCCAGACCGAGCCGTTCACTGTAGTCGGCATCGGCGACATGAGCGGCGACGTCTTCGGGAACGGGATGCTCCTCTCGCGTCAGACGCGGCTGATCGCCGCGTTCGACCATCGTCACGTCTTCGTGGACCCGGATCCGGACCCCGCCGCCTCCTACGAGGAGCGGAAGCGTTTGGCCTCGCTGGGTCGTTCGAGCTGGGACGACTACGACCGTTCGGTCCTGAGCAAGGGCGGGTTCATCGTGCCGCGGGGCGCGAAGTCGGTCGAGATCACCCCCGAGGCGCGCCAGGCGCTCGGGCTGGCGGACGACGTCACGCACCTCGATGGCGAGTCGTTGATCCGCGCCGTCCTGGCCGCGCCGGTCGACCTGATCTGGAACGGCGGGATCGGTACGTACATCAAGGCCTCGTCGGAATCGAACCTCACGGTGGGCGACCCGTCGAACGACTCGGTCCGGGTCGACGCCACGGTCGTCCGGGCGCGGGTGATCGGCGAGGGTGGGAATCTGGGCGTGACGCAGCGGGCCCGTATCGAGTACGCGCTCGCCGGTGGCCGCAACAACACCGACGCGCTGGACAACTCGGGCGGCGTCGACATGTCGGACCGGGAGGTCAACCTGAAGATCCTCCTGGCCGCCGGTATGGCCGCCGGCCGGCTCGACCGCGAGGCGCGCAACCAGCTACTAGAGGATCTGACCCCGGCGGTGACCGAGCTGGTGCTCCACGACAACCGTTCGCAGAGCCTGGCGGTCTCGCTCGACGAGCTGCGGGCCGCGGAGAACGCGGAGGAGTTCCAGCAGTTGATGGTGGGGCTCGAGCGGGAGGGGCTCCTCGACCGTGCGGACGAGGCGCTCCCGACCTGGGAGGTGCTGGAGGAGCGTCGCGCGCGGGGCCAGTCGCTGGTCCGCCCGGAGCTCTCGGTCCTGCTCGCCTACAGCAAGCTCTCGCTCAAGCGTTCGCTCCTCGAGAGTTCGCTCCCGGACGACCCGGCGGCGGCCGGGTACCTGGAGCGGTACTTCCCCGCGGCGGCGATCGAGGCCGCCGGCCGCGAGGCGCTCGCCACGCACCGGCTGCGCCGCGAGATCATCGCGAGCCAGCTCACCAACGATCTGGTCGATCTGATGGGCGCGACCTTCGTCAGCCGGGTGGCGCGGGAGACCGGTCGCACGCAGGCCGACGTCGCCCGGGCGTGGCTCATCGCGGCGCAGCTCGCCGGTGCGCGGGAGTTGCGTGAGCGGTTGGCGGAGGCGGAGTCGCGCGTCGCGTCTCACGTCGTCTACCGCTGGCTCCTGGGGCTCGCGCGGGTCCTCGAGCGGACCGCCCGCTGGGCGCTCGAGTACATCCCGGCCGATCAGCCGATCAACGAGATCATCGAAGAGTACCTCCCGGGGCTGACCTCGCTGCGCAACGGGTTCGGCGACCTGGTGGCGGGTCAGGAGCGCGAGCTCTACGAGCAGCGCGTCCAGGAGCTCACGGATCACACCGACGAGCCCGGGCTCGCCCAGGGGCTGATCACCCTCCGCTTCCTCGATCAGCTCCTCGAGGTCCTGAGCGTGGCGCGCCAGACCGGCGCCGATCCGGTGCGGGTCGCGCGGGCCTACTACCAGGCCTCGGCACTGCTCCAGGTCTCCTGGATCCGCCAGAAGCTCTCTGGGCTGGAGGCCAAGAACGGTTGGGACCGTCGTGCCGCTCAGCTCCTGAGCGACGACCTCGGCCGCGCGCTGCACTCCGTGGTCGGGCGGCTGGTCGCCGAGGCGTCCGCCAGCGTGGCGATCGACGCCACGATCGAGGCGCTGGTCAACGGACCCGCCGGGACCGCCTACCGCCAGGCGCTGGAGGAGGTCCAGGGCGAGGACAAGCCCGGGCTGGCGGCGCTGCTGGTGGCGGTCAAGGAGCTGCAACTCCTGGCCGGCAGCTGCTGAGGAACGGAACGGCCGCGGCCCATCCGAGCCGCGGCCGTTCGCCTAGTGCCGGGTCGATCGTAATGGCGCGCAGGTCATCGCGACCTACGCGCCATTTCATGGTCAGTCGTCGGTCCCCGACGCCACCCCCGCGGTGCTCAGCTCCCTCCCGAGTGTCCTCCCCTTCTGGATGGCCGGCACCCCATCCCGCAGCCAGACCGGCGCGGGGGCGTCCTTCAGGTAGTGATCGAGGAACTGCTGCATCCTGATGTTCCAGTCGACCTTGTTGGCCGCGGTGGTGGGCCAGTGCGGCTCGCCGTTGTAGTTGATCAGCCAGGTCGGCTTCCCGAGGCGGCGCAGCCCCATGAAGAGCTCGATCCCCTGGTACCACGGTACCGCGCCATCCTGGTCGTTGTGCAAGATCAGGACGGGGGTGTTCACCCGATCGAGCCAGAAGAGCGGCGAGTTCTCGATGTAGCGGATCGGCGCCTCCCAGAGGTTCTGGCCGATCCGGCTCTGCGTCCGCTCGTACTGGAACTGCCGGCTCAGCCCGCTCTCCCAGCGGATCCCGCCGTACGCGCTCGTCATGTTGGCGACCGGCGCGCCGGCGATCGCCGCGCGGAAGAGATCGGTCCTGGTCACCAGGTACGCGATCTGGTACCCGCCCCAGCTGTGCCCCTGGAGCGCCATCCGTTCGCGGTCGATGTAGCCACGCTCCAGGAGCTTCAGGACCCCGGGGACGACGGCGTGCAGCGCGCTCTCGCCGGGGTACCCGATCCGGTAGACGATGTCGGGGACGAAGACGAGATAGCCGCGGCTCGCGTAGAAGGTGAAGTTGATCCGCGAGCGGTGCGGGACCGGGGCGTAGTGGGTGTGCAGCTCGTCGGACATCTTCTCGTAGAAGTATACGACCAGCGGGTACTTCTTCGAGGGGTCGAAGCCCTCGGGCTTGTAGAGGATCCCCTGGAGCGGCACCCCGTCGCCCGAGGTCCACTCGACGAGCTCCGCGGTCCCCCAGAGGTACTCGCTCTGCTGCGGGTTCGCGTGCGAGATCTTGCGCGGCGCCTTGAAGTCTAGGTCGGATACCCAGAGATCCGGGAACTCCTGGAAGCTCGAGCGGGTGTAGAGGACGACGTCGGCATCCGCCGCCTTCCGCGGCGTGGAGAAGGCGCGGTCCATGAAGATCAGCCGCTCCGGCTCCGCCTCGCCCCGCAGGGTGGCGCGGTAGAAGCCGTCGTCCTTGGTGCGGAGCTGGAAGGCGGAGAGGAGGACCGGCTTGCTCGGGTCGATGGTATCCTCACGGCGGTCGAGGCGGACCAGCCGGAACCGGATGTTCTCGCGCCGGCCCACCCCCCGCGTCACGTTGCGCGGCGCCTTCTTCCCGGTCGGGTCGAGGGCCCAGAGGTCGTAGCGGTCGTAGACCAGGAGCTCCGCATCGCCCGTGGTCCACCCGGCCGTGCCGTAGGGCGCGGGGAGCTGCGGTCGGTCCTCGTCCTCGTTGGCGAGGGGGTAGGGGATCCCGGCGCTCAGCGCGACGACCTTACCGGACTTCACCTCCCGCGCCATCCACCCGGTCTCGTGGTCGAACCAGGCGAGGTAACGCCCCCCCGGGGAGATGAAGGTCCGGGTGCGGACACCTTCGCGGATCAGGGTGCGCTGCCCGGTCCGCAGGTCGACCAGGTAGTGGTCGGAACGGGCAGGGGTGTCCCAGTTGTTCTCGATCGCGTACGGTCTACTGTCGGTGCCGACGGCGTAATCGGCGTCGCCGCGGGCGCCGAGGGAGATCTCCGGGAGCGTCTCGTCCCCGAGCTGGACGACGCGGTTCTCGCGCAGGTGCGCGACCGCCAGGAAGTTGCGCCGCCGCTCCTGGTTGACCCGCACGAGCTGCTGCGGCTGGATCTGCGGGTCGCGCCAGTGCCAGATGTCGACCTTGACCTCGGCCGCGGCGGCGGAGTCGGCCGGGGCGGGCGCGGGGAGCGGGGCGGTGCCGAAGAAGAGGCGCTGCCCGTTGGGCGAGAAGCGGACCGAGCCGTGTTCGCTGACCTGCCACCCCTCCGGGATCCCGCGCGTCCCGGTCGTCGCGACCAGCCGGGCCTCCCGCTCGCCGGCGCGCCAGGCGTAGAGCGAATGCAGCGCCTTCTTGGCCGCCGTATCGTCGCGGGTGGTGAGGAAGGCGAGCTGTTCGCCGCGCTCATCCCAGGCGAGGGAGCGGTAGGCGCCGGCGCCGGTGAGGATAGGGGTGGCGGCGCCGGTGGCGACGTCGACTACGAAGACGCCGTTGCTCGACTCCTCGGCCGAGGCGGCTACGTACGCCAGGCGCCGGCCGTTCTCGGCGAGGGCGTAGCTCGTGACGTTCTCGAAGCGGTGCTCCGCGCCGGTCTCGAGGTTGCGCAGGACGAGCGGCGCGCCCGACCGTGCCGTGTTCCCTTCGCGCCGGGCGGTGTCCCTGCCCTGGGCGGCACCACCACGCGCGGATGTGGAATCACGGTCGCCCGCGCGTCCCCGCGGCCGCTCGTGGAGGTAGGCCACCCACCCCCCCGCCCGTTCCGGGACCTGGAACGAGGCGACGGCCGCGACCCGGGTGATCTGGCCGGTGCGGAGGTCGAGGATCCCGAGGGTGTCGGGGTGGGTGGGGCGGCGCGAATCCTGGCCACGCGCGGGGCGCGATACCGCCTGGGCCGGCTTGATCAGGAAGAGCGCGGCACGGTTCCCGGCGTCGAAACGCGCGCCGGTCGCGCGAGGGATGCGGTGCTCGGTCTCCGTGGTCGTCGAGCGGACGCGGAGCTCGCCGTCGCGGTCGTAGCCGATCAGCGAGTAGAGCGCCCAGCTGCCGTCGTTCGAGATGGCGGGCGAGCCGATCGTGTCCCAGATAGCGTAGACGTCGTGATCGAGCGGGCGTTTGGCGGGTGCCTGCGCGCGTACCGCACCGAACGGTACGAACGCGGCCGCCACGACCAGGAAGATGGTGCGGACCTTCGACATGCCGGTCTCCCTGCTGGATCCGTGGAATGATGCAAGACGATATGAAGCGGTAGGATAGGCCACGGGGGCGGGAGAGGCAAGATTGGGAAATCAGAGATCCGCACGGGGTGCGGCGCGGAGCACGTGGGGAGCCGGGACTCGTCGTGCCGGGGCTCTAGGGTTGGCACGCTGCCGCTGGAGAGTAGTTGGTGCCGTCGGGCGAGCGTTCAGGGTAGGGGCGCCCCCTGGCCCCAACCCCGCGCCGGCTATATCCTTACAGATGGTTTCTGGCACCAGGACCCCTGTTCCCTGCCACAGAGGAGGCATCGCGTGACCACTTCGCGTACCGCAGCCGGCTTCCGTCTCTCCCTCACGATCGTCGCCCTGACACTCTTCGCGGGGTGCAACGTCGCACCGAAGGTCGAGCCCGCCACGCTGGTCCTGACCAACGGCAAGATCGTCACGGTCGATCCCGACCGCCCCGAGGCGCAGGCGTTGGCGGTGGTCGGGGACCGGATCGTGGCGGTGGGGAGCAATCGCGAGATCCGGCCGTACATCGGCTCGCGCACCGAGGTGATCGACCTGGGCGGCCGACTCGCCATCCCGGGGTTCATCGAAGGGCACGGCCATTTCATGTCGATCGGCAACTCGCTGATGATCCTGGACCTGACGGGCGCCCGGAGCTGGGAGGAGATCGTGGAGATCGTCGCGGCGGCGGTCGAGCTGGCGGCGCCGGGGGAGTGGATCGTCGGGCGCGGCTGGCACCAGGACAAGTGGGACAGCATCCCCGCCGATGCGGTGGACAAGGTACCCCGGCACCACCAGCTGAGCGCGGTCTCCCCCGCGAACCCGGTCTATCTGACGCACGCCAGCGGGCACGCCGCGTTCGTGAACGCGAAGGCGCTCGAGTTGGCGGGGATCGGGCGTAACACCCCCGACCCGGCCGGGGGGACGATCGTCCGGGACGCCCAGGGTGAGCCGACCGGGCTCCTGCGCGAACGGGCGCAGGGGCTCGTCGGACGGGTGATGGCCCGAGACGAGGCGCGCCGCTCGCCGGAGGAGCGGGAGGCGCGGCTGCGCCGCGCCGTCGAGCTCGCGGGGGAGGAACTGCTGCGCAACGGGGTGACCAGCATCCACGACGCGGGGGTCTCGTTCGCCACCGTCGACCTCTACCACCGCCTGGCCGAGGATGGAGAGCTCCCGGTCCGGATCTACGCGATGGTCAACGAGAGCAACGACGAGTTGGAGAAGAACCTCGCCCGCTACTTCGTGATCGGCGCCGGGGACAACCGCCTCACCGTCCGGGCGATCAAGCGCCAGATCGACGGCGCCATGGGCTCGCACGGGGCGTGGCTCCTCGAGCCGTACGCCGACCTCCCCGCGACGAGCGGGCTGGCGCTGGTCCCCCCCGAGGAGCTCGCGCGGACCGCCCGGCTCGCACTCCAGCACGGTTACCAGCTCAACACCCACGCGATAGGCGACCGCGCCAACCGCGAGGTCCTCGACGTCTACGAGCTCGCCTTCCGCGGCCACGTCGCGGCGGAGGACCCGCGCTGGCGGATCGAGCACGCCCAGCACATCGACCCGGCCGACATCGACCGGTTCAAGGAGCTCGGCGTGATCGCGTCGATGCAAGGGGTGCACGCCACCTCGGACGGGAGCTGGATCGAGGACCGGCTCGGGAAGGAGCGGACCCAGGCGACGTCGTACCTCTGGCGCACCCTCCTCGACCGCGGGATCATCGTCACGAACGGGACCGACGCGCCGGTCGAGAACGTCGACCCGATCGCCAGCTTCCACGCCTCCGTCACGCGCCGCCTCGCCGACGGCACCGCCTTCATGCCCGAACAGCGGATGACCCGCGAGGAGGCGCTCAAGAGCTACACCATCAACAACGCCTACGCCGCCTTCGAGGAGGAGCTCAAAGGGTCGCTCACCCCGGGGAAGCTGGCGGACATCGTCGTCCTCTCCAAGGATATCATGACGGTGCCGGACGAGGAGATCCTCGAGGCACGGGTACTCTACACGATCCTCGGCGGGAAGGTAGTCTACAAGGCCGATACGGCTCGGTAAACGAAGATAGATGGATCCGCTCACCCACACCCTGACCGGCGCGGCCCTCTCCCGCGCCGGGTACCACCGCGCCACGCCCCTCGCCACCGCGACGCTGATCCTGGCGGCGAACGCCCCCGACATCGACATCCTCGCCGGGTTCGGCGGCGCGTACGCGACCGTGGCGTTCCGGCGCGGTTGGACGCACGGGCCGCTGGCGCTCCTGCTCCTCCCCCTCGCCCTCACCGGGCTCGTCCTCGCCTACGATCGCTGGATCAGACGACGACGCCACCCCGACGTCACGCCGGCCAACGGCCCCGCCGTCTTCCTCCTGGCCCTCCTCGGCACGGCGACCCACCCGCTCCTCGACTGGATGAACACCTACGGGATCCGGCTGCTGATGCCGTTCCGCAAGGAATGGTACTACGGGGACGCGCTCTTCATCGTCGACCCCTGGCTCTGGCTCGCCCTCGGCGGGGCGGTCTACCTCGCCGGGGTGCTGCGGCGCCGCACCCGTACGCGGCTAGGCGACGTCGCCTGGGCGACCCTCGCGCTCCTCGCCACCCTCCTCGTGCTCGGCGTCACCATCGTCCCCACCGCCGCGAAGGTGGTCTGGGTGCTGGGTATCACAGGGCTGGTCGCGCTGCGAATCCTCGCCGGGCGAGTCACACGGGCGCCGCACGCCGCCGAGCGGATCGCGCGCTGGGGGGTGGGGTTCGGCGTCGTCTACATCACCCTCATGGTGCTGGCGAGCGCCACCGCGGAGCGCGAGGTACGGCGCGAACTCAACGCCTCCGGGTTCGGGCCCGAGGAGGTCATGATCGCGCCCGAGCCGGCCAACCCCTTCCAGAGCTCGATCCTGGCGACGTCGCCCGCGGCCTACATCCGCGGGAGCTACCACTGGCTCCAGCGCCCGCGGGTCCGCTTGGAGGACGAGCCGGTCCCCTTCCCCCCGCGCAACGCCCTGACCGAGGCCGCCGCCCAGACCACCGACGCCCGGCGCTTCCTCACCTGGTCCCGCTTCCCGATCTTCCTCGTCCAGGAGGTCGAGGATGGATACCTGGTCCAGATCCGGGACCTGCGGTTCATGGGGACACGCGAGGGGGAGCTGTCCGGGGTACGGGTACGGCTCGATCGGGAGGGGAGGGTGGTGAGGTAGGGAGCTGGTCTTGCAGGTTCGTATCTTGTAAAGAGTTGAATATTGCTGCCAGATTCAATCTGGCCAGATTGCCTGCAGGGAGGATGATATGCGCAGGTGGAAGCTGGAAGATGCCAAGAACCGGTTCAGTGAACTCGTGATACCGAATACTGTTGTTTCGTGCCTGGAGCGTAGGTACGGGATTCGGCATTCGGGATTCAGGGTGGTGCTGTGCTGGAACGATGTCTGAATAGCCGAACCTGGTATCAGATCACCGACTCTCTCCTCCCGTATATCTCAGCGGCGCGATCGGCTTCGGTCCGACTCCTACCTTCCCGCCAACCTCTCCGCGATCTCCCTGGCCCGCGCCAATCTCCCCGGCACCCCTGCGCGCGACTCGTAGTTGGCGGCGAGGTGGACGTTGGGGGGTAGCCGGACCTGGCCGAGCGCTTCCCAGGAGCGGTCCCAGGCGGGCATCCTGACCCGGGCGACGTGTAGGACCTCGGCTTGGTGCCCAGTCACGAGCTCGAACTCCGCCGCGGCGATCGCGCCGATGCGGAGGTCGGGGAGCCGGACGAACTCCGGGTTGCGGGAGCCGCCGAGGTAGACGGTGTAGATCCCGGTCCGGCCGAAGAGGGAGTGGTTGAAGGTGACGCCGCGGGTCTCGAGGCGTTCACCGAAGGCTACCTGGTACCCCATCCCACGGAGCTGGCAGTCCGAGCGGAGGTGCACGACGGCGATGGGGTTGTAAGTCAGCGACTCGAGCGGCGCGGCGCCGGGGGCGAGCTCGCGGAGGAGCCCGGCGCTGACGTCGGCGGGGGTGGTGAGGACGACGTCGTCGCACTCGATCCTCCCGTCCGGGATCTGCAGCGCGAGCCGGGCGCCCGCCGCGGTGATCCCGAGGACGGGTGTGCCGAGGCGGACCCGGTCGCGGTAGCGGGCGTAGAGCGCGGCGGGGAGGGTGCCGAGGCCGCGGCGGAAGGAGCAGGCGGGTGGTACCCCGCCGCCCTGCCGTCCTCTGTCATTCCTGCCCGCACGCCCCCGGCGGGCGAGGGCGCGCAGGATACTCCCCTCGATCCCGAACTCGGCGAGGGCGCGGGAGAGGGAGTGGCGCATCAGCATGTCGGCGGGGTCGGAGGCGTAGAGGCCGCCGTACAGGGGGCCGAGCATCGCAGCGTACGCCTCGACCCCGAACTTGCGGATCAGGAACGACGCGACCGTCTCGTCCGGGCGGGGGCCGCGGGTCAGCGGTTCCAAGAGGACGCGGAGCTTACCAGGCCAGGAGATCAGGTTGGTGCGCAGCGCGGTGCCCACCGAGAAGGGGACGCGGCGCAGCTTCCCACTCCGGAAGACGTAGAGCGGGAGGTCGGTGGGGGCGGTGATCAGCTCGTCGTGTAGCCCGAGCTCATCGACGAGCGCCGCGATATGTGAGGTGAGCCGGGTCCGCTGCGGGCCGAGCTCGAGGAGGTGGCCGTCCACCTCGATGCTGCGCATGACGCCGCCGGGCTCGCAGGCGGCGTCGACTACGATGTAGTCCCGGCCGCGGCGGGCGAGCTCGTGTGCCAGGGCGAGGCCGGTGATGCCGGCACCGACGATGGCGATCACCGCGCACCGTCCGGGAGATGGTTCTGCATGCTCTCTATGTCTCCGGCGCCTCCACCCGCGCCGTCTCGTGGTCGAGCCGATAATCCGCCGACGCCCCCGCGCCGGTGCGGAATTTTACCACCAAACCGCTGGATTGTTCTATACCGGCCCGTACGGCCCGGTACCTGCATCTTCGCGGGCGCGCCGACGGCAGCGCGTTCGGCCCGATGTCGTGCGAGCGGCGGGTGGCCGGGACCCGCAGGGCCCCGAACGTGGGCGGAGCGAGCGCGGTGCCCCTCAACGAACAGGCCAGGGTGTCGGAGGGGAGCGGAAATGGCGGACCATGTCTACAAGACCATCGAGATCACCGGCTCGTCTAGCGAGAGCATAGAGACGGCGATCAAGAACGCGGTCAGCAAGGCGGCCGAGACGGTACGCAAACTACGCTGGCTCGAGGTCATCGAGACCCGGGGACACATCGAGGGCGACCAGGTCGCGCACTGGCAGGTGACGTTGAAGTTGGGGTTTACTTTGGAGGAGTGAAGTGGGGTTGGGGGTCGGGATTCAGGGGTTAGGGGCCGGGGGGTTGGGGTTTGGGGGCTGGGGAGAGTTTGTGGGAGTGACTGGGGGGGGGCGTGTTGTGGGGGGGGTGCTGGCCGCGGGGGCGGCTCAGCACATCCGGTCGAGGAAGGCGCGTTCGTCTTGAGTCAGGCTGCTGATCCCCTGGGTTTCGAGCTTTTGGAGTACCCGTTCCACCTCTTCGCGGTTGATCGGGTGCAGCTGGTCGAGGGGGATAGCCTTCCAGCGTTCCACGTCGGCGCGGTTCTGGACGGCGATGCGCTGGATCGCGGCGGGGTTGACCCGGCGCTGCCACGTCTTGGTGTGGCGGTGGTGCCACAGCAGGAAGAGCCAGCCGCCGAGGAAGCCGCCGAGGTGGGCGAAGTGCGCGACCCCGGGGGCTTTGCCCGATGCGCTGAAGAAGATCGAGAGAGCCGCGAGCCCCGCCACGAACACGCGTGACGGGATAGGCAGGACGAACCAGAGATAGATCCTCTCATCGGGCCAGAAGGCCGCGAAGGCGAGGAGCACGCCGTAGATGGCCCCGGAGGCGCCGACCACGGCTGCGTTGGGGGCCAGCAGGAACGAGAGCAGGGCGCCGCCGAGCCCGCTCACGAAATATAGGCGCAGGAAGTTGGCGGACCCGAGCCGCGCTTCTACCTTCGGTCCGAAGAAGAAGAGGGTGAGGAGGTTGAAGAGCAGGTGGGACATCCCGCCGTGCACGAACATGTAGGTCACGAGTGTCCACGGTTCGCGGAGCACGGTGGCTGGCACGAGGGCCAGCGCCGCGTACAACCGCGGCTGGGACCACGTGATCATGGCCATGACGAAATTCAGGACGATCAAACGTCCGGTCCACTTGGTCATCTACACCCCGGGTTCTGTTCCTGGCGCGGCGTGGATGCACGCAGGAGTAAGTTTACCACTCTGATACCCCGCTGGGTACCCCGGGGTGCATGAGATCTTCGCCCGGGCGCGAGCTCTGGAGGGGGCGCTCCTTGGATCGCCCCCGAATTCGAGGTGTGGGCCCATGGCGAGCGGCGGCGGAGGGATTGGCCCCACCGGTGCGGCCGTTCTACGACCGCACTCTGTGTTTGCCGGTACCGCGCTCCGGGAGGAGATCCCAGATCTCGCCCAGGAGCTCGTCGGGGTGGAAGGGCTTGAGTATGATGGCGTCGGCGGCGCGGAGCTCGCGGCGCTCCAGCGGGTCGCCGGTGATGACGATGATGGGGAGGTCGGCCAGGTGCTCCCGCGCCTGGTTCACGAGCCAGCGGCCGCAGCGTGCGCCGGGCATGTTGAGGTCGGTGATGAGGAGGTCGTAGGGATTGGCGAGCAGCTCCGCCAGCGCGGGTTCGGCGGCTTCGAACTCCACCACGGTCGTGGCGTAGTCCGTGAGGTAGGCAGTGATCAGAGCGCGCATGTACGGGTCGTCGTCGACGAGCAGGATCCGCCAGTTCATGGGGCGAGCTCCGTATCCGGGGTTGAGTGGGCCGCCGACAAGCCGATTCTTGCCGCGGGCGAACGGGTCGTCTAGTTTTCCGAGTGTAAACGGCCAGAAAGTGGACGGAGTGGACAGGCCAAGATAGGCCTTTGTCGTGGGCGAGGCAATGCCCACGTATAGTGAGCGTGTGCCTCTCGACCGGCTGCGCGCCGCGGTGGAGGGGGAAGTAGCGGCACGCTCGCTGCGGGGCGTGGCGCGGGAGGTGGGGATGAGCCCCTCCGGGCTGCAGAAGTTCCGGGACGGCGCCACCCCTTACGCCTCGACGCGACGCAAGCTCGAGGAGTGGTACCTACGGGAGGCCGCGCGCCGTGATCCTGCAGGCGACGTCGTACCGGTGCTGGCGGCGCTCCGGATCCTCACCTCCGGGCTCCCCGCCCCGCAACGGGCGCGGACAGCGGCCGCGATCGTCGATCAGGTGGAAAAGGCCTATCGGTCGCAGCGCCTCCCTTCCCCGCCCTGGGTGGCGGAGGTGCGTGCCCGCATCGAGGCGGAAGAGTTGGGGTGAGGGCGGCCGGCCCGGGGGGCACCGGGGCCTGGCGGAGGGGAGCCCGGAGCGACCCCGTTGCTTTCATGCCGTTTGGTTCGGGGCGAAGTGATGGTACGCCGAAGGGGCGGCCGCCGGCTGGCGGGCCGCCCCTTCGGCGTCGTGAGGGGTCGGTAGGTCCCTTGGTCCTTCCCCTATCGCGCGTTGACGAAGAGCTGGTTCGCCGCGCGGATCAGGTCGCCGAGGACGGCGGAGCCGGTGGGGGAGCCGCCGGCTCCGGGGCCGGCGAGCTTGATCGTCCCGTTCCAGCGGGTCTCGATCGCGAAGAGGTTGATCTCGTCCCTGGTCTGGGCCCAATCGGAGTCGGCCGGCACGACCGTAGGCTTGACCATCGTCTTCAAGCGGCCGTCCTGCATGCTACATTCCGCGATCAGCTTGGCGACGCCCCCCTCGGCCGCGGCGGTGCGGGCGAGGTGGTCGGGGTCGGGGATGATCCCCTGCTTCTCGACCTCGATCAAGGCCGGATCGACGCCGAAGGCGAGCCAGGCAAGGATCCGGATCTTGTCGGCGGAGTCGGTGCCATCGAGATCGCGGGTCGGGTCGGCCTCGGCGAAGCCGGCGCGCTGGGCGTCGGCGAGCGCGGTGGCGTACGGCGTCCCCTGCGCGAGGCGGGTCAGGATGTAGTTGCAGGTCCCGTTCACGATCCCCCGGATGGAGACGACCTCGGTCTCGGCGAGGGAGTCGCGGAGCGTGCGGATGACGGGGACGCCGCCGCCGACGGTGGCTTCGAACTCGAGCGGCAGCTGCGCCTGGGTGGCGAGCGCGGCGAACTCGGCGCCGTGTTCAGCCATCACCGCCTTGTTGGCCGTGACGACCCCCTTCCCCTGGAGGAGCGCCGTACGGACGATCGTTGCCGCGGGGTCGAGCCCGCCCATCGCCTCCACGACGATGTCGGCGTCGGCGGCCATGAACTCTTGCGGGTCGGTGGTCAGGAGGTCCGGTGCGACGGCGGTCGCGCGCGGGCGATCCGGGTTGCGGACCAGGATCTTGGTCAACTCGAAGCGGAGCCCGTGGCGCGCTTCGATCTGACGGCCGCGCTTCTCGAGGAGCTGCAAGAGCGAGCCCCCCACGACCCCACACCCCGCCAGGGCTACGCGGACCACCCCTCTGTGGGGGCGCTCGCTCGTCCCGTTCTTGGAGTGCGGTGTGAGTTCTGGCTGAAGAGTAGCCTGCGGGCTCATTCTATACCTCCATCGAAGTTCATCTCAGCGGCGTGTGCAGCCGTCATCAATCCAGGCTCCTCGAGGATCTGCTCCAGTATCGCTCTCACCTGATCGATCTCGAGGAGGAAGGCGTCGTGACCGTGTGGCGATTCGATCGTGCGGTATTCGCCGCCGGCCGCATCGACCCAGGCGCGGACGTCGTCGGCGGAGTAGAGGAGATCGCCGGGGATCCCGACGCCGACGAGTCGTCCCTTGAAGGCACGGAGGGCGGCGGCCACACCACCTCGGCCCCGCCCTACGTCATGCGCATCCATAGCATCGATCAACGCGAGGTAGCTCTCGGCGTCGAAGCGATCCACCAGCTTCATCCCGTGGTGGTCGAGGTAGGAACGCATCTGGAAGTAGCCGTCGTCGCGCAGCGAACGGCCGAACCGGTGCTCGAACTCGGCGGCGGTCCGATACGAGATCATGGCTATCATGCGGGCGAGCGCGAGCCCGTCCGTGCCGGCCAGTTCGATGGCGCGGCGCTGCACGTGGTTCCAGGCGATCGCCTGCGCCGGGTGCGCCGCCGGCGCCGCGAAAGAGATGACGGTGCGGGTCAGCTCCGGGAAGGTCGCCGCCCACTCGAGGGCGACCATCCCGCCGAGCGAGCCGCCGGTGGCCAGGGCGACGGAGGTCGCCCCGATCTCGTCGACCAGGAGCTTGACCAGCCGCGCCATGTCCCGCGTGGTGATGGCGGGGCGTGCGCCGTCCGGAGTACGGGGGAAGGTCGTCCCGTAGCACGAACCGAGGAGGTTGGTGCAGAGTATCGCGTACCGTGCCGGGTCGAGCGGGGTGCCTGGTCCGACCACCCCCGGCCACCAATCCCGCGGTGCGGGGGCGCCGGTCAGCGAGTGGAAGATGACGACCAGGTTGTCGCCCGCGGCGTTGAGCTCGCCATCGAGGGTGTAGGCCTGCTCCAGGTCGTGGAGGACGGTGCCGTCCTCGAGCTCGAAGCGCGCGACATGGTGGACGCGGGTAGCGGGCTTGGTCATGCGACCTCCATTACCAGCGGGACGTCGGACCGCTCCGGGGCGGTGGCAGCCTCGGCGTGCGCAGGGGCCGTGGCGGTGATCAGGGTACCGCCGCCGGACCAGGGGGCGCGGAAGTCGTATACCCTGAGCGGGAGTTGGTGCGTGGCGGCGAGTCGCGCGGCGCGCGGGTGCACGACCTGCGCGCCGGCCTCGGTGAGTGCGATCAACTCGGCGAAGTCGAGGGTCTCGTAGGGCTTGGCGTCCGGATAGAGGCGCGGGTCCCGGTCGTAGACCGCGTCGACATCGGTGACGATGTGGCATTCCTTGGCGCCGAGCGCGGCCGCGAGCGCGACCGCGCTGGTGTCGGACCCCCCGCGCCCGAGGGTGACCGTCTCGCCATCGAGGCGCTCGCCCTGGAACCCACTGACGACCGGGACGACGCCGCGGGCCATGAGGCGCCGGACGTTGGCGGTGTGGACGCGTTCGATGACGCCCGCGCCGAAGTCGCCTACCGCCATGATCCCGGCCTCCCCGCCCCTCATGCTGAGGGCGGGGATCCCGAGGGCCTGGAGCGCCAGCGCCAGCACCCCCGCCGAGCGGTCCTCGCCTGTCGCCAGGACCCGGTCCACCTCCCGCCGGACCGCCGGGTCGGACGACCCGGCGGCCTCGGCGCCGGCCACGGCACCGATCCTCGCGAGGAGGTGATCGGTCTCGTGACCGGCGGCGCTGACCACCACCGCGACGCTGTAGCCGCGACGGAGCTGGGCCCTGACTCGAAGCGCGGCGCGTCTGATGCGCTTCGGGGTGGCTACGGAGGTGCCACCGAACTTCAGGACGAGGACCTCGTCACACCCACTGCTCGTCATAGTGACATGGCCTCCTTCAGTGCTCGGTCGAGGTCCGCCTTCAGGTCCTCGACGTCTTCGATCCCGACCGAGAGGCGGATCAGCTCGGGGGTCACGCCCGCGGCCACACGCTCCTCGGCGGTGAGCTGCTCGTGCGTCGTCGTCCACGGGTGGATCACCAGGCTCTTGGCGTCACCGACGTTGGCGAGGAGCGAGAAGAGCTTGAGGTTGGCGATCACCCGCCGCGCTGCCTCCTCTCCCCCCTTGACCCCGAAGGTGAGGACGCCGCCGAAGCCGCCGCTCAGGTAACGCTTCGCGTTCTCGTGGGCCGGGTGCGACGCGAGCCCCGGGTAGCTCACCCACTCCACCGCCGGGTGCGACTCGAGGAACTGCGCGACCGCCAGTGCGTTGGACGAGTGCCGCTCCATCCGCAGGTGCAGCGTCTCGAGCCCCTGCAGGAAGAGGAAGGAGTTGAAGGGGGAGAGCGCCGCGCCGACGTCGCGCAGCAACACGACGCGCAGACGGATGGCGTAGGCCAGGTTGCCGAAGGTGTTGGCGAAGGAGAGGCCGTGGTAGGCCGGCTCCGGCGCGACATAGAAGTCGTGGAAGCGCGCGCTCGCCGCCCAGTCGAACTTCCCGCTGTCGACCACGATCCCGCCGATCGAGGTGCCGTGGCCGCCGATCCACTTCGTCGCCGAGTGCACCACGATGTCGGCGCCGTGCTCGAAGGGGCGGCAGAGGTACGGGGTGGCGAAGGTGTTGTCGACGACGAGGGGCACCCCGGCCGCGTGGGCGACGTCGGCTACGCGGCGCAGGTCCGGGACGTCGAGCTTCGGGTTACCGATCGTCTCGTAGTAGACCGCCTTGGTCTTGTCGTCGATCGCCGCCGCCAGTTCGTCGAGGTTGCTACCGTCGACGAAGCGCACCTGGATCCCCAGCCGGGGGAGGGTGTGCCGGAAGAGCGCGAAGGTCCCGCCGTAGAGCGAGGCGGAGGCGACGATGTTGTCGCCCGCCTGCGCCAGGTTCAGGATCGCCAACGTCTGCGCCGCCTGGCCGCTAGAGAGCGCCACCGCGGCGACCCCGCCCTCGAGAGCCGCGATCCGCCGCTCGAAGGCATCCGTGGTCGGGTTCATAATTCGGGTGTAGATGTTCCCGAACTCCCTGAGCCCGAAGAGATTCGCGGCGTGCTCCGGCGAGTCGAAAACGTACGACGTGGTGGCGTAGATCGGGACGGCCCGCGCCTTGGTGGCCGGGTCGGGGGTCTCCTGGGCGGCATGGACGGCGAGGGTTCCAATACCGTACGTGATCTCCTGCTCGGCGACAGTGGTGCTCATCGTGTACTCTCCTCGGGGTAAGTGGCACAGGGTTACCGCACAAAAAACCGACCCCCTCCGGCTTCGGGAGGGGGTCGGGTGTTGCCTCTATCTGGCTAACTTATCGTCCACTCACTGCGCATATGGACACCCGTCCGCCTCTCCCGTTGGAGAGCCGCACATGGTAATGCCCATAATAATAGTGTGGACGCAGTTCATTTTATTTCGGTTCGTACTTCAGCACACAATCGGGTCGCGCCGCACGGCGCGATGATCGGAAAAGCTTATCACGTCCCTCGGCGGTTGTCAAGGGGGTGGCTCGAAGTCAGCTCGGCCCCTGGTCGCGGTGCGGTCCATCGCCGATGTGGCGATGGACCCGCGGGCGCCAGTTGTCCTTCAACCAGTCGAGGGTCTCGGTGTCGGTGAAGGCGCGGGAGAGGAGGCTCTCGGTCCCGGCGAGCCGGCGGAGGTCGTCGCAGGCGGCGGTGTCGACTTCGCGGCCGTCCTGGTAGCAGCGACCGCCGGCGGCCATCGACCAGAGGCGATTCTCGGTCAGCGCCGAGCCGTCGGAGAAGAGGGCGACCGGATTCTCCGGGGGTGGCGCGAGGAGGTCGCGGCCGAGCATGGGGAGCCCATCCCGCTCGATCCCGAGTAGGGCGAGGAGGGTTGGGGGGAGGTCGATCTGCGTCCCGAGCTCGGTGCGGACCCCGGCGCCGGCGCCGTGCGGGAGCCGGATCAGGAGGGGGACGCGCCGCTCCGTCTCGAACCACTCCTGCTCGGAGGCGGGGTCGGGGTCGAGGATCTGGCCGAGATCTGCGATCCCGCGGTTCAACCCGTGGTGATCGCCGAAGATGACCAGGACGGAGCGGTCGAGGATCCCCCGCTCGCGGAGCCCCGCGATGAAGTTGCCGAGCTCGCGGTCGGTGTAATGTACCGCCTGGAGGTAGCGGCCCTCGATCCCGTCCGCCAGCTCGCCGACGTCGAGGGCGGCGTGCCCGCGGAGGTGGAAGGGGCTGTGGCTCGTGGTGGTGTAGATCAGGGCGTGGAACGGCTCCTTGAGCGCATCCAGCTTGTCGAGCATCTGGCGCAGCTTCGAGGCGTCGGAGAGCCCCATCCCGATCTTCTCGTCCTGGACGAAATCGGCCTGGGCGTAGGAGCGGCCGAACCCCATGGCGCGTTCGATCTTGGCCGCGTTCCAGAAGTCAGGCTGCAAGGTCTGGTACGAGTGGGTCGTGTACCCGTGCCGCGCGAGGACGCGGGGGAGGCAGATGAGTTCGCGGTCCGCGTACTCGAAGGCCGCCGGACGGTTGCCGGGGGGGAGGATCGAGCAGTTCGAGGCGAACTGCGCGTCCGAAGTGTTCCCGGCCGCCGCCTGATGGTAGAACTCGGTGAAGACGATGCTCTCGCGGGCGAGCTCGTCGAGGACCGGGGTCACGGGGCCGCCGGGGGTCTCGAGCCCGAAGGCGAAACCCTGGAGCGATTCGAACTGCACGATGATGAGGTTGAGGCCGCGTGCGACGCCGAAGAGATCGTGTCTCGGCTCGCGGGAGGCGGTCTCGATGCGCTTGAGGGCGGTCTCCCGGATCTCATCGGTAATCCCGGGGGCGGTGACCTGACGGAGGAGCGTGGTCACGACGCCGTAGTAATGGTAGCCGAAGAAGTTGAGGTTGCCGGCCAGGTGTACCGCGCCGCGCCAGGGTCGATGCGCCCGGTTGGAGAAGGGGAGCGTAATGGTCGTGAGGAGCACGAACCCGAGCGCGCACTGCAGGGCCGCCTGCCGGAACCGCAGCGGCCGCAGCCGCGCGCCGAGCCGGGGCAGGGCGAGGAAGAGCGCGAGCACGAGCAGGTCGAGCACGATCCAGAGGTCGGTGGGCCGCACCAGCGTCGCGACCGAGCCGCGGACGGTGACGAGCTGGTCGAAGTACTGCAGCGAGGCGGCCGAGGGGAGGATCTGGTACTGCCGATAGTAGAGTACGTGGCCGTACGCGATCGCCGTGAGGAGACCGTCGATCCCGAGGAGCAACGCCGCCTGGCGCCGACCGGCGGCCAGGAACGCGGGGGTGACCAGGGCGAGCGCGAGCGCGCAACTCGCCACGGTGATCGAGATCGTGCGGAACCCTACCCTGATGAAGCTGGGGTCGACCAGGGCGACCAGCAGGATCTGCTTGAGCGCGATCACCCCGACGAGCCACCAGAAGGCGGCGGGGATGCGGCGGCCGTTGCCGAAATCGTCCGGATATCTATTCACACGAACCTGCTATCGTGAATCGTAATCAGTACTCGATACAAGGCACAGACTGTTGAATGTGGGGGCTAACTGGAGCGGTGACAAGTGGGTAGAGTTGCCGCGAGGTCTAGCGGCTGGGGGGCAGGCAACCCTGGGGTGGGTTCTGGGCATCAAAGGCGAGTGAACGGGATCGGGCAGGGGCCCCAGAACCGAGTCTCGAGGTACGGCTGGGTGGTGGCGCGTCGCACTCAGCCCGCCGGCCATGGTGGTTTCGCCGTGGCGACGGCGTCACAGGACTACACCTACGGAGAAAGGCAAGATCATGCGACACCACAAGACCCTCCTCGGCGCGGCGATTCTGGCCCTGGCGCTCGGCGCCGACCCACTCGAGGCGCAGCAGCTGGCGGCGAGGCGGCCGCTCGACCTGGATGTCTCCGTCCGTGCCGGCACGCTGGGTATCGGGGTCGAGGCGAGCAAGTTGATCACCAACCGGGTCGGCGCCCGGGTCGGGATGCATTTCGGCGGCTACAACGTTTCGCAGACGCAGGACGACATCACGTACTCCGCCGACCTCGCGCTGAACGGGATCTCGGCGCTGGTAGACCTCTTCCCCTGGAGCCGCGGTCGCTTCCACATCACGGGTGGCTACGTCGCCAACCCGATGAAGATCACGGCGGTGGGCGAGCCGTCGAGCTCCGGCACCTTCGAGATCGACGGCAACACCTACACGAGCGCGGAGGTCGGGGTCTTGGAGGCGGAGGCGAAGTTCGCGTCCGGTCCGTACGTAGGTATCGGCTTCGGTACGCCGGCCAAGAACCGCGGCCCGCTCAAGTTCAAGTTCGACATCGGCGCGATCGTCGGCAAAGCCAGCCTCTCGCTGCGCGCCACCGGCGCCGCGGCCAACTCGAGCCTGTCCAACGACCTCGAGGCGCAGCGGCTGAAGACGCAGGAGAGTCTGGACAAGTACGCGAAGATCTATCCGGTGATAGCGATCGGGATTGGGTTTGGGATCTAAGGCAGGGGTCAGGGGTCAGGATTCAGGGGTCAGGGATCTGAGTTTGGGATTCGGGGGGCGGGGATTGGGGGGTGGGATTCAGTCTAGGCATTCGGGGGGTGGGATTCGGGATTCGGGGGTGGGGCGTTCCCGGGGGGCGGTGGGCGCCCCCCGGGGGGGGTGCCGGGTTCGGCTGGATATCTCGGAGTTAATGAGATTCCTGTGGATCCAGGAAGCTCCCGGAAGGTCGGATCATCCGGCGTTCCTCGAATCAGTCCCCCGAGCCTGATTCGTCCTCCTGCCCCCTGAATCCCAAATCCCAGATCCCTAATCTCTTAGCGCCCTCTATCCCTCACCCCCCCCGACCCCCGGCCCCCAATCCCCGAATCCCAGATCCCTGACCCCTGAATCCTGACCCCTAGCCCCTAATCCCCGACCCCCGAATCCCAACTCCCGAATGCCAAAAGAATCCCTGACCCCAAATCCCTCAGCGTGTCCCCTCTCCCTTGATGAATGGCTCCACCATATCCGCCAATAGCGCTGCCAGGCGCGGGTCGTCGTGGGGGATGGGGACGCGGTGGAAGGTGAGGCCGGCGGTTTCGGCTACCTGGCGGAGCTCGTGGTCGAGCTCGGCGAGGGTTTCGGACTGTTCGCGCATGAAGGCGATCGGCGCGACGACGACGTGGGCGGCGGTGAGGTTGCGGACGACGTCGTCTATATCGGGTTGTGTCCAGGCGATCGGGCGGTTGGTGTGGTTCTGGTAGCCGATCCGGTAGTCCTGGACCCCGACCGCGGCGGCGACCAGGGCGCACGCCTCTTCTGCGTACTCGATGTAGCGGCTCCCCTCTTCGATGTACTTCATCGGGGTGCCGTGGACGGAGAAGACGAGGGCGGTCGTGGGATCGGCGAGGTCGATCCCGGCTTGCTGCACCGTGTTGCGGATCGCGTCGGCCCAGATCGCGGTGAAATACGGGTGCTGGTGCCACCCGGTGATCTCGGCGGTCGGGACACCCCAGCCGAGGGCTTCGATCTCGGCGGCGAGCATCCTGAGCGCGGCGAGGGTGGTGGTCGGGCCGCAGAGGGGGTAGACCGGGAGCCCGATCAACATATCGACCCCATCCTCATGCGCCTGTCCGACCGCCTCGGCGATCAGGGGTTCGGCGAACTGGTGGCCGACGTAGGTGCGGACCGCGTGGCCGCGGCGGGTGAGCTCGTCGGCGAGGGCCTCGGCCTGGGCGCGGGCCTGGCGGTTCAGGGGGGAGCCTCCGATCAGCTCGTATTCGGCGATCAGCACCGGCGCCCGCTCCTGGGCGAGCTGGCGGGTGCGCGCCCGCGCGGCTTCCGGCGAGCCGTGGCGTTCCAGCCCGGAGTTGAGGCTGAAGATCCGTTCCAGGTAGGCGGTCACCGCCTCGAGGGTGGGGGACTCCGGTTCGCCGAAGTTCAGGAGGATGATACCCGTCATATGCTAGCAATATAGAAGTAGTGTCCACGCGCCGCGGGCTCCCATGTCATGGGACCGGGTTCCGATAGCGTTGGTCCCGGGGCGGCGGCGACGTTCATGTCAGCCCTGCCATTCGTGCACGAAGTCGACGACGGCGCGGATGACGTCCGGGTCGGTGCCGGGGAGGATCCCGTGGCCGACGTTGAAGATGTGGCCGGGACGTCCTGCGGCGCGTTGGAGGACGTCGCGAGCGCCGGCGATCGCGTTCTCTCTTCCTGCCAGTAGGATCGCCGGGTCGAGGTTCCCCTGGATGGCGCGGTCGTGGCCGATCCGGTCCCAGGCGGTGTCGAGGGGGATGCGCCAGTCGACGCCGATCGCGTCGCCCCCGGCGGCGGCGACGAGGGGTAGGAGTTCCGGGTTCCCGGTGACGAAGTGGATCGTCGGGACGCCTGCGTCGGCGAGGCGCTGGAGCATGGCGTGGGAGTGGGGGAGTATGAACCGTTCGTAGTCGGCGGGGGAGAAGGCGCCGGCCCAGGAGTCGAAGACCTGGACGGCGGCCGCGCCGGCTTCGTATTGCGCGATCCCGAACTCGGCGAGGTGGTGGGCCCAGAAGCCGGCGAGGCGGTCCCACGCCGCCGGGTCGCGGAAGATGAAGGCCTTGAGCGCCTCGACCTGGCGGGTCCTGGCGTCGGGGCCCTTGATCAGGTACGAGCAGAGGGTGAAGGGCGCGCCGACGAAGGCGATGATGGGGACGGGCAACGTCGTCTCGAGGAGCCGGATCTGGTCCATGACGTAGGGCATCGCCTCGCGCGGGTCGTGTGGGCGGAGGCGGTCGATGTCGGCGGCTGACTCGATCGGCCGGTCGACGACGGGGCCGACCCCGGCGCGCATCTCGACCTCGAGCCCCGCGGCGAAGAAGGGGGTCGAGAGGTCGTTGTAGAGGACGCAGGCGTCGACTGGGTAGTATTCGAGTGGGAGCGCGGTGATCTCCGCGGCCGCCGCGGGGTCCCGTACGATCTCGAACATCCCCTGTTCCGCCCGGCTTTCCCGGTACTTCGGGAGGGAGCGCCCGGCCTGGCGCATGAACCAGACCGGGGTGGCGTCGACGGGTTCGCGGCGGAGCGCGCGGATCAAGCGTTGATTCATACTATTTGTAATCAGCAAAGATATCTCGGAGCGGTGCCGGCTCTACCGTGATCGGTATCACCTGCCGTTTCATTCCTCCCAGTAGAACTTGCCGCGCGGGGTCTTCCCCGGGGCGACTTCGTTCAGGGTCCTGGCGTCGTAGAGGCGGCCGTTGATCATGACCTGGTGGACCGACTCGCTGTGGCGCAGGTTCTCGAGCGGGTTCTTCTCGAGGACGACGAGGTCGGCGAGCTTCCCGGGCTCGATCGAGCCGAGGTCGCGGTCGAGGCCGAGGTACTCGGCGCCGGCGAGGGTGGCGGCGCGGAGCGCCTGGTGTGGCGTCATGCCGCCCTGGCCGAGCATCCAGAGTTCCCAGTGGGCGCCGATCCCCTGGATCTGGCCGTGGGCGCCGAGCTGGACCTTCCCGCCGCGGGCGACGAGGTCGCGGGCGGCGCGGGCGGTCGCGGGGTGGGCGTAGTCGTCGTCGTCTGCCAGTTCCCGGCGGCGGCCGCGGGCCTCGAGGACGCCGGGTGGGGTGAAGGCGCGGAGGCGGTCGTGCTTCCACACGTCGGTGCGCGCGTACCAGTAATTTTCACCCCAGAGCCCGCCGTAGTTGACGATCAGGGTGGGGGTGTACCCGGTCCCGGAGCCGGCGAAGAGGGTCAGCACGTCGTTGTAGAGCGGCGCGACGGGGATGTTGTGCTCGACCCCGGTGTGGCCGTCGAGGATATGGGTCATATTGAAGAAGAAGGTCGAGCCCCCTTCCGGGACCACCATCATCTCGAGCTCGCGGGCGGCGGCGATGAACTGCTGGCGCGCGTCGCGCCGCGGCTGGTTGTAGCTCTTGACCGAGAAGCCGCCGGCGGCCTTGATCCGCCGGAGGTGCGAGCGGGCGTCCTCGGGGTCGCCGACCACGGCCTTGAAGGAGCCCTCGGCGCCGTAGAGTATGGTGCCGGTCGAGAAGAGGCGTGGCCCGACGATCTTCCCGGCGCGCAGCAGCTCCGAGTTGGCGAAGACCAGCTCGGTGTCGGACGACGGGTCGTGCATGGTGGTCACGCCGAAGGCCAGGTTGATGTAGTAGCCCCAGTGCCGCTGCGGGGTGATCCCGTTGCTCCCGTTGCCGATGTGGGCGTGGACGTCAATCAGCCCGGGGATGATGTACTTCCCGGTCGCGTCGATGCGGATGGCGTCGGCGGGGACGGGGGTGGAGGCCGCCGGGCCGACCGCGGCGATCCGGTTGCCGTCGACCACGACCGTGGCGTTGGTCAGCACCTCGTCGCCCTTCATGGTGATGACGGTGGCGCCGACGATGGCGATCTTGCCGGTGGGCCGGGCGGTCGGGGCGCGGAACCCGATCTGGAGCCCGGCGGCCTCCGGGGCGGCCTTTAGCGATGCGGAATCGGCGCCCTCGAAGAAGGCGAAGGTCTCGACGAGGTCGCGGTGGAAGAGCTCGGGGCCGAGCGACCAATAGAGGCGGCGACTGTCGGCGGACCAGTGCAGGTTGAACCCGGCGTCGCGCGAGACCCGCACGACCGGGTAGGCGTTGGTGTTCGGCCCGATCGCGACCGGCTGCCCGGTCGTCGGGAACGGCGCGACGTGGACGTGGAAGCGTTCGCTGATCGCCACGTACCGCCCATCCGGGGATGGGGTGATGGCGACGGCGTTCTCGGAGGTCAGGTGCACGCGCCGGTCCGCGCCGTTGCGGTCGACGCTGAGGAGCGCGGGCTTGCCGCCCTCGCGGCCGAAGAGGTAGATCCGCTGGCCGGAGCGGTCGTAGAGCGGGCGGGCCCCCTCGGCGGTGACGAAGACCGGGGTCCCGCCGGCGGCCGGGACGCGGTAGATCCCGGGCTCGCGGGTGTGCAGCCGCCCGCGCCACCCATCGCCCCCTATCCGCCGATAGACGACCTCGCCTCCATCAGGCGAGAAGGCCGGCTCCACGTAGTGGCCGGGGGCGGTGGTGAGGCGCTTCCGGTTCTTCCCGTCGACCCGGACCGTCCAGACCGCGCCGAGCTCGTCGTCGTTCCAGGTGGTGTAGACGATCGAGCGGCTATCCGGCGAGAAGGCGGGGAAGAGCTCGAAGCGGGACTCGTCGTCGGTCAGGCGGCGCGGGGTCCCGTCGGGGAGCGGCCGGATCCAGAGCTTGCCGAGGGCGTTGTAGACGACGCTCCTCCCGTCCGGCGCGACGGTGACCCAGCGGAGCATCCGCACGTCGAAGGAGTCGGGCGCGACCGCCTGTGGGAAGCGGACCGCCTCGGTGACCGTCTGCTTCACGTGGGCGCGGAAGGGGATGACGTCGGCCCGGCCGGTCTGCACGTCGATCCGGCGGATCTTCCCGCCCGCCCAGATGACGATCGAGCCCCCGTCGGGGAGCCAGGCGTAGCTCGGGTAGATCCCGAAGATCGCCCAGGACTCCTGCTGGTCGCGGTCGAGCTCGTCGTAGAGGACGCGCTCGCGGCCGCTCTCGAGGTCGTGCAGGACGAGCGCCGACTTCGTGCCGATTCGCTTGACGTAGGCGAGGGTCTTGCCATCGGGGGAGAGGCGGGGGGTGGCGGCGCCGCCGGGGCCGGAGATGAAGGTCTCGACCTTGCCGGTCTCGCGGTCGAGCCGGCGGATCGCGTAGATCCCGGCGTGCGGGTCGCGGTTGTACTGGAACCCGCCCCCCGGGGTCATGTCCTCGCTCCAGTAGAGATAGCGCCCGTCGCGCGAGAGCTCGGGCTCGCTCGCGTTCTGCTCCCAGTTGCGACGCTGCGTCAGCTGCAGCCCGTTCCCGCCGCCGATGTGGTAGAGCCACATCTCACCCGCGCCGAGGGAGCGGGTGTTCCGGAAGTGCTTGCGGCCGATCAGGTACTGGCCATCCGGGGACCAGACCGGGTTGCTGACCTGGCGCTCGCGCTCTTTCGTGATCTGACGGGCGTTCCCGCCGTCGATGTCCATGATCCAGAGGTTCTCGAGCCCATCGCGGTCGCTCGTGAAGGCGATCCGCTTGCCGTCGGGGCTGAAGCGCGGCTGGGTCTCGTACGCCAGACCACCCCGCAGCAGCTTCGCCTCGCCCCCCTCGATCGGGAGGAGGTATATATCGCCGAGGAGGTCGAAGACGAGGGTGCGGCCGTCCGGGCTGACGTCGACCGAGATCCAGGTACCTTCGTCGGTGTGGAACTCGATCTCGCGGACCGGGCCGTGCGGCTCGGTGATGTCCCAGCGGGCAGATTTCTCCGCGGCGGTGTTCTTCTCCTGAGCGACTGCCTGACCTGGCAGGACGAGGAGTGCGGCCAGGATACCGGTGGATAGGATCTCGCGCATGGACAGCTCCCGTCGTAGGTCGTCGCACCAGTGGCGCGGGTGGAACAAACCGAAGACTGAGTGCAAGATAACCCACTCGGCGGGCGTCGTCCACTCGATTCCGTAGGCGACGACGTACGGCGCCACCCCCCGCGGCATATGTCACTTTCATCCCCTGGCCCCGGCCTTCGCAAGATGCTATTATGACCTTCTCCTCATAATCGAGATAGCGTCGTACAAATCGTGGGTGCGCGTGGACGCATCCTCGCCGTCGACCCATCACCAGGAGATCTTGCCCATGTCGAGAAGGTGGTCGTACCCTCGCTGGGGGGTATTGCTGACAGCGCTCCTACTGTCCAGTACGGGCGCGCTCGAGGCACAGAACCGGGTCACATCCCCGAAGGAGTTCTTCGGCCACGAGATCGGGGCCGACTACGTCCTCCCCAACTACCAGCAGCTCACGGCGTACTGGAAGAAGCTCGAGTCCGAGTCGGACCGGATGAAGCTGGTGGAGATCGGGAAGACGGCCGAGGGGCGCACGCAGCTGATGGCGATCGTGACGTCGCCCGAGAACCACAAGAACCTGGAGCGTTACAAGGAGATCAGCCGCCGGCTCGCGTTGGCCGAGGGGCTGACGGATGAAGAGGCGCGCCGCCTCGCCAAGGAAGGGAAGGCGGTGGTCTGGATCGACGGCGGGCTGCACGCGACCGAGGTGCTCGGCGCGCAGCAGTTGATGGAGACGCTCTATCAGTTCGTCAGCAAGAACGACGAGGAGACCCTCCGGATCCTGGACGACGTCATCATCCTCTTTGTCCACGCGAACCCCGACGGCCACGACCTGGTGGCCGACTGGTACATGCGGGAGGAGGTCCCGACGCGGCGCCGGACGACCGGGATCCCGCGGCTCTACCAGAAGTACGTCGGTCACGACAACAACCGGGACTTCTTCGCGTCGACGCAGCCGGAGACGAAGAACATCAACCGGCAGCTCTACCTGGAGTGGTTCCCGCAGATCGTCTACAACCACCATCAGACCGGTCCGTCGGGGACGGTGATGTTCGCGCCGCCGTTCCGCGA